>Ga0105094_10000378_pt1 | contig 21609 bp, 14 predicted proteins | sample PPLLak1March2015_2_FD_87023 | JGI IMG/M metagenome (GOLD analysis project Ga0105094, IMG submission 87023) | Freshwater sediment microbial communities from Prairie Pothole Lake near Jamestown, North Dakota, USA - PPLs Lake P8 Core (3) Depth... | ecosystem: Environmental > Aquatic > Freshwater >...
CCCCGGCCTCGAGCCGCCGCCGGTCACGCGCTTCGACATCGAGAGCGCCGCCGAGCGCATCGCCGGCCGCGTCCGGCCGACGCCCGTCGCGCACCTGGAGCCGGGGGCGTTCGGCGCGCCGGGCCTCGTGACGCTGAAGCTGGAGCTGCTCCAGCACACCGGCTCGTTCAAGCCGCGCGGCGCGTTCAACCGGATGCTCTCGGCGGAGGTCGACGACAGCGGGGTGCTGACGGCATCCGGCGGCAACTTCGGGCTCGCGGTGGCGTATGCGGCACGCGAGCTGGGCCACCGCGCCGAGATCTTCGTGCCCGAGACCTCCCCGGCGGTGAAGATCGACCGCATCCGAGCGCTCGACGCCGAGGTCCACGTGATCCCCGGCTACTACGCCGAGGCGTACGCGGCGTGCGAGGAGCGGGCACTGTACTCCGGCGCGATCCTCATGCACCCGTACGACCAGGAGACGGTCGTCGCCGGGCAGGGGACGATCGGCGCCGAGCTCTCGGAGCAGGTCCCGCAGGCCGAGACCGTGCTCGTCGCGGTCGGGGGCGGCGGGCTGATCGGCGGCGTCGCCGCGTGGTTCGCCGGCGACGTCCGGGTCGTCGGGGTCGAGCCCGAGGCGTGCCCGACGCTGTCCGCGGCGCTCGAGGCCGGCGAGCCGGTCGACGTTGAGGTCGGCGGGCTCGCGGCCGACGCGCTCGGGGCCATGCGCGTGGGGCGGATCGGGTACGCGATCGCGCGGCGGTTCGTCGACCACGTGACGCTGGTGCCCGACGACGCGATCGCCGAGGCGCAGCGTCGCCTGTGGGCCGGGTGCCGCGTCGTGGCCGAGCCCGGTGGCGCGGCCTCGCTCGCCGCGATCCTGTGCGGCGCCTACGTGCCACGCCCGGATGAGCGCGTCGTCGCGCTCATCTGTGGCGGCAACACCGACCCCGCGTCGGTCGTCTGACGGCGGCTACGCGCCGAACAGGCCGCCGAGCTCCTCGGCCGCCCGCGCCGTGAACGCCGCGTTCACCCGCTGGGCCTCGAGGATCTGCCGCAGCTGGAGCGCCGACTGCGGGATGTCATGCTCTGCGAAGAACGCCTGCACGTCCTCGACGACCGCGGGCGCCGTGAGCGCCTTCGCGCCGGAGGCGACGTAGATGACGGTGGACGGGGCCAGACGGGCAATCGCCTCGTCCCAGTGCTCGCGCAGGAAGGACCACGCGAGCGTGCCTCCGTCGCGGTTCATCAGGGACCTGCCGAGGTACTGCGGGACATCCTGAGGTCGGACCGCGTCGGTGAGCGAGAGATCGAGCGCCCGAGACAGCGGTTCGGCCGAGCGGAAGTCGACGAGCGACATCAGGTACCGCAGGTGCTCCTGCGGCGTCCGCGCGGCATCCTTCGCCGCGACGAACGACGTGAACTCCTCCATCCCGCCGGTCGCCGCGAGCACCGAGACCGCGGCCGTCGCGAGCGACGCGTCGACGCCGTCCCCGGATCGGGACTCGGCCTCGATCTCGCGGGCCAGCGCCGCCACGTCGGGGTCGGCGCCGAGCACGCCGAGCGCCCCGAACAGCGTGCCCCGCAGCGCCTTCTGCACGTCCGGGTCCTCCGGCCGCGGCTCCCACCCCAGCCGGTCGAGCGCGGGGCGGACGAGCTCGCGCACGAACGCGCGGAAGCGCTCGCGCGGCGTGCCGTCGAGGGCGCGATCGCACCAGCCGAGCCCGAGCAGCAGCGCCTGCCACACGGGCAGGTCCGTCTCGTCCGCGAAGGCGCGGGCCAGGGCGCAGAACTCGGCCGCCGACGACGCCCCGATGAGCGTCGCCGCCCAGGCGTCGTCCACGAGCTGGTAGCGCTCGATGGGCGAGAGCACGCCGACCGAGCCCGCCAGGCGCTCGCGCAGCGTCTCGTCGTACCGGACCCGGACGAACCCGTGGCCACCGGCGTTCACGACGACCGGCGCGCCGTGGGGGTGCACGACCGAGGCGCCCTCGGGCTGCACGAGCACCGGCTCGACCGGGGCGTCGGGCTGGGCGCCGTGACGCACGAGCAACGGCGCGAGCCACCGCCTGTCGTCCGCCTTGCCGTCGGAGCGGAAGCGCCGCTGGGACAGGTGGACGCGGCCGTCGAGCGCGATCGCCGACACGAGCGGGAACCCACCCTGCCAGATCCAGGAGTCCATGATCGCCCGTACGGGTTCGCCGGTCGCGGCCTCGAGCGCGTCCCACAGGTCCGAGGTCTCGGTGTTGCCGTGGATGTGCTCGCCCAGGTACCGGCGGATGCCGCCGCGGAAGCCCTCGGGGGTCAGGTACTGCTCGAGCATCCGGAGCACCGACGCGCCCTTGATGTACGTGAGTGTGTCGAACATGCCGTTCGCGTCGTTCGGCGAGTGCACCGGGTACTCGATCGAACGCGTCGAGCCGAGCGCGTCGATGTCGAACGCCACGGAGCGCGAACGCGCGTGGAGCGCCCAGCGGTCCCATCCGGGCCGGAACGCGTCGACGCAGACGAGCTCCATGAACGTCGCGAAGGCCTCGTTGAGCCAGATGCCGTTCCACCACCGCATCGTCACGAGGTCGCCGAACCACATGTGCGCGATCTCGTGCGCAACGGTGTCGGCGATGCCCTGGAGCTCGGGCTGGGTGGCGCGGTCCGCGTCGGCGAGCAGCGCGACCTCGCGGTACGTGATGCAGCCGAGGTTCTCCATCGCGCCCTGGGCGAAGTCGGGCAGCGCGACCATGTCGAGCTTCCCGCCCGGGTACGGGATGTCGTAGTACTCGGTGAAGAACCGGAGCGCGAACGCCCCGGACTCCAGCGCGAACGCCGTGAGGGGCCCCTTGCCGGGCACGTGGACGATCCGCAGCGGGATCCCGTCCACATCCACGGGCTCGGTCGCCTCGAGCGGCCCGACGACGAACGCGGCGAGGTACGTGGACATCGGCATCGTGTCGGCGAACCGGATCCGGACCCGCTCGTCGTCGAGGACCTCGCGCTCGACCTCGACCTCGTTCGAGATCGCGAGCAGGCCATCGGGCACCACGAGGGTGACGCCGAAGACCGCCTTCAGGTCGGGCTCGTCCCAGCACGGGAACGCGCGCCGAGCGTCGGTCGACTCGAACTGCGTGGTGGCGATCGCGTGCTGCACGCCCTCGTCGTCCGTGTAGGTCGAGCGGTAGAACCCGTGCATCCGGTCGTTGAGCGTGCCGCGGAACTCGACGTGGAGGGTCCACGCACCCGCGTCCGCCCGACGGCCGAGCGCGAGCGAGGCTCGCTCGGCCTCCTCGTCAAGGCGGACGTCGACGACCTCGACGCGGTCGCCCGCCTCCGAGGTGATCCACGCCGCGTCGATCTGCAGGTCCGCGGCGTTCAGGACGAGCTCGTCGAGCGGCTCGCGCACGTCGAGCGCGACGTCCTCGGTGCCGGTGAAGATCGCGGCGTCCAGGTCGGGCTCGAGGAGCAGGTCGTACCGCGTGGGGACGGCGCCGCGAGGCAGCCGGTAGCGTGTGTCCGAGGCTTCCGACGTGACGGCCACGGTCAGGCGTTCACGTAGGTCAGCCAGTCCGCGTACTTCTCGTTCTCGCCCTTCGTGGCGGCGAAGAACGCGCCCTGGAGCTCCTTGGTGATCGGGCCGCGGTGTCCCTCGCCCACGACGCGGTCGTCGACCTCGCGGATCGGGGTGATCTCGGCCGCCGTGCCCGTGAAGAACGCCTCGTCCGCGTTGTACAGGTCCGTGCGGACCAGGTTCTCCTCGCGGACCTGGTAGCCCAGGTCCTCCGAGAGGGTCATCACGGTCGCGCGGGTGATGCCGTCCAGGCACCCGGCGTGGATCGGTGGCGTCGTGAGCACCCGGTCGCGCACGACGAACACGTTCTCGCCCGAGCCGTCGGTGATGTACCCGTGCTCGTTCAGCAAGATCCCCTCGTCGTAGCCGGCCTTCAGGCTCTCGACCTTCGCGAGCACGCCGTTGATGTACTGCCCGGTGGCCTTCGCCGACGCCGGGAGCGCGTTCTGCGCGTTCCGGCGCCAGCTCGAGATCTTCACGCGCACCCCCTGCTCGAGCGCCTCCTCGCCCAGGTACGCGCCCCACGGCCACACCGCGATGATCACGTTCACCGGCGCGTTGAGCGGGTTCACGCCCATCTCGCCGTACCCACGCATCACGAGCGGACGGACGTAGCACGAGTCCAGACCGTTCGCGCGGATCACGTCCTTCGTGCCCTCGGTCAGGGCCTCGTGCGAGAACGGGATCTCCATGTGGTAGAGCTTCGCCGAGCGGAACAGCCGCTTCAGGTGCTCCTCCAGGTGCCAGACGGCGGGACCGCGATCCGTCTCGTACGCGCGGATCCCCTCGAACACGCCGGTGCCGTAGTGGAGCGCATGGGACAGGACGTGGATCTTGGCGTCGTGCCAGTTCACGAGCTCGCCGTCGAACCAGATCTTCTCGACCTCGGTGATCGGCATCCCGGAAGCCTCCTTCGCGCCTGGTAGGCCCGGTTGCGCCGGACCGAACCGTAAGGATAGCGGCTGGTCAGGTCCCTCGCGGAGGGCCTTCAGCCCGGCAGGTCGTACGCCCGCCAGACGATCGTCGTCTCCCACGTCCGAGGTTCGTCCAGCGGGCCGAACCGCTCCTGCGCCCATGGCCGGATCTCCGCCGCCGCGGCCAGGCGAGCGTGGTCGGGGACCGGCCACGTCCACGAGCAGAAGTTGCGCTCGATACCCCGGATCATGTCGGCGAGCGGCTCCGCGCGGCGCTCGGTCAGGGTCGGCAGCAACCGGAGGCGGCCGCCGTAACCCGCGACCTCGGCGTCGAGCTCCTCCTCCCGATGCCACCCGATGCCGACCGGGTCGACGCCGTATCCAACGATCTCCTCGAACCGTCGGTGGATCTCGTCCCATGGGCCTCCGTAGGCGCCGAGGTGGACGATGAGGACGCCGCCCGGACGGATCGCCCGCACCATCTCGGCGATGACTCCGCGCCAGTCCTCGATCAGGTGGAGGACCCACCGGATCAGTCCGGCGTCCACGGCGCCGTCGCGGAGGGGTAGCGCCGTCGCGTCTCCGCCGAGGAGCGGGAACGGCGCCTGTCCGCCGACCTTCTCGACGAGCTTGGCCATCATCGGTGGCGAGATATCCAAGCCCACCATGGGGACGCCGGCGTCGTGCAGCGGCAGCGCGATGAGACCCGTGCCCACCCCGACCTCCAGCACGGTCCCGCGCCCGCGGAGCTCCGCCGTCAGGAGCTCGGTCGTCGCGCGCGCGAGCTCCGGGTCGTACGAACGGGTCTCGTCGTAGAACTCCACCGCCCGATCGAACGGCACAGACCCGCCCATGTCAGTTCTGCGACGGGTCGACCGGCATCGAGCGCATCAGGTCGTAGTCATGGCCCTTGCGACGCAAGACGCGGTCCCACAGGTGGTCGGGATCGTCAACGAAGACGTCGGCGGGGAGCGCGGGCTCGACGATCCAGGACCCCTCCTCGAGCTCCGCCTCCAACTGGCCGGGACCCCAGCCCGAGTAGCCCGAGAAGACACGGGCGCGCCGGATCCCGCCGACCTGGTCCGGGTCGACCTCCTCGGGCAGGAACCCGATCGAGTCGAGCGCCAGGATCTGCGCGTACGAGGGGTCCGCGAAGTCGGCCAGGACGACGGCGGCCTGAGGCTGCACCGGGCCGCCGATGTACAGCGGCTCGTCCGGCGGGACCAGCTCGGCGAGCGGCGGGACGGCCTCGGCGACCGAGACGTCGGTCGAGCGGTTCAGCACGACGCCGACCGCGCCGTCGTCGTCGTGGTGACCGATCAGGACCACCGTCTTGCGGAAGTTCGGGTCCCACAGGCTGGCGGCCGACAGCAGCAGGTGTCCGCGCAGGCTCTCCACGCCCCCATGATGCAACGTGACCGGCGGCCCTCCCACCCCCCGGAGGGATAGGCTCCGTGAGATGGCACGTTCGGCCGTCGAGACGCCGGAACGCGACCTCGATCTCGGCACGGCGGCGACCCTCGACCCAGGCGCGGTCCTCGAGCGACTGGGAACCGGGGACCGTGGTCTGGACCACGGCGAGGCGATGCGCCGGCTTCAAGAGACGGGCCCGAACGTGCTCCGGGTCCACGCGACGAGCGGGTGGCGCGTCCTGCTCAACCAGCTCAAGAACCCACTCCTCCCCCTCCTGGTTGGAGCTGCGGTCGTATCGGGGCTCACCGGCGGGGTCACCGACGCCGGGATCATCGTGGTGATGGTGGCGATCTCGGTCGGCCTCGGGTTCGTCAACGAGTTCCGCTCCGAGAAGTCCGTGGAGGAGCTCCACGATCAGATCCACCACACGGCCACGGTGATCCGGGAGGGTCGTCCGAGGACGCTCGACGTGACCGACCTCGTTCCCGGAGACCTGGTGCAGCTTTCGATCGGCGACCTCGTTCCCGCCGACGTCCGGCTCCTGGAGGTCGACAGCTTCTCGTGCGACGAGGCGGTCTTGACTGGCGAGACCCTCCCGGTCGACAAGCGGATCGGCTCGATCGGGCGACCATCCTCTCCCCTGGACCTTCCCCCCTGCGCGTTCATGGGGACCGTCGTGAAGTCCGGCTCCGCCCAGGCTGTGGTGGTACGGACGGGAGCGGACACGGAGCTCGGCAGGATCGCCACACTTCTCGGTGAGCGCGCGCCGGAGACGTCCTTCCAGCGTGGGTTGCGAGACTTCAGCAGGCTGCTCGTGCGCATCACCGCCGTGCTGGTGATCGCGATCTTCATCGTGAACGTCGCGATCGGGCGCCCGATGATCGACGCGGTCCTCTTCTCGCTCGCCGTCGCCGTTGGCATGACCCCGGCGCTCCTCCCCGCGATCGTGACGATCAGCCTCTCGACGGGCGCGAAGCGCATGGCGACGAGGTCGGTACTGGTGCGGCGTCTGGTCGCGATCGAGGACTTCGGGAACATCCAGGTGCTCTTCACCGACAAGACCGGCACCCTCACCGAGGGCGAGATCACGTACCGGGCGTCCCTCGACCCGAAGGGGGCGCTCGACGATCGCGCGTTCTCGCTCGGGCTCGAGTGCACGGACGTCGTGCTCGAGGGCGACGTCCCGACCGGAGGGAACGCGCTCGACCAGGCGCTGTGGAGAGCACCTGGGGCCACGACGGCATCGGACGGATCTTGGGCCCGACTGGGCGACGCCCCGTTCGACTACGACCGCCGGCGGATGTCGGTGCTCCTCGACGGTCCCGAGGGCCGGATCGTCGTGACCAAGGGAGCGCCCGAGTCCGTGCTCGAGGCCTGCACCAACCTCCCCACCGAGGCCATGGCGACGGTTGGGCGCGAGTTCGACGCCGGGACTCGGCTCGTCGCGGTGGCGATCCGCGATGCGTCCGCGCTCGCGAGCGTCGGATCCGATGATGAGCACGACCTCACCCTGGTGGGCTTCCTCGCGTTCGTAGATCCGCCGAAGGCCGACGCCGCGGCGTCCCTCCAGCGCCTCGCCGATCTCGGGATCGAGGTGAAGGTGGTCACCGGCGACAACGAACGCGTCGCCCGGAGGGTGTGCGAGGACCTCGGCGTGCGCGTCGGACGCGTCCTGACCGGAGCGCAGATGGAGAGCATGCCCGACGAAGAGCTCGGTCGCACACTCCCGGACACGACGATCTTCGCCCGCGTGGCCCCCGAGCAGAAGTCCAGGATCATCCGACTAGCCCGCGGGCACGGCCTCGACGTCGGCTACATGGGCGATGGGGTGAACGACGCCGTGGCGCTCCACGATGCCGACGTGGGGATCTCGGTCGACAGCGCGACCGACGTCGCCAAGGACGCCGCCGATATCCTACTGCTACGCAAGGATCTCGGGACATTGGCCGATGGCGTGGTCGAGGGGCGGCGGATCTTCGCGAACACGATCAAGTACATCCTGATGGCCACCTCGTCGAACTTCGGGAACATGTTCAGTGCCGCAGCTGCATCAGCCTTCCTGAAGTTCCTCCCGATGCTGCCGAGCCAGATCCTGCTGAACAACCTGCTCTACGACACCAGCCAGACCACGATCCCGACCGATCTCGTCGATCCGGAGATGGTCGCTCGCCCCGCCCGCTGGGACACGCGGTTCATCCGCCGGTTCATGACCTACTTCGGTCCCATCAGCTCCCTGTTCGACGTAGCGACCTTCGCCGTCATGCTTCGGGTCTTCCACGCGGGCGAGTCGCTGTTCCAGACCGGATGGTTCGTCGAATCCTTGGCCACGCAGACGTTCGTGATCTTCGTGATCCGGACGCGGCGGGTGCCGTTCCTGCGTAGCCGGCCGAGCACCGCTCAGCTGATCGCCACGCTCGCGTGTGCCGGGGCGGGCGTGCTGATCCCGTACATCCCTCCGGTCGCGCGGCTCTTCGGGTTCACGGCACTGCCGTGGACGTTCCTGCTGATCGTCGCACTGTTCGTGGTTGCCTACCTTACCCTCGCCGAGCTCGGCAAGGCATGGTTCTTCCGAGGTCCCACGCCCACGCCCCCACCGGCGGTGCACTTCGATGCGCTCCGGCGGCGCCGGGTTCGCAAGCTCGTCCCCCGCTGGAGCCGCGGCAAGGGCCATCCGGCTGCAACGAGCCGACGCTCGCCCTAACCCTTCGGGACCTCCTTGTTCGGGTCCCAGAACGGCAGCGGCGCGGTGACGGCCGGCACCGGCCCGTCCGGCGAGTCGAGCTCGAGCGCGTTCCCCGGCTCGGCCAGGCCGATCGGCACCCACGCGTAGCCGATGTTCGTGCCCAGGCGGAAGGAGTGGCTCGCGCTGGTGAGCCTGCCGACGACCTCGCCGTCCTTGCGCACCGGCCAGAAGTCCTCGAGCCACAGACGGAAGGGCTCGCCGCCGATCCGGACCCCGACGAGCTTGCGGTCCACCCCCTCGTCCGCGACGCGTTGCAGCGCTTGCTTCCCGATGAAGTCGGCGTCGAGCTCGACCAGCCGCTCCATCCCCGTCACGTGGAACGGCGTGTCCTCGACGCCCATGTCGTTGCCGTAGTTGAAGATCCCGGCCTCCAGACGCCGCTGGTCGCTCGGCGCGATCGCGCGGATCCCGTACGGCTCGCCCGCGGCCATCACGCGGTCCCACAGATCCGGGCCCCGCGAGCCGTCGCGGAGGTAGATCTCGAACCCGACCTCGCCGGTCCAGCCGGTCCGGCTCACGACGACCGGGATGCCGCCGAGGTCCCCCTCCCAGCAGAAGTAGTAGCGCAGGCCGGCGACCTCCTCGCCGAACAGGTCGCGGATCACGTCCTTGCTCTTCGGCCCCTGGACCTGGAGCGGGCTCACGTCGGGCTCCCCGATCCGCACGTCCATGCCTGCGAACGCCTGGACGCCGAGGCTGTACAGGAGCGCGTCCGAGTCGGCGAGCGAGAGCCAGAAGTGGTTCTCGCCCAGCCGCAGAAGGATCGGGTCGTTCACGATGCCGCCGTGCGGCGCGACGATCGGCGCGTACTTGCACTGCATGACCTCGCACCGCGAGAGATCCCGGCACGTGAGCAGCTGCGTGAAGCGCGCGGCATCCGGTCCGGTGATCTCGACCTGGCGCTCGACGGCGACGTCCCACAGCGTGACGTGCTCGAGCAGGTGGCGGTACTCGGCCTCGTCGTCGTCGTACAGCGTCGGGATCAGCATGTGGTTGTACAGGTCCCACGAGGTGCAGCCGGCCTCGACGGTGCGCTGCCAGTACGGCGACTTGCGGTACCACGACGCGACGTAGAACGTGAACGAGTAGGGCTCCCGCATCAACCCCTCCCTCCGCGACGCTTCCGGTCCTTGCGGATCTCGCGGACGCAGGCGTACGCGGGGATGCCGGTCACGCCCCCGCCGCCGTGCGTCGCGCTCGAGCACTGGTAGAGCCCCCGGATCGGCGTGCGGTAGTCGGCGTAGCCGGGCGCCGGGCGCATGTGGAACAGCTGGTTCGCCGAGAGCTCCCCGAGGAAGATGTTGCCGCCGATCAGCCCCCACTCCTGCTCCATGTCGTACGGCCCGATGACCTGCCGCGCGATGACCGACTCCTTGAAGCCGGGCGCGACCTGCTCGTACGCGTCGACGACGCGGTCGGCGTACGCCTCGAGCTCGTCCTGCGGCTGCTCCGACGCCCAGGTGTACGGCACCCACTGCGTGAACAACGACATGACGTGGATCCCCTCGGGCGCGAGCGACGGATCGAGCACCGTCGGGATCACGCCGTCGCTGAACGGCAGTGAGGCGGCCCTCCCGTGGCGGGCCTCCTCGAAGGAGGTCTCGAGCTGCTCGATCGACGGCGCGATCTCGAACCCGCCCGTGAAGTCCGTCCACTCCGGCTTCTCGGCGATCGTGGGCAGCTTCGACAGCGCGAGGTTCACCTTCACCGTGCCCGAGCGGCTCGACCAGTTCTCGATGTCGTTCACGAAGTCGTCGGGCAGCTCGTTCCGGTCGATCTGCCTGAGGAAGGTGATCTGCGGATGGCATGCGGTGACGACGATCGGCGCGTGGAGCTCCTCGCCGCCCTCGAGGACGACGCCCTGCGCCACGCCGTCCCGGATCAGGACCTTCTCGACCCTCGCGTTCGTGCGGACCTCGGCGCCGAAGGAGCGGGCGCTGCGCTCGAGGACCTCGGCGACGCCGCCCATCCCACCCTCGGGGACACCCCAAGATCCCATCGTGCCGTCGCCGACGTCGCCGATCGAGTGGTGCACCATGACGTAGCCGGTACCGGGCTCGCGCGGCCCGGCCCAGGTGCCGATGAGCCCGTTGATCGACATCGCGGCCTTGATCTCGTCGGACTCGAAGAAGCGGTCGAGCAGGTCGGCCACCGACATCGTGAACAGGCGCGTGACGTCGCCGACCTTCTTCTCGTCGAACCCGCGGAACCGCACGACCAGCCGGAGCTGGTCCAGCAGGTCGCCCGGTCGCCTCGACCCGAGGTGGGGCGGGGTCGTCATCAGGACCGGGCCGAGCACGTCGGCGATCCCGCCCATCCACGCCTCCCATTGCTCGAGGTTGTCCGCGTCGCGCTTGCTGATCGCCGCGAACTCCTCGTAGTTCTGCTTCGGGTCGTCGTACTCGATCATCACGCGGCCGTCGGGCAGCGGGACGACGTAGGGCCCGACCGCATGGACGCGGTAGCCGTGCCGCTCCATCTCGAGGTCCTTCAGGATCGTGTCCGGCATCAGGCTCATGACGTAGCTGAGCGTCGTGACCCTGACGTCCGGCAGGTCGGGCCACGGGGCGCTCGTGTCGGCGGCGCCCCCGGTCTTGTGTCGCGCCTCGCAGACGACGACACGAGCCCCGGCCTTCGCGAGGTACGCGGCGGCGATCAGACCGTTGTGACCGCCCCCGATGACGATGGCGTGATAGGAGTTCGCCATCTCCGGCCCCCCTCTGGACTGGTTGTTCCCTATCGAAGCACGGAACTGAACGGCCGTTCAAGTCGGAGCGTGCAGGCCCGACGGGTCAGGCGTCCTTCTGGATGACGTCGAAGAGGTTGCCGCCCGGGTCGACCAGCGTGATGAAGTCCTCGTCCGGCCGGGGCGTCCTCGGGAACACCTCGGCGCCGAGACCGACGAGGCGCTCCACCTCGGCCTCACGCCCGGACGTGTAGAGATCGAGGTGGAGCCGGTTCTTGCCCACGCGAGGCTCGGGCACGACCTGCAGCGAGATGTTCGGGCTCCGCACGCCCGTCGGGTCGCAGAGGACGACCCAGTCCTCCCCTGGCTCCTCTCTGGGAACGTAGCCGAGCGCCTGGCTCCAGAACGAAAGCATCGCCTGGAACTCGTCTGCGTTGCAGTCGATCACGACGGAGCCCACTCGGATATCCCCCATCAGCGGGCCTCACCCTTCAGATGCCGGTCGAGCATCGCGCACGCCATGCGGCAACTGTACGCACGTCGCCGCCCCGAACTTGCCATGCCCCACCCAGCCATCCGTGGACCAGGGCGGTCTGCACGGCCGACGGTCGGCGGGGACACCCAGGTCGGGCGCCACCGCCGAGATCTCCTCCGCCAGCTCGACGTCCCGCTCGCTCAGCCCGTGGTCCTCGGTGATCGACCACCACACGCCGTCCTCGGCATGCCTTGAGGGCTAACGGTGCCGTAGGAAGCGGAACCAGCGTCGGCGGATCGTCTTGCCGCCCGTCCTGGCCTCGTTCCGATCCTGTTCGTCGTGAAGCTGCCGGGCGGCATCCGCCTCTTTGGCGATCTCCGCCTGCTCCATGTCGACGAACTCGTGGCCGAACTGGCGGGGATTCGGTGGTTGACCGGAAACCATCGCTGCCTCCCTGACCTCGGGCAGACCCTATCGCCTGCGTGCCCTCTCGGCCGGGGCGATCGCACGGCGCATCGGTCGGTGGCTGTCATGCGAGAGACCGCTCGCTGCCCTCCCTAGGGCCTGCGGATGTACCTGGTCTGGTTGGAACTCTCTGCGTCGATCACTTGGTGCATGGACGGGACCGTCATGCATCGGCGATCGCGTTCAGGATGACGTCGACCGTCCGCTCGCCCGCCGGATCGTCCGGCGCCACGACCGACTGCCCATCGACGAGGTCGTGGAAGACCGGCGCGTAGTGGCTCGCCCCTTCGAGGATCACGACGTCGGGGTCGTAGCCGGCCGCACGCAGTTCGGCCGCCATGTCCTCGGTCTGCCAGGGGCCGCAGGTCGTGTCCTCCTCGCCCGCGACGAGCACGACATCGGCGTCCTTGTTGCCGAGCTCCGAGACGTCGACCAGGTCGGACGGCCGTCCTTGCCCTCGTAGTGGCAGCCGGAGATCGCCACGACCACGTCGGGCCTGGCGCCTTCCTGAAGCAGCTCAGGGTCCCCGGACGGGTCGACGTCCTCGGGCAGACCCAGCGCGAGGGCCGCGCTGGCGCCCAGCGAGTAGCCGACGAAGGTCACGGGTTGATCGAGGTCGCCGCCGTGATCTGCCGCCACGCTGCGGGCGAAGCGGTACGCGCACTCGAGGTCCATCCCCGCCTGTTCGCGGGATTCCTCGGTGGTCACGTCTGTTCCGTACGTGGGCGCGAACACCACCGCTCCTCACGAGCGAGATGCGTGGCGAGCTCTTCCATGTCCTGGGCCACACCATCGATCCCGTGCATGGCAAACACGACCGGCCAGGGACCCTCGGCGTCGGGTCCGACCACCAGGACGTCCTTGGTCGCTCCGCCGGACACGACCTGCGACGTGACGTCGAACCCGTCGTCCTTCGACGCATCTTCTCCGCACGTGGCCGCAGCAGCCCGGCGACGAGAAGCGCAGCGATGAGGATGAGCACCAGGCCACGATCCCGATCCGCCTTCGTGCCATCACACGCCCCCTCGAGCACCACCGACCGACCCGGACGCAGAGTCGAGTCTCCCCCTTCCCAAACACCGCCATCCCGGGCGAACGCCCCATCCGGGCCGGGACGCCGTGGTGCGCGAGGGGCGGTCACTCGATGCGCGACTCCCACGCCGCGGCGCCCGGCGCCTCGGGCTCGAGCTCGAGGATCTCGGCGGCCGCCTCGCGGCGCAGCGAGAGCAACGGCACGAGCATGATCGCCGCCGCGGCCGCGGCGATGCCACCGAGCAGGTAGACGCGCTGGGGCTCGACCGCGCGCAGGAGCGGGATCGCGACGAGGTAGGCAACGAACAGGCCGAGCGAGAGCAGGGCCTCGAACGCAGCCATCGTGCGGCTCCGGACCGCATCGGGCGTGCGGCGCTGCATGATGCCGTTCTCGGCGACGATCGTGAGGCCGTCGGCGGTGCCCATCACGAGCAGGCTGACAAGCACCACCCAGAACCAGGGTGCGAGGCCGACGCCGATCGCGGCCACGGCGATCGCCGCCGCGCCGACCACGACCCACAGCGGCTCGGTCCGGGCCGTCATCCATCGCCCGGCCACCGAGCCGAGGACCGAGCCGCTCCCCCAGGCGGCAATGAGGAAGCCGAAGCCGGTGGCGCCGGTGCCGAAGGACTCGGCGATCGGCGCGTCGGCGACCATCCCCATCCCCATCCCGAGAACGAACACGAGCCACGCGAGCGACATCCGCCGTAGCACCGGCTCGCCGAACAGGAACCGGATACCAGCGGTGATGCCCTGGTGCTCGCTCTCGCCCTCGGCGGCCTCGCGCTCGGGGTCGACGAACCGTCCGTGCACGGTGATGGTGAGGACCAGCGAGACGAGGAACGAGACGGCGTTGATCGCGAACACCCACGTCGGACCCGCGCTCGCGACGATGAGCCCGCCGATCAGCGGGCCGACCGCGATGCCGGCGTGCACACCGACCGTGATGAGGCTGTTCGCCCAGGCGATGTCGTCCTCGCGCTCGACGAGGTTCGGGATCGCGGCCCGCGATGCCGAGAAGAACGGCAGCTCGCTGATCGCAGAGCCGAACGCGAGCACGATGAGCAGCAGCGGCGCGTGGGCGAACACCATCCCGATGAAGAACGCGGACGCGAGCGCCTCGGAGGCGATCATCACCTTGCGCCGGTCGAAGCGGTCGCCGAGCGCGCCGGCGAACGGCCCGAGGATCCCGGCCACGCCAAACGTGAGCAGCAGCGAGAGCGCCTGCATGCCGGGCGAGTGCGTCCGGTCCCAGACCGTGAAGTTCAGCGCCGTGTAGGCGGCCGCACCGCCCGTGACCGAGATCAGCCGCCCGAGCGCCAGACGCCGGACGGCGGTCCGGGGCGGGGTGCTCTGCCTTCGAGTCTCCATCCGCCCCGGACCTCCTCCGTCTAGCCGAGCTCGACCTGCATCGTAGGCTCGGCGTCCAGCATCGAGCGTCGCCGCTCACCGCGCAGGACCGGCAGCAGCACGGCCGAGCCCACGAGGGCGGTCGCCCCGCCGATCGCGTACACGTTCTGCGGGCCGAGCGCCTCCAGCACCGGCCCGGCTCCCGCGAGCGAGAGGGCGAACGCCACCGTGATGATGGCCTCCGCGGCCGACACGACCCGGCTGCGGACCGCGTCGGGCGTCCGGCGCTGCTGGATGCCCTGCTCGGCGACCATCGTGATCGCGTCGCCGAACCCGGATGCCAACGACATCACGAGGATCGGAGCGAACCACGGCGAGACCGCGATCGCCCCGGTCGACAGCGCGATCAGCGCCATCCCCAGGAACAGCGCTCGCGGCTCCTTCTCCTCGGTGAGCTTGCGCCCGGCGAGCGAGCCGAGCACCGAGCCCGCGCCCCACGTGCCGATCAGCAGCCCGTAGCCGAGCGAGCCGGCGTCGAAGTGCTCGACGAGCGGAACGTCGGCCACCATGACGAATCCCATCCCGAGGACCAGCGCCGTCCATGCGAACACGATCGTCCGCAGCACGCGGTCCCGCGCGAGGAACACGAACCCGGCGCGCAGCCCGACGTGCTCGGCCGCGTCCTCGCGCGAACCCTGGAACCGTGCGCGAACGCTCCAGACCAGGGCCGCCGAGACGACGAAGGAGATCGCATTCAGGCCGAACACCCACCCGGGACCGATCACGCCGACGAGCACGCCGCCGAGCGCCGGACCGACCATGATGCCCATGTTCCGGCCGAGCGCGACCAGGCCGTTCGCCCACGACAGACGATCCTCGTCGACGAGGTTCGGGATCGCCGCGGCCGAGGCCGACCAGAACGGCTGCTCCGCGATCGCCGACAGGAACGCCGCGCCGAGCAACCAGGCGGGGTCGTGGAGGAACGCCATCGCCGCGAAGCACGCGGCGCCGGCCAGGTCCGAGACCATCATGACCCGCCTGCGGTCGAACCGGTCCCCGAGCACGCCGCCGAGCGGCGCGAAGATCCCCGCGACGCCGAACGTCAGGAACAGCGTCAACGAGAGCCACGTCGCCGAGTCCGTGCGCTCGTAGACCGTGTACATGAGCGCCGTATAGGCGGCCGCACCACCCGTGATCGAGATCAGGCGCGCGGCGGCGAGCCTTCGGACGGCGGTCTTCCAGTGTGTCTCGTGTCGTTGACGCATGCGGCGACTCCTCGGCGGTTCGGTGGAACGAGGGACGGTGACCCGGGTGCCCGCCGGGCGGCGGGCGGACGCGCAGCTAGCGCGTCGTGGACGCCCCGACGGCCGTGCCGGTCGGGGTGCCGTTCCCGAAGATCACCTGGAGTCGCCTCATGACCGGAGCAGTGTAGCAGCCCCGTCAACCGTGCCCTGCAGGGCTACTCCGGGAGCTGGATGAAACGGATGCCCTCGGCGCCGCTCACCTGCGCGAGCTCGGCGAGGATCTCCGGCGGGACCGGGCTGTCGAGCACCACGCCCATGAGCGCGGTGCCGCCGCGGACCGGGCGTCCCACGTCCATCGTCGCGATGTTGACCCGGTGCCGGCCGAGCAGCGTGCCGACCGCGCCGATCACGCCCGGCTTGTCCTCGTAGAAGAAGAACAACATCGACGGGCTCGGCGTCATCTCGATGTCGTAGCCGTTGACCTCGACCACGCGCTCCCGATCCTTCTTGCCCACCAGCGTGCCCGAGACGGAGACGGGGCCGTCGTCCGTCTCGGCCCTGATCGCCACGAGGTTCACGTAGTCGGTCGAGACGGACGACCGCATCTCGCTGATCGCCAGCCCGCGCTCGCGCGCGATCATCGGGGCGTTCACGAACGAGACCGGCTCGTGCACGATGCCCGCGAGCACGCCCTTCACGACCGCGAGCGTGAGCACACGGGTGTCGGCGTCGGCGATCCGGCCCAGGTACTGGCACTCGATCGCGCGGACGGCGCCCTCGGCCATGCCGGTGAGGATCCGGCCGAGCTTGTCGCAGAGAGGCAGGAACGGGCGCGCGATCTCGGCGACCTCGGCGCCGGCCGAGACGTTCACCGCGTACGGCACGAACTCGCCCCTCAGCGCCAGGCGAACCATCTCGGCCACGGTCGTGCCGGCCTTGTCCTGCGCCTCGGCGGTCGAGGCGCCCAGGTGCGGCGTCACGACGACGTTCTCCAGCCGGAACAGCGGCGAGTCGGTCGTGGGCTCGTGGTCGAACACGTCGAGGGCGGCGCCGGCCAGCCGCCCGTCCTCGAGCGCCTTCACGAGCGCGGCCTCCTCGACGATCCCACCCCGTGCCGTGTTCACCAGGCGCGCGCCGGGTTTGACCATCGAGAGCTCGTGGTCGCCGATCAGGCCCTCGGTGTCGGGCGTGCGCGGCAGGTGGATCGTGATGAAGTCGGCCTGGACGAGCAGCGCCTCGAGCGTCGGCATCAGCTCGACGCCCATCTCCTTCGCGCGGTCCCTCGGCACGTACGGGTCGTACGCGATCACGCGCATCCCGAACCCGGCCCCGCGCTGCGCGACGAGGGTCCCGACCCGCCCGATGCCCACCACGCCGAGCGTCTTGCCCTGCAGCTCGACACCCTGGAAGCTCGAGCGCTCCCAGCGTCCCTCCTTCAGCGCCGCGTTCGCACGCGGGATGTTCCGGGCCTGCGCGAGGAGGAGCGCGATCGCGTGTTCGGCGGCCGAGACGATGTTCGACTGCGGCGCGTTCACGACCATCACGCCCTTGCGCGTGGCCGCCTCGACGTCCACGTTGTCCAGGCCGATGCCGGCGCGGGCCACCACCTTGAGGCTGTCGGCCGCCTCGATGACCTCCGCGGTCACCTGGGTCTGCGAGCGCACGATCAGCGCGTCGTAGTCGCCGATCGCCCCCGCCAGCCCCTCCGCCGCCAGCTCGGACCGCACGTCGACCTGGAAGTCCTTGCGCAGCAGCTCGAGGCCGGCCTCCGAGAGCTTCTCGGTGACGAGGACCTTCACGACGTGACGCCCTCCTGGAACACGCCCTCGGCGGCGGCCACCGCGGCCCCGCGCTTCACCGGGTAGCCGAGCCGCTCAAGCGTCATCTCGAGCGCCGCGAGACCGCGGACGATGTCGAGCTCGCTGTAGTAGCCGAGGTGCCCGATCCGGAAGACCTTGCCCTTGAGCGGACCCTGCCCCGGCGCGAGCACGCATCCGAAGTCCGCACGGATCCGGTCGCTGATGGTGTCGGCGTCGATGCCGTCGGGCGCGTTGATCGCGGTCACGGTCCAGTTGTCCTCGAGCCCCTCGCCGAACAGGTCGAGGCCGAGCGCCTTCACGCCCTCCTTCACCGCCCGCGAGAGCGTCCGGTGGCGCGCCTGCGCGCCCTCGAGCCCGTCCTGGAAATACAGGTCGAGCGCGGCCCGCAGCCCCTGCATCACGCTGATCGCCGGGGTCCAGGGGTTCTCGGGATCCTTGAGCTCGGCGAACCTCTTGTAGATCGACCAGTCGAAGTAGAAGCGCGGGAGCGTGGCCGTCCGGTGGGCCTCCCACGCCCGCAGGCCGATCGCGACGAACGCGATGCCGGGGCTGGCCGACAGCGCCTTCTGCGAACCGCCGACCGCGACGTCGATCCCCCAGGCGTCGAACTCGAACGGCACGGCCCCGAGGCTGGAGACGGCGTCGACGATCACGAGCGCACCTCGGGCGTTCGCGACCTCCGCGAGCTCGCGGATCGGCTGGATCACGCCGGTGCTGGTCTCGGAGTGCGTGAGGAGCACGGCCTTCACCGGGTGCTCGGCGAGCGCGGCGTCCACGTCGGCGGGGCGGATCTTCGTCCCCCAGTCGTACTCGATCGTCCGGACCACGAGGCCGTGGGACTCGGCGAGCTTCTTCCAGCGGTCGGCGAAGAAGCCGGCCATGGGGATGAAGACCTCGTCCCCGGCCGAGAACACGTTCTGGATCGCCGATTCGAGCCCGCCGGTGCCGGAGGACGTCATGAGGAGCACGTCCTGCTGGGTCCCGTAGAGCGTCTTCACGCGCTCGGTCACGTCCCGCATCAGGTCGCCGAAGCCGGGACCGCGGTGGTACACGAGCGGGCTCCCCTGCGCGAGCGACACCTCGGGCGGGATCGGGGTGGGGCCGGGGGCCAGGATGATCTCGGGCCTGTCCATGACCTGCTCCTTGCGGCTACCGGATGCGCCGCAGCCACGTCCTGGGCGCGATGGCCCAGCGTATCATCGGGTGACACCGCCTCCGGCGGTGCCCAGACCGCCGTGAGGACGCTCGCCTTCCTGCTCAGACGCTTCGCCGCCCAGCGACTGCTCGGGCTCGCGATCGTCGTCGCGCTCGGGTTCACGATCGGGGTGCTCGTCGCCGGTCCCGTGTACGCGGACGCGTCGCGCGAGGCGATCGCGACCGCGGCCGTGCGGACGGCCCCCGTGAACGTCCGGAACGTCCGCCTGTCCTTCTACGGCGACGTGACGGACGGGTGGGCGGACCTGGACGCCACGATCCGTGAGACGACCGAGAATCTGCCCGTCGGCGCGTACGTCGCGCAGGCGCGCGGCGAGGGCCGGATGGTGGGAGCCGAGGGCGACCCGGTCTCGATCCCCCTCCTGTTCCGCGATGGCGCCGAGCGCCACGTCACGGCGTTCGAGGGGACCGCCCCGTCCGCCGTGGGCGAGGTCGCGCTGATGGCGAACGTCGCCGAGCGCCTCGGCGTGGGGATCGGCGACGCCGTCACCGTGATCGGGCCCACGGACGTCGAGCGGACCCTGCGGGTGACCGCGACGTACGGGCGACCGCGCACCGACGACGACTTCTGGTTCGGCTCGCAGACGCCGATCCCCGAGGAGGAGGGCGCCGAGCTGCCCCCGGGCCTGTTCTCGCGCGAGGGGTACCTGGCGCTCGCGGCGGACCTGGGGATCTCGAGCCAGTTCGTGTGGGACCTGTACCTCGACCTCGAGGGCGTGCGCTTCGACGACGCGCAGCGCCTCCCAGGCCTGATCCAGCGCGACGTCGCGACGCTCCAGCAGGCGCCGGGGCTGTCCGACCTCGCGGTCTCCACCGGCCTGGGGGCCCTGTTCGAGCTCGCGCGGCAGCGGATCGCCGACCTGCGCGTGCCGATCCTGCTCGTCGTGTTCCAGGTGGCGGCGGTCGCGCTCGCGGTGCTCGCGGGCGTCGGGGCACTCGTGCTGTCACGCCAGTCGTTCGAGCTGGCCGTGCTGCGGAGCCGCGGGTTCTCTCGTGGGAAGCTGCTCGCCGGCCAGCCGATCCAGGCCGTGCTGTCGGCGATCGTCGCGTACCCGCTCGGGCTCGCGCTCGGCGTCGGACTCGCGCGGCTCGCGTCGCGCTCGAACGGGCCGTCGCTGCCGAGCGCCACGTTCCCGATCCGGGTGGGCGGCTCGGCCCAGGCGCTCGGGCTGCTCGGCGCCGCGCTCGGCGCGGTGGCGCTCGTGCTCGTCTCGGTCCCGCACCTGCGGCGCACGATCCTCGAGGAGCGGCGGCTCGTCTCGCGCGAGGACCGGCCGCTCCTCGCGCGGATGCCGGTCGAGCTGTTCATCCTGCCGCTCGCCGCCTTCAGCTACGTGGAGCTCCGGGGCATCGAGGCCGCGGCGACGATCGAGCGCACGTCGCTGAACCCGCTCGTGCTCCTCACGCCGACGCTCGTGATCTTCGGCGCCTCGTTCCTGGCGCTGCGCCTGCTGCTGTTCGTCCTGCGGCGGCTGGACCGGCGGATCGGACGAACGCGGCGCCTGTCCACGTACCTCACCGGCCGGCGCCTGGGCAGGGCGTCGGGGACGAGCTTCGCGATCGCGCTCCTGCTCCTGCTCTCGGTCGGCCTCATGGTGGTCGCGAGCTCGTACCGGGCGATCGTGCTGCGGAACCAGGAGGACACCGCACACCAGCAGATCGGTGCCGACTGGCGGATCGAGGTTGCGGCGCCGGCGGAGCCGCTCGCGGCGCTCGGGGCCCTGCCGGCGAACGCGACCGGCGTCGTGCGGATCGTGCCGTACCTGGAGGTGCGACCCGAGTTCCCGCTCACGACGCTCGCGCTGTCGGTGGACCCGCGGTCGTACGAGGCGGGGGGCTGGTGGCGCGAGGACTTCTCGCCGGAGCCCGAGTCCTCCTGGCTCGACGCGATCGAGGTCCGCGACGCGCCCGTCCCGGTGCCCGCCGGCCCCACCCCCGACGTGCTCGAGATCGACGCCGAGCCGCTCGACGACGGCGCCGAGGGCCTCGAGTTCGTCGCGACCGTCGAGAGCGCCGACGGCGGGATCCACGAGCTGGTGCTCGGCGAGCTCGGGCCCGCCTACGCCGGCACGGTGAGGGATGCCGAGGCGCTGTCCGGCGCGACGCTCCTGTCGGTCGCGCTCCGCACGCCCGAGGCGACCGGCCCCGACCGGGCCTCGGTGCGGATCCGCTCGGTCAACGGGCAGGCCGCCGGACCCATGCTCTCGGGTTGGGAGGCACTGCGATGGCGGGGCAGCGACGCCTCGGTCGAGCGCTCGGGCGAGGAGGTCGTCGTGACCGTGGACGCCGGCGTCGGACACGTGCTCGGCGGCATCGCGCCGCCGGCCGACCCGCTCCCGGCGCTCGTCTCGCCCGGCATCGCGCGCTCGCAGGCCGACGTGTTCCGGGCCTCGGTCGGCGGGCAGCTGCTCGAGTTCGAGCAGGTCGCCGAGGCCGAGCACTTCCCCACCGCGCCGCAGGACTTCTTCGTGACGTCGACGCCGGCGCTCCTTCGCTCGGCCGCGCGGGTTCCGGAGGCAGGGCTCTCGCTCGGCGAGGTCTGGGCGACGGGTGCGGCGGACCCGCGCCCGGCGCTCGAGCGGGCCGGGTTCCTCGTGCGCTCGACCGCGAGCGCCGAGCCGATCCGAGCGTTCCTGGCGCAGCTGCCGCCGAGCCTGGCGGTCGGGCTCGACGGCGCGACCGCCGTCGGCGGTCTCGGGCTCGTCACGATC
>Ga0105094_10000380_pt1 | contig 21595 bp, 14 predicted proteins | sample PPLLak1March2015_2_FD_87023 | JGI IMG/M metagenome (GOLD analysis project Ga0105094, IMG submission 87023) | Freshwater sediment microbial communities from Prairie Pothole Lake near Jamestown, North Dakota, USA - PPLs Lake P8 Core (3) Depth... | ecosystem: Environmental > Aquatic > Freshwater >...
ATGTCCTAATCCATTCTAATAACACAGGTATTCTGCTTTTTATACTTTTTTTTATAGGATTCGGCACAAAAGCCGGTTTTGTTCCGATGCATACATGGCTCCCGAAAGCACATCCGGCTGCACCAACCGGAGTATCGGCCCTAATGTCGGGTGTTATGATTAAAACCGGCATTTATGGAATTCTCCGGATTCTTTTGCTAACCGGGATGCCTGATAAAAATCTGGCTTATGCAGTTTTAATTCTCTCAATTATTACCGGAATGCTAGGTGTAATGAATGCAATTGCTCAGCATGATTTAAAAAAATTACTTGCATATCACAGCATTGAAAATATCGGGATTATCGGAATAGGAATCGGCCTTGCAATGCTGGGAATGGTTTACAATAACCAGACTATTTCGGCACTGGGAATATTAGGAGCTCTGCTGCATACAATTAATCATTTTACTTTTAAAAGCGTACTATTCTATGGTGCCGGGGTAATTTATTACGGCACTCATACCCGCGAGATCGATAGGCTTGGAGGAATTGGAAAATATCTTCCGAAAACATCGGTTATGTTTTTAATTGCTTCACTTGCTATTACCGGCCTGCCTGTATTCAACGGATTTATCAGTGAATTTGCTATTTATCTCGGTATTACAAAAAGTTTTTTTGTAAAAGATCTCAGCTTGAATATTGCCGCTTTACTGGGGATTTCAGGCTTAGCATTTATCGGTGCGATGGCCTTTCTCTGCTTTACAAAAGTTTATGGAATATCTTTTTTAGGTTCTCCCCGTTCGGAATTTCATCCGCTCCCGGATGAAAAAGAATCCTCGATGCTCATTCCGATGGCTGTACTGACTGCCGCAATGATCTGCATCGGAATATTCCCGCTGTTTATTATTGTACCTCTGGGAAATGTGGTTAATCAATTTCTAGGCGGCGGTTTTTATCCTGCTCAGCCGGAAATTTTCGATGTGTTTATTCCTATCTCTGTTTCGCTTACAATATTTGTTGCAGCAATTCTTTTCTTTTACACTTTAAGATCTCTTTTCTTAAAGAAGAAAGAAGTTAAAATGTTTAAGACATGGGACTGCGGATATCAGGGCCAGACTGAAACGGCAATCCGGATGCAGTATACAAGCAGTTCATTTGCGCAGCCGTTTTTGACCCTGGTTGCTGAATTGGTTCCAAGAAAATTTAAATTAAAAAAAATACAACTGTTTTTTCCGAAAGAAGCTTCACTTGAAAGTCATGCCCAGGATTTATCGGAAAGCTATTTTATCCAGCCTTCAATCCGGTGGCTGAATAAATTTTTGAATTTGTTTTCATGGATTCAAAGCGGAAGAATGCAGCAGTACATCATTTACGGATTAATTTTTCTAGTCTTTCTCCTTATATGGATTTTAGGAGTTGAATAGTGCTGAAAGTTTTTATTTACATCTTAATAATCTTATCTCCTTTTCTTTTTACCGGCTTAATTAATAAAGTAAAAGCTATTTGGGCCGGCAGGAAAGGCGCTCCGGTTCTTCAGCCGTATTACGATTTCTTTAAATTGCTTAAAAAAGGTGAAGTAATCAGCAGAACCACTTCATTTGTTTTCCGGATTGCACCATCGATTAATGCTGCTTCTGTTTTTCTTGCTTTATTCATTATCCCGATTCCTTTTCTTGGTTCTGTAATTAAATTCCCAGGAGATTTTATTCTTTTTGTATACATTTTAGGATCTGCTAAATTTTTAACTGTCTGTGCTGCGCTAGACACCGGCAGCAGCTTCGAGGGAATGGGAGCAAGCCGCGAAGTTACTTTCTCTTCCATCGTTGAACCTGCTTTCTTTATTATTTTAGGCTCGCTTGCATTAATTACCGGCCAGTTATCCTTTGAATCTATCTTTGCGGCAATAAATACAAGCACCGGATACACAATTCTTATTAAACTACTTTTTGTCGTTTCTTTATTCATCATGCTGCTCACTGAAGGGAGCCGTGTTCCGGTTGACGATCCCAACACGCATCTTGAATTAACAATGATCCATGAAGTAATGATCTTAGATTATTCAGGTCCCGACCTAGCATTTATTTTGTATTCATCCGGTTTGAAGATGGTTTTATTTTCAATGCTGATAGCAAATTTGTTAATACCGCCTTCTATTAATTTAATTGTGGCATTGGGATTATTTCTCGGAATTATTGCCTTAATATTTATCAGCGTTGCAATTGTTGAATCTTTAATTGCACGCTCAAGGATGTCTCATGTTCCGCAGTTCATTTTTCTTATGACGGCTCTTTCGATCACTGCTTTTGCCGTTATAATTTTCTTTTTGTACGGAGGGTTTTAGTGACTGATATAATAATCATTCTTCTTGGGACAAGCATGCTTTACGTTTTTGCGGTTAGCAGGATAGAAGCTTATGTAAAAACTTTAGCTTTTCAGGGTCTGCTGCTTTTTCTTTTGGTCATTCTTGACATTAAACATATAAGCTGGCTCAACATAGCTTTTTTAAGCATTGAAACTCTGCTTGTAAAAGCGATAGCAATTCCTCTTTTTTTATTAATCATAATCCGTAAAAATGAGATAAGCCGTGAGGTTGAACCGTACATCTCGCAGTTTTATTCTCTGCTTATTGCGATGGGCATTTTCATTTTCGGATTTGCCGCATCTTTCTGGTCGGCGGAAATCGGAGGCGAGATAAAACCGCTATACTTCGGAATTTCAATCGTAATTATTGTTTCAAGTTTATTTCTGATAATAAACAGGAAGAAAATCATTACTCATATTTTATCGTACATGATGCTGGAGAACGGAATTTTCCTTCTTTCACTTTCAGTTGCCAACGAAATGCCGATGCTAGTAAACATTGGTGTGCTTCTCGATCTTTTTGTCGGCATTTACCTGTTTACCATTTTCTTCAACAAGATCGAAGAAATGTACGACGGCAGTCATATTGATGTATTAACCGAGCTGAAGGATTAATAATGATTATACTCGTAATTATTCTGCCGGTAATTTTAGGACTTCTCGCATTTTTTCTGAAGAACAAAATTGTGAGCCGTATTTCCTTGTTCGGTACTTCAATAATTTTTTTAGTTGTTCCGATTTTAAAATGGACTAATATTGAATGGTATTGGCTTCCCCGGTTATTTTTAGATTATTTCCGGTTCGATGCTGTCGGTACTCTTTTCTTTTCGATTATGGCTCTGGTATTTGCCGGGGTTTCAGTCTATACTCTTTTTTACTTCAAAGAACATGAATTATCTCCCCAAAGGGAATCGGTATTCACTGCAGAAATTTTATTCTTTGCTGCCGCAATGTCGGGAGTAATTCTAGCCACTCACCTGGCTCTGCTTTGGGTTTTTGTGGAGGCCACAACTTTAACAAGCGCATTGCTGATATATTTTGAAAGAAAAAAATCCTCTCTCGAAGCCGCATGGAAGTATGTTTACATCTGCTCTATCGGAATTGCCTTAGCATTTGTAGGAATAATCATTTTGTCAATAGGCAGCAGAAGTTTTGATTCTTTATTCTTTAATGATCTGTATGAAAATGCAGCAAAAATAAATCCGTTCTGGCTCAAAGTTTCTTTCGCTTTTATATTTGTCGGCCTAGGGACAAAGATCGGAGTAGCCCCGCTGCATGCATGGCTCCCCGATGCGCATTCCGAAGCACCTTCGCCTGTATCAGCTTTACTTTCAGGAACACTGCTTAATTCTGCTTTCCTCGGCCTGCTCCGTTTTCAGGAAATTTTCATCAGGGCAGATATGGAAAGCTTTTCAAACTTCTTTTTTCTGCTTACAGGATTTTTATCTCTTATGGTTAGCTCGGTGTTTATGCTCCGCTTGAAAAACTACAAACGGATGCTTGCTTATTCATCAATTGAAAATATGGGAATTTTATTTATAGGCATTACATTGGGGCCGACGGGAATTTTCGCTGCAATGCTTCATACAATTGTGCATTCGCTTTCCAAGACATCATTATTTTTAACTTCAGGCAACATACTTCATTTATTTAACAGCAAGAAAATCGGCGAAGTAAAAGGAATTATAAAAAAAGATCCGCATACTGCCTGGCTCTGGATTCTATCTGTTCTGTCGATGGCCGGGATTCCTCCGTCTCCCGGATTTATCAGTAAATTTCTTATCATAAAAGCATTCTGGCTTAACGGCATGGAATGGCTTTCAGCGTTGTTCTTTCTGTTTTTAATAATTGTAATTTATGGAATGTGCTCTGCGGTTTTTCATATGTCATTTGGTGAAGGCGAATCGGAGGATTCCGTAATGAAAAGGCTTCCTCCCTATGCATATACTCCGCAGTTTTTACTATTAATTTTACTGCTTATAGCAGGAATAAATATTCCTTCTCAAGTTCTGGATATTCTTAACAGCGCCGCAGATTTTTTTAAATGAAAAGGATAAGAATTGAACTGGATTGAATCGAAAAATTTAGAAGCTGTTTCTTTAAAAGAAATTCCGGTCCTGCAGATTGATGAATTAACTTCTCAGCTTGAAAAATTTGTTAAGGAAGGTAAAAGGCTAGTACAATTCTTCGGGCTTAAAGTTGAGGAAAGAATAATTTTATATGCAGTCTTAGCTGATGATAACCTTTCGAAAATATATTCTGCTTCATCGAAATTTGATAATGAAAATTCTTACATGTCGGTTACTCCTTCTATTCCATCTGCTTTTTTATTTGAAAGAGAATTTTACGAGCAGTTTGGAATTAAACCGGAAGGGCATCCGTGGCTTAAGCCCGTTAGGAAGGGTATTTCCGGAATTAATGAAGAAGAAATACCTTATGAATTTTTTAAAATGTCGGGAGAAGAAGTCCATGAAGTAGGAGTAGGCCCCATTCATGCCGGAATAATCGAACCGGGCCACTTCAGATTTTCCTGCCACGGAGAAATAGTTCACCATCTCGAAATTCAGCTTGGTTTCCAGCACCGCGGAGTTGAAGATTTATTTATAAAAAATTCGCACCGTCCGCTCTACATTTTGAAGCTCGCAGAATCGATTGCCGGAGATACAATGATCGGGCATGCGGGAACGTTTGTGAGAGGAATAGAATCACTGGCAGGTGCCGCAGTTTCAAAAAGAGCAAAGTTTATCAGGACAATAATGCTGGAACTGGAAAGGATCGCAAATCATCTGGGAGATCTTTCCGCTTTATCAAACGATGTTGCATATTTAACAGGTAATGCTGCATTCGGCGCTCTTCGTACAAAAGTAATTAACACCTCAATGCTTGTTTGCGGAAGCAGATTCGGACGGAGCTTGATTGCTTACGGAGGAGTAAACTTCAACATTAACTCAGAACTAAAAAGCAAAATTTTATCGAACATAAAAGAGTTAAATGATGAAGTTTCCCTTGCAGCAGAAGTATTATTCACTTCCGCATCCGTAATGGAAAGATTTGAGAAGACCGGGATTGTTGAAGCAGAATCCGCTTCGGAAATCGGCATGGTTGGTCCGGCAGCAAGGGCAAGCGGATTATCAATAGATATCCGTTCAGATCATCCTTTTGAAGCATTTGAATATTTCCCATTCCATAAACTGACTTTAAGCAGCGGCGATGTTTTTGCACGTGCCTACATTCGTTTTATTGAAATCCAGCAGTCAATTAAAATTATTAATGAGCTGCTTAATAATCTACCGGAAGGTGAATTGTATAAAAATATTGCCGAATTAAAACCGGATGCTATTGTTATTTCATTAACTGAAGGATGGCGGGGTGAAATTTCACATGTTATACTGACTGACGCCGCCGGAAAAATTAAACGGGTAAAGGTTAAAGATCCGTCATTTAACAACTGGTTCGGATTAGCTCTCGCAGTAAGGGATGAAGGGATATCCGATTTCCCACTTTGCAATAAAAGCTTTAATCTTTCCTACTGCGGATTTGATTTATGAGAAGCATGAAGTATAGTAAATCCTCTGCGAGGATTATTAATACTGACTTAACTTTTTTTATTATAATAGTACAACCTTTACGAGGTTGAGAGAAAAAACCAACCATTGCGGAAAAACATCGTAGATGTTTTACTATTGTAATAGAAAGAAAGACATGATTTTTCCGATCCTCGTAGAGGATCAACAATAGATAGTTGATATAATAAAAATTATAAACAATGCTAGATCTACTTAAACTCAGAATAAAACACGGTTCACAGGCAATTAAGGATATAAGGAATGCGGCAATAATTGATACGCACCGCGGATTTCCCATAATTGATGAATCTAAATTTCCGGATGATTGGCAGAAAATAATTGACAGCTGTCCGTCAAATGCCGTCTCGGTCAATCCTCTTTCAATTGATCTTGGCAAATGCATTTTCTGCGGAGAATGCGAAAAGATAACAAACGGCGCGATAAAATTTACGAGCGAGTACAAATTAGGAAATACAAACCGTGATCATTTAATTATAAAATCGGGAATGCAGTTTTCTGAATACGCAAAGAATTCAATTGAGGCAAGGCAAGAAATCCATAAAATATTCGGCCGTTCTTTAAAACTTCGGCAGGTATCCGCAGCGGGTTGCAACGGCTGCGAGCTTGAACTAAATGCATCCGGCAATGTTAATTTTGATATGGGAAGATTCGGCATTGATTTCGTTGCTTCCCCCAGACATGCCGACGGGATTGTTATAACCGGACCTATTTCAAAAAACATGGCTCCCGCACTTAAAGATGCTTACGACAGCATCAGTGATCCGAAAATTGTAATTGCATTCGGCGCTTGTGCAATCAGCGGCGGTATATTCGAAGGATCTTCCGAGATTAACCGCTCATTTCTAGATGAAATAATGGTAGATCTATACATTCCCGGCTCCCCTCCCCATCCGCTTACTTTTATAAATGCTGTTCTGGATTTTTTAAAAAGAAAGTAATAAGCAATAATTTAAGATTAATTTGTTCCCGATTGTTTTTCTTTCCTGATTGCATTTTCTTTCATCAAACGGCTAATTTTTTAATCTTTTTTTAATATGGATCTTCTCCAAAGTTCAAAAGTTAACCACCAAATAACGTAGCTTCCCAAATTTTTTTCACCCTTATAATATGCATCTATATTGGATTGTATTTGTTTATGGTTATAGAAGGATTGGCATCTAACATCATTTGAATGTGCAAGATCCAATACATAGTGTCGCAGATCCGTAAGAAATTGATCATGAGTTGAATCTGTATACTTTCCCCGAATTTTAGATTTTATTTTTGTGAATAGCCATGCCCCGTTTGTTTTAAGAAAAAAAGGATATGTTAAACCGGATTTCACAAGCGGAAAATTTTTTAAAGTCGGCACTTTTTTTTGAATAATATCCCGGAACATTCTGCCGTTTTTGCGCTGCTTTATATCAACCTTGAATACGGCTTTTGCAAATGACGGCTGAATCATAGGCATATAGTTAACTGCAAAGGCATCGGATCTTGTTTGTTCGGGACCGGCATAATTCGGCAGCCTGGTACGAACAATAAAAAGATCGACAAAATTCTCTACTCCAATCTCATTAATTGGAGGCATTACATTCAGCACGTCATCCAAACTATTTAGTGCTGCCTTTTCCAGTTCATCTTTGTATTCAGCACTAAAAATATCTGCTCTATGTATATGTAAAAGTCTGAAAAGTGCGGGAATATTTTTAGTCCGAATAGCGCTTCGCCCGAGCTTTACAAAACGATTTAAATATTGACGCCGGGCAATTTCTCCGTTTGCACCATCTATAATCAATTGATTTTTATTATGCTGGATCGAATAATATCTTAGTTTTAGAATTGATGAGCATGGTTCAACTAGTAAGTTTTCAGCAGTAAAGGTGTTAAGAAGTGAAATAAGTGTATCGGAATCCGGAAAAGGTTCGTTAAAATACTGCCTTTGCAATCCATATTTAAAAGCAATTCTCTCGGATATTTGTACATCAGGATCATTCGGATCACCGAAAGTGTGAACTAAGAAATTGGAATTTTTATTTGCCAATAGAATAGCAAGCAGTGTACGTGAGTCTAAACCACCGGATAAGGCCAAAGATAAAGTGCGATTTGTTTTTAATGAAAGACTTACAAATGATTCCATTATCATTTTTGCATAAGAAGTATCAGATTTTTTTTCGAAGACAGGCAGCCATTGTTTAAACTCTTTCTTAATAACTTGTCCTTTTTTTATTATAATATTTGCTGCGGGTCCAAAACGTTCTATATCTGTTACACCGGATTCATAATTTAATTGGTTAAAAAGCAGCCATCTACCCCCCAGGAATGCTTTGTTAATTTCATTACTTTTTCTTAGCTGTGCCACCCAATCCAGTCGACTTGAAAAGCAGTAACCGATTTCGCATTTTGAATAATATCCGGTCCTTAGTTCAAACTGATCAGTGAAAAATTCAATTTCATCATTGCTCCAGCGGATTGCTGTGTAGTGACCGTCTAATTCGGACACTGGTCCGGAGGCTTTAGAAGTTAATAAATTTCTCCAATCATCTTTAGTAAGAAATTGGGCACCTGATTCTGTTAAACGAATGCCCAAACCTAAAACAGCCCATCCGGTTTGCGTTTCTTCATTAACCTCAAATAAACATGTTTCGTTTATGCCGCCTAGAGCTATGTAGAAATTTTGTGATGAAAAAGTATATAATGGTTTATAATGAATTTTTATGTATTCTTGAGAAATTTCAGTATTGACGCCGGATTTGATTATGCCAAAAAACCAACTCATACCAATTTTACCGTTATTGTTTTCTGATTTTTTCCCGAGTATAAAAAGTTTAATGCAGATACATTAACTCTAATTTATTTTTTCTGAGGATAAATCTCTTTCCATCTCTTCAATCCTGTAAAGACGTTCACCCAATTTTTCTTTCGTTTCTGCTGACAAATTTGAATTCAAAATCTTTCTGCAAATTTCAAGTGCTTTTTCTTTGTTCCCCCTTTTTTCATGCTGCTGGGCAATAATATGCAGCAATGTAATCTCCTGGGATTGATTTGTCAGGTTCAATTTCCGATACGAATTTAAAATTTCAAAATAGACCTCTATTGCTTTTTCTTTGTCAATTTCCTCGTAAGCCCTGGCTAATCCCCATTTAAATTGCCTGCTTTCCGGATGCATCTTTAACATCTCTTCTGCCAATTGGATTGATTTATTAAATTCCTTTTTATCAATATAAATCCACAATAATGAATTTGCTGCTAAATGTCTGTTGTATGAAAAATGATCGAAAGCATGAATTATATCTTTTATCCCCTCTTCACGTTCATCTTTAATTAGCGGAAGCCAGTTTAAAAATTCAGTTTTTCTGCTTTTCCAGTACTTGTAAACACCGACAGCAGTATGAGCATCATAAAAAGCCGAATCGTTAAAAAGGCATTTTTCAAATTTTATGATTGCACTGAAACCGTTATTTAATGCACCGAGGAAATTCCCCTGCAGAGCATTGTAGTATGCAGTGTATCCTTCCGCCAATGCATAAAAATAGAGATTCCAGATATTTTCAGGATTCTTCTCCAGCAGTTCATCGGCAGCTTTTAATGCATTTTCAAGATTATCATTTATGAATTCGGAATTAAAATCAACTCCGTAATCGTAGGCTTTTGTTATTTCAACTGCAGCGGAATAGATTTTTCCCAGAGGGATTTCAGGATAATTTTCATTAAGATTTGAAAAAATTTTTGCCGCTTTATTATAATCCTGACTGACAATCTTTTCAATCCCCGCTTTTAATAATTCATCCACCTGTTCATCCGGGTATTCCTGCAGATAAATTTTCTCGGATGAAAATAAAATTATAAGCAGTGTTACAGCTGTTTTAGAAAGTTCCAAAAGCCCTGTCTCCGGCATCCCCTAATCCAGGAAGAATGTATCCTTTGTTGTTTAATTCCCTGTCTAAAGCTGCGGCATAAATTTTTGTTCCCGGGTGGTCAGCATTGATTTTCTGCACTCCCTCAGGCGCAGCAACGATGCATGCGAAAAGATAATCCTTTGCCCCCTTTTCCTTTATATATTTCAAACCTGAAGATCCGCTCCCGCCTGTTGCAAGCGTCGGATCGAGTAAAACCACTTTTGAAGATAAAAGAGTTTCCGGAATTTTTGAATAGTAGCCGTTTGGCTGAAGCGTTTCTTCATCCCTTTGAATCCCGATATGTCCTACCTGCGCATCGGGAATTATATCTAAAAAACCTTGAACCATTCCAAGTCCGGCTCTTAAAACCGGAATGATGACAATACCCTGCTTAAGCTTATATCCTGTAGTTTTTTCCAGGGGAGTATTGACTTCAATTTCTTCAATCTCAATATCCCTGCTGATTTCCACTGCCAGTATTGATGATATTCTTCTTAGCGTTCTACGGAATTCATCCGGCACAGTGGAAGCATCACGAAGAATTGTCATGTCTCTTTTAACAACAGGATGATTGATCAGTTTAAGATTATTCAAAGTAATGTATGAATTATTTTCTGATTTCTTCATTTAAATTCCGCTAAATCTTTTTATCATTCCTCCCAATCATGGCTAAAGCCAAATTTTCAGGTGTTGTTAACCCACGAGGTTGTGGTTATTAATTTCTGCATAAAGAACCTTCAAGGGTTTCGATACGCTGGACAAAAACCTAACCTTGAAGGTTAAATCATTTTTTCTTAAAGCTTAATGTAACCGGAACTCCGGTAAATCCAAAATTTTTTCTGATTAACTTCTCTAAAAATCTTTTATACTGGTCCCTAATTTCTTTAGGATAATTTGTAAAAAAAAGGAATACCGGATACCTTCCCGTCGCTTGTGTAATATATTTGATCTTTACTTCTTTACCAGTATGGGTTGCAGCAGGCGGACTTTTTTCAATTTCCGGAAGCAGTTTCTCGTTCAGTTCATTTGTCGGTATTTTCTTTTTTCTTTCTTCATTAACTTTTTTGCTCAGCTCAATCAGCTTGAAGATACGCTGCTTGGTCAAAGCAGAAATAAAAATTATCGGCACATAATCTATAGACCCTAGCTTCCGGTAAAGTGCGTCTTCAAAAATTTTTGCGGTGTACGTGTCTTTTTCCACAAGATCCCATTTATTAACTGCAATTATTAATCCTTTTCTCCTGAGCACTGCCTCATCAATTATCTTCTGATCCTGTTTCTCCAGCCCTATCTCCGCGTCAATCATTGCAGCTACGACATCCGATTCGCCAATTGTTTTAAGCGCCCTGACAGCCGAATAAAATTCAACACTTTCTTCAACTTTTTTCTTTTTTCTTAATCCGGCAGTATCGGTTAATATAATTTCTTCTCCGTAAAATTTAAGAATTGAATCAACGCTGTCGCGTGTAGTTCCGGGAAGATCGGTTACAATGCTGCGTTCCTTACCGAGCAATGCATTTGTCAGCGAAGATTTCCCTACATTCGGCCTTCCTACAATTGCAATTTTTATACGCTCCTCTTCATCTTCAGATTCATACGTTTTAAAATCAGCAGTAAGATCATCAAGAAAATCACCGATTTTCCTTCCTGCCAAAGCGGATACATCATAAATCTTATCTATACCTAATTTATAAAATTCATTTGCGGCAGGTTCATGATTTTCAGAATCTACTTTATTCACAAGCAGAAAATATTTTTTATTCGCCGTTCTAAGCATATCTGCAATTTCAATATCAAGAGGAGTAATCCCTGTGCGCGCATCTACTAAAAAAATAATGGAATCTGCCTCAGCAATTGCTATCTCCACCTGTTCCCTAATTGCAGTTTCAAAAAGATCGGAAGAATTTGGGACATAACCCCCGGTGTCGATTAATTGGAATTCCTTTCCTCCCCATTCCGCATCTCCGTAATTGCGGTCCCGTGTAACACCGGAGACATCATGGACAATTGCTTCCCTTTTTCCGATCAGCCGGTTGAAAAGCGTGGACTTGCCGACATTTGGTCTGCCTACAATTACTACCAGCGGTAATTTCATTTAATTCCAGAGAAAATAAATTTACAAGAATGAAGAATTTACAAATAAAGATTTGCCTCAAAGATAAACTTATTTAATAAAAGATAATATTACCTGGGAAGTAACTTTTATTCAGGCTGGATTAGGAAGTAACTAATTAATAACCGGGGAAGAATCTACATCTTGGCAAGCTTCTGCAGCTTTTCATCGGCTAAACTTTTGTAAAAAGTATTTTTGTTGAATCCGCTTACAATTTTCCATTGTGAAACTGCCCGGTTTATATATTCATTTTTCGCTTTGGGTTCATTAAAAGAATCGGCATACTTTTCGTAAGAATAGGCAAGGCGGCTGTGATATTTCGGGTCATCGAGAAAATTGGCTAATGTTTTTTCAAGAAGATGAATTGCTTTTTCATATTGATTTTGATTTAAGTATATCCATCCTTCGGTATTTTCCACTTTAAAGAGTATTCTTTCTTTCTCCTCTGCATCGAGCTCTTCAATAATAGCTTTTGCTTTTTCAATATAGGTTCTTGCCGTTTCGGTATCTGCGCCGTTATCCGCATAAATATCGGAAAGTTCCAGCAGAGCAATATGCTGCATTTTCTGATGATTCTCTTTATCCAGCCTTAAAGCCGAACGGAATTCTTCCGCGGCTTCATCGAGGTCATTTCTTTTCTTTAAAGTTTGTCCTAGCAGAATATGATATTTCACTTTATCAGGATGAATATTCACGGCTTCTGTTAGAATTTTTACAGCCCCGTCAACATCATTTAATTTCTCGAGGCTCATTGCAAGCCGCTGGTATGCATCGGGAGCCTGAAGGTCATCAGGCGCTGTATATTTCGGATCAATTTTTATTGCTGTTCTAAAAGCTTCCGCCGCCTTTGAATATTCTCCCATATAAAAATTGCATAAACCGATGCAGTAATGTGCACCTCTTAAATTGAAATTTAACTCAATCGATTTTTCATATTCCGGAATTGCTTTTGCATATTGAAGTGAATAATAGTATGTATTCCCTTTTACATGAAATGCTTCAAAATCATTATGATCAATTTGAATGGCCTTATCGCATTCCTGTTTGGCCCATTCATAAACCAGATTCCCTTTAATTCTGAACGACTGCGGCTTCATCAGGAAATCCGCATTATCAAGATGAGCACTTACAGCACGTTTTAAATATCCGGCATTTTTATAATTACTAGAGGTATTTTGAAAAGCCAGATCTGTATCTGCACATTTTTTATCTGCTTCTTTGAAGGCCCGGTCTGTTTCAGCCACCGCTAAGGTTAATTCAACTTTCAGCTGGCCGTTTTGGCCTTCCGCTTTTTTATTTCTTATTTCGTTTTCTCTTCGCCACACCTTTAAATATTCCAGGAACAACTGCTCAACCCAGTTTGAATTTGCCCTAGCCAGATCGTTATATGCCCCGGCAAGATCGAAATAACTATTTTCATTTTTATAGAGCTCTATGGCTTTGTTAAGAAATACATTGCTTTGTTCGGATAATCCCAGCTTATAGAGTACCACCCCGTAATGCTGAAGTAATTCCGCTTCAATCACCAGAGTCATCTTTTCAAACGGAGAAGCAAATATGCTGTCGAAAATCTCTTTTGCTTCAGGAAGCTGATTCGGCATTCTTTTAAGAGTATGCATTATATTAATAATACATCCGGCTACTCCTTTGAATACTCTTGTTTTAAGGGAAGAGCCTTCTATATTGAGCAGCCTGACAATCTTAGTCGGATCGATCTCGGATTTCAAAACTAAAGCCAGCTCATTATAAGCCTGAATTTCTTCCGAGCTCACCACGGCGGATTTCAGGTAATCAGAAATGTCTAAGTAAGAAACAGGATCTTCAGGATAAATTCTTATCAATCTTTTTAGTACTCTCATTCCGTCATTTATTCTTTTCTGTTTGAAGAGTGCATCCCTGTAACCTTTAAGCAGATATCTGTTTTCAGGTTCTTTTAATAATCCTTCCCTGTAATACTTTATCGATTTCTCGAATTCTTCCTGGGCTTTTCTATCTTCTTTTCTATTTTCAGCATTTATTCCTTTCTGGTAGTGAATTATTCCCATTGTCTGAAGCAAGCCTGTCAGCTTTTCTTTTTCTCCATAGAGCTGGTATGCCTGTTCGGCCGCAGTTTGAGCCTCATCCAGATTGTTAAGATAAAAATTAGCTACGCTTAAGTTGTAATAAAAAACCGGATTCGGATTTTCCATGCTTAAGGTAATTGCCCTCTTATAAAACTCGGCCTCAACAGCATAGCTGTCGGTTTTATTCGAATAAACCAATCCTTCCAGGTTATAAATATCCGGAATATCCGGATTAAGCTGCTTAGCTTTTCCGAGTTCAGTTAAAGTGCGTTTTTCATCTTTGTATTTTTCCCAGTAAAGACGCGCTAGATTAAAATGAGCTGCCGCACCTACAAGAAAAGGATTCAGGTCAATTGCTTTTTGATAGCGGAAAACCGCATCTTCCTTATTCCCGTCGATATCGTATGCGACTCCCAGGTTATAATGAGCTGAAGCAAAATCGGGATCGTATTTAATACTTTCGCGCCACAATGAAACCGCATCGCGCAGGCGGTCTATTCTTGTATTATTTTTATCATAATCGCTGAACAGCTTATATCCTTCCAGAAAATACTTATAAGCCTGCCAGTTACGCGTGCCCGTATCTTTTGAAAGTTCAAGAATTAATTTATATGACAGTTCTTCAACAACATCGGGTACACCTTCAGAAAGTTCCTTCTTTTTAATTGTATCTGAAGGCCAGCTTGCTTCAAAATACTGGACAGGGGCAAAGTCCGGTTTAGTAAAAGATAACAGCGAAGGCTTGCGTTCAAGTCTTACTACCAGCTTGTTTTGTGTTCCATATTGCTGAAGTGCGCCCGATACATAATTTCCGCCGAAAATTTTCAGGAGTATTGCAGAGATTGATCCAAGCGGAATTTTAACCGGGCCGATCGATACATCTCCAAGCTTCTGCAGATCCATTGAAAATTCACCGCCGACGACATTCAGCATTTGGACTTCCTCTTTCCGGCTTTTCGTTCTGTTTAATCTCTGCATCCAGTAATGCTTTAAACCTTCCTTGCTGCTCAATTTTGATACTTCCTGAAGGTGGTATATTAATATATCGTCAATTCCCAACGCTGCTCCCTTATATTCATTTTCCTTCCCGGTTTCATTAATGATCGGCAGAACATTTAACGAATTTTTCTGTTTAAAGATGGGAGTATCTTTTCTAATGATTCCGCTTAGGTTTACTTTATCATACAACAGCTTAATAAAAAAGAGAAGCAGCAGAAAAAGCAGAATTACTTCAAAGAGATTCAGAAGCAGTAAGAAAAAATTATTCTGAATCCAGCTCAGTGCTTCTTCAATCCATGCAAATGCCCCCTTGGAAGGAATAAATTCAAATGACAGAGTTTCTTTAACAGTTTGAATACCGGCACCGGAAATAAGCATAACAGCGCTATACTTCCCTGAATCCAGGTCACTTATATCCTCATCCTTAAAATTTATTTTGAATAATCTTCCGGTTCTATTAACCGAAACATCTTTTGAAAAGGAATCAATAGTATAACCGATTGTCTTTACTCCCCCGTCCCACGAAATAATAGTCGGAATTTCCAGATTAACCGCATTTATTACTGTATCGGATGCAGCAATCCATACAGGAAGAGAATTATTATTATCATCCAGTTTATAGACAGTTTTATCAGCTAGAAAAAGCGGAGATTTATTTGGTTCTTGCTGAGGAAAAATAGATAGTTTAAAAAGAAACACGAAAATGACACAGATTCTCATTCGATGTCTCCTTAGGTTAAACAGCGTATGCCTTAAGCAAAAAGAGAAGGGGGTAATAATTTAATTGAATATAAAAATTAATTTCTATTTTAACAATAGGACTACTAAGCAGGAAGCCAAAATTATATACTAAAAGGAAGGCAGAAGTGCTTTAGAATACTAAGCCGGATTATTTAAGTACTCATTTATAGCGGCCGCGGCTTTTCTTCCTGCACCCATTGCTAAAATTACCGTTGCACCGCCGGTTACAATATCGCCGCCGGCAAATACTCCCTTTTTAGAAGTAGCCATCGTATTTTCATCGGCTTCTATATTTCCCCTTTTATTAAAATTCAGACCGGACGTAGTTTTTTGAATTATCGGGTTTGATCCGTTGCCCACAGCAACTACAGCCATATCAATATCAATTGTGTATTCGGATCCTTTAACCGGCAAAGGCCGGCGCCTTCCGGAAGCATCAGGTTCGCCAAGTTCCATTCTTTGAAGAACAACTCCTTTCAGCCAGCCGTTTTCATCTCCGATAAATTTTACAGGATTAGAAAGCATTATAAATTCAATCCCCTCTTCTTTTGCATGGTGTACTTCCTCTTTTCTTGCAGGCATTTCAATTTCAGATCTCCTGTAAATGATATAAGCATTTTTAGCTCCGAGCCGTTTGGAAGTTCTTACCGCATCCATTGCAGTATTTCCCCCTCCAAATACCGCAACATTCTTGTTTGTGCAGTCAAAAACAGGTGTGTCGAATTCAGGGAACCTGTAGGCTTTCATTAAATTTACTCTGGTAAGAAATTCATTCGAAGAATAAACTCCTATTAAATTTTCTCCTTCAATGTTTAAGAAGTACGGCAAACCGGCACCTACGGCGATAAATACAGAATCATATCCATTCTGCATCAGCTCATCTATTGTATCCGTTAAGCCTACAATGAAATTAGTTTGAAATTCTACTCCAAGCTTTTTCAGTACTTCTACTTCAGCTTTAACAATTTCCTTCGGGAGACGGAATTCAGGAATTCCGTATATTAAAACACCTCCCAAATCATGCAAAGCTTCAAAAACCGTAACATCGTGCCCCATTTTAATCAAATCTCCGGCGCAGCTTAAACCGGCGGGTCCGCTTCCCACAACTGCTACTTTTTTACCGGTCTTCTTTTTAATTTCAGGTATTTTTATTCCGAAATGGATTCTTTCATAATCTGCAGCAAATCTTTCGAGCCTGCCGATTGCAACCGGCTCATTTTTTTTACCGACTACACACATTGCTTCACATTGCTCTTCCTGGGGACAAACTCTTCCGCATATTGCGGGCAGAATATTATCTTCTTTTATCTTCGAAGCGGCTTCGGCAAATTTACCGTCTGCAATAAGAGCAATAAAATCCTTGATTTTAATATTTACAGGACAGCCCTCTACGCATACAGGCTTAGGGCACTGAATACACCTTAAAGCTTCCGTTTTTGCAAGCTCTTCAGTGAAGCCAAGGTTTACTTCAAAAAAATTTCTGCTTCTTTCGAGCGGATCCTGCTCAGGCATTTTTTGCCTGGGAATCTTCATTCTTTCTTTATTTGATAACATGTTAAATAGGGGCTGACTAAAAAGTAATTTTCAAATTAAAGATCTGCGTAAACCTGCCTGCCGGCCTGTCTGCCGACAAGGCAGGCAAGGCAGGTCAGTTTAAAATCTGTGTTATCAGCGTTCTATTTTAAGAATAATTATTACTTTTTAGTCGACCCCGCCTGTTTGTGTTAAGTTAAGTTTGCAAAGATGATTTTTCAGCGCTTCTTCTTCCGGAATCAAGTAAGATTTATTTCTTCTCTCAAGAACTTCAAAATTTACTTCATGAGCATCGAATTCAGGTCCATCTACACAAACAAAAACAGTTTTACCGCCTACTTCAGCCCGGCATCCTCCGCACATACCGGTTCCGTCTACCATAATTGGATTTAAACTTACGACTGTTTTTATCCCATAGCTTTTGGTTAGATTTGCAACTGCTTTCATCATCGGCACAGGTCCGATCGCTAAAACAAAATCTATTTTTCTGCCTGAAAGAATAATCTCTTTAAGTTTATCCGTTACAAAGCCATGATACCCGTAGCTTCCGTCATCCGTTGTAATAAAAACTTCATCGCATACATTTTTCATTTCATCTTCAAGAATCACATACTCTTTGGTTCTTCCGCCGATTATTGAAATAGTTTCATTCCCGGCTTTCTTTAATGCAGCGGCTATTGGATAAGCAATTGCAGTTCCTACCCCGCCGCCGATAGTAACTGCTGTGCCGAACTTTTCTATATGAGATGGTTTTCCAAGAGGACCTGCAACATCCTGAATGAAATCTCCTTCCTTAAGAAGATTTAATTCTTTTGTAGTTTTTCCGACTCCCTGGACAATGAGTGTTATAGTTCCTTTTGAGATATCGGAATCTGCAATTGTTAAAGGTATCCTCTCCCCGTTTGGGGAAATCCTTACAATAACAAACTGTCCGGATTTTCTCTTGGCGGCAATTTTTGGAGCTTCGATTTCAAATCGTTTAATGTTGGGGGCTAAAAATTCCGCTGATATTATTTTATGCATGACTCAATTTTACAAAGAAAGGAGCAAGTCAAAGTTCGACTTTGCTCCTTTAATAAAGTTTAAATAAACTACTTAATTGAATATTTTACAATAACTTATGAAACAACAGCTAACTCTTTTTCGATGGATTCTACGTGTTTAATATCCTTTCCTTTCAACTTCTGATCTGCTTCTACAACAGCAATGGCAGTCATATTTATGATATCATCGACTGTTGCGCCTGTCTGCAGCACATGAATCGATTTCTTCATTCCCATTAGCACCGGACCGATAACAGTTGCCTGTCCAATCCTTGCCATTAATTTATAAGCAATATTTCCTGAATTAAGATCCGGGAAAATAAGAACGTTAGCTCCGCCTTTTAGAGTACTGAACGGGAAATTTTCCTCAATTATCTGCGGAACAACTGCCGTGTCCGCCTGCATTTCACCATCGACCATCAATGAAGGTCTTAATTTTTTAATAATTGAGACAGCTTCTTTTACTTTAAGCGATTCCGGGTAAGGTGAACTTCCGAAATTGCTGAAGGAAAGCATTGCAACTTTAGGTACGATATCAAATGTTTGAACAGTATCAGAAGCGGAGATAGCAATTTCAGCAAGCTGTTCTGCTGTGGGATTTACATTAACTGTAGCATCTGCAAAGAAATAAACATCCTTTTTCGTAACAACAATATAAAGCCCGGAAACTATTTTGAATCCTTCCTTAACACCTACGCATTGAAGTGCAGGTTTTATAGTTGTCGGATATTGAGTTGTTAATCCGCTTATTAAAGCATCCGCTTCGCCGCAATCAACCATCATTGGCCCAAAATAGTTAGGGTATTTCATAACTCTGTTTGCCTTATTCATGGTAACACCTTTTCTCTGCCGCTTTGCATAATATCTCTTGGCATACTCAGATATCTTTGGGCTTATAGCAGGATCTACAATCTCAAATTCATTAAGCCTATAACCCAGCTTTTTTATCTGCTCATTAATTATTTTTTCATTGCCAAGAAGAATCGGCGATGCAATGTTATTACTCTTTACGTCATGTGCGGCCCTGATAATTTTTTCTTCCTCTCCTTCAGGATAAACTACTCTCTTCGGGTTCTTTTGAGCTTTATGGATCATCACTCTGATTACCTCTTTTGATAATCCAAGTCTTTCCTTCAATTCCTCTTCATAGGCCTCCCAGTTTTCAATTTTCTTTTTTGCCACCCCGGTTTCAATTGCAGCTTTGGCAACCGCCGGGGCTACTTTCCAAAGTACCCTGGGATCAAATGGTTTAGGAATTATATATTCTTTTCCGAAAGAAAAATCGCTTCCGCCGTAAGCGTTTATTACAATTTCAGGGACTTTTTCCTTTGCCAGATCGGCCAATGCCCGGGTTGCAGCCATTTTCATCTGTTCATTAATAGCCATGGATCTTACGTCAAGAGCCCCGCGGAAAATAAAAGGAAATCCGAGAACATTATTCACCTGGTTAGGATAATCGCTGCGGCCTGTAGCCATAATAATGTCGTCTCTCACAGAAACAGCATCTTCATAACTAATTTCCGGATCCGGATTGGCCATTGCAAATACAATTGGATTGGCTGCCATCTCCTTAACCATTGCTTTTGAAACAACTCCTCCGACAGATAGACCTATAAAAACATCTGCGCCTTTCATTGCTTCAGCTAAGCTGCTGTATTCTTTATCGGTAACAAATTCTTCTTTGTACTTGTTTAAATCTTTCCTCTTTTTTGTAATGCATCCTTTTGAATCGAACATTATAATATTTTCTTTGACTACTCCGGCTCTGATGTAGTGTTTGCAGCAGGAAATTGCGGCTGCACCAGCACCGTTTACAACTATTTTTAATTCGGAAAGTTTTTTACCGGCAACTTCAGCAGCATTTATTAAGGCAGCACAAGAAATAATTGCAGTTCCATGCTGATCATCATGAAATACAGGAATGTTCATTGTTGCCTTCAGGGTTTCTTCAATCTCGAAACATTCCGGAGCTTTAATATCTTCCAGATTTATTCCCCCGAAAGTAGGTTCAAGGAGCTGTACGCATTTTATAATTTCTTTAGGATCTTTACTCTTCAGTTCAATATCAAATACATCGATGTCAGCAAACCTTTTAAAGAGAACACCCTTCCCTTCCATTACCGGTTTTCCGGCGTGAGGTCCGATATCACCTAAACCAAGCACAGCCGTTCCATTTGAAATAACCGCCACCAGATTTCCTTTTGCAGTATATTGATAAACTGCGTCATCGTCCTTTGCAATTTCACGGCAGGGTTCAGCTACGCCGGGTGTATATGCCAGGGAAAGATCCCGTGAAGTTAAACATGGTTTTGTCGAAACTACCTCGACTTTTCCTTTTCGCCCCTGGCTGTGGTATTCAAGGGCTTCTTCTTTTCTGATTTTCATTTGATTCTCCTAAATTCAATTATTTTGTATGAATTGTCTATCATCCACTTTTGATGGAATATAGAAATACTTTGATATAGCCGGCAGAAAGATTGATTGGTCATTTCTTTATAAATGGGGAATTTCCGTTTAATTTCCCCTGCCTCTTTCAATATAATTTTCCTTGCTGATATTACATTAAGCTATTAATAAGATTTACCCACAAATTGTGCCATTGAATTGCTGACTAGAATGCTTAGCATGAATTAAAAAGCCCCTTTTAAAAAGAGTTTTTTAATAATTTCTTTGAATATATATGAAAAGGTAATCATTCATTCTTGAATATGAAAATTAATTTTCTTACTTAAGAATTGCAGTATGAAAGGATCCCCATAATCTAAAACTGCTGATTAGGAAGGTTATTGGTCTAAAAGTTTATCGTTATCAAACTTTTTACTTTCATCAATCTTTTCAAGATAGGTAAGCTGCAATCCAAGATCTCTGATTTTCATTAATATACCGAATAATGCAGCCTGATCTTCTACAATTCCTTCAATTACTGTTTCATCCTCTTGTAAATTTTTTATTTCGAGGTTATTAAGCCATTTTGAAAATTTACAAGAAAGACAGCCATGAACTTTTATTCTATACGCAGAGGACATATTCTATTTCTAACAATAATAATTACAAATTTTTTATTCATTTTTATACTTGAAGTTCAAAGTATAAGTTCAAGTGTAAGCCTGCCTGCCGCAGGCAGGTTCAAGTTCAAGAGCGCATTAAATACAAACAAACTACATAAACTTGAACTTCCTTTCATTTCTGAAAATCTAATCTGCCTGGCGTAGGTTCAACAACTGCTTTTTCTTTTCTGCCGAACACCTTTCCGGCTAAAGCAGGTATCTTAACTTTAATGCTGTCCATGAAAGTATAA
>Ga0105094_10000381_pt1 | contig 21587 bp, 18 predicted proteins | sample PPLLak1March2015_2_FD_87023 | JGI IMG/M metagenome (GOLD analysis project Ga0105094, IMG submission 87023) | Freshwater sediment microbial communities from Prairie Pothole Lake near Jamestown, North Dakota, USA - PPLs Lake P8 Core (3) Depth... | ecosystem: Environmental > Aquatic > Freshwater >...
CCTCGCGGTCGCCGAGCGTCGCGACGCCGCTGCCCATGCGAATGAAGATGATCTCGTCCTCACGCTGATGCAGATGCACCCTGATCGCCGAATTCGGCGGCAGATCCTCGGTGATCATCGACATCCGGACACCCGGCATCAGTTGCGAATCGACCTTGACGGTCACCTGGCGCCCGTCTGGCGTTGGAGGAATCACCTGACCCTCCCCCGAGTGAATGATCGCGCCGGTGGCGACCGGAGCCTGCAGCGCAGCCTGAGCGGTCGCATTGAGTGCTACTCCACGTATTCGCGCGGAGTGGACGGCATCTGGGGCATGTACCAGTGGCTCGACCGCGCACCCCGGGGGCGCAACGAGACGGGCGCCTGGTGGCGCCGCCACGACGAGTACGCGCAGCAGCCTGCGAAGGCGTCGGCGTAGACCGGGGATCGGATGACGCATCCGCATCGCTGCCGCGGCCGGGGTGGGCGTGCAGCGTTCACCCCCGCGTCACCCTGGGCTCGGGCTGTCCCTCCCAGGTGAAACGATAGGTCTTCGCCCGGCGGACGTTGGCCACCAGCGCCGGCCTGAAGCACGCGAGGCACGTTCCGCCCGCGTGACGCACGCTCGGATAGACCACCCCCAGCCCCTCGGCATCGAGGAGCCGCTCGGCGAGCGCCTGCGACGTCAGGTAGCTGTCGGGATCCAGGCACGCGCGGAAGCCCCGCGCCTTCCGCAGGTCGTGAAGCGACGCGCTGAAGTCCGCCAGGTAGTCGTCGTAGGTGACGGTATCCTCGAAGCGCCCGATCTCGGCCAGTGCCACCGTCTTGTGGAACCCCACCTCGGCCTGCGCGGTGGGCAGATCGAAGGCCGCGTACCACGCGCCGCGGTCCGGCCCGCTGAAGCGCGCGCCCAGCGGGTGGGCATGGCAGAACGTCGCGTTGACGACGGCCGCGTGCGGTACGCCGGAGACGAGCTCCTCGAGGCCGATGCCCGGCTGCAGCCGTTGCTCGGCCAGGAGCCGGTCGTTGGTCGCCGCGTCCAGCTCGAAGATGGCCTGCAGGTGCGCGTCGTCATCGGCGATAGCGACGAGCACGCTGTCGCCACGGGGCGAGTGCCGCGAGGGCACGAGCCGGTGCGTGTCGAGCTGGCGGACCAGCGTGACGGGCGGGAGGGCCATCAGCCGGCGCGGCGCGCGTCGAGCAGCCGTCGTACCGTCTGCAGGGCAGGCAGGCCGCCGCGGATCATGTAGGCGAGCGGCGTGTGTCCCGCAAAGATGGGGTTGGTGTTCGGCAGGTGCACCCACTCGTCCGCCAGGGCGCGCGAGTGGAGGATGTGGAGCGCCTTGAAGATGCCAATGAGGTACGACACCCGCGTGAGCCGGTCGGTGTCGAGGACGCGATCGGGATTGCGCTTCATCTCGTAGAACGGTCCGTTGGTGACCCCGCCGAGCAGGACACGGGCGTCCTCGTCGCGCACCTTCCACCGCGCCATGATGTTGAAGAACGCCTTGAGCCCCGGCCCCGACAGCCGCTCCCGCGCGGCCCGGTCGGCCAGATCCGGCGGCGCGTCGATCCGATACCGCGACGCGGGATACCGAACAGCCTGAACCATGACGTGGACGCTCCTGATCAGGAGTCTAATGGCTCCGGCCTCGCCGGTCAACCCTCCCGCCCGGCCGAACCGTTCGGGCCTTGGACCACCCGTGCCTTGCACCTCCGTGCCTTGCACCTCCGTGCTTTGCACCTCCGTGCTTTGAACCCGCCGTGCTTTGAACCCCCGTGCTATACTCTCCCCCCGTGACCACCACCCAGACCCGAAAGTGCACCACCCGAAAGCGGGCGTGCTGCGCGTCGGGATGCGTGGGTCAGTGGTCCACTCCGTAAGTGAATCGGAACCATCGACCGGCCCCCAGACCAGGGGCCAGCAGCCACCCGCCGCGGCAGATGCCCAGGCGGGTTTTTTGTTGTGTGGAGGACACGTGGAGAGGATCGACGTCGGCGTGCTCGGGGCGACGGGGATGGTGGGGCAGCAGTTCGTGTCCCGCCTCGCGCGGCATCCGTGGTTCAACCTCACCTGGCTGGCTGCCAGCGAGCGTTCCGAGGGCAAGGCCTACAAGGCCGTGGCGCCGTGGCGGCTGTCCACCCCCATCCCCGAGGCATCGGCTGGTCGCGTCGTGGAGCCGTGCACGCCGGGCCGCGGGCCGAAGGTGGTCTTCTCGGGGCTCGACGCCTCCGTCGCCGGCGAAATCGAAGGCGCCTTTGCCGCCGCCGGGCACATCGTCGTCAGCAACGCGCGCAACTACCGCATGGATCCGCTGGTGCCGCTCCTCATCCCCGAGGTGAACGCCGATCACCTGCAGGTGTTGCCCGAGCAGCGCGCCTCGAAGGGCTGGTCGGGGGCCATCGTCACCAACCCGAACTGTTCGACCATCGTGCTGGCCATGGCGCTGGCGCCGCTCCGGCCGTTCGACATCCGCGCCCTGTTCGTGTCGACGATGCAGGCGGTCTCGGGCGCGGGCTATCCAGGCGTCGCCTCCCTCGACATCCTCGGCAACGTCATCCCGTTCATCGGGGGCGAAGAAGAGAAGATGCAGACCGAGACGCAGAAGATCCTCGGGACGGATGGCGGGCGGACGCCGCATCCCGCCGTCATCAGCGCGCACACCAATCGCGTGCCCGTCATCGACGGCCATACCATGACCGTGTCGGTGGATCTGGGCGCGAAGCCGTCGCCCGACGAGGTGGCGGCGGCCCTGCGGACCTTCAGGGGCCGGCCACAGGAACTGGAGCTGCCGAGCGCGCCGCAGCCGGCCATCGTGGTCATGGACGAGCCGAACCGTCCGCAGCCGCGGCTCGACGCGGACCTGGGTGCCGGCATGGCGGTGAGCGTCGGGCGCGTCCGCCCGTGCCCCGTCCTGCACACGCGCTTCGTGGCGCTCGGCCACAATACGGTGCGCGGCGCCGCGGGGGCGGCCATCCTGAACGCGGAGCTGATGCACGCACAGGGGTTGCTGAGTTAGATCGGGAGTCGGGAGTTCCGCCTTCGCCAAGGCTACGGCGGACAAGCAAGACCCAAGACCCAAGACCCAAGACCATCAGTGGAGCAGCCATGGTCGTAATGAAGTTCGGGGGGACGTCGGTGGCCGATCGCGCGGCCGTCGAGCGGTTGATGGCCATCGTGCGGGCCGAGCGGCAGGCCGGCGCGCAGCAGGAAGGTGGCGATGCGCGCGGGCCCATCGTGGTGGTGTCGGCGCTGTCGGGCGTGACCGATCGCCTGCTGGGGGTGGCCGCGCAGGCCGGGGCGGGCGATATCGATGGCGCGCTCGCCAGCCTTCGCGACCTCCACCAGCGCCATGTCACCGTGGCCGAGGTGGTGACGGACGAGGCCGTGAGGTCCGCAGTGCTCGACGAGATCGCGGCCGAGTTCGGCGAACTCGAGCGTGTCGTCTCGGCGCTGGGCGTGCTGCGCGAGGTCTCGCCGCGGTGGATGGACACCATCGCGGCCGCCGGCGAGATCCTCAGCAGCCGCCTGGTGGCCGCGGCGCTGAACGCGCAGGGCCTGCCGGCCGCCTGGGTGGACGCGCGTCTGGCCGTGGTCACCGACGGCGAGCACCAGGCCGCCGCGCCACAGTTCCCCGAGACCACGGCGGCGCTGATGATCCACGCGGATCCCGTGCTGGCCGCCCACCGCATTCCAGTGATTGGCGGGTTCGTCGGCGCCACGCGTGAGGGCGTCACCACCACGCTCGGCCGCGGCGGATCGGACTACTCGGCCGCCATCATCGGCGCGTGCCTGGGCGTCGCCGAGATTCAGATCTGGACCGACGTGGACGGCATGCTCACCTCCGATCCCCGCATCGTCGAGGGCCCGCAGGTCGTGCCGCACATCTCGTTCGCCGAGGCGTCGGAGCTGGCCTACTTCGGGGCGAAGGTGCTGCACCCCGCCACCATCCAGCCGGCCGTGGCGCGCAACATCCCCGTGCGCATCCTCAACTCCCGTCGCGCCAACGCGCGCGGCACCCTGATCACGGCCGAGCGGCCGATCGGCGAGCATCCCCTCACCGCCGTGGCGGCGAAGAAGGGCGTCACCGTGGTGGACATCACCTCCACCCGCATGCTGATGGCGCACGGCTTTCTCGGCCGGCTGTTCACCGTCTTCGATCGCTTCAAGACGCCGGTGGACGTGGTCACCACCTCGGAGGTGAGCGTCTCGGTGACGGTGGACGATGCCCGGCGGCTGCCGGACATCGTCGAGGCGCTGTCCGGGTTCGCGGAGGTGTCGTGCGAAGGCCAGATGGCCATCGTCTGCGCGGTCGGCGATGGCCTGCAGCGAGACCCGGCCATGGCGGCGCGCGTGCTGGCCGCGGTCGGCGACGTGCCGCTGCGCATGGTGTCGCAGGCAGCCGGCCGCCGGAACATCACCTTCGTCATCCGCGAGCGCGACGTGCCGACCGCGCTCAGCCGACTGCACGACACGTTCTTCGCGCCCTATCCCGTGTCGGCCTCGGTGGCCGGTACCCGGGGCTGACAGGCGATGTCGAGGCTGCTCATCGTCGGGCACGGCCGCATGGGCTCGCTGGTCGAGGCGCTCGCGCCCGCCTACGGCTTCGACGTGGCGGGCTGCGTCAGCGCGCGCAGCGGCGAGGGGGCCATCGCCGACGGGCCGTTCGCCGGCGTGGACGTGGCCATCGATTTCACCCTGGCCGAGGCCGTGCCGAAGACACTGCCCGCGCTCGCCGCGCGCGGCATCAACGTGGTGATCGGCACCACGGGATGGCAGGCCCACGAGACCGCGATGCGGACGGTCGCGGAAGAGCGCGGCATCGGCGTCGTGGCCGCAGCGAACTTCTCCCTCGGGATGAACCTGTTCCAGATGGTGGTGGAAGAGGCGGCGCGCTGTTTCGCGCCGCAGGGCGACTTCGGCGCGTGGATCCACGAGGCACACCACGACAAGAAGAAGGACGCGCCGTCGGGGACCGCGCTCACGCTGAAGGCCGCCATGGAGCACGCCGGCTTCGCGCGCGGCATCGACGTGTCGTCCACGCGGGCGGGGTTCATCCCCGGCACGCACACGGTGGGCTTCGACGGGCCCTCCGAGACCATCGCGCTGACGCACACCGTGCGCGACCGCGCGGTATTCGCCCGCGGTGCGCTGGTGGCCGCGAGGTGGCTGGTAGGCCGGAAGGGGTGGTACGGGATGGCTGACGTACTGCGGCCGTCCATTGAGTGATCGCCGATTGATGATCGACGATTTATCGGGTGACCCAAGACCCAAGACCTGAGGAACTCCCTATGCGCGAGATGTGGACCGGAGTCGGCACGGCCTTGATCACGCCGTTCACGGTGGGCGGCGACGTGGATGAAGCAGGCGTCAGGCGCCTGGCCCGCCGTCAGATCGACGCGGGCGTGCATTTCCTCGTGCCTTGCGGTACGACGGGTGAGACACCCACGCTCTCGGACGCCGAGAAGCGTCGCGTGGTGGAACTGGTGGTGGAAGAAGCGGGAGGGCGGGTGCCGGTGATGGCCGGCGCTGGCGGCTACGACACCAAGGAAGTCATCCACGCGGCGAAGGAGATGCAGAAGGCCGGCGCCACGGGCCTGCTCTCGGTGACGCCGTACTACAACAAGCCCACGCCCGAGGGTCTCTTCCAGCACTTCTCCGCGGTGGCCGATGCCACGCCGCTGCCCATCGTGCTCTACAACGTGCCGGGCCGCACGGGCTGCAACATGGACGCGTCCACTGTTGCGCGCCTGGCCACCATCCCGCACATCGTCGGCGTGAAGGAAGCCTCCGGCAACATCCAGCAGATGGCGGAGATTCTGCGCGCGGTGCCGCGCGACTTCCGCGTGCTCTCGGGCGACGATGCAATCACGCTTCCGCTGATGGCGATCGGAGGACGGGGCATCATCTCGGTGGCGTCGAACGAGATTCCTGCCGAGATGGTGCAGATGGTGGAGTCCGCCGAGCGCGGGGACTACCGCGCGGCGCGCGAGCTGCACCAGCGGCTGCTGCCGCTCCTGCTGATCAACTTCGTCGAGTCGAATCCGGGCCCCGTGAAGTTCGCGATGGCCGCCATGGGACTGTGCGAAGAAGTGTACCGGCTGCCGATGGTGCCGCCCCGGCCGGCGTCGAAGGACAAGATTCTCGCGGTGCTGGGTGAGGTGGGGATTACAGCGGGGATTACGCAGAGATAGGATCCGCAGATGACGCAGATTACGCAGATAGGATTGTCCAGGTGAAGGGACGGCGGTGGCGCGCGCGAGCGCGCCACGCGCAGGGGTAAAGGAGGGCCGGCGAGAGCACTCGCCCGCAACCAAGATCAGGGTTCGCGAGTGTTCTCGCCGACCCTCCCTTACCCCTGCGGGCGGCTACGCCGCCGGACGCCGTCCACAGCCAGAGCAGCGTCTGCATCCGTGGAATCCGTGTCATCTGCGGCCCTGACCTAGGGCGTGAAGACAGCGCGACAGCAAGAGAGGACACACGGCGTGAGAGAGCGAATCGAGGAGTTGTTTGCGGCCGGGGCCGCGGCAGACAAGGGCGCGGCACGCGAGGCGTTCTCGGTGTTGCAGCAGGCACTCGGCGCCGGCGAGGTGCGCGCCGCGGAACCCGATGCCGCCGAGCCCACCGGGTGGCGCGTCAATGCCTGGGTGAAGCAGGGCATCCTGCTCGGCTTCAGGTTCGGCGACATCGTCGACATGAGCAACGGCTTGCCGTTCTACGACAAGGACACCATGCCGCTGAAGCGGCCCGGCCCCGGCGCCGGCATCCGCATCGTGCCCGGCGGATCGAGCGTGCGCGAGGGCGCCTTCATGGCGAAGGGAGTCATCTGCATGCCGCCGATGTATGTGAACATCGGTGCCTACGTGGGCGAGGGCACGCTCATCGACTCGCACGCGCTGGTGGGATCGTGCGCGCAGGTGGGCGCGCGCGTCCACGTGAGCGCCGCCGCGCAGATTGGCGGCGTCATCGAGCCGGTGGGCGCGCTCCCCGTCGTCATCGAGGACGATGTGCTGGTGGGCGGTAACACGGGGATCTACGAAGGCGCCGTCGTGAAGCGACGCGCCGTCATCGCGGCCGGGACGGTGCTGACTGGCTCCACTCCTGTGTATGACCTGCCGAACGGCCGCATCATCCGGCCCGAGCCGGGGCAGCCCCTGGTCATTCCCGAGGGCGCGGTGGTGGTGCCGGGCGCCCGATCGGTCACCGTGGGCGCTGGCAAGGACTGGGGCCTGTCGCTGGCGACGCCGGTCATCGTCAAGTACCGCGACGATCGCACCGACACGCGCACGGAGCTCGAGACGTGGATCCGGTAGATCCCATCGCGCTCGCGCGGCAACTCATCGACCTCGACTCGACCACCGGACGCGAGGGCGCGGCCGCCCGCGTGCTCGCGGCGTACTTGCGGGACCGTGGGTACTCGGTCCTGGAACAGCCACTCGACAACGGCGTCGCTGGAGCTCGAGACAGGCCTCTCGATGGGCGCATCAACGTCATCGCGGCGGTCGGCGAGCCGAGCCTCGTGTTCTCCACGCACATCGACTGCGTGCCGCCGTTCTTCCCCAGCCGGCTCGAGGACGGCCTGCTCTACGGCCGCGGCGCATGCGATGCGAAGGGCATCCTCGCGGCGCAGGTGGCGGCGGCCGAGCGGCTGCGCGCGGCGGGCGAGACGCGCGTTGGCCTCGTGTTCGTGGCGGGAGAGGAACGCGGGAGCGATGGGGCCGTGGCGGCGAACCGCATCGCATCGCGATCGCGATACCTCATCAATGGCGAGCCCACCGAGAACCGCCTGGGCGCGGCCACCCGGGGCGTGTTCCGGGTGAGACTCGTTACCACGGGCCAGGCGGCGCATTCCGGCTATCCTGCGCTCGGCCGTTCGGCCATCGAAGCGCTGGTGGACGTGCTGGTGTCGCTGCGCGCGGCCTCGTGGCCGGACGACCCGCTGCTGGGCCTCACGACGTACACCGTGGGCCTCATCTCCGGAGGCGTCGCCCCCAACGTGGTGCCGGCGCATGCCGAGGCCGAGATCATCTTCCGCAGCGTGGGCCCGCACGACGACATTCGCGCCGTCCTGAGGGCGACTGTCGGCGACCGCGCGCAGATCATCGAGGTGCTCGAGGTCCCGCCCGTCCAGCTCCAGACACGCGAGGGGTTCGACACGGCCGTGTTCGCCTACACCACGGACATCCCGCTGCTGTCGAACTGGGGCACGCCGTTCCTGCTGGGCCCGGGCTCCATCCACGTGGCGCACACCGACCACGAGCACATCCGTGTCGACGAGCTGCTCGAGGCTGTGACGCTGTACGAGCGCCTGGCGACGACACTGATGGGACGCAGATGAACGCAGAGGAACGCAGATGCCGCAGATGACGCGGATGACCCCGCCGGGCTTGTGGCTGGAACGCCGGGGCCCGCCATCAGTGTCATCTGCGTTATCTGCGGCTGGATGTGCACACGCCGCCCGGGGGTGCTAGACTGAACGTCACGTTCCTTCACCGGGCAGGCGCCTTCCGTGTCTGCACCAGCCGGTGGCGGGCCGCACCGCGGCCCGGGACCTGTGCAATCTCAGGGCGGCGAACCGCGTCAGGGCCGGAAGGCAGCAGCGCTAAGTCGTTTCCGTGATGTGTGCAGCCATCCCGGGTCGCGGTAGGGCCTGTGGAGCCAAACGGGCACGGTTCTGGGGTTCTCGGGTTCTGAGGGTCGACGTCGCGCTCGGCCGCGCCGTCGAACCTTTGCCCGGATTGGAATCAGCCCTCGCAGGCCGGTAGCGCAGAACTCCAGAACTCCAGAACCTCAGAACCTACACCTCGCCGCCCGTCCATGTCCTACCAGGTACTCGCCCGCAAGTGGCGGCCCCAGCGTTTCGACGACGTGCTCGGCCAGCAGGCTGTCACGAAGACCCTCCGGAACGCGCTCAAGAGCCGGCGGATTGCCCACGCATTCGTGTTCGCCGGCCCGCGCGGGTGCGGCAAGACCACCAGCGCGCGCATCCTGGCCCGCGCACTCAACTGCGTGAAGGGGCCCACGGCCGAGCCGTGCGGCGAGTGCGACCCCTGCGTCGAGATTGCCGAAGGACGCGACATCGACGTGCTCGAGATCGACGCCGCCACGCACACCGGCGTCGACAACGTCCGCGAGGTCATCATCGAGGGGCTCTCCATCGCCCCGGTGCGCAACCGCTACAAGGTCTTCATCATCGACGAGGTCCACATGCTCTCGGCCTCGTCGTTCAACGCCCTCCTCAAGTCCATCGAGGAGCCGCCGCCGCACGTCATCTTCATGATGGCGACCACCGAGCTGCACAAGATTCCCGATACCGTGCTCTCGCGATCGCAGGTGCACGAGTTCCGCACCATCTCCGCCAGGACCGTGGCCGAGCGGCTGCGCTATATCGCCGACCAGGAGCACATCCAGGCGCCGGACGAGGCGTTGATGCTGCTGGCGCGCGCGGGCGAGGGCAGCATGCGCGACTCGCTGAGCGCCTTCGACCAGGTGCGGGCCTTCGCCGGCGACACCATCACCACCGAAGATGTCGTCACGGTGCTCGGGCTGGTCGGCCGCGACCTCGTGCTCGACATGCTCGACGCCGTCGTGGCCGAGGACGCCGCCGCGGCGTTCGCGCTCACCGAGCGCGCCATCGAGCGCGGCTACGACCTCAAGCTCCTGTGCCGCGAGCTCTCGCGCGCGATGCGCGACCTGCTCATCCTGTCGGTGGACAAGTCGCGCGCGTCGGACCCCGACGTGGTGGCCGATGGGGATCGCGAGCGCCTGCTCGCGCTGGTGGACCGCTGGTCGCGCGAGGACCTGCTGCGCGGGTTCGACCTGCTGACCCGCGCCGAGCAGGAGATTCGCGGCTCGGACCAGCCCCGCTACAACATGGAGATGGCGCTGCTGCGGCTGATGCACCTCCGCAAGCTCACGCCGCTCACCGAGCTGCTGGCGGGTGGGATGGGCGCGCCAAGGACCACGATCCCGGCGGGGCCCACGAGCGCCGCATCGCCTCGCATGCCCGTGGCGCGCTCCATGCCCGTCGCGCAGCGGAGCCCGGCTCCAGTTCCGCGCGCGCCGGGGTCCGCAGGGCCCCCACGCGCGACACGCGTTGCGCCTCCGCCGGTCGCAGCCGCTCCGGTGCGCGAGGCATCCGCCGCGGCGCCCCCGGCGGCCGCGCGGCCCACGGGGAGCTACCGCGACGCGTTGCTCGCGCAATTGAAGTCGGCCAAGCCGACGTTCTACAACCTGGTCGTGGCGCAGGCGTTCCGCATCGACGCGGACGAGTCGGGCGTGACCTTCGCGTTCCAGCCGAACCAGAAGATGCCGAAGAACCAGTGCGAGGACAACCGCGCGTGGCTCCAGGGCATCGTCGAACAGGTGGCCGGCGCGAAGCTGCCCGTCCACATCGTCTTCACCGACGCGTCGGCCGCGCCGGCGGATCCGGTGGCGCCGACGGCGACGCCGGTGTCCGGCGATCGGCAGAAGAGCGCCCTCGAGCACGACACCGTGCGCACCCTCCTCGAGGTGTTCCCGGTGGAGAAGACGACGGTGCAGGGGGAGTAGATCAGATCGGGAGTCGGGAGTGCGATCGCGACGGGAGTCGGGAGTCGGAACTCGGAACTCGCGTCGGGAGGAAGACGGCGATCGGGAGAGAACTGCGGCGGGAAGCACGATGAACATCCAGGCGATGATGAAGCAGGCGCAGGAGATGCAGCAGCGCCTGCAGCAGCAGATGACCGACCTGCGCGTCGAGGCCACCTCCGGCGGGGGCATGGTCACGGTCGTCGTCAACGGCCACAAGCACCTGCTGTCGCTCCAACTCGACCCCGAGGTGGTGTCGAAGGACGATGTCGGCATGCTGCAGGACCTGATCGTCGCGGCGGTGAACGACGCGCACCGCAAGGTGGACGACGAGCTGAAGCGCAGCATGGGCGGCATGATGTCGGGCCTCGGCCTCCCGGGCCTGTAAGAACCCGAGAACCCCGAGAACCCGAGAACCCGAGTACCCGTGCTCCCCGAATCCCTCCAGCAGCTCATCGACCAGTTCAAGCGCCTGCCCGGCATCGGGGGCAAGAGCGCCCAGCGCCTGGCCTTCCACATCCTTCGCACGCCACGCGAGGACGCGGAGCGGCTGTGCGAGGCCATCCGCCAGGTGAAGGACCGCGTCACCTACTGCACCATCTGCAACAACATCACCGACGTGGACCCGTGCGGCATCTGCGCGGACGAGTCGCGCGACCGCCGCAGCATCTGCGTGGTGGAGGAGCCGCAGAACGTCAACGTGGTGGAGAAGACCGGCGGCTTCCGGGGCACCTATCACGTGCTGATGGGCGCCATCTCACCGCTCTCGGGGGTGGGCCCCGACGACCTGAAGATCAGGGGCCTGCTGGGCCGCATCGGTGTCGGCAGCATCGACGAGATCATCCTCGCCACCAACCCCACGGTGGAAGGCGAGGCCACCGCCATCTATCTCGCGCGTCTGCTCAAGCCGCTCGGCGTGCGGGTCACGCGCATCGCCATGGGCATTCCGGTCGGCAGCGACCTCGATTACGCCGACGACCTCACCATGACCCGCGCGCTGGAAGGGCGGCGGGAGCTGTAGGCCGCGCTCCGGATAGGCCGCGCTTCGCGCGGTGGGCCGCGCTCGCGCGCGGTAGGGGCCTCGCTTCGCTCGGTGGGAGTCCCCACGGCGCGCAAGCGCCGCACACGGGCCGAAGGCCCGCCCACGCGCAGCGCCCACGGCGCGCCCCTGCGTCGCGCGAGCGCTGCCCCCGCGCGGTGCTAAGATCCCCCTAGCCACCCCCTGGCCATGCTTCCAGTCGAGTATCAAGTCCCGGCCGCCGTCGTCCTCGTCGCCGGCGGGCTCCTGTCGTGCCTCTTCGGGTACCGCCTGTTCAAGGTGGTGCTGGCGATTTTCGGCTTCATCCTCGGCGCGCTGCTGGCCAGCTCGGTCTTCGGCGCCTCTGACACCACGCCCATGGTCATCGCGGCCGTCGTCGGGGGGCTGGCGGGAGCGTTCCTGCTGCTGGCGGCCTACTTCGTCGGCGTGGCGCTCATCGGCGCCGGGATCGGCGCGCTGGTCGCCAACCTGCTCTGGACCCGCATCCAGGGCGATCCGCACCCGATCGTCGTCATCCTGCTGTCGATCGTGGGTGCGCTGCTGGCCACGTGGCTGCAACGCTACGTCCTCATCCTGACCACCGCGTTCGGCGGGGCATGGACGTTCCTCGTCGGTGTCACGGCGCTCATGGGGAATCCCGCCGCGCTCAAGGCCGCGTCCGAAGGCGACATCTGGGTGGCGTACCCGATGAACCCCGCACCCGGGCAAGCCTGGCTGCCGTGGACGTGGTTGGCGCTGGGCGCCGCCGGCACGCTGGTGCAGATGTACTGGACCGGCGGGGATCGCGGGCGCGTGGGCCGCCGGAAGGCCAGGAAGCCGAAGCCCAGCGAGTAGCCCGTCAGACCGCGTCTGCCGCGGCGGTACCGCTCAGGAACGCGCCCTCCACGCGGTTGCCGGCGCACCAGTCACCGCACGCCACCAGCCCCGCCCCGGCATCGATCAGGGCACCGTGATGGGCCGGCGGGTTGCCGCACGCGTGCCGCCAGCGATGCGCCGACAGGTGCGCGGGCAGCGGCAGCCGGGCCCGCACGAGATCGGCGAAGGCGTTCAGCAGGAACGGCCCCACCGAGTCGGCGTCGTCGTCCACGTGGGCCGCGCTCCAGTCGGCGCTCGCGTGCAGCACCCAGGTTTCGGCGAGGCCGCGCTGCGGCTTCGAGCGGTCGCGCGCCATCCACCCGAGCGGGCTCGAGGTGACGAACGCCGCATCGAAAGGGGTGGCCACGCGATCGTCGAACGCCACCATCACCGCCCAGCACGGGTGCATGCGCACGGCGCCCACGCTTTCGGACAGCGGCGCGGACGCCGCCACGAGCGGCACGGCCTGCGGCGCCGGGACCGCCACGATCGCGGCATCGAAGGGACCGAGCCTCCGCCCGTCGGCCAGCGCGGCATGCCAGGCCGCGCCTCCACCGGGAGCGCCGTCGCGTGTGAGAGTGGTGACACGCGCGCCGCACTGCACGTCGAGCCCACGGGCCAGATGGCGTGTGATGGCGCTCATGCCCGGCACGCCCACCCAGCGCGTGTGCGCATCGTCCACCGGCTCGCGGCCCTCGCTGTCGAAGGCCGCCAGCGTGCCGTGCCACACCTGCACCGCGCGCGCCTTGTGCCAGCCTTCGACCTCGGTGGCGAAGCGGCTGTCACGCACGGTGAAGTACTGCGCGCCGTGATCGAAGGCCAGGTCGACCAGATCGGGCCGATCCGCGTCGGCGTTCAGCACACGACGCGTGGCCACGCGACCGCCCGGGGCGCGTGCCTTGTCGAGCACGGTCACCACGTGCCCCCGGTCCTGCAGCCGTCGAGCAGCCGTCAGGCCGGCAATACCGGCGCCGATCGTCAGTACTTTCATGAGCGTTTCAGGAATCAGGAATCAGGAATCAGGAATCAGGAATCAGGGAGGGAGACCGGAGACCGGAGACCGGGGACCGGACCGGTCATTGCGTCATCACCCTCCCGAGACTCCCCTTGTACCCGGTCATCTCGAGATAGCCGCGGCCGGCGATGCGCGCACCACGCGCGGTGCCGGCGACATCCACCAGGCCCTCCCAGTATGCGATGCCGGCGCCCGAGGTGAACAGCTCCTGGTTCTCGAGCGGCGTCGAGACGCGCAGCTCGATCTGCTGGGCCGGTACCGAGACCATCCACCCCGCAGGGTAGACGGCGCCAGAGGGTGCGCGGACCGTTTGACCCGTGGCCGTCAGCGCGAAGTCGCCGGCCGCCAGATGCATGGTGCGCCCCTGGGCATCCACCAGCGTTCCGCTCGACCGCGGGTCGCGCGTCCCGTCGCCGCGACGCAGTTGGTAGATCATCAGCTCGCGCCCGTCGGAGAGCTGGAGCGACAACCAGTCCCACCCCTGCTGCTCGCGCTCGAGGAAGCTGGTGCCGAACTCGTGATCCATCCAGCTCTCGCCCGTGATCTCGAAGCGCTCGCCGTCGATAGTGAGCGCGCCACGCGTGGGCATGCGTGTCAGGGAGTAGTAGTGCGAGGCGTTGCCCGCCTGCGCGCCCTTCTGCGAGATGCCGTCGACGCCGTTGATGGCCGGGGTCTTGCCCTCGGACAGGACGAGGTCCACGCCGGCCCTGGCGCTCAGGGCCTTGATGACATGACGGCCCTGGTCGTCGAGCGACGCGGTCCAGTCCTCGTTCCACACCTGGTAGCGATCCGTCGCCGCGCCCGAGAGACCGGGCCCGCCCCGCGTGAGCTTCTCGTCGAAGCGGTAGCGCTGTCCCTCGGGATCGCTGACGGCCAGGTGCGCCATGTAGAGATCGCGCACGGCCCAGCGCGACGGGTTGACCGGCGCCTGGTCCACGCCCACGCGGAAGAACGTCACCTGATACCCGAACCTCCGCCCCGTCGTGGTCTGGACGTTACCCGTGTAGTACCACCACTCGATCTTGAACTCCGGGTGGCTGGCATGGTCGCGCGGGAACTGGAAGCGGTAACCCGGCGCAGCTTCACGCCAGTCGGCGGCGGAGACGATGGCCGGCAGCATGGCCGCGACGAGCGCCAGGGCACTCGGCACTCGCACCCGCCTTCGCGCCGGCGCGGTTCGCGCCTCGGCGCGGCGGGCTCTGCACTCTCCATTACTCGTCATGATCCACCACCAGCGTCGCCGCCCTCCGCGCCGGATAGATGCCGGCAATGGCCGTGGCCACGACCACCGCGAGGGAGACCTGCGCCAGAAACACCACGGGCACCCGGAACTGGATGGTCCAGCCGAAGCTCTGCACGTTGATCACGTACACGAGCAGCACCGACAACGCGAGGCCCACCACCAGCCCAATCGCCTGGCTTGCGGCGCCGATCAGCGCCGCCTCGATGACGATGACGCGCTGCACCTGCCTGCGGGCCGCGCCAATCAGCCGCAGCATCGACAAATCGCGCCGTCGCTCGAGCACCAGCGTCAGCAGCGTCGCCCCTACGCCGAGCATGGCCACCGCGATGGCGATGATCTCCAGTGCGTAGGTGATGGCAAAGGTGCTGTCGAAGACGCGCAGCACCTCGGCACGCAGGTCGCGGTTGGTGTAGATGAACGCGCGGTGGCCCTCGTCCAGCCCGCCGAGGATGTCGGCCCGCACGCGCTCGGGTTCGAAGCCCGGCTTCAGGTAGGCCGCGATGCCGGTGGGCGTGAGATCGCCGAAGTAACGCGTGAAGGTGCCGCGATCCATGACAATCACCCCCCGGTCCACCGCGTAGTCGTAATAGACGGCCACCACCGCGAACGGGCGCGGGCCTTGGGGCGTCTGCAGGGTGAGCGTGTCACCCGGACGCGTGCCGTACTTGTTGGCGAAGGCCTCGGACACCACCACCGACTCGGTGCCGATGGCGCGCCTGAGCGCCCCGCGCCCGTCCGCCGGCGACTTGAAGAGGAGCGCGCCGTGTGAGAGCACGATGTCGAAGTTGCCGGCGCCCAGCACCACGAGGTTGCCGTTGTAGACCAGGTCGATGTTGCGGAACGAGTCCACCACCTCTACGCCGGGGTGTGACTGCACGGCCTCGATGACCGGCGCCGAGAGCGTCTGCTCCGAGCCCACGGTCGGCTGCACGCCGGGGCCGATGAAGAGATCGGCCTGCAGCGTCTGTCCCACCCAGTAGGCCACGGTATCGCGGAAGCTGCCGATCATCACGGCGACCGCCACCATCATCGACAGGCTGACCGAGAGGGCGGCCACCGAGATGGACAGGCGCGGGATGGCGGCGGCGAGGTTGGCGTGCGCCAGCAGGCCTTCCACCCCGAGAAGACGACGGAGCACGCCGGCCAGGCTCCGGGCCATCAGGTAGATGATGGCCGGGACCAGCAGCGAGGCGCCGATGATGGTGGCAAACGACGCGGCGTACCCGAAGAGCGGGCGTCCGTCGATCGGTCCGATCTGCGACAGCGCGAAGGCTCCCGCGAGCACCAGCGCCGGAGCGATCAGCGTCTTCAGGCGGAGGCGCACGCGCGACTCCAGGCGATCGCTGCCGCGCATGGCCGCGGTCGGCGGCACGCGGCTGGCCTCGAGTGATGGCAGCGACGCGGCCAGCAGCGAGAGTGGCAGGCCGATGGCGAAGGCGAGCGCCACATGCCACCAGGCGAGCGCGGGCGTGGAGGCCGCGGTGGCGATGTACAAGGTACTGACGGTGGAGCGCGTGAGCCCGACGGCCGTGTCGGCCAACACCCGGCCAAGGCCGATGCCGACGAGCGTGCCCGCGAGGCCGAGGACGGCGGCCTCCCCGAGGAACAGGCCCAGCACCTGCCGGCGCGTCACGCCCAGGGCGCGCAGCATGCCGATCTCGTCGCGCCGGGCGATCACCGAGATGGTCACCGTGTTGTAGACGAGGAAGAGGCCGACGACGAGCGCGACCCACGAGAGCGCCGTGAGGTTCAGGTGGAACGCAGCGAGCATGCGTTCAACCTGCTCGCCCCGCCGCGAAGGCCGTTGGGCCGTGAGCCCCCCAGGCAGCCGCGCCGCGATGGCGGAAAGGGCCGCGTCGATCTCCGCCGATTCCAGCGCATTGCCGCCGGCTCCGGCCCCCGTCAACTGCACGTCCAGCCGATCGATCCGTCCCAGCCGATCGAACGCCAGCTGCGCCGCCGCGATGTCCATCAGCACGAAGCTGCCGTCCATCACCGTCGCGGGGCCCTCGTCCTCGAGCAGCCCGCGGATGACGAACGTGTTGACGCGGTCGCCGGCCATCAGCTGCAGCTCGTCCCCCAGCGCATACCCGCGTCGCCGGGCCAGCTTCTCGGTAATCACAATGGCGCGCGGGCTGGTGAGCAGCTCGAGGAACTGCTGAGACGTCAGCTCATCGCCCACCGAACCTTCGTGCGTTGAACCCTCGGGCTCCGAACCTCCGGGCTTTGAATCTCCGGGCTTTGCACCTTCGTGGAACGCTCCCAGTGCGTAGTCCCGGAGCGTGCGGTCCTGCAGGATATCCACCCCGAGCACCTTGACGGCCTCGCTCCGCGGCACGCGTCGTCCCTCTGCGCGCAGGGCGTCGGAGGTCGAGGCCTGGCTCGATTGGCCAGGCCCGCTGGTCACGATGGCCATCTCGCCCTCGATGACCGGCGACATGGCGCCGAACTCGCGCAGCCATCCGAGATCCGGCAGCCGCGTCTCGTCGATCCCGCCGGTGCCGAGGATCTCCACGGACGTGCGGCCGGCCACCGAGGTGAGGGCGGCTTCGAAGCCGCGCACCGAGCTGGCGTTGGTCAGCTGGATCGCCAGGACCACCGCGATGCCCAGCGCGATGCCGATCACCGTGCTGATGGTCCGCGCGCGCTCCTGCGCCATGCGGCGGAGGATGAAGTGCCTAAACAGACGGGACTGCATTCGCGTCGGGAACCGGGACGGCATCCGCGCCGGGAACCGATGGCGCAGATACGGACTCCGCGAACTTCCCGTCCTTCATCCGCATCACGCGGCCGGCGGCGGCGGCCACTTCCTGCGCGTGCGTGGCCAGCAGGATGGTGATGCCCATCTCGCGGTTCAGTTCGCCGAGCAGCGCCAGTACGCGCGCCCCATTCTCCGAGTCGAGGTTGCCCGTAGGCTCGTCGGCGACCAGCAGCGCCGGCTCGTGCACGAGCGCACGAGCGATGGCGGCGCGCTGCATCTCGCCGCCGGACACTTCCTGCGGGTAGTGGCGCAGGCGATGGCCAATCCCGACGCGCGCGGCCAGGCGGGCCGCACGGCCCTCGGCCTCCGCCGCCGCCATGCCGCCCAGCAGGCAGGGCAGGGCGATGTTGTCGCCCAGGGTGAGCGTGGGCAGCAGGTTGAAGAACTGAAACACGAACCCGATGCGATCCCGCCGCAGTTTCGTCAGTTCGTCGTCCGGCAGCTCCGCAAGATTGCGCCCTTCCAGCACGACGGTGCCGGAGGTGGGCCGGTCCATGGCGCCGCACAGGTGCAGCAGCGTGGACTTTCCGCACCCCGACGGCCCCATCAGCGCCACGAAGTCGGCCCGCTCCAGTCCGAACGACACGCCCGCCAGGGCGCTCACCGTGGCCGTGCCGCCGGTATAGGTTTTCGTGAGGTCCGTCGCGACCAGGAGGGCCATACCCATATGGTATGACCCCGCGGGACGAGTTGGGGTTCCGAAAGTTAGAAGTCAGAAGTTAGAAGTTAGAAGGCAGAAGGCAGAAGGCAAGAGGCAAAAGGGAAGAGCGTCACTTCGTCCCCGTCGCGGCATATCGATAGAAAGAGGCCACTTCTCCAATCGCCTCTCTGATGGCGTTCTGCCCCTCCCGTCGATCGTCGGGGGTGACGGGCAGCGCGCGGCCCGTGGGCGAGCCGTCGAGCTCGTAGCGGTAATCGCGCAGCGAGACCCCGTCCGACACATAGAGCTGGCGCCCGTTGTCGTTCAGCCAGCCGTACACGCTGCCATAGCTCGAGGCCACCAGCACGCCGTCGCTCGCGCGAGGCTGGCGCGCCTCGCCCTTCGGCCAGAACAGCGGCTGCCCGAACGCGGGGGAGGGTGGCGTCGTCTTGTGCCCGAGCAGCGCGTAGAGCGTGGGCGTGACGTCGGCGGTGAAGGCCGGCGCCGTCGTGTCGGTCTCGAACCGCTCGCGCATCGCGCGCGGCAGGTGCACGATCAGCGGCACCTGCAGGATTTCAGGGAACAGCGTGTAGGCGTGGCCCCAGCGCCCCTCCTCGCCCAGCGAGTCGCCGTGGTCCGCGGTGAAGATGATGATGCTGTGGTCGTAGAGGCCGCGTGCCTTCAGGTCGTCCACGAACGCGCCGAAGCAGCCATCCAGCCGGCGCACGCGGGACGCGTAAGGCGGGTGGAACCCCGGGTACGGCTGGTCGTCCACGACGCCGCCGCCCTCACGAGTCATCGCCGAGATGTGTACGTCCTGCGCGAGGCCCCACGTGAACACCGGTGGGCCTCCCGGCGTCAGCTCACCCAGCCGGTCCCGGATGTCGCCCACCATCTCGCAGAAGCGGAAGTCCTTCACCGCGCGGTTGGCGCTGAGCCGCGGGCCCGTGCCCTCGCGCGGCACGATGACGTCCACGACGTTGTCCCACGACAGCCACGGCGTGTACTGCTGATCCATCAGCAACGCGTACAGCGCGTTGAACGGGCCAAAGGGCGTCGGGTACTGCTTGTGCGGCACCATGCCGCCCACCCAGATGGACGGCACCGACAGCCCGGTGGCGCCGTATCGTGTGAACGCGCGATCGAAGACGATGTTCTCGGCGGCGAAGGCCTTCAGCGCCGGCGTGAACGTGTTCGACGGATTGTAGGCCGACACGTAGTCGCGCCGCAGGCTGTCGATGACGAACAGGAACACGTGCGGGCGCGTCGTCGCGGGAACGCCGGTCAACGTCGCGTGCCGCACGTCGAACGCTGCAACCGGAGTCTCGGGGCCGAGGTTGGTGTGCTGCTGCAGGAACGGATAGAAATCCGCGTCGGCCGGAGCGGGCGGGCGCAGCACCTCGCGCAGCGTGCGGAACGAGGGATCGGCCAGGGCCCAGGCATCGACCGGTGTGGCGGTCCCGGCGTGCGAGGGCGCCGGGACGACGGCCTGGTAGAGGCCGAGCACGACCAGGCACCCGGCAAACGCGGCGCGCGTGGGAAGCGGCGGCGCGATCTCCCCCGCGCCGAGCAGGGCGACGAAAGAGAGGCCGCTGACCAGCGCCAGCAGCCACACGATCATCACGCCGAGCGTGGCGACCAGGAAGTTCCAGTCCACGATCCGTCCAACCGCGGCGATGCTCAACCCCGCGCCTGCGACCGTGGACAGCCAGAGGAGCCACACCCACAGCGCCGGCGTGGCCAGCTTCGTGGGGACAAGCGCACCGAGCGCCACCAGCACGCCGTCGCCGTGTGACGCGTCCTTCAGCCGTCCGCGTGCCGCCAGCACCATCGTCAGCGTGAACGCGAAGGCCAGTCCCGCATACCAGCGCGCGCCGGTCGTCACCGAGATGGTGGGAAGGATGATGGTGCCGACCACGGTGGCGAGGCTGAGGAACAGCAGCGTGGTGGCCAGCCAGAATTCCGCGTGGACGGGGCGCTCGCGCAGGGCGGCGAAGGCGCGCATTGCCGTCAGCACGAGGAACGCGGCGGCGGCGGCCACCGCGTGCGTCAGCGCGCTTGCGCCCACGCCGAGCACCGACGTCGGGCCGGCCGAGGCGGCCTGCGACGCGTAGAAGAGCACGACGAACGTCACCGCGAGCACCACGGCCACGAAGTCGTGCCCCGTCCGATCCGTAGCGGGCACCTCCGGCAGCGGCGCGGCGCTCAGCAGGTCGACGAGGCTGCAGCCGAGGGGAAAGCCGAGGGCCGCGAAACACACGACCAGTGCCCATCCATCAGGCTTGATGGCGGCCAGGCTTGGCAGGAACGGCTGGACGAGCGCGGCAAGGGTCCACACGCCGAGCAGACATTGCGCCAGCCGCCGCGACCTGAGATGCGCCAGCGGCCTGCGCAGGCTGACCCACGCGACAGGCAACAGCACCACCGTCAGCCAGGCGTGCTTCTCGGCCAGGCGGATGAAGTCGGGCAGCAGGCGCGGCTGGATGAAGTTGGCGTTTGCGAACGGAATCGACACCAGCCAGGTGAAGACGGCCGTGAAAAACCAGAACCCCACGGCAAGGACACGGGCCGGGCCCTCGAGGCGTGCGATCACTGGCCCGCCTCGGCCGTGCGGTCGAGCCACACCTGCAGCTCGGCCTGCCGGCCCGGATCGAGCGCCAGCGCGCGATCGAAGCGGGTCCTCGCGTCCGTGATGCGACCCTCGCTGTAGTCGAGGATGCCGAGGGCCACGTGGACGTCGGTGTCGGTGGTGGTGAGTCCCGCCGCCTGCTCGAGTGCGGCCCGAGCGGATGCCCGCCGTCCCAGACGCTGGAGCGCCAGCCCCTGCATCAGGTGCACGTCGGGATTGCCAGGCACCCGCGCCAGGGTGGGCTCGATGACGGCGAGCGCCTGGGCGGGGTCGTCGTTCCGCAGCAGCGCACTGGCGAGCCCCACCCGGCTGTCGCTGTGGATGGGATCAACGCGCACGGCTTCGCGGAACGTCTCGAGCGCCTCCCGGTGCCGGCCCTCGCGCTGGTAGGCGCGGCCCAGGTAGTACGCCAGCTCCGCGCTCATCGGATCGAAGTCGCGGCACCGCTTGAACGCGTCGAGCGAGCGCGCGCGATCCGCCGCGCGGAAGTACGCGTGGCCGATCGCGGGGCAGGCATCCTCGGGTGTGGGAGAGACCTTGACGAACTTCTCCCACGCCGCGGCCTCGTCCGCGGCGCGACCCAGGCCGAAGTACACGCGCGCCAGGCGGTCCGAGTACACCTGCTGGGTGGGAAACCGCTCCACCAGCGCCAGGGTGGGCGCCAGCGCATCGCTCCACCGCGCCTCGGCGAATGCGTCGCGACTGGCGGTCATCCAGGCTTCCGCGTCGGGATCGCCGAGCGGTGCCGTGCTCTCGGCGGCGGGCAGCAGCGTCCAGCTGAACGTCGCCAGCATCCCGATGGCCACCATCAGCCGCGCGAGGGGAGACATGCCGTCCTAGAAGATGACGCGCAGGC
>Ga0105094_10000382_pt1 | contig 21584 bp, 14 predicted proteins | sample PPLLak1March2015_2_FD_87023 | JGI IMG/M metagenome (GOLD analysis project Ga0105094, IMG submission 87023) | Freshwater sediment microbial communities from Prairie Pothole Lake near Jamestown, North Dakota, USA - PPLs Lake P8 Core (3) Depth... | ecosystem: Environmental > Aquatic > Freshwater >...
CAGGCCCGTCTCCCATACCAAGATAATCGGGCATGAGGGTCAGGTAACCATTCATGGCAAACATCCATCCGATGATGGTTTCCGTTCCGGTGAGTCCGGAGGGTGCATCCAGATCACGTGTCAGTGTTCCGTGAAGGTACGCTGCAAGCGGCTTCGCCGCTTCCGGATTAACTGGAATAAAAAGCGCACCTGAGGCATCAGTTTCTTTTCCCTGTAAATCGGTGGTGGAATAAATGATTTTATATGCGTTGACATTATAATTCGGATACACTATTTTTCCCAGCAGTTCAGGGGATATATCACCCGCTGCCGATAACAGGGAATCATATATGATATCCCTGGTCATGCTGACCGGCCCCACTGCCGATTTCAGTGTTCCCGGCTGGGAATGGACCGGTGACATCATATTCAGAAGGACAACTGCCAGGGGAATAGATACATATTTCATAACGCTTATATTTCAAGGTAGGTTACTAAAATTACGGAATATAGTCCCAATACGTCAAGGATTCTATTGTTTTTTCGTTAAGGGCTGTTCAGGTGTTTAGCGTTTTAGGTTTAGCGATTTAGGTGTTTAGCTTTTTAGGAGGTTAGTGGAGAGGGCTGCCTGTAGTCTGTAGTCTTGCGGTCTTGCTGTCTTTGTTTTTTTTCTTAAATCTTGTCATTCGTCCCTTGTTCCTTGTCTCTTCTTTTCCCCTCCTCCAGCCATGCAATGAATTTCTGCACATCGGGATTATAGGTGTATCGCGTTGCGGTCAGCTCTTTTCCTGTTCCGTCAACAATAGCGTATAACGGCATTGCATTGGAACTGAAACGTGTTATCTGAAAATCCTGGTTCTTCTTTCCCAGGGTAGTTTTCTGCTTCCCGTCATAGGCTGAGATGATCCATTCCTCTTCGGGTAGTTTTGTCCTGTCATCTGTATAGAGTGCAACAATGATGAAATCATTTTTCAGGATTTCAAGGACAGCCGGGTCAGACCATACCTGCTCATACATCTTTTTACAGTTTGAGCATGTATGCCCCACAAAGTCAATCAGTAGAGGTTTGTTCCTTTCGCGTGCGCATGCAAGGGCTTCATCATAATCAAAATATCCCTGCAATCCATGCGGGAGCTCCAGAAAACCAGCATATTTTGGTGTGCTGCAAAGCACAGATGCATTAAAAGGCAAAGCACTCCCGGTGGATATCCCTGTATTCATGGCAGGTCTTTCCTTTTTCGGAGGCAGGATAGAGGATATCCCCTTCAGATCGTTGCCCAGCAATCCGGTAAAAAGGTAGAGGGCGAACGAAAAGGCAGCGATCACAAAAATCAGCCGCGGTACACTGACTGCCGTAACTTCACTGTCGTGGGCAAACCTGATCTTGCCCAGCAAATACAGGCCCAGCAATATAAACAGGATGACCCAGATAATGAGAAAAACATCCCGCGTCAGGATATTCAGATGGTAGGACTGGTCAACCTTACTTAGGAAATACAAGGAAAAAGCCAGCATGATAAAGGCAAAAAATACCTTGACAGCGTTGAGCCATCCTCCTGATTTGGGAAGGCCCTGCAGCCATGAAGGGAAAATTGCAAAGAGGGTAAAAGGCAGTGCAAAGGCAATAGAAAAACCCATCATCCCTATAACAGGTTCCAGCACCTCACCCTGGGCAGCCGTGATGAGCAGTGATGCTATGATAGGTCCCGTGCATGAAAAGGAAAGGATTGCCATGGCGAGCGCCATAAAGAAAGCCCCCAGGATTCCGCCCTTGTCGGCCTGCCGGTCGACTTTATCAGCAAGGCTACCAGGCAACACCAGCTCGAACATTCCAAAGAAGGAGGCAGCCAGCACCATAAAAACAAGTGCAAAAACCAGGTTGGTGATCCAATGTGTGATAAAGGTGTTAACGGCATTGGGATTTTTAAAAACCGCCACCAGAATACCGATCATGGTATAAATAAAAACGATGGATATCCCGAAAACCAGCGCTTCTGCTATCGCCTTCCCCCTCGACTTTTTCCCCCTGAGAAAATAAGCGACGGTCATGGGGATCATCGGATATACACAGGGAGTAAGCAATCCTCCCAATCCTGCCAGCAGGGAGATCAGGAATGTGCCCACCAGTCCCCTGTCTTTTTTAGCGGGACCGGCAGCGGGTGTCGCGTCAATATTTGCCGGTGGCTCAACAGGCGCAGATTCAATATTGACGACCTTTACGGTATCTTCCGATGGTTTAACCAGGGATGATTTTGGACCGGCAATTTCACCGGCAGTTTGCTGTTCCACCGGGGCTGATGCCGGCAATGAAAAGGAAAAGTCAGCATCCAGCGGGACGCATTGAGCATCGTTGCATGTCATGTAGCTCATCGCGCCGCTGATTACAATCTCATCTTCCGGATGAAGCTTCCGGACCTTCTGCCTAAAAACCGCCTTCCCGCTGTGAAGCTCCACTTTCATATGGAAAACAGGATCATCAATGACCTCAGGCTTGGTAACCTGGCGGACAGCACCTATAAACTCAACGGCCGGATTTTCCTGAAAGGCAAAAGCAAGGGGTATGGGCCCCCCTTCGGGAATGTTGATCCCATACATATGCCATGGCTTATCTATGGTGGCGGTGAAAACGAGGGTATAGGTGCGGTCTTCATTGCTTTCTGTTGAATAAGACCATTTAACCGGATTAATGATCTGGCCTTGAAGTACATTAATAATTCCGATAAAAATTAATATGAACCGTAATGACTTTTTCATGTAGCCGATATTTTACTGAAATAAACATATAAAAATAAGTTTTTGTTTTCAGTTATTCACAAGAATAAAGCGGAAAGCAAAACGTGTTAAAAAGCTATTGCTTGGTTGTTTTTAATTCGAACAGGTCGTCCCGAGACCTATTTGTTGCTATAGGCGAGGAGTAAGATTACCTGCAGGTCAGGCATAACTCACGAAACAATTTCTTCTCCGTTTTTGTCGTAGATATGATATTCGAGAAAATCATATGAAGAAATGGCCATCACCCTGAATTTGCATTTATATTTAAGGCGCCAGTGTCGTTTTAGCGAAAAAAGACCTTTCAGGATATAGGCGGCCACATAGGAATGTACCTTAAGGATGAGGGTTTTATGTTTTTGTTTTTCCAGGATGGAGGAAATATGGTTTTCAATTTTGTCAACCAGCAGTATGCTGGGGGAAATCTCGCCGGTTCCGCGACAGGTCGGGCATTTTTCGGTTGTGTTGATATTCATTTCTGGCCTGACGCGTTGCCGGGTTATCTGCATAAGGCCGAATTTGCTTAATGGCAGAATGCTGTGTTTGGCCCGATCGTCCTCCATGACCTTTCTCATCCGTTCCGTGATCTGCTGCTTATGATCACTGGTTTTCATATCGATGAAATCAATAACGATTATGCCTCCCATGTCACGAAGCCTCAATTGCCTTGCTATTTCCTCTGCAGCGGCATAGTTGGTTTCAAACGCGTTGGTTTCCTGGTCCGTCGCATTTTTGGAACGGTTACCGCTGTTTACATCAATAACATGAAGCGCTTCCGTATGTTCAATAATCAGGTAAGCTCCGTTCTTAAAAGAAATCGTTTTGCCAAAAGATGATTTGATCTGTTTTTCTATCCCGAAATGCTCGAAAATAGGGACAGTGCCCGAGTACTGATGGATGATTTTCTCTTTCTCGGGGGCTATGGTGGATATGTACTCTTTAAGTTCTCTCAGGATTGTCTCGTTGTTTACATGGATGCTGTTGAAGCTGACATTTAGGATATCACGCAGGATGGTTGAGGTACGGTTAAGTTCGCTGATAAAAAGATGCGGAGGTTTTACGCCTTTACAGGTATCAAATGCAGACTCCCATTTACGGACAAGTCCTTTCAGTTCCGTATCAAGATCTTTTACCTTCCGGCCTTCTGCAACGGTCCTGACGATGATACCATAATTGGCGGGTTTTATGCTCCCGACAAGGGTCCGCAACCGGTTTCGTTCTTCACCCGAGCTGATTTTTTGGGAGACCGATACTTTATCGCTGAAAGGTATCAGCACCAGGTTCCGTCCCGCAATCGATATCTCCGAAGTAAGACGCGGGCCTTTTGTCGAAATGGGTTCCTTGGCGATCTGGACTATCACCAGCTGTCCCGGTGTTATGACATCGATTATTCTGCCATCTTTATTAATGTCCTTTTCACGCCTGAACTTCTGAAATGAATTTATTTTCCCTTTCCGGTTTACATTGCCGTCAAGGAATTTATGCAGGGTTCTGAACTGGGGACCAAGGTCGAGATAATGAAGAAAAGCATCTTTTTCAAAGCCAACATCAACAAATGCTGCATTCAGTCCCGGCATCAGCTTTTTAACCTTACCGAGGTAAATATCACCTACAGCGAATTGGAGGTTGCTCTTTTCTTTGGTAAGCTCAACTAATTTTTTATCTTCGAGGAGAGCAATATTTATATCACCGGAAGTTGAATCTATAATAAGTTCTTTGCTCACATTACCTCCAGATTAGGGTAAATGAACACCTGAAATAGCTTCATAAAAGCCCATAAAAAAAAGGAATAAACCTAAAGCAATGTTCCAGTCTTTAGGTTTATTCAATGTTAGTAACAAAGATATCTGTAAACTATCGGTTCTTCTTCTTGTGTCTGTTCTTGCGCAAGCGTTTTTTACGCTTGTGCGTTGCCATCTTGTGTCTCTTACGCTTCTTTCCGCTCGGCATCTTTTCCTGATTTAAAAACTAAACACTTTATTTAACGTTCGATTTCACCTTGCTAACAAACGATTTGGCAGGTTTAAAAGACGGAATATTATGAGCCGGAATAATGATGGTTGTGTTCTTCGAAATATTCCTGGCTGTTTTTTTCGCTCTTTTTTTAACAACAAAACTGCCAAAGCCTCTGAGGTATACGTTTTTGTTACCAACCATAGAGTCTTTTACGGCTTCCATGAATGCCTCAACTGTTTTCTGAACAGTAATTTTCTCAATCCCTGTGTTTTTCGAGATTTCGTTTACAATGTCTGCTTTTGTCATTGCGTAAAATCTTTAATTATCAATAATTTATGAATTTATATTTTCTGAGTTGCAAATATATAGTATTTCCTCTGATAAATAAAATAGTAATGAATTAATTTTGAATACTTTTTTAAAAAAAAATACGGAGTAAGGTGTGGAAGGTATAACGAAAATTCTTGATAGATGGTATTTTCAGAATAAAAGAGATCTGCCCTGGCGAAAGACAAAGTCGGCTTATGAAATCTGGCTGTCCGAAATCATATTACAGCAAACACGTGTAAACCAGGGAATACAATATTATTATCGGTTTCTTGAAAGGTTTCCCGACGTAGGTCAACTCGCAAAGGCCCCCCTTGAGGAGGTGCTTAAGGCATGGCAGGGTTTGGGGTATTATACCCGGGCCAGGAATCTTCATGCTACCGCTGCGATCATCAAAAATCAATTTAATGGCCGGTTCCCGGCTGATTATGACTTGTTGTTATCGTTAAAAGGTATCGGTGAATATACGGCAGCTGCCATCGCCTCCATTGCGTTTAATATCCCGGTGGCACTGGTTGACGGTAATGTTTTCCGGGTGTTGTCACGCTTATATGGGATAAGGTTACCCATCACATCACCGGCAGGGAAGAAAGAAATCCACAGGCTGGCGACACGCATCCTGGATAAGAAGAACCCCGGTAACCACAACCAGGCATTAATGGAACTGGGAGCGCTGATATGCCTTCCCAGGAATCCCGACTGTGGCAAATGCCCTGTCCATTCCCGCTGCCTTGCTTATCAAAAGGATCAGGTAAATGAATTCCCGGTTAAACCTGCCGCATCACGCCACCGGAAAAGGTATTTTCACTACCTGCATATATCCTTGTCGGACAAATTGTTCATTCATCAACGAAAGCAAAAGGATATATGGAATTCATTATTTGAATTCCCCCTTATTGAAACCCGTCAAATTGTCAGTCCTGACAGGCTATTCCTGCATGAACAATGGAAGAATCTCTTCAACGGGAGTGAGTATAGGGTCAGCCATATTACACCTTATTATATTCATACACTTACCCATCAAACTTTATATGTCCGTTTCTACCATATTCAGGTAAAAACTGTCCCGCCCCAACTGGCAGAAGGATACATCAGCATCGAAGAGAAGAAAATATTTGATTATCCGGTCTCCAGGCTGACCGAAAAGTATCTGGCCACAGCTGTCAACCGGTAAAATATTGAATAACTGCATATTACCTGAGGCAGATAAAACCTTCGCAGGAAATCAATAAATTTTGTATTTTTACCCCTCATTTAAAAATAATTAACCATGTCAGTTAATAAAGTTATTTTAGTAGGTCATGTAGGTAGTGACCCGGAAGTCCGTTATATTGAAAGCAACACTCCGGTTTGCAATATCCGGCTTGCCACCAGCGAAGTATATAAGAACAAGAACGGGGAAAAGGTGACCACCACTGAGTGGCACACGGTGGTTTTATGGAGAGGACTGGCTGAAGTAGCTGAAAAATATGTTAAGAAGGGGACGCAATTGTATATCGAAGGGAAAATACGCACCCGTTCATGGGATGATAAAGACGGCAATAAAAGATATACGACAGAGATCGTTGCTGATGTATTGCAACTGCTCGGCAAACGGGAGGATTCAGCTAATGCATCTGCACCAACCGCCACTCAACGGCCACCAGAAACCGCTATGCCGCCGGAACCCGGACCTGAAGCTGATGATCTTCCATTTTAGGTTGTTTCAGTTAACCAACTAGTGCTCTGAATTGGAAACGGATTCTTACCAGGAAGCTTTTCTTTCAATTCTGCTGATATACGCAAAACCTTTTAGTATACAGGTTTTGATTGCTATACTGGCAGTCTTGCTATTGCTGATCTCCAGTGCAATGGTATCGGGAGCTGAAACTGCCTTCTTTTCCCTTACCCCTGCTGAACTTGATGATCTGCGTAGTTCCAAATCAAAGAACAGCCACATGGTAATAAAATTGCTGGAAATGCCTAACCGTTTGCTTGCCAGTATCCTGGTCTCCAATAATTTAATTAACGTGGGCATCGTAATCATTTCCGCCTTTATTACCAATTCGTTGTTTGATTTCAGCGAATCACAGGTTCTTGGTTTTATCATACAGGTTGTTGTTATTACTTCAGTCATCGTCTTTCTCGGGGAAATCCTGCCCAAGGTATATGCCAATAAGCATGCTGTGAAATTCGCCAAATTCATGGCCACCCCGCTGGAACTATCCGAAAGAATATTCCGGCCTGTAAATTTTCTGCTCATCCGGTCCACTTCACTGGTGAATAAAAGATTTTCACAGCGCAGAAAAAATCTTTCGATGGACGAATTATCGGATGCACTGGAATTGACCGAAGAAAGCATCAATGAGGATAAGACCATCCTCCAGGGCATTGTCAAGTTCGGTAATATCGACGTCCGGGAGATCATGACATCACGGGTAGATGTGGCAGGCGCCAGCATAAAAACAAGCTTCCGGAAACTGATTTCATTGATCGTGGAATCAGGATATTCACGTATTCCGGTATTTGATACCGATCTGGATAATATAAAAGGTATACTGTATATAAAGGATCTTCTCCCTTATCTCGACAAATCCCATTCCTTCCGCTGGCAATCCCTTATCCGCCCCCCTTATTATGTTCCCGAGACCAAAAAGATCAGCGATCTGCTGAGGGAATTCCAGGGCAATAAAATTCATATGGCAGTGGTGATTGATGAATACGGCGGCACTTCGGGTGTCATAACGCTGGAAGATATCCTTGAGGAAATAGTCGGTGAAATTACCGATGAATCGGATAATGAAAATCCTTTCTACCTGAAGATCGATGAAAACTCCTATCTTTTTGAAGGCAAAATAGCCCTGAATGATTTTCTCAAAATCATGAATGAAAAGGAAGATCTGTTTGAAGATGTTAAAGGCGAGGCCGATACGCTGGCAGGACTGATACTTGAGCTGAAAGGAGAAATCCCCAGGAAGAATGAAACCTGTTCCTGGAAACATTATAATTTCACCATTAAATCTGTTGATACCAGAAGAATCAAACAGATTCAGGTTACCATAACAAAACCGGAAAAGCAACATGAGAAACCGGCCTGATGCAATATTGTTTCCCTGGGCGATGATTTTGGTTTTATCACTCCTGACTGCCACAGGCTGTAAGAAGGCATATACACCCAGGCCACGGGCTTTTTTCCGCATTGATTTTCCGGAAAAAAAATACAGGACCTTCTCCGGTGATTGTCCATATGCCTTTGAATACCCTGTATACGGCAATATAGTTGATTATGCAGGAAAGGATGCTGAGCCGTGCTGGATGAATATCGAGTTTCCGCAATATAAAGGGACAATCTACCTGACCTATAAACCGGTCAGCAATAATCTGGCCGTATACACGGAAGACATCCGCATACTGGCCTATAAGCATATAATTAAAGCAGATGACATCATTGACAAGCCTTTTCGTTATCCGGAGCGCCATGTCTTTGGAATGATCTATGATATCAGGGGGAACACTGCCTCATCCGTCAGTTTCTTTGCTACCGACAGCACACACAACTTCCTGAGCGGATCTCTTTATTTCAGTGTGCCGCCTAATATTGATTCGCTCAGCCCTGTAATAGGCTTTTTTAAAGAGGACATTATGCACCTGATCGAAACTTTAACCTGGAATTAAATAAATACGACAGTGGCCCTGATTCTGAATGAACATCTTGAGAATGAATGCCAGCTTGGTATCTGGGAGATTCAGGAAGACTATGAAAACCTGTTCAATCGCCTTGTTCTTCTTCCGGAGGAAATGGAAGTGGTTGAGAACTTCAGGAATTACGACCGTAAACTGGAATGGCTGAGCGTTAGGGTACTGCTCAATGAAATGACCGGGAAGGACCTCACCATTACCTATAATGGTAACCGGAAACCCTATGTGAAAGATAATCCTTATAATATCAGCATATCTCATTCCAAAGATCTGACGGCCATACTGCTGAGCCAGAAGAAACGTGTAGGCATTGACATGGAATATATGTCCCCCCGTATCAGCCGGATTGCCCACCGTTTTATCAACAGCGATGAAATAATAACAGAGGAGCCTGAGCTGAACACCTTTCATATGTATATTCACTGGTGTGCCAAGGAGGCTTTGTATAAAATATGCGACAAACAGGATATCCAGTTAAAAGAGAATATTACCATTGAACCTTTTTTCCCGAAACCCCAGGGATCACTTACCGGATGGGTACGGAACCGGTTACGGAATGATCTCTTTTTACTGGAATATATCAAAATCGATAATTATGTTGTAGCCTGGAGCTCGAAATAATAAAGCATGATTTATAATACATTACTAACCGGTCCGGCGAAAAAGTTTGCCCTGCTTATTGATCCCGACAAACACACTGATATTTCACTCGTTAAAACCCTGTCCCTTGCCAGCAAGGCCGCTATTGACTTCATTTTGGTGGGAGGGAGCCTGGTGTCCGGGCCCATTGACCATACCGTGGATATCATTAAAAGCGCCTGCCGTTTGCCCTTGATCTTGTTTCCCGGGAGCCTTCTCCAGCTATCGGAAAAAGCCGACGGGATCCTTTTACTGGCCCTGATCTCGGGGAGAAATCCTGATTACCTCATCGGTAATCATGTGCTGGCAGCTCACTATCTGAAGAAATCAGGCCTTGAAATCATTCCAACAGGCTACATCCTCATCGATGGCAAGTCTGTCAGCTCAGTGCAATATATCAGCAACACCCGGCCCATTCCGGTTGAAAAGCCTGATATTGTTGTTGCAACGGCAATAGCCGGTGAGATGCTGGGCCATAAACTGATATACCTCGAAGCCGGCAGCGGTGCAGACAGACGTGTCAGCGAAAAAGTGGTGGCTGAGGTAAAAAAGAATATCACCATTCCCCTAATGGTCGGAGGCGGTATCCGCACGCCGGAAGATGTCCTGAACCTCTTTAATGCCGGGGCTGAGATCGTTGTTGTGGGCTCGGCGGCAGAAGAAGATCCGGAGATCCTGGCGAAGATGGCGGAAGTGAGAGGTAAAAATTGACCAGTAACCGGATGTCGGCCTGCCGGCCGGCCTTGCTCCGCCATAGCGGCTACGCGAAGGCGATGTAGGCAGGTTATCGGTTTCTTAGTTCTTTGTTCCGGAGTCTCCGGCTTATCATCATGCAGACCATCATCCCTGATCTTACTCAATAATGATCTTGTATAATCCGTTGTCCAGTTGAAGGACATACACGCCCTTTGGCAACCCTGACAAGTCAATGCTTTCATTATCGGAGACCAGGACTTTACTGATGACCAGCTTTCCGTTAGCATTCACGATGTCGAGGGTTACAGGTTCATGGCTTCCCCGTTTAATGAAGATCCTGTCTTTTGCAGGATTGGGAAATACCTGCGTGGCTGTCAGGGCATTCTCATCCATGGCACTGGCTCCGACCGTTAATGACTGAACCACATCAGCCGCGGCCCGATAAATGAAGTTGCCCTCCTGTGAAGCGGTTATGTTAGTGGTACCTTTTCCTGCCAGGGTCACAATGTCTCCATTAATAGTAGCGACACCGGTATTGGAACTGACATAACTCACCGGCAGCTTTGAACTTGCTGTTGCCGTGAGCGTAATCGGTTCATTGCCGATTCTGATATCCGCAGGAAGTGGTCCAAATGAAAGGGTCTGTGATATCTTAAAGCTCATATCTTCAGGCATCCAGTCAATGCAAAAGGATGGATTCGTTGCTTTGGAAAAGATGTTTGCTAATGTATAGCCGGCAGCTTCTCCGTCGGTCAGCTGTATACCCGGATAATTGACATTGGTTGACCGTTGATCGGGTTTATAGCCCGGACCAAAACATTGGTATTCGGCGAACAGGGGATTAAGTCCGGAAGACATTTGTGTCCAGCCGGCAGCAGCGATCGTTGCAGGCTCATAACAATTCATATACACAACTTTCGGATTTGCCTGCCAGGGACGGCCTAAATAAACAGACGATATACCGGCTCCGTCAAAACCGACAGGAGAGGTCATCAGCCTGCAATCCCTGAAAACATATCCGAATGTTGAATTTATGTCTGTACTTGCAGCCGTATAAACACCACCGTTCCTGTTAACCTTCAACTCGCAGCTGTCAAAAACAACGGTAGACCTGCCAAAGATAAAATCAACCGAACCTTCAATGTAGCAATCTCTCAAATACACCCTACCAAGTCCATAGGTATAATAGGTATCCTGGTAACCAAGCAGCCTGCAATTGTAATAACCCTGCCTGTCACCGTTGGCACGTAAGGCTACTGCCTGCTGGTTGGCAAAGGTACCGTCATTTTTGATCGTGTTCTGGAAAGTAATTTTGATTGCGGTGAAATCATTTGCATCAATGCTCACGCTGTAAGAGCCTGAAGTGCCTATTATTCCTCCCGATCCGTTCGATTTTCCGGCATAATCATCGTAAGTGAGGATTACGCTGTCGGGATGATCAGCCCTTAATACTACATGGGTCTTGTTTCTGCCCAGCAGCAGTTTTTCCTTATATACTCCGGGCTTTATGTATATCGTCCATGTCCCTGTATATAAATCCGGTACTGCATCAAATGCTGCCTGAACCGTTGTGTAATCACCACTGCCATCCTTTGCAACTACTTTTGTAACATCGGGCGTCGGATTCTGCGTGGTGAAAGACAGTTCCTCTCCGTATCCCGTTCCGGCCGAGTTGGTTGCATATGACCTGACATAATATTTGGTTCCCCTGGTCAGCGGATACAATGTACTTTTAAAAGGACCCAAACCTTGTCCATTAACGGTATAACTATCGTCAATGGCAGGAGCGCTGACAGTATCCCAGCAGACTCCACGCGCCGTTACCGTATCACCACCCCAGGCTGTTACCTCACCGCCGCTTTCTGCTGTTGTTACCATGATGGATGAAACAGCTACGGTTGTAACGGTCGGGACCAGAATAGAATCAAGCGTAGTAAAAATGCGCTCTTCACCGTAAGATGTATCGGCAACATTAATGGCATAAGCCCGCAGATAATAATTCTCACCGGGAGTTAATCCTGTAACAAGACTTGTAAAAGCGCCTGAACCCGTGCCGTCAAGTGTTCTGGCGTGATTCACCGTTGGATTTACTGCTGTATCCCAGGCCACTCCTCGCTGGGTAACCAAGGCACCACCATCGGAAGGTATGTTCCCGCCGCAGGTCACAAAAGTGGTTGACAAATAGGAAATATCTGCCGTAGTTACGGTTGGGGGATCAGCGGTGACCCCAATGGTTGATCCGTAAATTTTAAGGTCATTGATGGCGACCAGCTTGGCCCAGCCTGCAGCCGCCGTGCTGTGAGGATAAATACGAAGGTAAAACGACTGGCCTGTATAGATATTGGTATCCAAAGGAATTGCCCAATGATCCATGGCGTTGCCCGGAAGCTGGGTATCCTCCTTCAGCAGGGTTGCACCCGAAAAATCAGCGTTGTTTGAATAATACACCGCAGCCTTCAGGTCGGAAGAGAACCATCCTCCGATATTCAGGGTCACTGAATCTATATGGAAAGTACCGCCCGTCTTGGGACGAACAGAACTGGCAAAATACAGATAATATACCGTATCAGCTTCGGCAGCCCAGGTTGAACAGGAAGGGAAAATAGTCCCTGCAGTCACAGTCGTACCGGCTCCGATTAAAGTAAGATCCGTGGTGGACGAGTATAATTTCATTGAATCACTGTATGCGGGTTTATTGGCCAGCAAACCGCCTGAAATAACAGGATCCTCAGCACCGTTCACGAACCAGGCAACGGATGCCGGTGTGCGAAGACTTTCGGTTCGCCCTGAAATATATACGTTCTGCAGGCACATGTATTTGCCGGTAGACACACTGGAGTTCTCGTGCCAGGGATAAAACCTGAGATAGAAAGTCTCACCGGGTTCCAAAACAACATCCAGATCATTTAATGTCAATAATACCAGTGAACCAGAGGTTAGATAATTGTTCGAACCGGCATCAACATGTCTTACCGCGGTGTAAGTGGCAAAAGCCGGATCCTTGGAATAATATACATTGGCCTCCATGGTCGAGGTGGACATGGCACCTATCTTAAATGACAATGAATCAATGGTGAGCCGGTTTGATTCTTTGGGTGAAACGGAAAATTGCACATATACGGTATCCAGCTGATAGGTAAGGTTTGCCGGCCAGGTATTGCCGGTATTGGCCATGCGGATGCGCTGGCTGGTTTCCGCTCCGGTATATTGGTTTATTTCCGTGTTGAAAAAGGCCTCATCCGAGGCTGTGACCTGACCTTCTGTGGCACCATTGAGTCCGGTTCCCCCGGCTGAAGGATCAGTCAGCGGCCAATGGGCGGATGCAGGGTAAAAAGGATCGGTTTGACCGAATGCTATACTGCCCGTTAACAGGAATAACAAAATATGACAGGATAGATGCAAATTTTTTATCATATCTCAGATTATTATAATGACTCCGACAGTTTATTTATTGACCCGAAAAAAAACAGACTTTTCACTTTTATGAAATGAGAGAACTCATTTCCATTTTGAAGGTTCAAATTTACTATTGTTTCTTAATTGATGGTAGTACTTTTTTTTATTTCAGCAGCAAAATAAGGTTGGCCGATGGATACAGGGAGTCCGAATAAAAAGGGAAAAACACAACCTTAACAAAATTGTTAAGAAATAAATTGCTGCCTGATCTTTAATTCGATAGGAATCTACCATATATTACAATTGTAATAAAATATAAAAAGCTATAGATACGCAATATTATTATGGATTAAAATATTTGGGTGTAGTTTTGAAAATTACACCCGGTGCGGGGGTTGTGAAGAAAAAACAAGTACCCAAATAATAATGCTTCTCATCAATCGTTTATTATTGGTGATCAGTAATTTTCTTTATTTATCCCGGATGATAAGTTAGGAATTCAAGTTTAATATTGTTTGTCTTAAAACAGGACCGATGCAATATATTCTCCATTCTATCCTGTTTGGATTAGTATGTATTAACCTGTTTGTAAAACCTACACCCTTAACCATCTCCATCAATGAAAAAAAACAATGTACTGACCCCTTTTTCCTTAATCCTGGCATTGCTGGGATGCATGCATGTTCATTCGCAAAGTACCCTTAATGCAATCCAGACCGCAACACCTTTTCTGAATATTGCATCCAACGCTCGCACCGGAGCTTACGGAGAAATTGCATCCGTGTCATCTTCATTCTATAAAGATGCCGGCCTGAACGGGAATCCTGCATTGCTTTCCGGGTATCCTCGTTGTGTGGGAGGCAATATGAGCTACCTGGCCTGGCTCAGGAATCTGGTGAGCAATATTTATCTCTTTGAGCACAATTCTTTCTATTCAATAAATAATAAAAATGCAATAGGATACAGATTCAATTATTTCAATCTGGGTGAGATATCATACCTGACACCGGGAGGAACCGTTGAGGAAGTAAATCCCTATGAATTATTCCATCAGCTGACGTATTCGCACGCTTTCAATAATGGCTTATCAGCAGGCGCCGGGGTAAAATATATCAGGAGCGACATCGCTCAGGGACAAACAATTAATGGTTATGATTATCACTCATCAGATGCATTTGCCATGGATCTTGGGATCCATTATGCAACAGCATTCACGTTCTCTGAAAACCTTACAATCCACTTCAATTCAGGAGCCAGTTTAAATAATTTAGGACGCAGAATCAGCTATACTGATGATCCTGCTATGAATAGTATGTATTTACCTGCAACACTGTCTTTAGGTCTTATGGTCAATCCTGAATGGTACGTTTCAGATAATATCACCATGAGTTTTGATATTGCTTACCAGATGGATAAGCTAATGGTTCCCACCCCTCCCATCGTTGATTCAGACAGTCTGGATGCTAATGGTAATCCTGCAATCCTGTTTGGGAAGAGGTTTCCTGAATCTGTGCCGGAGAGCTGGATACAATCCTTCTACGACGCCCCGGATGGTTTCAGGGAAGAATTGCATGAGATCCTTCATAAGCTGGGAACGGAAGTCAGGCTTCAGTATCAGGATAAGCTTTATGCTGCAATCCGTGCAGGCAAGCTAACGGAACATATCACAAAAGGAAACAGGAAATATACAACGATCGGTACCGGCTTCGGGTTGTTTGGTTTTTCACTCGACACAAAGCTTATCCTGGATTCCGACTATTCACCTGTTCAGAAATCCTGGGCTATAACCGCCGGATTTTGTGCCTGCCTGGATGGCAGGGCGTTCAGGTTTTGAAAGAAGGATCAAAGACCGGGAGAGGTTTGGTGGTATTCGGTATTCGGTGCAATGCCCGTCGGGAGCGTCATGGTAAGCTATGCGACATGGATGAAGGGAAATAAGGACACATGATGATGCTTGGCGCGGCAATCGGAGCGCAAAGGCAAGGGGTGCAAAAGAGCAATCCCCCGCACCGGGTGTAGTTTTGTAAAAAGCATCAGTTAAGGCTAAAGATTGAACGACTGCAAAACCTGTCTGCCATAACGCAGACCATAGCCAGGCAGGCATTACCACCATTACAACCCTACCATCATCCCAATTACAACAATCCAAAAACCTTTTTCAAATCCTTTGCCTCCGTTTAACATATTTTAAATAGTTTTATACCGAAAAACCGGGCTTAAAATTGCGCTTATGAAAAAAATAATACTTGCACTTTGCGGATTCCTTCTTGTGCCAACAGCATCTCTTTTTGCCCAGGACGGATTGATCATCCAGGAAGAAACTCTTGGTGTCTGCACCATGGACGGGACAGTTGATTCAGCCATCACGGCCCAGGGTTACACCGGCGTTGGCTATGCCAATATTGACAATGGCATTGGCGTGGGGATGAGCTGGAGTTTTACGGTCGCTACCGGCGGAATATACAGGGTTACATGGAGGTATGCCCTGGGCGGGACTGACACCACCAGCCGCGATGCCAGGCTGTTGCTAAACAATGATTTTACGGGCGACACCGTGAAATTTCCACACACTGACAGCGCCAACTGGAATAATTACAGGCCAACTGATACTATCTCATTGAGTCTGCAAGAAGGGCTGAATAAAATCCACCTGTTTGCCGTTACGGTAAAGGGACTGCCGAATATTGACTATTTTCACATATTGGGAAGCGGGATTGAACCTGCCCCATGCGTACCATCCTTTATTTTCAGCCTTGCCGCAAGTGACACAAATTACGGGACGGTGAGTTATTTCCCGGTAAAGGAATTTTATGACCATGGTGAAGAAATTACCGTCACCGCATCAGCAAGGACCGGATATTTTTTCCACAGCTGGTCGGGCGAGGTATCGGATATACTGAATCCCTTAGTATTTAACATAACAGAAAACACCGGTCTTACAGCCCTGTTTTATCCTGAAGGTACAATCCAGGCAGACAACGCGGCCGGCTATGCCACCGTTCAGCACGATAACGGCACACCGTATATATTAACAGGGGGAGCTGCAGGTGAGACCGTTGACGCAAATACAATCTACGAACTGATGAAATACCTTGGTGATGACAAACCTTATACTGTGAGGCTTTCCAAATTCATAAAAAGTAACAGTCCGATGGAGATCAAAATCAAATCTGATAAAACTTTTACAGGCACCAATGATACTGCCCATATTGAAGGCATCAAGATGGCGCTGGAAGGAGCCCGTAACGTCATTATCCGCAATATTACATTTTCCAAAGTGCTGGGTGACGACCTGATGGAACTTAACGCAGGTTCAAAAAACGTGTGGATTGATCATTGTGAGTTTTTTACTGACCGTGAGCATGATGACAACGAAGATTATTACGATGGCATGCTTGACATTAAAAATGCATCTTCCTTTATCACGGTATCCTGGTGCCATTTCCACGATCACAACAAGGGAATACTCGTAAGCTCGGGTGATGACAGTTATCAGGACAGTGTTCAGCGGATGACCTTTCATCACAACTATTTTTTTAATTGCAATGCGCGGCTTCCGAGTATCCGTTTTGGGAAAGCCCATATTTACAATAACTATTATGAGCAATGCAATACCGCTGTGAATACGCGGATGAACGCCTGCGTGAAAGTCGAAAATAACTATTTCAGGAATGCCGGTACCGGCATAGGAATGCTTTACAGTCCGATCCCCGGCGGTGTGGACCTGGGAGAGAATATATTTGACAACACCACTTATTCAACATCACCGGTATGTGAGCTGAACCCGCCTTATGACTATGCATCCACCATGGATGATGCCGAAGGCCTGCCGGAAATTATAACCGGCAATATCAGACGGTATGCCGGTTCATCTGATTTTATCCAGCCTGCCCTTCATGATCCATTTATTTTTCAAGCCTATCCGAATCCTGCAGAAAACTGGCTCGTGCTGTCGTTTCAGTTGCCCGAATATCAGTCAGCCACAATATCGGTTTCTGATCTTCTTGGAAACGAAGTATTGATGGACATAGAAAGCGTATTTTCATATCTGAAAAATGAGATCAGGCTGGATATTTCGCAATTAAAACCCGGGCTCTATTTTGTAAGGCTGAAATCTGGGAATGCCATGGTAACGAAAAAACTGATCATTCGTTAAGATGCAGGCAATTCTTTGGCTTTTACCTCCCATATTGCGTGTAGTTTCAAGAACTTCACCCAAGTATCATGCAAATTTCCACCTTTCCACCTTTCCACCTCTCCACCTTTCCACTTTTCCACATTTTCACTGTTCCACTATTCCGCTTTCCCCCCCCCAATCATCAAATCATCAAATCATCCAGTCAATAAATAAATATCTTCTGCTATATTTGTCGATCCAAAAAAATCTAAAGTGCTGATGATATGAAAAAAGAAATCGTAAACAGAACTGCCGACAACATTCGCATCCTTGCCGCCGCCATGGTTGAAAAAGCCAAATCGGGACACCCCGGAGGCGCCATGGGTGGTGCAGATTTTATCAATATACTGTACAGCGAATTCCTGAACTGGGACCCGGCTGATACGGGCTGGAGCAACCGTGACAGGTTTTTCCTTGATCCGGGTCATATGTCGCCGATGCTGTATTCTGTTCTTACGCTTACAGGCAATTTCAAGCTGGATGAGCTGAAGAACTTCCGTCAGTGGGGCAGCCCTACACCGGGGCATCCCGAGCTGGATGTTAAAAAAGGTGTTGAAAATACTTCTGGGCCACTTGGCCAGGGACATACCATGGCCGTTGGTGCAGCCATAGCTGAGCGTTTTCTTTGTGCCCGCTTTGGCAACTGGATGGCCCATAAAACCTATACCTTCATCTCCGATGGCGGTGTTCAGGAAGAGATATCGCAGGGTGCCGGACGCCTTGCCGGTTTCCTCGGCCTTCATAATCTCATCATGTTTTATGATTCCAACGATATTCAGCTGTCCACCGAGACCAAAGCCGTGACTGCCGAAAATACCGCCATGAAATACGAAGCCTGGGGATGGCATGTTATTACCATCAACGGAAACGACCAGGACGAGATACGGGCTGCTTTGATCAAGGCAAACGAGGAAAAATCCAAACCGACACTGATCATCGGCAAGACCATCATGGGAAAAGGAGCGCTCGATGCCCAGGGGAACAGCTTTGAGCGGAAGACATCAACCCACGGGATGCCGCTCGGCGAAGCAGGTGCATCATTTGAAAAGACCATTAAAAATCTGGATGGAAACCCAGCTGACCCTTTTGTAATTTTCCCTGAAGTGGCTGAATACTACCGCGAAGTTTTAAAGAAAAAAACTGAAACGGCAAAAGCCAGAAAAGAGGAAGGAAAACGTTGGGCCAGCGCAAATCCTCAGCTGGCCATAAAACTGGATCAGTTTTTCTCAGGTGAGTTGCCTGCCATAGATTACAGCCAGATTGACCAGAAGGATGATATTGCCACACGTGCAGCGTCAGCCAATGTGCTGGCTTACCTGGCAAAAAATGTCGAAAACATGATCGTTACCTCAGCTGACCTTTCCAACAGCGATAAGACCGACGGATTTCTGAAAAATACCAAAGCTTTTACCCGGGGAGACTTTAGCGGGGCCTTCCTGCAGGCTGGTGTTTCAGAACTTACCATGGCCGCAATCGCCAACGGGATAGCCCTGCATGGCGGAGTGATCGTGGGCTGCGGTACTTTCTTTGTTTTCTCCGACTATATGAAGCCTGCTGTAAGGCTTGCAGCCTTAATGGGCCTGCCGGTGAAGTATATCTGGACGCACGATGCCTTCAGGGTCGGTGAAGACGGTCCCACCCACCAGCCCGTAGAACAGGAAGCCCAGATAAGGTTGATGGAACACCTGAAAAACCATCACGGGGAAAATAGCGTGCTGGTTTTGCGACCTGCAGATGCTCATGAAACTACCGTTGCCTGGAAAATGGCGCTGGAAAATGACAAAACACCCACAGCCCTGCTTTTATCAAGACAAAATATCACAACCCTACCGGCAAAGCCGGGGTCAACCCGCTTTGAGAGTGCTTTTGAAGCCGGTAAAGGGGCCTATATTATAGCGGATTGTGAAGGCAATCCTGATGTCATCCTCGTGGCAAACGGATCTGAAGTTTCCACACTGGTTGCAGGCGCTGCGAAGCTCAAAGCTGAGAAGGGACTAAAGGTCAGGATTGTATCGGCACCATCCGAAGGACTGTTCAGAAAACAGGACAAGGCTTATCAGCAAAAGGTGATCCCTGATAATACCCCTGTTTTTGGACTTACTGCCGGTATCCCGGTGACTTTACAGGGTTTGACAGGTACGAAGGGAAAGGTCTTTGGCCTCGATCACTTCGGATACTCCGCACCCTATAAAGTGCTGGATGAAAAATTCGGATTCACGACCGATAACGTGTTTAACCAGGTGCTGGAATATCTGAAAGAGTATCGTTGACATTAAGTCTTCATGAATGAAAAACGCAGGCTTGTTAATAATCCTGCGTTTTTTTTGTGCAATAGCTGCTTTGATTCAGTAACTTTCACATTGTGTTGACCGGATATCATAAAATTGTGTTTTCAACCGTTCTTAATATAAAAATCTATGGTAACTGTTTACCGGAAAAAGATCGTACCGGCATTATGCATGATAGTCTCTTTTTTCTTTTCCTTAGCATACGGACAAACGGCAAAGCCCAAATACGTACCTCCCGAAACCCGTATACTCTTTATCTTTGATGCGTCGCAAAGCATGGCCGGAAAGTGGGAAAAGGAAACCAAAATAGCCATCGCGCAGCGGGTGCTGATCCATATTATTGACAGCCTTGAAAGTCTGGATAATGTACAGATGGCATTAAGGTTATACGGCCATCAGAGCCCGGTACCTCCGCAGGATTGTAATGACACCCGGCTTGAAGTGCCATTTGCCAAAGGAAATGCGCCAAAAATCCGGCAGGAGCTTCGGTATATAACACCCCGGGGTACAACTCCCATTGCTTATTCCCTTGAAAAGGGGGGTGGTGATTTCCCGGAGGATTGTGATAACTGCAGAAATATAATAATCCTGATTACCGATGGAATAGAAGCATGCGATGGTGATGCCTGTGCGGTTTCCTATGCACTGCAGGAACGTGGTATTGTCCTTAAACCCTTTATAATAGGGATTGGTATTGACGAAGGATTCCGGCAGACATTTGACTGTATAGGCCATTTCTATAATGCAACCCACGAGGATAAGTTTGCTGAGATCATGGAAGTTGTCATTTCCCAGGCACTGAATGCAACCACAGCCCAGGTCAACCTGCTGGATATCCACGGCAATCCTACGGAAACCAATGTCAACATGACATTTTATGACCAGTTTTCAGGTAAGGTCATCTACAACTACATCCATACCATGAACCACAGGGGCCTGCCCGATACCCTTATACTGGACCACCTGATGACTTACAGGCTCAGGGTGAATACACTGCCTCCGGTTATTGTGGAAAATGTGAAACTGACGCCGGGAAAACATACGGTTATTGCTGCCGATGCACCACAGGGCATCCTGGTTGTTAAGGTGGCTGACCAGATCCAGTACAAGGGACTTGAATATATCGTCAGGAAGGCAGATGACATGAAGACACTCAACATGCAGAAAATGTATGAGGAAGAAAAATACCTGGTGGGCAAATATGATATTGAAATCCCTGTTTTACCGCGTATCTATCTGACTAACGTTGATATCAGGCAAAGTCACACCACGACACTGGAGATTCCGAGGCCGGGACTGGTAACCTTTCTGAAGTCCTCAACCGGATTTGGCAGCATATATTTGCGGAAGAGTGCTACCGATGAAGAATGGGTTTATAATCTTGACAACCGCGTGAAGAATGAGACCATTCTTGTGCAGCCAGGCACTTACAGGGTTGTTTTCAGAGCACAAAATGCAAAGCAGACCCTGTATACGGTGAATAAGACTTTTGATGTCAAGGAAGGGGCTTCTGTTCCTATACAGTTATATTAAGAAGTGACACCTGCCTGCCGGCAGGCAGGAGTGATTAGTGACAAGTTGTGTGGTAGCTTAAAACGGGTGTGGTTTATAAAGAGTACGGCGCAATGGTTCTAATGCCAAAAGTCCCCCCTGGGGATTTAGGGGGCTTTTTATTCTAA
>Ga0105094_10000384_pt1 | contig 21553 bp, 23 predicted proteins | sample PPLLak1March2015_2_FD_87023 | JGI IMG/M metagenome (GOLD analysis project Ga0105094, IMG submission 87023) | Freshwater sediment microbial communities from Prairie Pothole Lake near Jamestown, North Dakota, USA - PPLs Lake P8 Core (3) Depth... | ecosystem: Environmental > Aquatic > Freshwater >...
TGATCTGCAAACGTATCTTCAGGTTCAACGTGAGAAGGACATTCGTCGTTTACAAGCCAGGGCGGCCAAATATGGCTTCTGCCTTCAGCCAGCGCAGATGGCATAATTATGTTATGAGTAGCCAGCGCAGATGGCATAATTATGTTATGAGTAGCCCGAAGGGCGAGGAATCCCTGCTCAGGTTATCTAAAAATGAGCGCTTCAGGGATTTCTCGTCGCTGCGCTCCTCGAAATGACATCTTACATCGTAGCATTTACATATTCCGTATTCGCGTTACTTTGCGACACTTAAAAGGGGACAAACTGCGGGTAAACCTTTAAAAATCTCTGTTGACTCTGTGTGCTCTGTTGTGTATTACCCTGATAAGAACGAAAAAATCCGTGTCGATCTGCGTGCCTGCGGCATCCGTGTACCAAAACCTTAAAATAGGAAACTGTCAGGTGACTGGACCTTTAAAAATCTCTGTGGACTCTGTGTGCTCTGTGGTGACCAGTCTTCTCCGTGGTGATCAGCCGATGATCTACCCCAGTTGCGCTTTAGGGTTGCTCAGCACATCCAGGATCTCACCGCCGAAGTGCTCTACCCGCCAGGGCACATCGTTCAGCAGGAGCACCAGATCCTCGAGGCCGCTCGGATTATGCGCCGCCACCATGTTCAGCAGGTCGCGTGGCAAGACCACATCCGAATTAACCCCCAGCTTGCGGGCCGTGATCTTGCGCCAGTTGCGCAGTGCATCCAGCCGTTCCAGGTAGCGTTCGTCCGGGCGCCGGCTGCGGGGTGGGTAGATCGGCTCAGCGCTCAGTCCGCGCTCGACTGCTGCCAGCATGGCGCGGCCGTGGCGCGTGACCTGCCCCTCCGACATGCCGTCGATCTCAGCCAGCTCCTCCAGGCTTCTCGGGCAGCGCGCGGCGGCCTCCAGCAGTGTCTTGTCGCCCATCACCTTGAACAGCGGTCGGTTGAGGCTGCGCGCCAACTGGTCGCGGTAGCGGCACAGCTCCCTGAGCACGGCTGCATTCTGAGGCTGCAGGTCGTTTGACCCGGAGATCCGCCAGCAGTCTTCGCCCTTCGTGCCGTTCACATGCCCGTCGGCCGCGCTGATGCGGCTGAAGTCTTCCACTGCCAGCGGCCATACCCCTTTCTCTTGCAGGGCTGCGTACATACGCTCGCGCAGCGGGATCAAGTAGTGCGTGTCCAGCTGAGCGTAGCTGAGCAGATGCGCCGGCAGGGGGCGCTGTCCCCAGTTGGCGCGCTGGTAGCGTTTGTCCACCTGGATGCCAAACTCGGCTTCCAGGAGCGAGCCCAGGCCGAGAGTGTCCCGGCCCAGGATGCGCGCCGCTACCATGGTGTCGAACAAATTGGAAAACTCGAAGCCGTAATCGCGCTTCAGGCAGATCAGGTCATACTCGGCGGCGTGAAAAACCTTCTCGATGCGCGCGCTGCTGAAGATTAGCTCCAGCGGTGAGAGGTCGTCCAGGCTGAGCGGGTCGACCAGGAAATCTCGGCTGGATGTGGAGAACTGGATCAGGCACACCTGTTCCCGGTAAGCATACAGGCTGTTCGATTCGGTGTCGACCGCCACCACCGTCTCGTGCATCAGCGCCTCTGCCAGGCGGTGCAGGGCAGCTGGGCGGGTGATCAGGATCGGGTCCGGCAGTCTGGACGTGCTCATTTCAGGTTATTATAGCCTATCTCGGTCTGCCCCGTACGTAGGCAGCTGTTTCTCCAGCACCAGGGCGTCTTCGCCATCGTTGTAATAATGCGGCCATACCTCCACGTGCTGGTAGCCCAAACGCTGGTACAGGCGGATGGCATCTTCGTTCGAGCGGCGCACGCTCAGTCGCGCCGCGCTTGCCAGCAGGCGCTTCTCGCAGGCTGCCATCAGGGCCGTGCCGATCCCTTGCCCGCGGAATTCCGGCAGCACGCCAACCGTCGATATCCAGGCGATGTGATCCCCTGCCCGCCTTTCTCCAGCGATGAAGCCCACCATTTGCTCGCCTGCCAGCGCCTTCAACCGGATCACATTCGGCATGGTGAGCACGCCGATAATATCAAGCAGTGGCCAGAAGTCCTTGGGGAAGCACTGCTGCTCCAGGCTCCGCACCGCGTTCACGTCGCGCCAGCTGGCCTTTTCGATGATCACTTTGCTGTCGGACAAGGCAGAGAACACGGTGTCCACGGTCAAGGCGGGAGGCTATCTTAATAACAGGAGATATTGGGGTGTGTGCGGCGGCAAAGCCGCCGCACACACCCCAAATAACAATCACTCTTTCGGTGAGCCCTTAATGAAGTTGCTCAACATGCTGCTGAACTCCATGGGGAAGATAAACTTGGTAGCCGGGCTTGTACCCATGGTCTTCAGGGTCTCGAAGTACTGCAGGGTCATCGTCTTCGAATCGACCGTCTGCGCCACCGAGTAGATGCGCTCCAGGGCGTTGGAAAATCCTTCTGCCCGCAGCAGTTGGGCTTCACGCTCGCCCTCCGCCCGCAAGATGGAGGACTGCTTGTCGCCTTCCGCCCGTAAGATCGCCGCCTGCTTCTCGCCATCTGCCACGTTGACCGCCGCCTCCCGCGTGCCCGTCGACTCCGTCACCACCGCTCGCCGGATGCGCTCCGCCGACATCTGCCGGTTCATGGCATCCTGCACTTCGCGTGGCGGGATGATCTCGCGTATTTCGACATTGGTCACCTTAACGCCCCAGCGTTCGGTCACTTCGTCCAGCCGTGTGCGCAGCATATTGTTGATGTGCTCGCGCTCGGAGAGCACCTCGTCCAGCATGATGCCGCCGATCACGGCGCGCAGCGTGGTCGTAGCCATCCCTTGGGCTGCGGATTCGAAGTTTCCTACCTGCAGCACGCTTTCCGTCGGATCGAGCACCTTGTAGTACCACAGGAAATCGATCGAGATGGGGGCATTATCCTTGGTGATCGAGGTCTGGTGCGGGATCTCGCGCACCTGCTCGCGCAGATCCACAATCACCCCCCGGTCGACAACCGGGATGAGGAAAACTACCCCAGGACCTTTAGCGCCGACACAGCGTCCCAGGCGGAAAACCACCAGGCGGCGGTACTCAGGAACAATGCGGATGGCTGAGGAAATCAGCACCAGAGCGAGTAAGATGACCGCCCCAATTAAACATAAAACGGTTAGTTCAGTGCCACCCATGGTTTACCTCCTTGGTTTAGTCAATCAGTGGGTGAATAAAAAAAATTAAGGCTTATTATTTTGTCCTGGGATCAATTCAACATCCAGGATAAAACCCTCTCGTCCGATCACTCGCACATGGCTCTCTGCAGGGATAGGTTCCTTGCTGCGCGCTGACCACAGCTCTCCCGCCACCTGCACCGAGCCCTCGCCGAAGATGCTCGTCTTGGCCTCGCCCGCCGCGCCGATCAGCGCCTCCAGGTCGTGGTCTGGGCGCGCTGTCCTGGCCTCAGTGACCTTAACGGTCACCACCCACAGGAAAAGGCTGGTCAGCAGCGTGACGATAATGAACAGCAGGGGATTCAGCACCGGCACCCACCAGGGATCGCTGCGGAATAAGAACCAGGTACCGAGTATTACGGCGAGGATGGAGAGTACCAGGAGGGTGCGGCTTGCAGAGCGGCGCACAGCCAGAATAAACAGGGCGAAGCCGACAAAAATGATCCCCAGTGCCCACAGGTTCACCGGCAGGTTATAGAGCTCCCAGCCAGCCAGGAGCAGCATGAACACGGCGGCGATTTCTAATATACCGGTGCCCGGACTTAGGGTCGCCATGCCAGCCAGCAAAAAGGCAGCCACCAGCACCAGATAGGCAATGTTTGGATTGATCAGCAGATCTTCCATAACCTTACTCCCCTGGGCACAATTGGCTCATTTTGATTATATACATGCGTTCTTTGATTATACACCACTCCTCTTGCCACTTGCCGCGTGGGGCGTTCGATGCTATTCTTATTAGAGACATCTGATCACAGGCTGGACGCCGCGTGTGTATAACCTGCTGCCCAAGAGGAGTGTGATGTATGAGCATAGATAAGGACCGATCGGCATCTGCGCTTAATCCGCCCGGACGGATGCCCAGGATCCGGGTGCTCATTGTTGACGATCATGCCGTGGTTCGCCAGGGACTGCGCGATTTTATAGACCTGCAAGATGATATGCACGTGGTCGGTGAGGGGTCGAACGGCGCTGAAGCGGTAGCGCTGAGCGGGCAGCTGCAGCCGGATGTTGTCCTGCTGGATCTTGTTATGCCGCTCATGGATGGCGTCGAAGCGACCGCCAGGATCATGGAAGGAAATCCAAAAGCGCGTGTGTTAATCCTTACCAGCTTTGGCGAGGACGACAAGGTCTTCCCTGCCATCCGAGCCGGCGCCCAGGGTTATCTGCTCAAGGATATCCATCCCAACGACCTGGCACAGGCGGTGCGAGATGCATATGGCGGCAAAGTCCAGCTGCACCCCGATATTGCCAGGAAGCTCATGTCGGCTGTGGCGGGCGATATGCATGCACCGGAGTCTGCACAGCAATCTGCACCCGCCGCCAGCGACCTGACCGAACGCGAGCTGGAGGTCTTGCGCTGGATCGCCAGGGGGTTGACTAACCGCGAGATCGCCGAGCAGATGATCATCAGTGAAAAGACTGTTAAAACCCACGTCAGCAACATGCTTGGCAAGCTGGGCCTCGAGGACCGCACGCAGGCAGCTATCTGGGCTATGAAACACGGCCTGGGATCGGATGATTGACCGGGGTTAACCATGCGCTATGCAGTCTTCTATCTCCTCTACGCCGCGGTAGTGATCCGGGCGGTCGCGTTCCACTACTATGACGATCCGGTGCCGCCCATCGTTTACGGTTTGATGGCGTGTTATGGCATCGTGTTGGCAGTGGAAGCCTGGTTGGGCCGCCGCTGGCCGGGCTTCATATGGATTTATCTGTTCGTACAAACGGTGTTGGTCACAGGGATGCTGCTGGCTATCCCGGAGATGGATTTTCTGCCTTCGCTCTTCTACCCGCTGTGCTTCCAGGCGGTGCTGCAGTTGGGACGACGGACAGGATTCGCGTGGATTGTTGCTCTTGTGTTGATATTCTCCCCGCTTGTCTTGATCGGATGGGAGTGGCAGATAGAAGGCATCGCCACGGTGCTGCTCGATGGAGCCGCCTGTTTTTTTGTGGGCAGCTACGCCCATCTCATTCAGCGCGCCGAGCGAGCCAGGGAATCGAACCAGCAGCTTCTCATCGAGGTGCAGGAGGCGTATCGCCGGCTGCAGGATCATGCCGCCCAGGTCGAGGAATATGCCATCCTGCAGGAGCGCAACCGCATGGCTCGCGAGCTGCACGACTCGGTCACCCAGACGATCTTCAGCATGAACCTGACCGTTCAAGCCGCCCGCATGCTGGTCGAAAAGGATCTGGCCCGGGCAGCGCATGAGCTGGACCGGTTGGGAGAGCTGGCTCGCAGCGCTATCGGCGAGATCCAGGTGCTGGTAGACCAGCTCCGCCCGCGCGCTTTGATTGCCGATGGGCTCCCATCCGCTCTGCGGCACTTGATCGATGAGCGCTACCGGCGTGAAGGGCTGCATGTTGACCTGCAGGTGATCGGGGATCGCCAACTACCGCAGCCGGTAGCAATCGGCCTCTACCGCATCGTCCAGGAGGCGCTCAACAATATCACCAAGCACGCTGCTACTCAAGAAGCCTGGGTGTGTCTTAATCTGGTGGGCGAACCTGCTTACCTGGAGGTGGAGGATCGCGGCCGCGGCTTCAACCCGGAGGGAGCAGCCCGCGATCTGCATCATATCGGTTTGGCGGGGATGGCCGACCGGGCGCGTGAATTGGGATGGAAGCTGGATATCGAATCCCAGCCCGGCCGCGGCACGCGCATCCGTATAGAAGAGGCTGGAAATGGCGAGCCTTAGCAGATCCGGGGGCCGGTCAGGCCATTTCTACCGCATTGGCTACCGTTTGAGCTTTCTGATCATCGCTTATGTCGCTCTCCGTAAGCTGGTCGTCAGTGCCGGCAGCCCGGCGCTTCCCATGGCGATTGCATTGCTATTGGCATTTTTGCTGCTCTATGTTCTGTGGGAGCTGTCATCCAGGCGGTTTCATGGGCTTTTGCTTTTTTATCTTGTACTGCAGGTGTGTATCGTCCAGGCGCTTGGGCTGGCGCGGCCCTACGAGGATACCTGGCCTATACTCTACATCTGCCTGGGATTTCAGGTCTTTCGGGAATATCCTCGCCGTTTGGCCCTGCTGTGGGGAGGCTTATTCTCCCTTGCGATACTCCTTACTTTGATATATACAACCGGCTTGATATCCGGCCTCGGATTCGGTCTGTTCTATATTGCCACGGGGATATTCTTTATTGCCTACGATGCTCTCTACGCCAGCAGCGAGATCGCTCGCCTGGAAAGCCAGGAGCTGCTGTCTGAGCTCCAGCAAGCGCACGCTAAGCTTCAGGAGTACGCCGACCAGGCTGAAGAGCTGGCCTCCGCACAGGAGCATGACCAGATCGTGCGCGAGCTGCACGATTCGGTCAGCCAGATCATCTTCAGCATCACGTTGACTGCTCAATCGGCTCGAACCCTGCTGGATAAAGATCCAGCGCGCCTGCCGGAACAGCTCGATCGGCTGCAGGAGCTGACCGGCCGCGCCTTGAGCCAGATGCGCAGCCTGATCAGCCAGTGGCGTACCCCTTAGAGTAGTTGAGCTCGAAATAACCAGGGTCGGGCGGCGTCAGCGCCGCCCGACCCTGGTTTTAAGACCTAGGTCTGTAGATGTAGGCCAGAGCTGCGTATCGGCCTGCAGCCCGAGCGAGAAATTCGGTCTCTCTATGCATGTGGAAATCCACCCTGTGCTGGATGCGCCGCGGGGGATTTTCGACTATCCTATATTCAGGATAAAGGAGCTAAAGATGAACAACTACCCGGACCTGACCCCAACCAATTTTAGCCAGCTGCTGCGCTTCGACGTGATCGTCAACTGGCTGCTGCCTCCTGAGCCGCCCCGCTACACCGCAGAAGAAATCCTCGGAGACCCTGCCGAAGAGATCGCCAGCTATGAAACCAGCGCTGTTCCGGTCGCCCCCATCCCGGAAATCGATCCGGACGAATTCGAGAGCGCCTACCAGTGGTTCCTGGCTTGACTTATCCGATATATACACCCGGGAGTAAGGCTCACATGCGGATCCTCATCGTCGACGACATGCCCCAGGTACGCCACGACCTGCGCACCGTCCTGCCGCTGGCGGGTGAGGCGGCAGGCCTGCAAATCGAGATCGTTGGGGAAGCGCCGGATGGGTTGGAAGCCATCCGCCAGGCGGGCGCCCTCCGACCAGATGTGGTCTTGATGGACCTGGAGATGCCCCAAATGGACGGTCAGTGCGCCACCCGTGAGATCAAAGCTCTTTATCCCGAAGTGAAGGTGTTGATCTTGACCGTCCACGGAACGCAAGATGACCGCTCTATGGCCAGCCGGGCCGGGGCAGATGGGTTTATTGAGAAGGGTGCTTTGGTAGTCGAAATCATTAACCAAATTCAATCGATTGTCTAAAATAAGAAAGGAAATTTGAAATGAACACAAAATCACTGGATACACAAAGGCAATACTACATAGACTGGCTGCGCGTGATCGGCATCCTGGCGGTCTTTATCTTTCACTCCACGCGCTTCTTCGACCTGGGAAACTGGCATGTCAAAAGCCCGCTGACGTATTCCAGCGTCAATGTGCTTCAGGAGTTTTTCTGCACCTGGATGATGCCGCTGATGTTCCTGATCTCGGGAGTGAGCATCTATTATGCGATGCGCAAAGGCGGGGCAGGTAAGTTCTTCGTGGATAAGTTTTTACGCCTGGGTGTGCCGCTGCTGGTGGGCGTATTCACCCACGCTTCCTTGCAGGTCTATCTGGAGCGCATCTCCCACCACCAGTTCGACGGCTCGTACTTCCAGTTCCTGCCGCACTACTTCGATGGTTTTTACATGGACCCCGGCGTGGGCGGCAACTTTGCCTGGGCGGGCATGCACCTGTGGTACCTGCTCTTCCTTTTCATCTACATCCTCATGTTTTATCCGCTCTTCCGCTGGCTGAAGGCCGGTGGTCAGCGCGTGCTGAACGGCCTGGGAAATGTCCTGGCCTTGCCCGGAGTGGCCTATCTGCTCTGTCTGCCCACTTTCCTGTTCTTCGACTGGGTCGATGGCATGCCGGATCCAGGCGGCTGGCCGATGCCGGTGTATATGGTCTTCTTCTTCATCGGCTTTGTATTCGCCTCTCACCAGCGGCTTCAGGACCGCATCCTGCGCATGCGCTGGATCTCCCTGGTAGGAGCTGTGCTGCTGCTGGCGGTACACCTCACCTTGATGACCCGGCCCTCAACGGCGGCCCTGTTCGATGAAATCAACAGCGTGCTGGCCTCGATCATTGTCTGGTTTGCTTTACTTGCCTTCCTGGGCTTCGGGATGAAGCATCTGAACTACACCACTCCGGTCCTGAGCTATGCAAACGAGGCCGTGCTGCCCTTCTATATCTTTCACCAGACAGTGCTGCTGTGCGTCGGCTTCTTCGTGGTGCAGTGGGCGATCCCTGTCAGTCTCATGTGGCTGATCATCGCAGCTTCTTCGTTCGCCATCATCATGCTGCTGTATGAGTTCCTGGTACGGCGCAGTAACCTCCTGCGCATCTTGTTCGGGATGAAGCCTGTGATCAAATCTCCTGCCGTGCAGCCGGTTGAGGCAGTCCTGGCTCAATAACCTTTCCACCCTGTCCTACTGGGTTTTGCCAAAGGGCCCAGCATGCGCTTGTGACAAGTGCCCGCTGGGTCTTTTTGGCTGCCATACATGGTATCATTGACGGCGTGGTCGCCTTCTACCTGCCGGGTGGTGTGCCAATTTACGCCTTTGCCTTGATGTTAGGGGCGGCTGCGGCGCTTGGGCTGGCCTGGGTTGCCTGGGAGGCGCCGCCGAAGCAAACTTTCCCCCGCCTGGACGCGGGTCTGAGCACCCTGGCAGGTGGCCTGGTCGGCGGTCGGGCTGCTTACGTGGCCCTTCATTGGGGTTATTTCCAAAACCACTCCATCGAAATTCCCCAGGTTTATCTGGGAGGCCTGGCCTGGCCCGGCGCTCTGGCAGGCACCGCTTTGGGTTTGGCTCTCTACGCCGGGATAGCGCATCAGGGCATTGGCAAACTGGCAGACGCCCTGCTGCCATTGGGCCTGGTGCTGCTGGTGGCTGCTTGCCTGGCATGCTGGATGAATGGCTGTGCCTATGGGCTGGCGATCGAAGGCTGGTGGGCGCTGCCTGTTCAAGACGAATGGGGTGACTGGGAGAGGCGCGTTCCGGTGCAGCTCCTAGGCGCCTTGCTGGCTCTCGTGATCTACTGGCTGGTGGAGCGTCTGCGCCCAACCCTGCCTGTCCCAGGCCAGGCAGCCATCCTGGCTGGACTGCTCTTCTCGCTGGTGATGTTCGCTCTTTCCTGGCTGCGCGCCGACCCTACCCCCATACTCGGCGGACTACGTTTGGAAGCCTGGTCCTCCCTGGCTTTTGCCGCGCTGACCGGACTGGCCTTACTGGTATGCTGGCTGCGCCACACACACCCCAAATAACCATTTTTGAGATGACTAATAGTGTTAATATAAACGCATTGGGAAAACTGCCTATGAAACTTAAAATGGCCCTGGCCCAGATCAACACCCGCCTCGGGGATGTGCCGGCTAACCTGGATAAGCATCTCTCCCTGATCCAGGAGGCGCGTGCCGGCGGAGCCGACCTGCTTATCTTCCCCGAGCTGTCCCTGACCGGTTATGTGCTGCAAGACCTGGCTACCAGCGTGGCTCACCAGCCTGTCCCAGAGGATCCAATCTTTCAACCGTTGCTTGAAGCTAGCCGCGACCTGGATATTGTGGTCGGTTTTGTCGAGGAAGATCACCGCCACCGCTTCTACATCGCTTCTGCTTATCTTTCCCAGGGGCGGGTGCTGCACGTTCACCACAAGGTCTACCTGCCTACCTATGGCTTATTCGATGAGGGTCGGTTTTTTGCCTGGGGGGACAGTGTGCGTGCCTTCGATACCCGTTTCGGCCGGATTGGGCTGCTGATCTGCGAGGATTTCTGGCACGCTTCGCCGCCTTACCTGCTCTGGCTGGATGGGGCTGACCTGATGATTTACACATCCGCTTCTCCCGGGCGCGGCCTGCGCGCTGAGCCACAGCTCGAATCGGCGCGCTGGGTCGAGCACATCAACCGCGCCTATGCCAGCCTGTTTACCGATTTCATCGTGCACGTCAACCGCGTGGGCTATGAAGATGGCTTGAATTTCTGGGGCGGCTCGACGGTGTTCGATCCCTCCGGTGAGCTGCTCATCAAAGGTCCCTACCATCAGGAAGCGTTGACCCTGCTGGAGGTCGATTTAAACCAGCTGCACCGCACGCGGGCCCTGCTGCCTTTGCTGCGTGACGAGCGCACTGCTCTGGTCATGCGGGAGATGACCCGCATCCTGAACGAAGGCAGGCCGGTGAACCGTTAGGTGTGTGCCGCCATGATTGAGGTGTACCAATGATTGACCTGACCATCAATACCGATCTGGCTCGCAAGATCCTCACCGGTTTCATCCACACCGAGATCACCCGCGCCGGCTTCTCGCGGGCCGTGGTGGGGCTTTCGGGCGGGTTGGACTCATCTGTCTCCTGTACCCTGGCGGCCGAAGCTCTCGGACCGCAGAATGTGCTGGCGGTGCGCATGCCCTACCGCACATCATCTGCCGATTCGCTGGAGCATGCCCAGATGGTGATCGACGCCCTGGGAGTGCAGTCCCTGACCGTGCCCATTACCGAGATGGTGGAACCATTGTTCGATCGCTTCCCTGATATGAACCAGGTGCGGCGCGGCAACGCCATGGCGCGCGCCCGTATGATCGTCCTGTATGACCAATCCGAAGCCAAGCGGGGTCTGGTGGTCGGGACCGGCAACAAGACTGAGATCCTGCTCGGCTACACAACCCTGTACGGCGATTCGGCTAACGCACTTAATCCCATTGGCGATCTGTACAAGACCCAGGTGCGCCAGCTGGCTCACGCTCTGCAGATCCCCGAGGCAATCATTGCCAAACCCCCCTCCGCCGACCTGTGGCTGGGGCAGACCGATGAAGGCGAGCTGGGTTTCACCTACGAGGAAGTGGATAAACTGCTCTATTTGCTGGTAGACCTGCGCTATACCCCCGAAGATTGTGTGCAGGCCGGGTTCTCCGAGAGCTTCGTCCATCAAGTGGTCGAGCGCGTTCGCCGCTACCACTTCAAACGCATCCTGCCGCCGATCGCCAAGCTTTCCAACCGCACGGTGGGTTACGATTTCCTTTACCTTCGGGATTGGGGGACTTGACCGGCTTTAAGATGCAGGTAAGACCACCACAAACTGTGTGCCCGCCCCAGGCTGGCTCGACACCAGGATGCGGCCTCCGTGCTGCTTGATGATCCTCTGGCAGACAGATAACCCCAAACCGGTGCCGCGCCCGGGTTCCTTGGTGGTGTAGAACGGCTCGAAGATGCGCTCCAGCTCCTCCGGCGGAATGCCTTCCCCATTATCAGCGATCATCACGAAAACCTCATCCCCCTCGGCGTAGGTCTTGACACGGATCTCGCCGCGCTCATTTTCAACCGAGTCCAGGGCGTTGGTCAGCAGGTTCAGCCATACCCCTTGCAGGTGGTCTGGGCTGGCCCGGAGCAGTGGGAGCGACTCGGCTGGCTCGAAAACCAGGCTCGTCGAGCGGGCGACGAACTCGTGCTGTAAGAAGCTGAGCGATGTGTGGATGGTCTGGTTGATGTCCGTCGGGCCGAACAGGTACTCGTCTCTGCGGGCCAGATCCAACAAATTGCGCACCACCTGGTTGGCGCGTTCGCCAGCGCGCGAGATCAAGTCCACCAGCTCGTAGCGGTCGTCATCCTTCGGGATTTCGCGCTGTAGGAGCTGAGCGTTGGCAATAATCGCGGTCAGCGGATTGTTGATCTCGTGAGCCAGGGTGGCAGCCCACTGCCCGACCGCGGCCAGCTTCTCCGACTGGGCCAGGGTCAGCTCCAGGCGGCGCTTTTCGGTAATGTCCTGCTCTAACAAGATGGCCTGGACAACCTGCTCTTGATTGTCGAAGATCGGGTAGCTGCTCAGCTCCCATTCCAGGATGTCGCCCAGCGAGTTCTTCTCCCGGTGGGTGCGCATGGTAGTCTCACCGTAGAACAGCGTGCTCCATACCCGGCATTCCCGGCAGGGAGATTCGCGCCCATACAGCGCCTGGTAGCAGTTGCGCCCCACCAGCGCGTTGGGGTGCTTGCCGGTGCGCCGGGAGCGCTGCATGTTTACCGCTGTCAGGCGGTATTCCTGGTCAACAATATACAGCCCATCCGGAAAGCTGTCGAAAAGGGCGCGCAGGACGTTGCGTGAGTACAGCAGCTGGTCGCGGCTGGTCTCCAACCCGGCATTGGCTGCCTGCAGGCTCTGGATGCGCGCCTGGTTGTGGAGCTGGCTGGCGAGGCTTGCAGCCAGGGCAGACAGCAATTCCAGGTCAGCCTCATCCAGGGGCGGGCCGGCTCGTTTCCCAACTACCAGGGCGCCGCCATGCCAACCGCCGTCCATCAGCGGAGCGCATGCCGCGGACGTTAAGCCGCTGTTTAGCTGCCTGGGGAGCGCCGGGATGCCCCTGGCGCGAGCGCTGTTGGCGCTCCATGCGGTTGGGCCGAATAAGCCACCCTCGCGCCGGGCTTCATCCCAGTTCAGGTCGGGATCGTCGATCTGGAACGCCAGCACCTTACCATTCAACTGAAAGCGCGCCAGCCCAGAGCGGTCGCCCTGGAGCGTGCAGATGCCGGCTGTTTGCGAATCAAAGACCCGGCACAGCCCGTCAGCCAGGGTATCTTGCGCTTCGGGGTGCAGAAGGTCCATACTGCTCAATTGGGTGAGCAAAGCCAGCAGCAGACCTTCACGGCTGGGTTGTAGCGGCATGTCGGTTGCGTTCTGGTATTGGGATCGGTCTTGCCGGTCTGATCTGACCATCCTGGATTTCCTCACCTGTTATTGTACCAAACCTACCATGCAGGGAATGTGCCAGGTGTGCAGCTGTGCAAGATTATCCCCAGGCGAAGGGGGAGCAATTGGCTTGCGGCGCAGCCGCCCGCCAGATAGAATGCGTTGCTACTCGATGTTGGGGTTGACGGTGTATCCGAAACCAGGTATGGTTCGGATAAATTTCGGGTCGCTGGGGTCTTCTTCGATGCGCTCGCGCAGGTTCTTGATATGCACCCGCACCAGGTCGGGGCTGCCGGCGTCGGTGGGATAATTCCAAACCTCATCCAGCAGCCGGCTGGGGGTGAAGATCTGATCGGGGTGGCTCATCAAGTGGTACAGCATATCGTACTGTACCGGGGTGAGGCGCAGCTTTCCGTGAGCGGGGGTGTGCAGCTCGTAAGTCAGTGTATCCAGCACGTAGTCGCCTACGATCAGGCAGCGCTTGATCCCTGCCGCTTTGTTCTCGCTGCCCAGGTGCGCCATGACCGACCTGGCATGCGGGGTCAGCTCAGATATCTTAGGCAGGGAGGACAGCTGCTCATGGGCCTGAACCGGTTTTATCGCGGCGCGGCGCAAGATGGCGCGCACGCGTAAGATGAGCTCGTCGATGTTGAACGGCTTGCTCAGATAGTCATCCGCGCCGGCTTTGAAGCCAGCGATCTTGTCCTCGTCTTTGATCTTAGCCGTCAGGAACAGGATGGGCACATTGGAGAGCTTCAGGTCGGCGCGCATCTCCCGGCAGACAGTATAGCCATCCATACCGGGCATGATCACGTCCAGGATCACCAGGTCGGGTACATGGCTGCGACCGATTTTCAGACCTTCCACGCCGCTGCTGGCAGTGGTGACCTTGAAGTCCTGGCTGCGCAGGCTGCGCTCAATCGTGCGCGCCACGATCTCGTCATCTTCGACAACCAGGATATTGCGGACGTCCAAGGCGATAGGCTCCATATAGAGATACAACCGCTGAAGTGGTGATCTTACCTGCCCGGCAGATACACTCGAAAAATTGTAACACCGTTTGAAGTGCTTTCAGCGCTGATCTGACCGTGGTGCTTGTGGACGATCTCCTGGCACAGCGCCAACTCAACGCCTGTGCCGCGCCCGCGCGGGGTGGTGAGGTAGCCCGGCTCGAACAGTGTCCCGATGGCACCGGGCGAGAGCGGCTGCCCATTATCGCTGATCTCCACCTGAACGCCATTTTTGGCGGCATGACCGGAGCGGATGCCGATGGAGTGCGGGCGTCCATCGATGGCGGACCAGTGGGACAGCATAAGCAGGTTCAGCCATAAATCGACCAGCTGGCGGGCATTCCCGCGCAGGTGCGGCACGGCTTCTCCTAACTCAACCTGCAAGGACGCCCCGCTGGCCTGGATCTGCTCGCCGACGAGCTCCAGGGCCGAGTTGATCGTCTCGTTGACATCCACGCTGTCGATCATATCACCGGCGGGCTGCGAAAAGTCCAGCAGGCGCTGGACGGCCTTCTGCACCCGCCAGCCGGCTGCTTCGATCGCCTCGGCGGAGACGCGGTTCGGATGGCCCTCCGGTAAGCTGTGCAGCAACAGCTGCGCTTCGGCAATAATGGTTGTGAGCGGATTGTTCACGTGGTGGGCCACCCCGGCAGCCAGCTCTCCGATGGCAGCCAGCCGGGCGGCGTGGATGAGCTGGGTCTGGACTATCTGCACCCGCGCTTCCATCTCTTTGGATTCGGTAATGTCTCGGCACACATCCATGTACCCGATCAGCCGGCCGCCATCGCCGGGATCGCGCAGGGCATAAACATGCGAGCTGACCCATATCGATTTGCTGTCCTGTTTGCTGAATTGGCGCTCGACTCTCAGCCCGCCGGTCCCTTCGCCTGCCGGGATATGTGCGGTCGGGGTGAAGCAGTTCAAATAGGTTTCCACGGGCAGGCTCAGAATTTGTTCTTTGCTCCAGCCGAACAGCGCCAACGCAGCCGGGTTCACATAGGTGATCGTCCCCTGGGTGTTCCACACCACCACGGCGTCGCGCACGTTGTTGAGCAGCAGCGCCTGGTAGCGCACCTGCTCCAGCGAGCGCTCGAAAGACTCTCGCAGCTCGGTGATGCGCCCGGCGGGCGGGTTCTCGGTAGTATTTGCGCTCCGGTATGGCTCGGACATGGCCCTGTAATCGCGAAATAAATAGACGGTCTGCCTGAATATAATAATATGCCGGCGGCGAAAAAACCATAAATTTAGCGTGAAGAAGTGCAAAGGGAGGGAAAGCGCCGGTGGTTAAAAACAAACAGCTCGCTGGGGAGGGGTGCGAGCCGTTTGCTGGTGCTACAATCCAGAGGCGACGACGGGATTTGAACCCGTGATCAGGGTTTTGCAGACCCTTGCCTTACCACTTGGCCACGTCGCCGGTTGGCTTGACGGTTGGAATAAAGATTGCTGACTGTCGATCCACAATCAGCAATCTGAATTCGAAACGCGAGGTCCTTCTGAGCGGGCAACGGGACTCGAACCCGTGACCTTCTCCTTGGCAAGGAGGTGTTCTACCAACTGAACTATGCCCGCATGGCTCCGGCTCATCGTTCGGCCGAGAATGCCGAGAGCCAGAATCGAACTGGCGACACCGCGATTTTCAGTCGCGTGCTCTACCAACTGAGCTATCTCGGCCAAAACGCACCTTAACCTACAGCGCCCCATATTTTACATGTATGTCAGGTGATTGTCAAGCAAAGCGCTGGCTCGTACTCAGGGCTTTCTTAAAGTCCTGTCTAAACAACCCCACCCCCGACCCCTCCCCGCTTGCGGGGAGGGGAGAATTATTTTCTATGGGGATTTTGGCGGCGCTTCGCGCCGCCAAAATCCCCATAGATTTGTTCCCTGTGGTGGACACATTTAACTGGAGACGTTTTAGCCCATCCTTAGGAAAATGGGCGATCGCGAGAGAGGATTTATGAGGAACGAATGGAGGAAGGTAATCAGGAATTTGGTAATAAGGGATCAGGAGGAAGGGAAATGGTACTTGTTAATGAAGAACAGCCGTGTGGGGGCGGGTAACCGGGCGCCGAGGTGCGGCATGGGTGACCAGAGGAGGGGATTATTCGTTTTAGGGACGATCCGGATCGAAAGGAACGAATAAAACGGTAATCAGGAACCAGGAACAGGGGATCGGGGCGAAGGAGCGGCCTTCATTATCAATGTGGCGAGTAATAAGGGACAGGCGACCGGGAAAACGGGCAGGGAGGCGGACCGGGCATTCGATTTGGTAACGAAGGGGACGATTGGGAACGAAGGGGATCAGTTTGCTCGCATGGATACCTGGCGCACTTCGATCCATTCCGCATGGGGATTGGCGAGCGTCCCATAGCGCAGGCGACCGTCGGGTGGCAGGGCGGCGTACTGGTTGTCGATCCACACCACCAGGCCAAGCGGACCCAACGGCGATACCGGGGTTTCCAGCACGATCTGCCCATCCAGGCTGAATACCGCCCTCCCCGCCTGCCAGGCAATATGGTAGCTGTGCCACTGGCGGCTGTCGATCTGCAGCCCCATAGATTCCTGGAGGACAATTCCGCGCCCCAGGCGGCGCAGCCCGCGCGCCAGGCGGGGTACAGCCAGCAGAGGCAGCAGCACTCCAGCAAGAGCCAGCAGGGGCGCCGGCCAGTGTGGGGAGCGGAAGGTAGCCGCCAGCGCGCCGGCAGCGGGCTGGTCATCGCGCAGGGAGAGGTAGTTCTCGGGTGAGGCAAAGAAGAACCAGGCGCAGTTGGGCAGGGACGGGATGCGGCGCGCCCCGCCGCCCAGCCCCAGGGATAAGCTGAACGGGTCATTCCACAACCCGAAGCCCCACGTGCCCGGGACAGCCGCGCTGGACGACCTGGCTTCCAGGTGCATCTCGACCGGCGCCTGCCAGGCGAACTGGCTGCGCCTCCGATGGGCGTAATCGTCCACCTGGGCCAGGCGGTAGGTGCCTGCTTCTCCGGCGGGGATCTCCAGCCGCCAGCCGGCCTCGCCGGTCTGGAGGGCGAGCCCCCCGCTGCTCAGGCGGGGCTGCAGGTCTGGTCTTCGCTGTGGGGAATTTTCCATGGTCCTCCCACATTATAATGATAATCGCTGCCCGCGCCTCTCTATTTTCCATAGGTATGGCGGCCTGCGAGGGCAGCATCCCAGCTGGTATTTGCCCATCCCCCCGACCCCCTTCCCGCCGGGAAGGGGGAGAAAAGAAGAGAACCGGGGATTTTTGCGGCGCTTTGTGCCGCAAAAATCCCCTGATTCCTCTTACTCCTCGCCCATTGAGGGGCGGGGGGTGGGGTAGATGACCACGGTTAAGTGCAGAGCAACCGCCCGCGAGAGGCAGGTGTAAACTTATCTCCCGGGTGGGATGCAGTATAATCGGTTCAGATAATGGAGGTTCTATGGAAATAACCTGGTATGGGCATTCATGCTTCCGTCTCACCGAGCGCGGGCTGGCTGCGGTTGTGACCGATCCATACGACAGCCGCATCACCGGCTATGAAGCGTTGAAGCTGAAAGCCGATGTTGTGACAGTCAGCCACGATGCTCCCGGACACAATTTCGTCTCGGCGGTCAGAGGCAAATCCCACGTTCTGACCGGACCGGGGGAGTATGAGATTGGCAGCGTGTTCATTACCGGTGTGCAAACCAATGGGCATGATAAGCGCAGCTCCGACGAGCCGCGCAATACGCTGTATGTCTTTGATTACGAAGGTGTCACAGTTGCCCACCTGGGCGATATCCGCCGGGTGCCGAGCCAGACGGAGGTGGAGGCTCTGGGAGCAGTGGACGTCGCCCTGGTGCCGGTGGGCGGTGGCGGTGGTTTGAACGCCTCCAAAGCCGCCGAGGTGGTCAGCCTGTTGGAGCCCGGCATTGTCATCCCCATGCATTATCACACTTCTGCCAGCCTGATCAAGCTGGCGCCGTTGAGCAAATTCTTGAAGGAGATGGGTCTGGGCGATGTGCAGGCTGTTGATTCGCTTAAGGTCACCCGTTCTTCGGTGCCGGATGAGACCAGGGTAGTCGTGCTGAACTATGCCAGATCATCGTAGGAGTTGCCCTCATGGCTGTTAAACTGCTGATGACGTGGGATATCCTGCCTGGCCGGGAGCAAGAGTATTTCGAGTTCGTGGTGCGTGATTTCATCCCGGGCGTCCAGCGCCTGGGCCTGGAGCCGAGCGATGCCTGGCTGACAATGTACGGCGAGCAGCCCCAGATCATGGCCGCTATGCAAAGCAGCAGCATCGCCACCCTGCAGGGTGTGCTAAACTCTCAGGAGTGGGCCGAGCTCACCCACCAGCTTCTGGATTATGTGGAAGATTTCAAGTACAAGATCGTCCAGGCGCGCACCGGCTTCCAGTTATAATTTTAGGAGTTACGCACTTCAGGGGTAATCGGGGGTGTTTGGGCGGGCAACGCCCGCCCAAACACCCCCATCCACCCACCAACTGCGTAAGTCAAAAATTTGATACCCCTGCTTTGAACCATGATATCGCCCCTTTCTGAGCGCTTGCTTGACTGGTACGCGCGGTATGCCCGCCGCCTCCCCTGGAGGGAAAATCCTGACCCATACCGCGTATGGGTCTCGGAGGTGATGCTGCAGCAGACGCGCGTGGAAACGGTCTTGCCGTACTACCGGCGTTGGATGGAGCGCTTCCCCAGCCTGGCAGACCTGGCGGGGGCCGCGCTGCAAGACGTGCTCGTCGGCTGGGAAGGACTGGGCTATTACAGCCGGGCGCGCAACCTGCAGCGCGCCGCCCAGGCGGTGGTTGCGGAGCTCGATGGGCATCTGCCGGACGATCCCGCAGAGCTGCGCAAGCTGCCGGGCATCGGGCGCTACACCGCCGGGGCGATCGCTTCGATCGCCTTCGGCCGGGATGAGCCAACGCTGGATGGCAATATCCGCCGCGTGCTGGCGCGGGTCTTCGATATGGACCTGCCTGCCCGCTCGCCGGAAGGCGAGCGCCGCCTGTGGCAGCTAGCTGCTGAAAACCTGCCGGCGGGTCGAGCCGGTGATTACAACCAGGCTCTGATGGACCTGGGCGCCACGATCTGCACCCCGCGCGCTCCGGAATGCCCAGGCTGCCCGCTGGGTGACATCTGCCGGGCATATGCCCTGGGGAACCAGGAGCAGCGCCCGGTGCTGCCGGCTCGTCCCGAGACGCCGCACTACACCGTCACTGCAGCCGTTATCCGCCGGAATGGGCTGGTGCTGCTTGCCCAGCGCCCACTGGACGGCTTGCTGGGCGGGCTGTGGGAATTCCCCGGCGGCAAGCTGCTGCCCGGCGAGGACCTGGCATCTTGCTTGCAGCGCGAGATCGATGAAGAGCTGGGCGTGCAGATTGAGGTGGGTGGCTCGCTGGGCGTGTACCGGCATGCCTATACCCACTTCCGCGTCACCCTGCACGCCTTCGCCTGCTCCTTGCGGGATGGCGGCGAGCCGCAGCCGCTCCAGGCTCACGACCTGCGCTGGGTGCCGGCGGTGGAGCTGGATCAGTTCCCGATGGGCAAGATCGACCGCCAGATCGCGGCCCGGCTGAATGAGTCCGCTAATCTGCGCCAATGACCGAAAGTAGGATACAGGAAAAATTAGCGGTGATTGGCGGAGATTTGTGGACTAGGATCGCTTTATTCTATGGTGATCATTGACGCACACGAAGACCTGGCCTGGAATATCTTGACCTTTGGGCGAGATTACACCCTGGCAGCGGCTGAGACGCGCCTGCGAGAGTACGGCGGCGAGGCGCCGCTGCGCAACGGCGACACGTTATTGGGCTGGCCCGATTACCAGCGCGGCCGGGTGGCACTGGTCTTTTCGACCCTGTTTGTGACGCCTGCTCACCGCCGCAAGGGCTGGGAGACGGTCTATTACCAGGACGCCAACCAGGCGCAGGCTTTCTACCGCGCCCAGGCGGATATCTACCTGCGCCTGGCGGACGAGCACCCCGATAAATTTCGCCTGATCGGGAACCGGACCGACCTGGAAGACCTGCTGGCGCACTGGGAGCAACGGGAGCTGGATCTCCCCGGCGGTGCTCCATCCGGCGACGATGGGCAAGAGCCTGAGATGGAGATGTTTACCAACCCGGGACACCCGGTGGGGCTGGTGATGCTCATGGAGGGCGCCGAGGCAGTGCGCGATCCATCCGAGCTGGAAGAGTGGTGGCAGCTTGGCCTGCGCGCCATCGGACCCGCCTGGGCAGGCACGCGCTTCTGCGGCGGTACGCGCGAGCCCGGCCCGCTGACCAAAGAGGGCTATGCCCTGCTGGAGGCGATGTCTGCCTTGGGCTTTATCCTGGACGTCTCCCATATGGACGAGCAAGCCTTGCTGCAGGCGCTGGACTTTTACCCGGGGCGCATTGTCTGCACGCATGCCAACTGCGGCTCTCTGCTGGACGATCCTGACAGCAACCGGCACCTGAGCGACCGCGCCATCCAGGGCTTGCTGGAGCGTGAGGCCGTGCTGGGTCTGGTGCCGTTCAACTCATTCCTGTACGCAGGCTGGCAGCGCGGCCAGCGCCGCGAGCTGGCCCCGCTCAGCCGCCTTGCAGACCACATCGACCATGTCTGCCAGATGGCGGGAGACGCCCAGCATGCCGGGCTGGGCAGTGATTTCGATGGCGGCTTTGGGTTGCAGTCCGTGCCGCCCGAGATCGACACCATCGCCGACCTGGGTAAGCTGGTCCCGCTGCTGGGTGAGAGGGGCTATGCCGGGGCCGATATTGCCGCCATCCTGGGCGGAAACTGGCTGGAGCTGCTGCGCTCTGCCCTGCCGGAGGCGCTGTGAACGAAACCGCTGCACCGCCTGCCAATGTCCCTTCTGAGGACAGCCAGAAGACCCGCCCGATCCGCAGCAGCAACGGGCGGGCGCGCATCCGATTCGGCCTGGTGCTGACCATCCTGGGCTTCTTGATCTTTCTGCTGGGGGTGGACCCGGGATTCTTCGGCCTTGACCGCAGCCCGGTAACGGGTTTTGTGCAGATCGCCACCTTCCTGGTGGGGCTGGCATTCATGTGCCTGGGCGGCTACACTGGCCTGAACGCTTTATGGAATGGGCAGGAGAAGAGCATCGCAGCCGATATCGGGCTGCGCATGGTGGCGACCGGCTATGTGGTGGCGGTGGCTTCCGGGATGGCTGATATCTTCGGCATCGGCAACCAGCCGCTGCCCAACATCCCGTATTTTGGACCCTGGCAGGCGATCGGCGTGATGGTGGGGGAAGTGATCATCGCCCTGGGGTTCGTTCTGCTGATCCCGTACCATCTCACACAACAGTGAGCGGCTGAGGTTGTAGGTCAGGAATTGCAAATTAGGAATTAGGAAGGTGGGACACGGATTATACGGATGACACAGATGGGGGGAAGGGAGAATCGAAAATCGAGAGTCGAGAGCGGTCAAGCCAGGCGTAGTCGAGAGCGGTCAAGCCAGGCGTAGAGTGCGGTAGAAGTCAATAGGCAATTTTAGTCGAAAACAAGACAAATGAAAGGCGCGCCAAAAAGAACTGACACGGAGAAGGGAAGAAGCGGGTCAGAAGAGCAGTTCAGCCCAA
>Ga0105094_10000386_pt1 | contig 21523 bp, 22 predicted proteins | sample PPLLak1March2015_2_FD_87023 | JGI IMG/M metagenome (GOLD analysis project Ga0105094, IMG submission 87023) | Freshwater sediment microbial communities from Prairie Pothole Lake near Jamestown, North Dakota, USA - PPLs Lake P8 Core (3) Depth... | ecosystem: Environmental > Aquatic > Freshwater >...
ACCTGCACCTTGGATGGAGGGATATCCGTATCCTTGCTGTACAGATCGCCGGGATCATAACCCACAGGCGGGTTGGTCCAGCGGAAGATCCAGCGGGCATCGTCGGGAGCGGCGTTGATACAGCCATGCGACATCAGCTCACCCCCGAAATTGTTATGCCAGAAGGTCGAATGGATGGCGACCCCATCGCTGGAGAAGAGCGCCGTCCATCCAATACCCGGTAAGTCATAACCGGTGCCCGTCGTGCCGCCGCTCATATGGGTCGATACCTGCTTGCGCCAGATATTCAAGGTGCCTTTCGGTGTGGCGGATTCGCCCAGGAAATTGCCCTCAGCGTCGTATTGTTTACCCCCCGAGATGCGGCAGAAATACACTTCACGGCTGCCTTCATAGCAGGATAAGGTCTGGTACCTCTCATCCACGTTGATCACCACGCGCTTATCCTCTACCTCCGGGCTGATCGGCTCAACCTCGTCCTTAGCGAGGGGCCGGAAAGCTTCTCCTGGCGCCCAAATCAAATCACCGTAGCCAAAGCGCTCGTTCACCCGGTACCAGGTTTTCCCATCTTCGTCTTGTTTGATCTGGTCAATCCACAAAATCTGGCTGTAATACAGGCGCAGCGGTAAACCGGCATCCATGCGAGCTTTAAATCCCGGACTTTTCGGCTTATTATCCAGCAGGATATCGACATAGGGCACGCTCACTTCGACCCACATGCCTGGTCCCAGGCTTGTATCGGGCAGGCTTTTCAGCGGCTGGTTGGGATGGTTGCGCACCGGCTGCAGCTCGGAAGCCCAGACGAATCCATCCGGGATTTCGACCCAACGCTGCTTATAGCGGAACGGGTGCCGCCCGGTCAGCTCGCGCAGCCAGGGGACAATATCGTCGTCATACAGTGTGCCAACGGTGGTCGAATCGATATCTGGACGCGATTTCATATCCACCCTGGCAAATGCACGCCCCAGGCGCTCGTATTGGGGAAATTCTTCCATAGCAAAGACCCGACGCCACGGCTGCAAACCCAGGCTGCCCAATCCTAATGCTGCCAGCTTCAGGAACTGACGGCGATTCAAAGGTTTTCGAAGCGAATGCATCCAGCAAGCTCCCCATAAAGCCTTGCGAAGGATGCTATCGACCTACCTTCGCAAGGCTTTTTATCAGAGACCGGTTAAGCATACCCGGAAACAAAATGCGGGTCAATAGGATTTTATTGTGGGGCGATTAACATTTGGTGAGTGTAATATCTACACCTTGATCCTGCGCAGGCGCAGGCTGTTGGTAACCACAAAGACAGAGCTGAAAGCCATCGCCCCAGCCGCCAGCATTGGATTAAGCAATCCCACGGCTGCCGCCGGGATCAGGATGACATTGTAAAAGAACGCCCAAAACAGATTTTGCTTGATCGTGCGCAGTGTGCGCCTGGATAGATGGATGGCGCGCGGCACGCCGCGCAAGTCGCCGCTGATCAAGGTGATCGGTGCAGCCGCCATGGCTACATCGGTGCCTGATCCAATGGCGATGCCCACATCGGCTTGCGCCAGGGCAGGGGCATCATTGATGCCATCGCCAACCATCGCCACCACCTCGCCTATCTCCTGCAGCTTCTTGACTTCAGCCGCCTTACCTCCCGGGAGCACATCTGCCATGACCCGATCCACGCCTACCTCGGCGGCGATGGCCTGTGCAGTTTGAAGATTGTCGCCGGTGATCATCGCCACCCGTAAGCCCATACGGTGCAGGGCGGTAATAGCATCCGCCGAGCCTTCCTTGACAGTATCGGCTACGCCGATCACTCCCTGGACCACGCCATCGATGGACACCAGCACAGCCGTCTTGGCTTCGGACTGCAGGCGCTCTGCAACGGGCTGCAAGCCGTTCAGCCCCAGGCCATAGGCCTGCGCCTGGCGAAGGCTACCCACCCGCACTGTATGGCCATCCACCTCAGCTTCCACACCTTGCCCGACCTCCGCAAGAAAATTCTGCGGAGAGCTGAGCGCCAGTTCCCGGTTGCCGGCTTCTGCCACAATGGCCTCACCCAGGGGATGCTCGGAGCCTTTCTCGACCGAAGCCGCCAGCCTGAGCAGCTCCATCGCCTGAGCATCACGCTGGCTTGCTGAGTTCTCAGCAGTCTGGGCGGTGACGATATCAGTCACCGCGGGCTGGCCGCGGGTGATTGTCCCGGTCTTATCCAGGACTACCATGGTCAGGGCGCCGGCGCGTTCCAGGGCCTCGCTCGAACGGAACAAGATGCCGATCTCAGCTCCCTTGCCGGTGCCTACCATCACCGCCGTTGGAGTCGCCAGACCCATGGCACACGGGCAGGCGATCACCAGCACTGCAACCATGTTGATCAGCGCACGGGTAAACTGGCTCACATCTGCACTGGCAGAGGATGGGATGATGAAATACCAGATCAGGAATGTCAGCACGGCGATCAGGATCACTGCCGGCACGAAGACCGCCGAGACGCGATCCGCCAGCTTCTGGATGGGTGCTTTGCTGCCCTGGGCATCCTCCACCAGGCGGATGATCTGCGCCAGGGCAGTCTCTTTGCCGACCTTTGTGGCTTCGAACTTCAGTAATCCCAGCTTATTGAGCGTGGCGCCGATCAGCGCTTCGCCGGGGCTCTTTTCTACCGGCATCGATTCACCTGTGAGCATCGATTCGTCTACGGAGGAGCGGCCCTCGATCACCACTCCATCGACAGGGATTTTCTCACCCGGGCGCACCATAACGATATCGCCTACCCGCACATCATCGACAGGCACTTCGAGCTCCTGACCCTGGCGCAGGATGTGCGCCGAGCGCGCCTGCAGGCCCATCAGCTTCTTGATGGCTTCGCTGGTGCGTCCTTTGGCGCGCGCCTCCAGGTACTTGCCCAGCTTGATCAGTGTGATAATCACTGCCGAGGTTTCAAAGTAAACATGCCCATCGATCCAGCCAAGAGTGACCGGCAGAGAGTACAGGTATGCCGCGGATGAACCCATGGCGATGAGCACATCCATATTGGCTGAGCCATTGCGCAGCGACTTGTATGCGCCGACGTAATACTGCCAGCCGACGTAGAACTGGACAGGCGTTGCCAAAGCGAGCATCATCCAGTTAGTCCACGGCGCGTGCGCCCAATGACCCAGCAGGTCCAGGTCACGTGCCATGGAGAACAGGAATAGCGGCAGGGTAAAGGCCAACCCGATCATCAAGTAGCGACGCTGCTCGGCGATCTCGCGCTCTCGGGCGATACGCTCGGCATCCTCGGCTTCGCCCCCGGTCTCGAGGGCCTCAAAGCCGGCAGATGCGATAGCCCGGCGCAGGTCCGCCTGGCTGACTGCGGTTGGGATATAGCGCACACGCGCTCGCTCAGTGGTGAAGCTGACCTGGGCTTCCAGCACCCCGTCCACCAGGCTGAGAGCTTTCTCAAGCCGGCGGGCGTCGTTATCATCGCTCATGCGGCGGATGATCAGGTCCGCTTCACCGCTGGCAACGCCGTAACCGGCGCGCTGGATGCGCGCCACAAGGTCCGGCAGACCAGCCAGCTGCGGATCGAATTCCACCGTGGCTCGCTCGGACGAGAGATTGACCATCGCCGACTGCACACCGTCCACCTTTTTTAGATTGCGTTCGACGGTCGCCACGCAGTTGGCGCAGGTCATGCCGGTGACAGGAAGGGTCACCTGTTTTGTCTGGGTCATTCACTCCTCCAGATGTCGGTTCAGGCGTGCTTTGTACCCGGATTCAGGCAGCCACAGGATAGTTGATCTCTGCCAGCAAGGCTTTGATCTTTTCTTCGGTCGCAGGCGGCTCGAAGGTGATCACCGTCTCGCGGCTTACCATGTCCGCTTTCACGGATTTCACGCCTGCCATCTCGCCGATTTCGGTCTGAATGGTGTGTACACAGTGACCGCAAGAAATGTTTGGGATCATATAGGTTACAGTCGTCATGTCGTCCTCCATATTGTTGGATTGAAACAGCAGATTGGGGTATCCCTTGACCGGGATTGTTGGATTCAAGAACGCTTGGTCTCGGCAAAGACTTCGGCAATCTCGTTAAGCACCCGCTCGCGCTCCGCAGGGTCGTCGCCGCGCACTGCAGTGATCAAGCAAGAATGCAGGTGCTCTTCCAGGATCAAGTTGGTTATCTTATCGAGAGCAGCCTGAACAGCCTGGATCTGGCGGATGATGTTGATGCAGTAGGTCTCTTCTTCGACCATGCGCTCGATGCCGCGGATATGTCCTTCTACGGTTTTCAAACGGCGCAGAGCAGAGTCATGTTTCATATCTAATAATCTCCAAGTACCCCCACCCCCCCGGGAGGGGTACTTGGATGATATCACACATCAATCGACTCTGTCAAGAGGACTTAGAATTATTCCCCGATAGCTGCAAATGCAGCCTCGAACTCTTCAGCAGGCACGAAACCCTGCCACTGCTCCAGAACAACCCCCTGACCATCTAGCAAGAAGAAGAACGGATCGATGCGGCCGCGAATTAACGACTTGAAAAGGCTGTTGGCGGGGTCATCGATATCCAGGTAGATAAAATTGATGCGTTCCTTATAACGGTCTTCAAGTGCATGCATCACTGGCGCCATGCTGCGGCTGGTAGGGGTATCATAGCTGAAGAATTCGACCAGCTGCGGCTGTCCCGAGATGATTTCAAACTGGCGCGGATCAGTAGCCTGGATGCGCGCTCGTACAACCAGGGGTGTGGTGGTTGGGGTCAGAGCGGCAGTTGGTCCAGGCGTGCCGGCAGTGGGGGTAGGACCACCCGGGGCAGGCTGCGTAAACGTGGGCTGACCAGGGCCTGGGTAGGCGGTGGGTCCGGCAGGTGGGGGAACCGTAGGCGGTCCACCTGGACCGGGGTAGGGGCTGGGCGTCGGATTGGCTGGTTGCGTGGGCGTCGGCAGCGGCGTCGAAAGGCCGGCAGTGGGGGAGGCAGCCGCAGGGCCGGGCGCGGCGGTTCCGGCTGCCGGGTAGGGTGTGCCCGATGACGTGGTCGCGGTTGGCAAAGCTGTATCAGGTCCTGGATATGCGGTACCGGACGAGGTAGTAGGCGTGGGGGTGGCAAATCCTGGGGCGGGATAGGGTACGACCCCTGCCTCGGTGGGGGTCTCCGTGGGTAAGATTGCCGTCGGTGTCACGGGTTCAGGCGATTCTTCAGCCGGCGATGGACTTGGGGAGACGGTCAAACGTGGGGTCTGTGAGGCAGTGACTGCGGGAGCTCGCGTTTCAGAGGGACGGGGAGTTGGACTAGGCTCCTGTGTCCGGCGGCAAGCGCTCATTATCAGTCCACTGAAGAGGATGATCGCCGCTGCCCGCAGGAGTATGTGTCTGGTCAAGATATTGCTCCTCTCTCCAAAATTCAACGCAAAAGATCATAACATCGAAATCCTGCCTGTCAAGCGCTGGCAGAGTCCACGCGCTGGCAGAGTCCACCCCACCAATTTCACCCGGTGCAGGGCGATCCCAATTGCGGTTACTATTGGTATGCATAAAGACCATGATGTCACATGGTCATTACAAATTCCCGAATGGAAGGCACTATCCACAATAGACTAATACCCGACCCCGGGGCTTTTGCAACCTTTATTACCCTTTTTAAATAACAGGAGTTTAGAAGCTCACCCTGTTTATGTTGGTTTTCAACCCGAGTAATGGCCCGAAAACCGACGCAGGTACGATGAACTCTAAACTCCAGTACATAACGAACAGAAGTTTTGTTCCTGCTCTAACCTCCCACGATCAGGCTTTGGATACAAGCAATGGCGTTGTTCGCATCTGTGATCAACAGTGCTGCATCTTCTGGGCTGATCTTTGGTTTTGGCGCAGCTGCCAGCTTCTCCACGGACCTACGGAAATCGACCAGTTTATCAATCGCATCCTGGTATTTACCTTCATCCAGCTTAGTGGACGCGCCAGTTAGCTTCGATTGGAGACTGGCTCGCGTTTGTTCTGGATTATTTCCGCCAAGGGTCACTTCAGCAAGATCGCTGGAGGTCTGATCGATAAGGACCTGGCAATCCGATATCGTTTCTGCTCGAGCAGAGGAATAGAAGAGGCCCGCAGCCAGCATGATGATCACGAGCGCCAGAGTGGTCGGTTTTTTCATAGTATCTCCTTTCACCTATTCATGACTTAACTGATGTATATCTGTGATTGCGAAGACTTGTTCGCTTGAAGAGATATACGGATAGACAAACTGGTTGGATTTACCAGTAGAGCATATCGGCCGTTGAGTATGGCGTAGAGGCAATCCACTCCTCTGTAACCGCCATCCTCACGCCGACATTATACATTTCCTTGATCATTCCTGCCGCGGTCATTGGGAGGCGATCTTTGCCGAATCAATCTCCCAGCCAATAGGGATGGAGATTGCTTCGTTGCCACGCTCTTCAAACAGACGAATTTTTGTGATTGGTAACTTATTCCGTATTCACGTTAGCCTGGGTCAGTAAAATTGGGCCGAGACCAGCTCACCCCACAAGCCAATTTACCCATCCTGTGAGGAAGCTGGGTGCTTGACATCCAATACACTTCCCTATAAACTTCAATCAGAAAACGGTAACAGGCTCAGCATGGCCTGGCCTGGTCTCTTCCTATGGCTACAACTTTTTCGACAAAGTGGACAATATTTTCAGTCCTGGTGCTGCTGGCAAGCGCAGCCTGGATCTGGGTCAGCCGGGCACCAAACGGCAGTGCAGCAGGTACAGGCGTCTCTTTACCCCATCAGGGATTTCGGGCACCCGATATTACGCTGCAGGCTGGAGATGGAGCATCGATCAGCCTGGCAGATCTGGCAGGACGCCCGGTGCTTATCAACCTGTGGACGAGCTGGTGCCCTCCATGCAAAGCAGAAATGCCGGCCTTGCAGCGCGTTTATGAGGACTACCAGGAACAAGGCCTTGAGATCCTGGCAGTCAATGCGACCAATCAAGACCGGCTTGCAGACGCGGCTGCTTTTGCCGGGCAGTTGGGGTTGACCTTTCCGATCCTATTCGACGAAGACGGCGAAGTCTCGCTCTTATACCAGCTGCGTTCCTTGCCCACAACTTACTTTATCGACCGCCAGGGCATTATCCAGGATGTGGTCATCGGGGGACCCATGTCGGAGGCACTGCTGCGCATTCGTATCGACCAGCTGCTCGAGGAATAACGCGATGCTGCCCACTATGCAGATCGGCCCCCTCGCCCTCCAGGTACCTGGCTTGCTCGTGCTGCTCGGAGTGTGGCTGGGGCTCAACCTCGCAGAAAAATATTCGCACAGGCACGCCATCGATGCCAGCGCGCTGAATAACCTGGTATTCATGGGATTGATCACAGGTTTACTGGGGGCGCGCCTGGCCTATGTGGTTCGCTATTCGGCTGCTTTTACACAAAACCCAGCCAGCTTTTTCTCGCTAAACCCCGGTTTACTGGATCCACTTGGCGGGATGGCCGTCGGGATGATTGCTGCTCTAATCTACGGACAGCGCAAGGGACTGGGTCTGCTACCCACCCTGGATGCGCTCACCCCTCTGCTGTCTGTTATGGCGTTGGCAATTGGTCTGGCTCACCTGGCTTCAGGTGACGCGTACGGCGCGCCGACAACACTGCCCTGGGGAATAAACCTGTGGGGAGCCAATCGGCACCCTTCCCAGGTGTTCGAAATCCTGGGCGCAGGGCTGATCCTGGCGGCCTTCTGGCCGGGTCGGAGCTGGCACCTCGCCTGGAAACCAGGCATTTACTTCCTGGCATTCATCAGCGCCAACGCCGGGATGATGATTTTCTTACAGGCTTTCCGAGGCGACAGCCGCCTGCTGGCAGATGGTTTGAGAGTGGACCAGCTAATTGCCTGGTGCATCCTGGCGCTTTGCCTGCTTGGCATTGGATGGATTGTGCGCCAACCAGCGATTGGAAAGGCGCCATCACCTGAGCAGAGGCATGAATGAACTTCAGCAAGCAGATGGTCATCGAAGGTAGAAAATCTTCGATCACCGCTCAGAACATTCAATGATCATAAAGGAGAAGGAGGCAGGATGCCTGATGAACTCGGTTTCGAAGTACAGCTAAATGAGAACTATAATGATGCAGTGGAGAAGGTCATCGCTGCCTTGAAAAGCGAGGGCTTTGGAGTGCTGACCCGCATCGATGTGCGCACCACGCTGAAAGAGAAGCTGGGAGAGGATTTCCGCCCTTATGTGATCCTGGGTGCGTGCAACCCCGCACTCGCCCACCGGGCGCTCTCGCAAGACGCCGTTGTCGGCCTGATGCTGCCGTGCAATGTCACCGTCGAAGCCAACCCTGCCGGAGGATCGATCGCCCGCATTGCCAACCCAGAGATGATGCTGTCTGTCGGCAGCCTGCAGGGGAATCCGGCGTTGCTCGAGGTTGCCCGGCAGGCGCGCAGTAAGCTGGAACGTGTTGCCGAAGCCTTGTTGCAAGACTGACCGGCTGGGCAGGTGATCACCGTGTAAGTTTGGAGGGTATCTACCGGGAGGGAGATATGGATGAGCTGAAAGAGATTTTACGCAGTGTGGAAATATTTGACGGTCTGGAGGCAGCCGAGATCGAGCAGGTTGGGTTGATCTGCAAAGAGCGGCGGCTGCACAGCGGGGAAATTATCACCTCCCAGGGAGAAGCTGGCAATGAATTCTACATCGTCACGCAAGGGTTTGTCGAAGTCGCCTTGGGTGAGGGAGGAGTACCCTCCCGCGTGGTCATCAACCTGGGTGCAGGCCAGATTATCGGCGAGATGGCGCTGTTGGATCAAGGACCGCGCTCCGCAACCGTGCGGGCAATCGATGAGCCCACTATCGTTCAGGTGCTGCAGCGGGACGATTTCGAGCGTTTATGCCAGGGCAACTACCACATCGGCTATGTTGTCATGCGCAATATAGCCGCTGACCTGTCCTTTAAACTGCGCCACCGCAACCTGAGCGAGAGGTGATGATGCCATGGCCATCTACAAAGTAAGCTTTGTCATCGTTGGGAGCAACGATCCCGGAGCGATCCTCAATATGAGCCGTGCGCCGGTTGTTGGTGAGCGGGTGAAACTCGGCGGGAAGACCTATCAAGTGGTGGAGGTGCTGAACCTGATCCCACCGCGTGGTGAATTTCATTATATCCACGTCACGTGCAAATCCGTAAAAGCTGGGGAGTCGAGCGACCTGCCATCCAATTAAACAGCGGCGAAGGGCAGTCCCTTCGCCGCTGCTGAAGCGTACGCGTTGTAGATCAGGCGATGGATGGCTCGATCAAGCCGTAAGTGCCATCGCGCCGCTTGTAGAGAATGTTAATGCCGTTGGTGACGACATTGTAGAAAACAAAGAAGTTCTCATGACCAAGCAGCTCCATCTGCTCCAGGGCCTCCATTTCATCCATCGGCACGACTGCGAAGCGTTTGCGCCGGACAATCACCGGTCCCAGCTCCTCACTCTCCTCCTCGGCGATTGATTCGGCGGCTACCTCAGCCGCACTGCGACCATCACCCCGGCCGCGATAGTGCTTCCCCTTATAGCGTTCAATCCGGCGCTGCATTTTATCCAGAGCGTTATCCAGAGCTGTAAAGATGTCGTCGGAGCGTTCCTCCGAGCGCAGGATAAAACCTTTCCCTCGCACGGTGATCTGGGCTACTTGCCGGTCGGTTGCACTGCGCGCGGACTTCACATAGGCTACATCCACACGCGCTTCATCAATCCCCGGTAAGAAGCGATCCAGTTTCGAAACTTTCTTAGCGACATAATCCTGAATGCGATCCGTCACTTCGAGATTTCTTCCGTATACTTCAACTTCAAGTGTCATAAGGTCCTCCTGGGATTATAAAATTATAGCCTGTTCTGCACCAGTTTGCCAGTCTCAGCGCATCTCTGGCAGCCACAGAATCAAATTAAGCTCGCGCCAGCGTCAGGGCGTAGGCATCCACTGCCCCAGCAGCTCTCAGCGCGGCATCGCAAGCGTTCAGGGTTGCCCCGCTGGTGGCTACATCATCCACAATCAGCACACGCTTACCATCCACGAATTTGGGTAGGGCGGCAAAAGAGGCTTTCACATTCTCCCAACGCTCATCGTGCGTCAAACCAACCTGCGAGCGGGTTTCTCGAATTCTTTTCACTGCCCCGGGGGTTGTACTCCAGATGGCAAGCCAGAGCAATCGGCTTCGCCAGCAAAGCCGCCTGATTATATCCACGTTCCGCCTGGCGTGCAACCCCCAACGGCACCGGGACGACCAGATCCACCTGCCAACCTTGCTCGCCCAGGCAGGCGACCATTGGGCGAGAGAGTGCTTCACCCATAGCAATATCACGGCGATATTTCAAACGGCGAATCGCGTTCTGCAGCGGACCACTGTAAGCGCCCCATGAGCGTAAGGCGTTGAAGGCAGGGCGGGTTGCGGAGCAGGCGTGGCATAAATCCCGGCTCATCAGACCCCGCCCACATATCCGGCAAATGGGGGGAAGCATTAAATTCGTTTCGCGCTGGCAAACCGTAACCAGCGCGAACCCTGTTGATCGCATCCACCACAGCGCGGTGGGTATAGCCAATCCAAGCCAGTCCAAAACCACTGATACAAGGAATAGGCTAATTGTCTCCGAACAGACACGGGCATCATCTCAGCTCGCATCCATCCAATCTCTACGCTTCTAATCCCGCTCTGCAACACTCACACGGGATCCAGATTTGATGCCCAGGCTCAGCCGCCGAATCACAGCTGGCCTGGGCGTTGGCAGTCGATCAACCCCCAAACAAGACGCCCTTAAGCGCTGAACGAAGCAGCATCAGCAGGGCAGGCGTCATCAGTACAATACAAATGGATGGGAAAATCAGCAATGCCATGGGGATGAGCATCTTGATCGGCGCTTTGTGAGCTTCTTCTTCGGCAAGCTGGCGACGCTTGATGCGCATCTGGTCAGACTGGATGCGCAGCACCTTCGCCATGCTTACGCCTAGCTGCTCACTTTGAATGACCGCAGCGACAAAACTGGTCATCTCGGGTATGCCCATACGATCTGCCATGTCACGCAAGGCTTCCCGGCGCAGCTTGCCGAGCTGTATTTCTCGGATCACCCGGCCAAAGCCTCGCGCCAGCTCATTTTCCCACTTTTCGAACACTTTCTGCATAGCGCCATCGAAACCCAAACCGGCCTCCACGCAGATGGTCAGCAGATCGAGTGCATCTGGCATTGCTTTGCGGATCTCCTTTTGGCGGCGCTGAATTTTGCTGTTCAGCAGCAGCTCTGGCAAGTAAAAACCCAGAGCTACAAACAAAGAGATGATCAACAGCTTGCGCGACCAGGTCCAGCTTGAAGCACCGATGGAGAAGACAAACATGAGCAGGCCGCCAAATATCGCCGCGCAAATGAAACGGGATGTCCAGAAGATCGTAGGATCGATGCCGCGCGGGCTGCCTGCCAGCTCCAGCTTATGAGCGGTGCTCTGGATAGCATTTTGGGGGGTGAAGCGGATCGCCAGCTCACCGAACTTCCTTGCCAGAGGATAGATCACTCGCTCGGTGATGGGCTGGGAAAGCTCGATCTCTTCTAATGATACCGTCTCACCACGCGCAGCAAACTCAGCCAGGCGTGACTGCAGCGGATCCTCGTGCTTTCCTTCTCGCAAACCGATCAAGATCAGCACTACCGCCCCTACAATTACGGCTCCAACCAGACTGATAAAGACAATCGTCATAAGCACCTACCTTTTAAGCTCATGTCCCTTCTGCAGATCATACGTCGATGGTAGCGATCTTCGTCATGACGAAGTATCCAGCCACAATCATCAAAGCGCCTACAGTCAGCATCGGAATGCCAACCAGGCGCGTCTCGGGATTGAAAAACTGCATCATATAGGGCCGGTTGAGGGCAAACAAAGCCAGGGAGATCAATACCGGCATGAGGGCCAGGAAGCGACCTGAGTACAAAACCTGGGAAGTGAGCACGCGGATTTCGCCCTTGATGCGCACACGCTCACGGATGGTGTGTGAAATAGTATCCAGGATCTCCGCCAAATTGCCGCCGACTTCACGCTGCACATTCATCGCGGCGACCACAAGATCGAGATCGTCGCTGGGGATGCGGCGGAGCAGATTATCAAGCGTGCGCTCCATGGGCAAACCCAGCTGCATCTCCTGGACAACCCTGCGGAATTCATCGGAGATCGGTATAGGCATCTCCCGGCTGACCGCCTCCATGGCTTGCATGGTTGAATACCCGGCCCGCAGTCCGTTTACCATCAGGTTGAGCATATCCGCCAGCTGGTCGTTGAAATGGATCAAGCGCTGGGCTTGCTGGCGGCGCACATACATGCGCGGGAGCAGCGAGCCAATAAATGCGCCAACGATAGCGAACAGGATCGAACGGCCCACTATATACCAGCCGAGGAAGCCTGCGCCGCAGGTGAAAATCACCATCAGCGCCAGGTACTCACCCGGTTTCAGCTTCAGGTCAGCTCGAGCCAGCTCGCGGGATAAATTTCCACCCCAATTCGATCTCTCCAGTTTGGTATTCACCCAGTCGCCGACCGGGGTTGATCGCTCGCCTTTAGCCTGGTTGGCTGGCAGTTCTTCTTCCAGATAGCGCCCCAGACGCTGCTGAACGAGTGACCGCTCGCTGGTGGCTGTAATGATCACCCCTACCAGAAGCAGCAGGAATGCAATTCCGCCGCCAACTGTTATGATCAACATGAATACATCCATGATCTGCACCTGTCAGATAGCTCGATAGTATCTATTAATACCGTCTTCTATCACCGATACCAAAAATGGAGGCAGGTAAGTGGATGCCCGAAGATTCGATCTTATCGATAAACTTGGGTCGTAAGCCAGTGGGTCTCAACCGTCCAATCACCTTACCCTCTTCATAGCCACTTTGTTCGAACAGGAAGACATCGGTCATAGTGATCACATCGCCTTCCATACCGCTCACTTCAGTGATATTGACAATCTTGCGGGTGCCATCTCGTAAGCGCTCTTGATGCACCACCAGATCGATAGCCGAAGCGATCTGCTCGCGAATCGCCCGCACCGGCAGATCCATACCCGCCATCATGGTCATGGTTTCGACACGGGCCAGGGTATCACGCGGGCTATTGGAGTGGGCGGTGGTCATGGATCCATCGTGACCGGTATTCATCGCCTGGAGCATATCCAGGGCGGCTTCATCGCGGATCTCGCCAACGATGATCCGGTCCGGGCGCATACGCAGCGCATTGATCACCAGGTGGCGGATAGTAACTTCACCGCGCCCCTCAATGTTCGGGGGGCGTGATTCCAGGGTGACCACATGTTCCTGGCGCAGCTGAAGCTCGGCGGCATTCTCGATGGTGACGATGCGCTCGTCATTGGGGATAAATTGAGACAATATGTTGAGGAAGGTGGTCTTCCCGGAGCCGGTACCGCCAGAAATCACGATATTGATGCGCGACTCCACACAAGCCTTAAGGAATTGCAACGCCTCTGGCGTGATTGAGCCGAACTGGATCAACTGCTCAAGTGTGATCGGATTCTTGAAGAATTTACGGATTGTCAGCACCGGGCCAACCAGCGATATGGGCGGGATCACGGCATTGACGCGCGAGCCATCCGGAAGGCGAGCATCGACATACGGGCTGGATTCATCGATACGGCGACCGAGTGGGGCTACGATGCGGTCAATGATGCGCATGACGTGATCGTCGCTCTCAAAAGACAATGGTGCCCGCAAGAGCTTACCCGAACGCTCGATATAGATATTCTTAGCCCCATTCACCATTACTTCTGTTATGGTCTCATCATCCAGCAGTGGCTGGAGCGGGCCAAAACCCAGGATCTCAGCTGCGATCTGCTCGTACAGGCGGTGGCGCTCGGGGCGCGAGAGGACGATATTCTCCTCCGCCAACACCTGTTCGAATAGCTCCTGGATTGTGGTGCGCACCTCGTTGACCTTGGAGATGTCCATCGACGGGTCCAGCTCAGCCAGCAGCCGGTTCTGGACGCGCGTTTTCAGGTCCAGATAAGTGTCCCGCTGAGTAGCTACGCCTGGAGCGGCTACGCGACGTGCCTGTAATGACGATAAACGCGAGTGGCTCGCCGCGTCATCTGTGGGAGTCTGGGTTGGGTTGCCCTGCCCTTGCTCAATACGTTTCAGGAGAGACATATCTCACCAATCCTGTATATACATTACTTTTTAGTAAAACGACCGATCACACCTGCCGGAACTTTGCCATCATCCTTTTGCTGTTCATCTTGCTGGGCGAGCTCGGTCAGGCGCTGACGGACAGTTTCAGCGAGGGTGTAAATGGCTCTCGATATCGGCTTCGATTTATCCGCCAGGATGAAAGGAATACCCCGGTTTATCGATGGGATGACCACACGTTCATCCAACGGCAGCACCACTGCGATCTCGTGTTTAAAGCTCTCGCTTACTTTCTCGGGCGTGATCCCGATACGTCGGTCGTAGCGATTCATTACAAATAAGATGCGTTTCAGATTGAGATTCAGGATGCGCGCCAGTTCGAAGAACAGGCGCGCATTCTTGATCGCGGGTATGTCCTGGGTGGTCAGCAGGATCACCAAATCACTGGTGTCAATGGCAGCCAGGACTTCATCCGTGAGCGTGGAAGTAGTATCTACAACCACGTAGGAGTACAGGCGGCGCAGGTACTGCAGCAGTTTGCCAAACTGCTCTCCGGTGACATTCTCGGCGTATTCGGGGCGAGCAGGCGCAGCCAGGATTTTAACCTTGGAGGCTTTGTGAGTGATCAAGACCTCTTCCACAACTTCTGGATCGAGCTCGTCGGCCCGGGGAGCCAGATCCACAATCGTGTTCTTGCCCTGCTCGTTGAGGAAGACTGTGAGATCACCAAATTGCAGGTTGCCATCCACCAGGATCACCGGAGATTCGTCATTCTGCAGCGCCATCGCCAGGTTGACAGCCACTGTTGTGCAGCCAGCCCCACCTTTGGGACTGTACACCACGATAATCTTCCCATAAGTCGCCGGATGGATGGCGGCTGCCTGTGCGGAGCCTCCCCCCGGGGAAGACACCGGTGATTTTAGGCGCTCGTCTCGGGCCATCTTCCCAGCCCGGCGGATTGCAGCAGTCAGCTCGTCAACCGCTGGAGGCTTGGTCAAGAAATCGCGCGCGCCAGCCAGCATAGCCCGGCGCATGTAGTTCGGATCGCCTTGAACTGAGAGGATAACGATCTGGGTAAAGTACACCGTGCGCCGGATGGTTTCAGTGGCCGTTATGCCATCCATATCCGGCATATTAATATCCATCAAGACGACGTCGGGACGGACATCCTTGGCAATGGTGATCGCTTCGCGTCCAGTCCCAGCGACGCCAACCACTTCGACATCGTTCTCAAATTGAAGCAACCGGCGGATATTCTCGCGCGTCTCGGCAACATCATCGACTATTACAACGCGTATCTTTTCCTCAGATCCCATCCAGTATCTCCATCATCATGTGCAATCCCTAGACTGTGAAGCATGCTCCTGGGAGGAGATGCCAATCTATTGGGCCGGCTGAGTTTCTACAGGCTGGACATTTTCAGGCAGTTGAACTTTGTCAACACGAGGCTCAACGCCATACGGCAGTTTCGCAGGCACGGGGATATCATACGTCTCCAGCAGGTATTGTAACGTCACTGCCTCGGTAGCCACGCGCGTATCGTCTTCAGCAGAGCGCAGCGCCAGTGTCAGCTGCGAACCCATGGCTGTCTGGTAGTATAACAGATAGTTGAGGGTGATCGCATCCTGGGGCGTCACGATCAAGGTGATCACCTCGGGCGCTTCCGGTTCCGCTGGTGCAGCTTCACCCTCTGCTGGTTCTTCGGCTGGCTGCTCTTCAGGAACCGGGGTAGGTTCCGGCTCTTCACCTTCCAGCGGAAATTCTCCCACCCGCAGCACAGTGACATTCTGCAGTAAGGATTGGCTGACCAGGCGCGGGCGTTGCGGCTCGGATGGCAGCGAATAAACGGTCTGCCCAAGACCAGTCACCACCTCTGCCTTGCCGACTGCGGTACCCGCCTCGCCGCCGCCGCTGACCTGGGCGGTCAAATAGTTCGGACCCTCCTCACCGACTGTACCGGGAGCGATGACGATACCAGCCATGTTGGGAAGGTTGCTCTGGAAGTCGGGGTCCAGATCGGTCAGCATCAGGGTGACAATCACGTTAACGCTATCCCCTGGCTGCGGCGCATAGGATACGCTGGACAATCTGCTGATGGGGATCGAGACGGCCACCATGCCACGCGGGATCGAGAGAGCTGCGACCGAACCGGTATCCGATAGCTGCTCGGCGGTGTCCACCAGCATACTTCCCGTGAGCGGGATGCCTGCATCCAGATCGAACTTAGCCATGCGGCCTTCGACTTCGTTTATATTTGAAAACATACCCTGGATGAACAGATCGCGCTGGATCGGCACCAGGCTCAATACGGCTGGCTCCATCAGTGCACCCCGCTGGACGTTCTGGGTGAGCACCACAACATTGACCACATCGATAACCTGTGTCGGCGCTGGCTGCTGTGATGTGGTGGTCGTAGTTGGCTTCAGATATTTCTGCCAGACGACCACAAACGCCAACAACCCCAGGGCGATGATGAATGCAAGATAAATGAACACTCGGCCTCTACGCATGCTAGCCTCCAATCGAGATAGGACTCACACTTACAATTATTTGTGAAATTTCCATAAACATACATGAATTATAGCTAAGCAAGCGTTAATTCAATAGGAAATTTCCTATACAATTCTGTTAGCAAAATAATCGAGCACAGGGATGCTGAGAAGGTCGAAGCCCTGTCTACATGCGGCAGGGCTTCGACCTGATGAACCTGATAAATAGTCGTGGAGTGTCTACCAGCGAACTAGATGTTATTCATAATGTTGCTGAAGACATTACCGATGGCCGGGCCGAGCAGTGCAAGAATAACGATCACAACAATCGCGACCAAAACAAGGATTAACGCGTACTCGACAAGACCCTGACCTTTTTCCTTCGGTGCGAACAACATGGCAGTCACCTCCTTTCGCATGTAATTTTCTGTTCTATAATATCTGAACTTATACCCATTATATAGAATCTTTATTAATTTTGCAATACCCAATTCATGAAATTTTCCTTGCACTTATGATAACTCAGCATTTTCTGTAGCAGGGATCTGGAATACCACTCGGGTGCCCTGCCCAGATACGCTCTCAACCTCCAGATAACCGCCCAGCATCTCCACCCGGTCGCGGATCACCTTTAATCCCAGGTTGCTGTGCTCGTCCAGGGTATCAACGTCGAAACCCTTGCCGTTATCTTCGACGCCGACACGCACGTAGGTATCCGCCATATCCACCTGGACTTTCACCTGTGTCGCCTGGCTGTGGCGGATGGCATTGCCCAGCAGCTCCTGGATCGCCCGGAAGATCATCACTTCTTGATATGGCTGTATGCGGCGCTCCATGCCGGTGGTCATCAAGCGGATGTCCATGTTGGGCTGTTCCTGGTATGCCTCGACATAGCGCTTCAGCGTCGGTAGCAAACCCAGGTCATCCAGCATCATCGGACGCAGATCAAAGATAAAGTCGCGCACTTTCTGGAAGGTCCTGGTGGCTGACAGCTTGAGATTGTTAAGCTCATCGCGGGCTTTTTCCTGATCCAGATCGAACAAGCGCATGGCAATTTCGGTTTGGAGGATGAAATTGGAAAGAGCCTGGGCAGGACCATCGTGCATCTGGCGGGCAAGCCGCTGGCGTTCCGCCTCCTGGGCCTGCACCATCATCTCGACCGTCTCAGCCGTGGCTGAAGAGCCACCCGGGCGGTCCCCCGGAGTGCCGCCCTCCATAGCCTGAAGTACATTTTCCATGATGGAGACATAGCGCTCCAAGTGGGCCTGATCGCTCTGCAGCTTCTCCAACTGGCCGCGCATGACAAAAAGACGCTGCTGGGCATCCAGGGCAGATTCATATGCCATACGGATGTCTGCACGCGGCAGGCTGTCAAACTGACCCTGCACCTGCTGCAGATGAGCATTGATCGATGCATTGCGCTGAGTCAGCTTGTTCACTTCGAGCTGGCTCTGCTCTAACATCAGGTCGATCTCTTTCATCTCCCGCCGTGCCTGATCCAGGGCCGCATCAACATCCTTTTTCAGTTTTTCCCACTGGCTGATCTCTTCTTGTTCCGTTGTATTGGCCATACTTTCACTCCTGGCTGGTTCGATCTGCCTGATCTAAACGCACCCAGCCATGCCGCAGCGCATAGAGCGCTGCCTGTGTGCGGTCTTCTACCCCAATTTTTCGTAAAAGAGAAGTTACATGGTTCTTGACCGTTTGCTGGCTGATGTTCAGCTTACGGGCGATTTCTTTATTGCTCATCCCCTGGGTGACGCAGGTAAGCACGTCCATCTCCCGCACGGAAAGCGGGTGGAAGTGTTGGCCCGGTTCACCGGATCGGGAAGATGAGTCGTCTTTGGAATCCAGATAGCTGTGCAGAGCCACCCGATCTAGATGCAGACCATCAATGAGATACTCCCCCTTGGCGACCAGGCGAATGCACTGCATCAGCTTCTCCGGCTGGATGTCTTTCGTACAATACGCCGCTGCACCAGCGCGCAACGCTTGCAGTTTTTGCACTTTATCATTATAAGCCGTCAGCAGCAGCACGCGCGTGGGACTTTTCTCCTCAATCAGCCGGTGCACAAGCTGTTGACCATTCATACCCGGTAAATTAATATCTACAATAGCCAGCTGCGGTTTTAATTTTCCGATCGTTGCCAGACCCTCTTCCCCGTCGCTGGCGGTGGCGATCACATCGATATCTGGCTCGAGGGAGAGCGCGTCCACCACCCCCTGCCGAAATAACGGGTGATCATCGACTATGATGATCGTGATCTTCTGCATGGTTTTCTTCACCCGGCTTTGTCCACCTGACGTGGAGAGTATAGCATAAGAGATGCCTTCAAGCAACTCACAGGGATGATAGCTAAGCTCAATCTTGCCAACGATAAACCGCCATGTTCTCCCCGCCAAGCTGAGTGGAGAGCATGCCGCCGCTGGTGAATAGCACCTCCCTACCATTCACAAGCTCAGGATACCATCCTGGGAAAGTCACCAGATAAGCTGCCCCTTGCTCGGTTAAGTAGGCAGCCAACCTGGTCTCATCTCGGATGAAAGGGATTACCTCCGGCGAGACCAATCCGGCCAGGTCCAACAGACGGCGCTCCCCGAAATAACCCAGCGCGCCGATATCATGTGCGGCGACCAATGCCTCTGGCGGGATGTGAGCCGCAACCCAGCGGGCGGTTGTCACCATCTCGCTCTCGATCAGCGCCACGTCACGTCGATAGGCGCTGGCGCCCATGAACAGGAATATGACCAGGACGACTGGTGTAGAAGCCAGCCAGGCGCGCCCGTGAACCCGCCTGACTGCACTGGCAGCCGGGCGACCGGCAATCTCGAAAACGCCCACCAGTCCCCATATAAAGTACACCGGTAACGCCGGCATCACATAGCGACCATGCTGGTAGCTGACCGGCAGGCGCAGCGCATACATTGCCAGGTAGCCAAGCAGCCACAAACCACCTGCCAGGACCACCCAGTTGCGTTGGCGGATGGCGCGAGCCAGTGTATAGAGAAAGCCCGGGAGCAGCAGTACGCCTACTCCGACCAGGGGGATGGCGCCTTGCTCGGCCAGACGGCTCCACAAGCTGGCTTGCAGCTCGACGGAGTATTCAGCCTGTTTGGCAAAAAAGGTATTGGGCCACCAGGCACCTCCCAGGCTCTGGTTGAAGAGCAGGTAGGGGAGGAAGGCAACCAGCCAGCCGGACAGCAGGCGTATGGCTGCTCGCCCACGTCTCGCCCAATCAGGCAGCCCAATAGCAATCACGAACAGCGCCGGACCCAGCAGCGTGACGCCATCCGGCCGCACCCAGGCACTGAGGCCGACCAATATTCCCAGCCACAGCCAGCGCACAGGGTCGGTTAATAGTAATCCCAGCGCACACAAGATGATCAAAGCGCTCAACAGGGTCTCCATGCCGGAAACCCCTGCCCATACCAGGTGCCATTCGAGGGCCAGCAGGAGCCCGGCTGCCAACGCCCAGCAGTGGTAAGCCGGGCTGAGCAAACCGAAAACCCACATCCCAGCCGCTGATAATCCCCACAGCAGCATCCAGCCGATCAGATAAGTACCTATATAGGGTCCCAAGCGGAGCCAATGCCCCAGGGCGAGAACAGCGGTCCAGAGTGGGGCGGTTGACCCGGCTGAAGGCTGCCCTGGCAGGAAAGCCCACTCGCCGTGCAGGCCCAGATTGCGCGCATAAGTCTGGTGGATCCAGGCGTCGTCCAGCGGAAAGCCCACCTCCCCAGCACGCAGGCTGTAGACAAGATACAGACCGCAAGCGGCAGCCGTGACCAGCAAGAGGATCAGCAGGTTCGGCCAGCGCCCTAACGCACGCCTCTCTCCCTGACCTGAAGCACGCCTGGCGTTCAGCTCACCCACCAGCCACCTCGGCTGTGCCCTGTTCTTCGAGCACTTCGAAAATGAATACACCCATGTAAGTCCTGAGCAAATGCAAACCGGGCCGTTCACCCGGATTCTGGTAGAGGTCGTCCAGCTCCTGCGGGTGGTTGGCCTCCAGGAGCACGTACTTGGCGCCATACTGACGGGCGGCAGCCAGCAGCGTGCCGACATCCCCATCCGGTATAGGGATCGAAGGCATGCCGCTCGCCAGGAAGAGACCGGGAGGATTGTTGACCATGACGAGATCGCCCGCCTGGATGCCCATCTCTTCCAGAGCACCCGCCAGCTCGATATAGGCCGCCTGGGATTGCGCCCATGCCGGCTGTCGCCAGTCCGAACCGAGCACCCGGCGCTGGAAGATCACAGCGGTCATGGCGATCACCAGCACCAATATACCTGCCCGGAAGACGCGCCAGGCCTGGTTGACCCGCCAGCCGCGCCGCCGCTGTCCCCACTCTATGAACGCCCACAACCCGGCAGGCGCAGCTGCCCAGAATAAGGTCTGGACGGCGGCCCCGGAGTGAAAAAAACCTCCCCGCGCACCGGCAAAGGGGAATACCAGGCTCATCAACGCCAAACTGAACGCCCATGCGAGGGTTCCAAACCTTACGGAGCGTATTCGGCGCAGCCGCCACAATCCAACGACAATCAATGGGGACAGGAAAATACTTCCCTGGACGACCAGGGCGGTGACCAAATTTTGGCCAGCTGCCCACAGGCGCGCCTGGGCGATGGCGACCACGCCGCTCTCCCACCAGCGCGAGGGGGTGATCAGGCTGCCGGGGAAAGCGTACAGGTCATCATAATCTACAAACCAGAGCGCCTTATTGTTCCCGGGTGACAGGGGGCTGCCAAAGACCCCCAGGTTGCGAAGCAGCCAGGGAGCCATCACCAGCCCATAACCGGCGATGCAGGATGCCAGCCTCCCCAAACGCCCACGCCATGTTCGATCACCCTCCGGTTGGGGGATAACCAGGACAGCCAATAAGGCCAAAGCCAGCCACAAGATGCCATCGGCACGCGTCAGGTGCATCAGCCCGCTGAGCGTGCCCATCA
>Ga0105094_10000389_pt1 | contig 21420 bp, 18 predicted proteins | sample PPLLak1March2015_2_FD_87023 | JGI IMG/M metagenome (GOLD analysis project Ga0105094, IMG submission 87023) | Freshwater sediment microbial communities from Prairie Pothole Lake near Jamestown, North Dakota, USA - PPLs Lake P8 Core (3) Depth... | ecosystem: Environmental > Aquatic > Freshwater >...
CGGCGTGCTCGCGTTCCCGGTCGCCCCGACGTAGCCGATCACGTCGCCGGCCGAGACGTTGCCCGTGACGCCCGGCTGCATCAGGTGGGCGTTGTACGTGTAGCCGAGGTCCCCGTACACGTACACCGTGAACCCGCCGAGCGAGTTCGACGAGATCCGGGCCTGGCCGTCGAACGTGGCCCGGATCGCGGTCCCCTGCGGCGCGATGATGTCGTTGCCGGCGTGCGGGTGATAGCCGCCGCCGTAGCGCGGGGCGCCGAAGCCGTCGTACACGGCTCGCGGCTGGTCGACCGGGCAGACCTTGAAGACCTCGTTCCCGTAGTAGCGGACCCCCGAGAGAGCGGCGAGCTCCTTCCGGTACTGCTTCTTCAGGTCCTTCACGAGCTCCTCGGCGCGCGCGCGGTCCGCGTTCAGCCGGTCGAGCACGTTCTGCTGCTCCGCCATCTTCGCGTCGAGCGCCGCCTGCTTCGCCTCCACCTGTGCGAGGGCCTTCGCGGCCTTGGCCTTGAGCCGCTCCTGGTTCGCCTCCTCCTCCACGAGCACGTTCCGGAGGTTGTCGACGTCGTTCGCCAGGTCGGCGTCGGTCTGCGTCAGGGCGTCGACGAACTCGACGCGGTCGGAGAGCTCCGCGAGCGAGGACGCGCCGAGGAGGAACTCGAGCGCCGTGCCCGGCCCCTCCATGTAGGCCTCGGCGGCCCGGGCGTCGAGCTGGCCGCGGAGCTCCGAGTAGCGGGCACGGGCGGCCTGGAGCTGCGTTCGGGTCTTGTTGAGCTCCTCGGTGACCTGTTCGAACCGGCCCCGCGCCTCCTCGAAGGCCTGCAGCAGGATACCGGCCTCGTGGCTGAGCCGGTCGAGGACCTTCTGCTGTTGCCTGATCCGCGTGGCGATCTGCTCGAACTCGGCCTCGGCGGCCGCGAGCTTCTCCTTCGTCGACGGTTCGGCCGCGGCGACACCCATCAGGGTCGTGAGCAGCGCGAACACCGCGGCGACGGCCACCGCGCGGCGCGGGGCGGAGCGGGCACCTCTGGAGTTGTCGGCCATGGGGAAGAGCCTTCCTACCAACGGGCACCCGCGCTGTCAACCGCGCGCCCATCCAGGGTGCCCTGCCGCAGGTCCCCTTGCAACAACCTCCTCGGCGTCCGCGGCTCGGTCCTTGAGGGGCCGGACGCCGCCCGGCTCACGCGAGCGGCAGGCCCAGATCGCGCGCGAGGATCACCCGCAGGATCTCGCTGGTGCCCTCGCCGATCTCGAGCGCCTTCGCGTCCCGATAGAACCGCGCGACCAGCGACTCCTCGACGTAGCCGTAGCCGCCGTGGACCTGGACCGCCTCGCGGGCGCACGCGACGGCGGCCTCGCTCGCGGACAGCTTCGCGATCGCGGCCTCGGCCTTGAACGAACGCCCGTGGTCACGGAACCAGGCGGCCCGCTGGTACGCGAGGCGACCGATCTCGACCGCCACCCGCATGTCGGCGAGCTTGAACGCCACCGCCTCGAACGCGCCGATCGGGCGGCCGAAGGCCTCGCGATCGGTCGCCTGCCGCACGCTCTCCTCGAGACACCCGCGCGCGAGGCCCACGGCGAGCGCCGCGACGGCCACCCTCCCGTCGTCGAGCACCTCGAGGAACTGGGCGTAGCCACGGCCGCGCTCCCCGAGCAGGTTCGCCTCGGGGACCCGGCAGCCCTGGAGGACGACCTCGCGCGTGTCGCTCGCCCGCCACCCGACCTTGCGGTACGGCGGGCCGACCGAGAACCCCGGCGCGTCCACCGGCAGGACGATCGTCGAGACGTCGCCGGCCTCCTCGTCGCGCGCCGCGACGATGCACACGCTCGTGAGCGGCGTGCCGACGTTCGTGATGAAGGCCTTCGTGCCGTCGAGCACCCACTCGCCGCCCTCGAGCCGGGCCGTGGTCCGGATCGCCCGGGCGTCGGACCCGCCGCCGGGCTCGGTCAGCCCGAACGCGCCGAGCGCCGTCCCCCGGGCCATCGGCGCGAGCCACCGCTCCTTCTGCTCCTCGGTGCCGAAGCGGTGGATCGCGTTCGCGCCCAGCCCGACGGCGGCCTCGAGCGTGATCGCCACGGACGAGTCGTACCGGGCGATCTCCTCCAGGCACACGCAGAAGGTGAGCAGGTCCCCGTCGAGCCCCCCGTAGCGGGCCGGGAACGGCAGCCCGAACAGCCCGAGCTCCCCCAGCGTGCGCACGACCTCGAGCGGGAACTCCTCGCGCTCGTCGAACCCGGCGGCGGCCGGCGCCACGACGTCCTCGGCGACGTCGCGCACCGCCCGCTGGAACTCGCGCTGCTCGGGGGTGAGCTCGAAGTCCACCGGCCCAGCCTAGCCTCCGGGCCGCAAGGAGGAGGGCTCGGCGGTGCGCCGTGCTCAGGCGCCCGCGCCGCCGTCCTCGTGGATCGCCACCGCGCCCGGGGCGAGGTCGGGCTCGCGCAGGAGCATCTCGGCGTGGAGCGACTCGAGGAGCGCCCGGGCCGACCCCATCTCCTCGGCGCCGCCCACGGCCTCGGCGCCGAAGACCCTGGCCACCCACCACACCTGGGCGGCCACGTCCTTCTCGTGGCCGCGCTCGCGCACGTCCCGCAGCAGGGCGAGCGCCCGCTCGAGCGCCACGTCGGCCTCGTCCTCGGCGAGCAGGATGGAGGTCTCGGCGTCCAGGAGCCAGTCGACCGTGTCCGGGGCCGTGCCGGCGAGCGCGGCGGTCTCGTCGACGACCTGCCGGGCACCCGTCACGTCTCCGGTCGCGACGAGCGCCTTCGCGTAGGCCCGGGCGGTCCAGGTCACGATGCTGCGCTCCTTGAGCTCGCGGCAGAGCCGGTATGCCTCGCGCAGGTCCCGGATCGCGTCCTCGGGCTCCCCCGCGTACCGGTGGGCGATGCCGCGGGAGGTGAGGACGCTCGCGAGCTCCCAGCGGGCCCCGATCTCCTGGAACGCCTGGACGGCGGCGTCGAGGTGCGGCGCGGCCTCGTCGAGTCGCAGGAGACGCCGCAGCGCGGAGCCGACGCTCTCGTGCGCGACAGCGACCGAGAAGCGATCGCCCGCGCTCTCCGCGATCGCGAGCCCCTGGGCGGCCAGGACGAGGCTCTGCTCCTCGTCGCCGGTCTCGGACTCGAGCACCGCGAGCATCGCGAAGGCCCTGGACTCGGCCCACGTGTCCCCCTCCTCGTTCTCGCGCGTGACGGCGAGCGCCTCCTCGAACATCGCCCGGGCGGTGTCGATGTCACCCCGCCAGTACGGCGCCCACCCGGCGACGAGCAGCGTGCGCGCGAGCGTCCACGGGTCGCCGAGCTCGCGCGCCGCCGACAGCCCCGCGTCGAACAGCTCGCCGGCCCGGTCCCGATCCCCGTTGATCGAGAGCTCGATGTCGCCGAGGAACCGGGATGCATGCGCCCGCACCCGCGCGTCGAGCCCCCCGATCTCGAGGGCGCGTGAGAGGGGGGCGGCCGCGGCCTCGAAGTCGCCGAGCCAGTACCTGGCCTCGCCCAGGTTCGCGAGCAGGATCGCCTGCGAGAGGCCCCAGTCGCGCTCGGCCCCCGAGAGGGCGAGCGCCCGCTCGTACAGGTCGGCGGCGGGTCCGGCCTCCGAGCTCCACAACGCGAGGTCCCCGGCGTGCGTGAGCGCCTCGACCGCGCGATCCGCGAGCGTGCGGTCGTGCGGGTCCAGGTCGAGCGCCGCCCGCGCGGCCTGCTCGAGGTGGAAGCCGATCGAGCGCGGGTACCGGGCGGCCGTCCGCTCGTCCTCGGCCAGCTTCGTCGCGACGCGCAGGTGCAGCCGCTGGCGCTCGCGCTTGGGCAGGCTCTCGTAGGCCACGTCGCGCACGAGCCCGTGGCGGAACCGCCACACGCCGCTCCGCTTCTCGTCGCGGACGAGGAGCTCCTCGTCCTGCAGGAGCCCGAGCACGCGCTCCTCCGGGTCGGCGATCAGCGACAGCTCCGTGACGTGGAACGTCGCCCGCGGGAAGACCGAGGCCTTGCGCACCAGCTCGCGGGCCGGGAACGGCAGGTGGTCGATCCGCGCCGCGATGACCGCCTGGACGGTGGGCGGCAGGAGCGCCCCCGGCACCGGACCGGCGCCGGCCGACGGCCCGGCGTGCATCAGCATGCCGGTCGTCTCGACGATGAAGAACGGGTTGCCGCCGGCGTGCTGCGCGACCCTCCGCGCGGCATCGGTCTCGAGCCCCTCACCAGCCTCCAGGGCGAGCTCGGTCGCGTCGTCGAGGGGCAGCGGCTCGAGGTGCAGGTTGAGCGAGTCGCCGAGGCCCCCGCCCCAATCCGGCCGCTGGTCCAGGAGCTCGTATCGCGCGACGCAGAGCACGAGGACCGGCACCCCCCTGGCGGAGCGCACGAAGGACTCGATCAGGTCGAGCAGCGAGGCCTCGGCCAGGTGGACGTCCTCGAAGACCAGGACGACCGGCCCCGTCCGCGCCAGACCGGCGACGAGCGACAGGAGCCCCGCGCGCAGCTCGCTCACGCGGTACCGGCCCTCGTCGCGGCTCCGGGCCTCCAGCCCGAGCGCGATCCCCAACCGGGCCGCCACGGCCTGAACCTCGTCCGCCGGGCAGCACTCCTCCACCAACTCGTCGAGACGCTCGCGTAGCTTCTCGTCCGACGCGCCTGCCTCCTCGCCGATCACCCCGAGCAGCATCTGCGCGAGCGGCGCGAACGTGACGTCCTCGCCGAACGGGCTCGCGCGGCCGAGGAGGACGGTCGTCGGCTCGGGCAGGCGGCCCAGGAACTCCTCGGCGACGCGGCTCTTGCCGATCCCGGGCTCGCCGAGCAGGGTCACGAGGTGCCCGCGGGCCGTCTCGCGCACCCCCTCGAACGTGTCGGTCAGGAGTCGGAGCTCGCGCCGGCGGTTCACGAGCGGGATCGTCCGCCGCGAGGTCCGGGGCGCGAGCCGCAGCGCCGGCCACGCCGTCGCCACGTCGTCGAACCCCTTGGCCTCGATCCGCAGCGGCTCCCCGTACTCGACGTGCTCGTACGTGAGGAGCCAGCTCGTCTCGGCGACGAGCACCCCGCCCGGCTCGGCCGCCTGCTGGACCCGCGCCGCGAGGTTCACCGTGGCGCCGAACAGCAGCCCCTGCTCCGACGCCTCCGAGCCGATCGCGACCGGCCCGGTGTTGATCCCCACCCGGAGGCGGAGCGGCGACGGCAGGCCGAGCGTCTCGCCGACGCGGCCGATGCGGTCGACGAGCGCGAGCCCCGCGCGCACGGCCAGCAGGGCGTCGTCGTCGTGCGCCTGCGGGATGCCGAACACGCCGACGACGGCGTCCCCGGCGAGGTTCACCGCGCGCCCGCGCAGCGACTCGAGCTCCTCTCCCACCGTCCGGTAGTAGGCCGCGAGGACCTCCCGGTAGCGCTCGGGGTCGATCCGCGAGGACAGCTTCGTCGAGCCGACGAGGTCGACGAACATGACCGTGACGACCTTCCGCTCCTCGGGCGGCGGGGCGCCGACCGGGAAGCCGCACGAGGGGCAGAACCGTGCGCCCTCGGGCAGGGGGGCGCCGCATCGCTCGCACACGGCCTGGCTCACCGGGCCAGCATACGGGCGGCCGCGTCGGCGCCCGAGGCCTCAGGCGGTGCGCTCGACCGGGCGGAAGCCCTCGATGTCGAGGATCGATCCCGTGCGCTCGGTCCCGGGTCTGAGGACCGCCTCGACGCGCTCGCCGATCTCGAGCGGCTCGTCACCGGCGTCGAGGAGCACGTGCAGGAACACGGTGTCGGCGCCGTCCAGACGGACCAGGCCGTACGTGACCGGCACGTCGAGCGGCCGCCCGTCCACGCCGGCGAACGCGACCGTGAAGGACACGAGCTCGCCGCCCGGGCCAACCTCGGTATCGGGCGCGAGCTCCGAGAAGCAGCGCTCGCAGAAGGCCCTGGCCGGCACGTACACGAGCTCGCAGCTCGGGCACCGCGAGCCGAGCAGCACGCCGCCGTCGCGGAGCGCCGCGAAGAACACCTCGCCGGCCCGGCCCGGCGTGTACCGGTGGCCGACCGGGATCGAGCCCGGCCACCGCCGGACGTCGGCCGGACGCGAGGTCTTCTCGAACATCAGGTTCTCCCCTTCGGCCGGAAGTACGCGATGTCGAGGATCGAGCCCTCGCGCTCGTCGTCGTGCTTCCAGACCGCCTCGACGGCCATCCCCACCGTCACGTCGTTCGGGTCGACCTCGCCGAGGAGGTGGAGGAACCCGCCGTCCGACCCGTCGATCGAGATCACCGCCGGCATCTGGGGCGTCTCGAGCGGCCGCATGTCCCACGCGACGTGACACACCGAGTACGTCTGAACGGTCCCGGTCGACCCGACCTCGACCCACGCGTCGGTCGCCCGGAAGCACCGCTCGCAGAACATCCTCGGGGGCACCAGCACGCGCTCGCACCCCGAGCACGATCGCCCGAGGATCCGCCCCCGCCGCAACCCCTCCAGGAAGCGCCCGACCGCGATCCCCGCGTCCCACTCGTAGCGCGCGTCCACCTCGTGCTCGACGGCTCCCACGGCCGAGCGGAACTCGGTCTCCGACAGCGAGCGCCCGACCGGCGCGACCGGCGGCGTGGACGCGTCGGGGGCGGCCGCGTCGGGGGCGGCCGCGTCGGGGGCGGCCGCGGCCGCGCCGGTCCCCGCGCCGTCGACACCCATGACCACGACCGTGCCGACCTGCATCAGGTCGCCCCACGCCTGCGCCACCCCGCGCTCGGGGGTCCCGGGCACCTGCCGCGCGCCGGCCTCGCCGCGGAGCTGCCAGAAGAGCTCGGCGAGCTTCATCAGCCCGGCCGCCGCGATCGGGTTGCCGACGCCGAGCAGGCCACCGCTCGGACAGCTCGGCAGGTCGCCGTCGCGGTCCAGGACGCCGTCGCGGGCAGCCTCGGGGGCCCTGCCGCGCTCGAACAGCAGGAGGCCCTCGAGGTGATGGAGCTCCTTGTAGTCGAACGGGTCGTAGGGCTCGGCGACGTGGATCTGCTTCCGCGGCTCGGTGACGCCCGCCATCTCGTAGGCCATCCGAGCCGCGTTCGCCACGTACTCGGGGAACACGAGGTCGCGGTTCGTCCAGTACGCGGTGTCGAGGTTCCAGCCGACGCCCTGGATCCACACCGGGCGGTCGGTGAGGCGCTCGGCGACGCCCTCGGCCGCGACGACGAGCGCGACCGCGCCGTCGCTGATCGGCGACACGTCCAGGCGCTGCACCGGCCACGCGAGCGTCTCGGACGCGAGCACGTCCTCGACCGTGATGTCGGCCTGCCCGAGCAGCGCCGAGGGGTGCCCGGCCGCGTTCCGCTTGTTCTTGACGGCGACCCTCGCGATGTCCCGCTTGTCCAGGCCGTGCACGCTCATGTACCGCTGCATCTCGAGCGCGAAGATCCAGAGCAGGTTCGGCCCGAGCGGCCGCTCGAGCACGCTGTCGAAGATCGTGAGGAACGCGCCCTGCGGGTGCGGCTGGGTCGAGGACATCTTCTCCTCGGCCACGACGAGCGCGACGTCGGCGATGCCGCTCGCGACCGTGTACCAGGCCTGGATGCCGGCGAACACGCCGCTGCCGCCGCCGACGTACGTGCGGATGCACGGCTTGCCCCACGCCCCCGCGCCCTCGGAGAGGTACTCGCCCTTCATGTGCACGCCGTCGAACGCGTCGGGCGCGCTCGTCAGGCATACGGCGTCGATGTCCTCGAGCGTGAGCTCGCACGAGCCGAGCGCCGCGCGCGCGGCCTCCCACGCGAGCTCCTTGCCCGTCTCCTGCGCACGCCGGACGAACCGCGTCATGCCCGCGCCGACGACCGCGACGCGCCGACCCATCACCGCTCCCCGAAGTGCTCGATGAGCTGCATCCGGTTCCCGTCCGGGTCGGTGAAGGAGGCGAACCGCGCGATGCCGTCGACCTCGCCCTCCTGCGCGCCGAACGACGCGCCATTCGTCTGCATCGCGAACCTCGCGGCGTCCAGATCGTCGACCTCGAACACGACCGTCCCTCCCGGCTCGCGACCGTCGCCGGCGCCGGCGTGCAGGGCGAGCCGGATCGGCCCCGCGTCGAGCTCCGCCCACTCGTCGCCGTCGCGGCGCACGAGCGGCAGGCCGAGCACATCCGTGTAGAACGCGATCGCGCGGTCGAGGTCGGCGACCCAGAACCACACGTGCTCGACGCGGCCGATCATCCCCCGCCCGCCCCCTCATCGTTCGCGAGCACCGCGACCGCTCCCGTCGTGGACGGGACCCCGAGCCGTGACTGCGCGACCGCGGTGTAGATCTCGTCGACCTGTCGCTCGCCGGCCTCGCCGCGGAGCTGCTCGACGCACTCCTGGAGCCGCGCGAGCCCGTTCGCCTGGAACAGGTTCCCCGACCCGAGCGCGCCGCCGGAGACGTTCACCGGCAGGTCGCCGTCGGGCTCGAGCTCGCCCTCCTCGACGAGCCGGGCCAACTCCTGCGCCGTCGCCAGGCCGAGCGCCTCGAGGGCCTGGAGCTCTCGGTACGCGTAGGTGTCGTCGACCTCGGCCAGGTCGATCTCCTCGGCGGCGTCGCGGATCCCGATCTGCCGGTAGGCCATCCGGGCGGCGAGCGCGACGCCGTCCGCCTCGCCCCAGGGCCGGCTCTCGAGCGAGGCGGCGCCGGAGGACCACCCGGCCCCGAGCACCCACACGGGCGCCTCGGTGAGGTCGCGCGCGCGCGGCTCGCCCGCGAGCACGGCGACCACGCACCCGTCGGCGGGGGCGGCGATCTCGAGCTCGCGCAGCGGCCATGACACGGGCGTCGAGTCGTCGACCTGCTCGACGTCCAGGTCCGCCGGGTACGCGGCGCGCGGGTTGTCGAGCGCGTTCCGCCGGTTCTTCGCGACGACCGTCGCGCAGTGCTCCTCGGTGAGCCCGGTCCGCTCGAGGAACGCGTTCATGTCCAGGCCCGCGACGGCCGTCGCCGGCATCCCGAGCGGCCGGTTCCACACCGGGTCGAGCGCGAACGCCTCGATCGCGCCGAGCGACACGATGTCCGACGCCTTGCTGTGGGCCTCGACCGACACCACCTCCGCGACGCCGGAGCGGATCAGCATGAGCCCGGTCGCCACGCCGAGCAGCCCGTCCCCCGCCACGGTGTGGACGGGTCGCTGCACCGCCCCGAGCTGATCGGGCACGTACTCGTCGAAGATGCTCGTTCCCTCGAGGAAGTCCTCGGAGCAGCACACGAACGAGTCGACCTCGGCGCGCGGGTCCACGCCCGCGTCGAAGTACGCGCGCTGGGCCGCCTCGAACATCAGCTCCTTGTAGGACAAGCCGGCCACGATCGGGGCGAACCCGGCATGGCCGATGCCGACGACGGCGACCCTCGGCTCCACGTGGTCGATCCTCGCACGGTCGGGGCTGGATCGTCCCACGAGATCGCGCCGGTATGCTCCCGCCGTGGCGACCTCGAGCGGCGGGCTGCGGCGGATCCGCTGGGCGGCGGTGCTGCTCGCGATCGCGCTCGCGTACGGCGTGACCGGGTACATGCTGCTCCAGGGGTGGTCGTTCCTCGACGCGCTCTACATGACGGTCACGACGTTCACCACGGTCGGCTTCCGCGAGGTCCGACCGCTCGACGACGCCGGCCGCGTGTTCACGCTCTCGGTGATCGCGATCGGGGTCGCGCTCGTGCTCATCACGATCGCGCTCGCCGCGCAGTGGGTCATCGAGGGTCAGTGGGGCGAGCGGACCAGGAGGAAGCGCATGCAGCGACGGATCGACGGCCTGTCGGGCCACTACCTCATCTGCGCGTACGGCCGCGTCGGCCGGGCGATCGCCCGCGAGTTCGAGGCCGAGGGCGTCCCGTTCGTCGTGATCGACCCCAAGGAGGATCTGCAGGAACGCATGGAGCACGACGCCGTCCTGTACCTGATCGAGGACCCGTCCGAGGAGGGTGTGCTCCTCCGCGCCGGCGTTCGCCGGGCGCGCGGGCTCGTGTGCGCGGTCGACTCGGACGCGACGAACGTCTACATCACCTTGATGGCGCGGTCCTTGAACCCGGACCTGTTCATCGTCGCCCGTGCCTCGGAGCGCGGCTCGGACCAGCGCCTGTTGAAGGCGGGTGCGGACCGGGTCGTCTCGCCGTTCGTGAGTAGCGGGCGGCACATGGCGCTCGTCGCGCTGCGACCTCGCGCGGCCGACGTGGTCGAGGTCGAGTCGGCGGGCGCGAGCTCGCTCCGGCTCGAGGAGCTCCGGATCGAGGCCGGCTCGTCCACGGCCGAGCGCACGATCGCCGAGGCGATGGGCTCCACACCGGTCCTCGCGATCCGGCACCCCGGCGGCCAGATCACCGCGAACCCGCCCCCCGACCTGGTGCTCCGACCCGGCGACCTCGTCCTGATGATCGGCGAAGAGGACCTGCCCGCCGTGCGCCGCGGTTCCTAGCGCCGCGCGGACCCGGTCCCCGCCCGATGAACCAGATGCGTGGCGAGCGGGCCGACGACCGCGAGGAGGAGCACGTACGTGGCCGCGAGCGGACCGAGCTTCGGCTCGAGGCCGGCGGCGACCGCCAGGCCCGCGATCACGATCGAGAACTCGCCTCGGGCGACGAGCGCCCACCCCGCCCGGCGCCTGCCTCGCGGGCCGACCCCCGCCCTCCGCGCCCCCCACCACCCCGTCGCGAGCTTCGAGGCCGCGCCGACGGCCGCGAGGAGCGTCGCCGGGATCGCGACCGATGGGATCGACGACGGATCCACCTGGAACCCGAAGAACAGGAAGAACGCGCCGGCGAAGACGTCGCGGAGCGGACGGATCAGCCTTCGGGCTCGGGACGCGGCCGAGCCGGAGAACACGATGCCGGTGAGGAACGCCCCGACCGCCGCAGACACGTTCACCGCCTCGGCCGAACCCGCGACGACGAGCAGGATCCCGAGGAGGGCCAGGAGGAACGCCTCGTCCGACGGCGTGACGATCGCGCGGCTGAGGACGTCGCCGTACCGGGAGGCCAGGACCAGGATCCCGGCGACGAGCAACCCTGCCAGGGCGGCCTCCACCGCGATCTCGGACGCCTGGCCGCCGGTGAGCAGGATGCTCACGACCGGCAGGAAGACCGCCATCGCGAGGTCCTCGAAGACGAGGATCCCGAGGACGGTGGAGGTCTCCCGGTTGCCCATCCAGCCGAGCTCGTCGAGGATCCTCGCGACGACGCCGGATGACGAGATGTACGTGACGCCTCCGAGCACCGTCGCCGCGAGCACGTCCCACCCCAGGAGCAGCCCGGCGAGGAAGCCGGGGATCGCGTTGAGGACGATGTCGACGCCGCCGACCGCGGCGCCGTCCCGGAGGCTGCGGACGAGGTCCTGCGCCGAGTACTCGAGCCCGAGCGAGAACAGCAGCAGGACGAGCCCGATCGTCGCCCCCGACTCGACGAATGCCTCGGCCGTGACGAGGGGGATCACGCCGCCCTCCCCGAACGCGAGACCCGCCAACAGGTACAGCGGGATCGGGGAGAACCCGAACCTCCCCGCGATGCGCGAAAGCACCGCCAGGAGCAGGACGACGCCGCCGAGCTCCAGGAGGAACAGCGGTCCGTGCACCGCTATCCGGTGCGAAGGAGGACGGCCAGCTCCTCGATCCCTCGGGGGGTGCCGACCACGACCAGGGTGTCTTCGGCCTGGAGGACCTGCTCGGGGCCGGGTGCGGGGACCGCGTCGTCCCCGCGGAGCACGGCGACGATCGAGACGCCGGTCCGGGTGCGCGCCTGCGTGTCGCCGATCGTTCCGCCGGCGAACGGCGAGCCCTCCTGGACCCGCAGCCAGTCGATCCCGAGCCCCGAGATCCGCTGCTGCAGCTGGTCGAGCTCGCGCGCGATCTGCGACCCGCCGAGGAGCTCGGCGAGCGTCCGACTGTCCTGTTCGTCGAGGCTGAGGATATCGCGGGAGGCGTCCGGGTCCCGGACGTCGTCCACGGTCAGCTCCTTGCGGCCGGATCGGTGGTGGATGACGGCCACGCGGCGCCCGGACGCGGTCTGGAACTCGAACCGGATCCCGACGCCCGGGAGCGGCGTCTCGCTCACCACGGTCCTCGCGTCGTCGTCCCTCGGCTCCGGTCGGGGGGCGCCGCGCCGCCGCATCACTGGCCGAGGATCCGCTTCTTCTGGTTCTGGAACTCCGCCTCGGTGAGGACGCCCCGGTCCCGGAGCTCGGCGAGGCGTTGGAGCTCGGTCGTGACCGACGGGGCGGACGGCGACGGGCCCGACCCGCCCTGGTACATCCGCTGCTTGTTCTCCTCGCCCTGCTGGTAGATCGTCCGCTGGACGTGCTCGGGGTTCCGGACGTTCGCGAACACGTTCCGCCCGTATTCGCTCGCGGACTGGATGATCAGGTCGCCCGCCCCGACGACCCGCTCGAGGATCGACTGCTGGAACCGCACGTCGTTGATCGCCTCCAGCGGGATCTCCATCGAGCGCTTCGCGATGAACCCCTCGCGGTGGATGATCCGGTCGGTCGTCACCGCGAAGTTCGACGTGGCCCACGCGATGAACCCGCGCAGCGGGTACCAGACCAGGATGACGAGTCCCAGCGCGAGCGCCCCCCACACGACCGCCGAGCGCCCCGCCCCGTCGTTGGGCGCCAAGTTCCACGCCAGGATGTACCCCGCCACGACCAGCACCGTCACGAGGGTCGGCATCACGAGTGCGATCCAGTGCGGGCGGAGGTCGAGGACGAGCTCCTCCCCCTCGATCAGCAGGCGGCGCGGGAACGGCATATCCGGACACTATCCCGGGTCGCCGAGGCCCGGCAACGCGTCGCCGCGAAGGTGCTCGACCTCGCCGAACCGCACGACCCGCACCCCGGCGTCGGACCGAACGACGAGCCCCCCCAGGACGTCGAGGTCCACGGCCTCCCCCTCGACGACCTCGCCCTCGGTGGTCGTGGCGCGCACCCGCCGGCCGATCGTCGAGCACACCCGGCGGTAGCGGTCCAGCACGGCCTCCGCGAACCCCGTCTCCGACGGCCGCGGTTCCCGCGCGAACCCTTCGAGGAAGGCGCCGAGGACCTCGGCCGCGTCCACGGCCCCGAGCGCCCCCGCGGCCGGGACGTCCGGCGCGGCCCCGAGGTTGAGACCGACGCCGAGCACCACGTACGCGAGCAGGCCGTCGCGAGACCGTGACTCCGCGAGGATCCCGCCGACCTTCGCGTCGTCCGCGAGCAGGTCGTTCGGCCACTTGCACCAGACCTTCGTCCCGGCGGTCCCTCGCAGCGCCTCCGCCATCGCCGCGCCGGCGAGGAGCGTGAGCAGCCCGCCGCGCTCCGGGGCGAGCTCGGGCCGCAGGATGACGGAGAACAGGAGGGCGCCGGGCTCGTCGAGCCACCGCCTCCCGAGGCGCCCCCGGCCCTCGGTCTGATGCCCCGCGGCCACGAGCGTCCACTGCGGCGCCCCGGCGTCGGCGAGCTCGAGCGCCGTGGCCTGCGTGGACCCGGTAACCTCATCGAACCGCACGGGGGCGTTCGAGCCGATCCGCTCGAGGGCGGAGCGCAGCGCGGCGTCGGACAACGGCAACGTTTGACTCCCGGTCGGCCTGAGACGATTATCGCGACCCGGAGCGACCCGTGGCCAAGATCCGCATCCTGATCGCGAACCGCGGCGAGATCGCGGTCCGCATCATCCGCACCCTGCGCGAGCTCGGCCTCCGCTCGGTCGCCGTGTACTCGGACGCGGACCGGGACGCGCTCCACGTCCAGATGGCGGACGAGGCGTACCACATCGGCCCGGCGCTCGCCGCCGACTCGTACCTGTCGATCGGCGCCGTCCTCGAGGCCGCGCGCAAGGCTCGGGCGACGGCGATCCACCCGGGCTACGGCTTCCTGTCCGAGCGCGCGCACTTCGCGCAGGCGGTCATCGAGTCCGGCTACGTCTTCGTCGGCCCCTCGCCCGAGGCGATCGAGACGATGGGCGACAAGGCCGCCGCGCGGCAGGCCGCCGAGCGGGCCGGCGTCCCCATCGTCCCGGGGACGATCGAGCCGGTCGGCGTCGACGAGGCCCGACGCGAGGCCGAGCGCATCGGGTACCCGGTCATGGTGAAGGCCGCCTTCGGCGGCGGCGGGCGTGGGATGCTCGTGGTCCGCAAGCCCGAGGACCTCGAGGGTGCGCTCGCGCGCGCGACCCGCGAGGCGACGTCCTACTTCGGCCGCCCGGAGGTCTTCCTCGAGCGGTACATCGAGCGCGGCCACCACGTCGAGGCCCAGGTCCTCGCGGACACCCACGGGACGATCGCGTTCCTTGGCGAGCGCGACTGCTCCGTCCAGCGCCGCCACCAGAAGCTGATCGAGGAGACGCCCTCGCCGATCATCGACGCCGAGCTGCGGACCCGCCTCGGAGAGGCCGCGATCGCGCTCTCGAAGGCCTCGGGCTACGTGAACGCCGGCACGGTCGAGTGCATCGTCGACGAGGATGGCGAGTTCTACTTCCTCGAGATGAACACGCGCCTGCAGGTCGAGCACACGGTGACCGAGATGGTCACCGGTCTCGACCTCGTCGCGCTGCAGATCGCCGTCGCGCTCGGCGAGCGGGTGGACGTCGACGGCTTCGAGCCCAGGGGGCACGCGATGCAGTGCCGCATCAACGCCGAGGACCCCACCCGGAACTTCCTGCCTGGGCCAGGCCGCGTCACGCGGTACCGCGAGCCGTCCGGCCCGTTCGTACGGGTGGACTCGGCGATCCGGGAGGGCAAGGAGATCCCGGCGGACTACGACTCGATGTTCGCGAAGCTCGTCGTCTCGGGGGACCACCGCGAGCGCACGCGGCGCCGGATGCTGCGGGCTCTCGACGAGTTCCACGTCGAGGGCGTCCCGACGACGATCCCGCTCCATCGCTGGATCCTGAACAGCGCGGAGTTCCGTCGCGCGACGCACACCACGACCTGGCTCGAGCAGGCCCTGCGCGAGGCCGAGCTTCCGGGCGCCGACTGGTCGAGGGCGGCGAGCGGCGAGCCACCCGGCGTCCCCGCGGAGCTGCTCGTCGAGATGGACGGGCGGCGGGTGCCGATCCGGATCTTCGACCATCGCCGGGACCACGCGCCGAAGCCGCCGGCCCGGCACACCGGCCACGGCGGCGAGCACGTCCACAGCGTGATCGCCGCGCCGATGCAGGGCACGATCCTCCGCGTCCTCGTCGAGCCCGGCCAGGAGATCCAGGCGGGCGACGTGATCTGCATCCTCGAGGCGATGAAGATGGAGAACGCGGTCCCCGCGCCGCGCGAGGGCGTGGTCTCCGAGCTGCCCATCGACGCCGGTCAGATCGTGCAGGTCGGCCAGACGCTTGCCGTCATCGACTGACGCCCGCCTCCACGGCCTGAGGCCCAGCGTCGTCCGGCGCGTCCGCGGGCGGGCCGTCGGGGATCCACAGGCGGAAGACCGTTCCGTCCGGGCCGCTGCGCTCGAGCCAGAGCCGGCCTCCGATCGCGTCGGCGAGCCGGCGGCAGATGTACAGGCCGAGGCCCGTGCCGCCCACGCTCCGCGTGGTCGAGCTGTCCACCTGGTAGAAGCGGTCGAAGATGCGCTCCTGCGCCTCCTCGGGGATCCCGTGTCCCTCGTTCTCGACGGAGACCAGCAGGCCGTCGCCCGTCGACGCGCCGCGCACCGTGATCTTGGTGTCGGGGGGCGAGTACTTCAGCGCGTTCTCGACGAGGTTCGAGACGATCTGGTGCACCTTGCCTTCGTCCGTCTCCACGATCCGAAGGCTCGAGTCGAAGCGCAGGTCGAAGGCCTGGCCGTGGCCGCTCGCTTGGAGCTCCTCGACGACGTGGCGCGCCACTTCGGACAGCGACACCGGCGAGAGCGAGAGCGGCTCGACCTCGGACTCCAGCCGGGACACGGCCAGCAGCTGCTCGATCAGCCGTCGCAGGCGCTCGCTCTGGCGATCGGCCGCCTCCAGGAACGCGCGCTCCTCCTTGCTCGCGAGGCGCGGCCCGAGCTGCAGCATCGTCTTGATGTAGCCCTGGATCGACGTCAGCGGCGTCCGCAGCTCGTGCGACACGACCGCCGCGAAGTCGTCCTTCATCCGCCCGAGCTCCTTCTCCTGCTCGAGCGCCTGCTCGAGCCGGTGGACGAGCTCGGTGTTGTGGAGCGAGGCGGTGGCGCCGAGGTACACGGCGGCGACCGGCACGACCATGAGGGGCACGAGCCACACGTCCGTCTCGGCCAGGACGATCACCACGGGCGCGAGGGCGCACAGGGCGGCCGCCGTCGCCGCCTGGAACAGCAGGTCGTCCAGGAGGTAGGCCCGGACCGACACGCCCTGCGAGAGCGCGATCGCGGTCCCGGTGAGGCCGTCGTTCACGACCAGGAAGGCCACGGCCGCGAGCGTGAGCGGGCCGAGGACCGCCGCGGACATCTCGCGCGGCCCGCCGAGCATCGTGTAGACCGCTCCGGCGGCAGCGACGGACAGCACGTACTGCGCCACGTTGAAGATCGTCTTCCACGGCGACTTTTGGTTGACGACGTCGCCGACGAGCGAGGCGAACGCGAACACCGCGGCGGCCGCGGCGGTGCCGAACGCCAGGAGGATCGCGATGCCGAACGTCGTGGAGATGCCGATCTCCTCGACCTGTCCGGCACGAGGGGCGCGGATCGGTAGCAACTCACCGGCCACCGCGAGCCCGGCGCACAGCCAGAACACGGCGGGATCCGCCTCGATCGCTGCGGTGTCGATCCGCGGGATCAGGACCGCGAGGACCGCGAGACCCGCGAGGGAGACGGCGGCGGCGAACAGGCGCCCACGATCGGGGTGGGCGCCGACGACATCACGGGACGGCAGCGCAGCGCTCATCCGTACAGAAATCGGCTCCCCGAGGAGCGGGGTTGAGGCTCGGTCGCGCTCGGGACTCAGCGCGGGATCTTCTTCGGCGCGCCAAGGACGAAGGCCAACACCAGGAGCAGCGCCGGCGAGTACCAGAGACTGCGGAGCCTCTGCCTCATCGCTCGGTCACCTCCTTCGCCTGCGGCGCCGCACGGACCGCGTGCCGCGCTCGTCGTACTGCACGGTAGCGGTGTCGCGGGGTGGAAGACATCGGTCACCGGCACCAAACCGAGATAGGGACAGGCCTTCGACGGGGCCCCCGGTCGGGGGACAGCAGATGTGGGATGTTGCGCCGACGGCGCTCCGCTCCTCCTGAGCTCGGGATGGCCCGACCGGTAGGCTGGCGGGACCCGGACGGAGCGGAGGCTCGGTGATCCTCGTCGTGGCGCTGGTCCTCGCGCTGGCGCTCGTGCCGCTCGGCGGAGGGCGGCTCCGCCGCCTGTCGACCCTGCGCCTGCGGTCGCCGGGGCTGCTCTGGCTGGCGCTCGGCACCCAGGTGGCGCTCATCGCGTTCCCCGGGGACGAGACCCCGTGGCGGATCGCCCTGAACGTGGCGACCTACCCGCTCGGCCTCGCCTGGGTGGGGATGAACCGTCACGTCCCCGGGATGTGGGTCGTGGGGGTCGGCGCCGCCTGCAACCTCGTGGCGATCCTCGCGAACGGCGGGGTGATGCCGGCCTCGGCGTGGGCGTACGAGGTCGCCGGGCTCTCGGACGGGCCGGGCTCCTTCACGAACTCCGCGGTCCTGGCCGACCCGAAGCTGCTCGTCCTCGGCGACGTGCTGCCGATCCCCTCGTGGGTGCCGTTCGCGAGCGTCGTCAGCGTGGGAGACGTCCTCATCGTGCTCGGCGTGGCGTACGCGATCCACCGGGTCTCCGGGTCGCGCCTCGCCGGGCGCGCTCGACCCTCCGAGGGCTCGCCGGCCGACACCCGCTGAGAGCGGCTCAGGCCCCGGGCCGACCCCAGGCGTCGCGCCCCGTCACGCGGAACCCGGCGTCGTGGATCTTGTAGGCCCGATTGACCGAGATGAGCAGCGCGGTCATCGTCTCGGCGATCCGCGCCTGCGTGAGGTCTCCGGCGTCCACCCACCGCAGGTTGGGGATCCGGTCGATCAGCTCGCCGACCGTCGCCTTCGCCTCCTTGTCGGTGCCGCAGACGAACACGTCGCTGTCCATCGGGCGCTCGAGGGCCTGGAGCTGCTCGCCGCTCACCGTGTGGAACGCCGCGACCATCTTCACGCCCGGGTCGAGGATCGCCTTGGCCTGCTCGGCCGCCGAGCCGTGCCACGGGCGCACCACGTGCCACGCGCGGCCACCGACGGCCGTCGCGAGGGGGCTCGTGCAGTCCACGACGATCCTGCCGGCCGCGACGTGCGCCTTGATCGCCCGGTAGATGTCGGCCTGTCCGGCGAACGGGACCGTGACGAAGGTCACGTCGCCGCGCTCGGCGGCCTCCTCGTTCGTCGTGCCGCTCACCTTCGCGTCACCGCCCAGGATCCCGACGGCCTTCTCGGCGGTGGTCGCGCCCTTCTCGGCGGAGCGCGAGCCGATGATCACGTGCTCACCTGCGCGGGCAAGGCGGAGCGTGAGGCCGAAGCCCTCCTCCCCCGTCCCGCCGATCACTGAGATGTCCATGGCCGGCAAGCGTAGCCGAACGCAACGGCCCGGCCGGGTCCACCCGGCCGGGCCGCCACGGGACGTTCGGGTGTTACTTGACGCCCACCTGCACCTTCACGACGGCGAAGTCGTAGCCCGCGACGCCGTTGCCCCAGGCGTACACCTGGTACGCGGTGCCCTTGCGGAGCTTGAGGACGTCGGGCCCGATGACCGGCTCGTAGTCGTCCGGCAGCGAGACCCAGGTCGCGTACACGCCCGTCGGGACCTTCATCGTGGCCGAGGCCCCGTTCGGGACGTCCTGCAGCAGGACCGAGCCGTTCGCCCACACGTCGACCTCGGGCGCGGCGGCCGTGTGGCGCACGGTCAGTCGCGCGGTGGCCTTCGGGAGCGCCTTCACGTTGTTCCTGAACAGCGCGAGCGTGGGCGCGCCGCCCTCGTTCAGGTGCGCGACGGCCGTGTAGTCCTTGCCGCCCATCAGCTCGACGTCGTTCGCCGAGAGGATCGCGGGGTCGCCGCAGTCGTCGGCCTCGGCGACGATCTTCAGGTCGTACGTGCCCGCGTCGAGCGCGACACCGGTGACGACCTCGCCGGGGTTGAAGTCCGGGATGGCCTCGCCCCCGTTCACGCACACGTTCACGTCGACGCCGGGGATCCCGTGCACGACGTTGAGCTTGGCCTTCGAGGCCGCGCCGGCCGTCCCGACGCCGAGCACCGAGATCGCCAGCGATGCGGCGACCGCGAGCCCCAGGAACCGCTTCCGCATGTCCGTCTCCTTCCGTTCGGTGGCGGCCGTTCCGCCATCGCAAGGACGGTACTCGAACGCGTGCGGGACGACGAGGTTTAGCCCTCTTATGCATAGGTTTGAGGCCCCGTCTGCAGCGACCCCCGGGGCTCAGCGGGTGGAGCGGTGCTCGCCGAAGACCCGGCGGAGCACGTCGGAGACCTCCCCGAGCGTCGCCCTGGCCCGCAGCGCTTCGCGGATCGGCACGAGCAGGTTGTCCGTGCCGCGGGCGGCCGACTCGACTTCTGCGAGCGCGCGCTCGGCCGCGGGGCCGTCCCGCTCGGCGCGGATCCGACGGAGGCGGTCGACCTGGCGCTCGACCTCCCCCTCCTCGAAGCGCTGGAGCTGGACCGGCCGCTCCTCGGACTCCTCGAAGCGGTTCACACCGACGACCACCCGGTCGCCGGTCTCGACGGCGCGCTGGAGACGGAACGCCGCCTCGTGGATCTCGTCCTGGTAGAAGCCCTGCTCGATCGCGGCGATCGCCCCGCCCATCGCGTCGATCCGTTCGAGGTACCCGGCGGCCCGCCGCTCGACCTCCGTCGTCAGCGTCTCGACGAAGTATGAGCCGCCGAGCGGGTCGGCGACGTTCGCGACGCCGGTCTCGAGCCCGATGACCTGCTGCGTCCGCAGCGCGAGCTTCGCGGCCTGCTCGGTCGGCAGCGCGAGCGCCTCGTCGAACGAGTTGGTGTGCAGCGACTGCGTCCCCCCGAGCACCGCCGCGAGCGCCTCGAGCGTCGTCCGCACGACGTTGTTCCGCGGCTGCTGGGCGGTGAGCGTCGCGCCCCCCGTCTGGGTGTGGAAGCGGAGCGCGAGGCTCCGCGGGTCGGTCGCGCCGAAGCGCTCGGCCATGATCCGGGCCCAGAGCCGGCGCGCCGCCCGGAACTTGGCGATCTCCTCGAAGAAGTGCATGTGGCAGGCGAAGAAGAACGACAGCCTGGGCGCGAACGCCTCGAGCTCCAGGCCGGCGTCGAGCGCCGCCCGGACGTACGCGATGCCGTTGGCGAGCGTGAACGCGACCTCCTGGACCGCGGTCGCCCCCGCCTCTCGCATGTGGTAGCCGCTGATCGAGATCGTGTTCCACCGCGGGATACGCTCGCCGCAGTACGCGAACAGGTCGGTCACCAGGCGCATCGAGGGCTGGGGCGGGTAGATGTACGTGCCCCGCGCCGCGTACTCCTTGAGGATGTCGTTCTGCACCGTCCCCGAGAGCTCGGACGGGGGCACGCCCTGCTCCTCGGCCACGAGCTCGTACAGGAGCAGGAGGATCGGCGCGGTCGCGTTGATCGTCATCGAGGTCGAGACCCGGTCGAGCGGGATGCCCTCGAACAGCCGGCGCATGTCCTCGATCGTGTCGATCGCCACACCGGTCCTGCCGACCTCGCCCTCGGCGCGCGGGTGGTCGGAGTCGTAGCCCATCTGCGTGGGCAGGTCGAACGCGACCGACAGGCCGGTCTGCCCGTGCTCGAGCAGGTAGCGGAACCGCGCGTTCGTCTGGCCGGCGGTGCCCATGCCGGCGTACTGGCGCATCGTCCAGGGACGGCCGCGGTACATGCTTGGGTAGGGTCCGCGCGTGAACGGCGCCAGGCCCGGCGCGCCGAGGTCCCGGGCCGGGTCGAGCCCGCGCACGTCCTCCGGTCCGTAGAGGGGGCGCAGCTCGATCCCCGCATCGGTCGAGCGCGGCTCCTCGGTCATGCGCCACAGGGTAGCGGGATAGCATCTGCGCCATGGACATCGTCGATCCGCGTATCGAGGCGTACATGGGGTCCTTGCTCACCCGGCACGACGAGCCCGTGCTGCTCGAGATGGAGGAGGAGGCCCGGGGGAACGGGTTCCCGATCATCGACCGGCTCGTCGGTGCGACCGTCGAGGTGCTCGCGCGGAGCGTGGGCGCCCGTCGCGTGTTCGAGCTCGGCTCCGGCTACGGCTACTCGGCCTACTGGTTCGCCCGGGCGGTGGGCCCGGGCGGCGAGGTCCACTGCACCGACGGCGACCCGGTGAACGAGCCGAAGGCGCTCGCCTACCTGCGGCGGGCGGGTCTGGACGCCCCGATCCGCTGGCATGTCGGCGACGCCGTCCGGCACCTGAACGCCGCCGAGGGCGAGTTCGACGTCGTCTACAACGACATCGACAAGACCGGCTATCCCGGCGCGTGGCTCGCCGCCCGCGAACGGGTCCGCGTGGGCGGCCTGTACCTGTGCGACAACGTCCTGTGGTACGGCCGCGTCACGGAACCCCA
>Ga0105094_10000393_pt1 | contig 21320 bp, 14 predicted proteins | sample PPLLak1March2015_2_FD_87023 | JGI IMG/M metagenome (GOLD analysis project Ga0105094, IMG submission 87023) | Freshwater sediment microbial communities from Prairie Pothole Lake near Jamestown, North Dakota, USA - PPLs Lake P8 Core (3) Depth... | ecosystem: Environmental > Aquatic > Freshwater >...
ACGGCCAGCCCGAGGCCGGCGGAGGAGAGGAAGACGCCAGTGAGGTCCAGTTTGCTGCGACGCCCAAGCGTGGCTGGGATCAAGCCCAGGAACAGCATGAGTGCGAGCACGACCACCGTCTCCCCGGCAAAGACCAGCCGCCAGGTGTAGTTTGCGGTGACCCACCCGCCAATCAGCGGGCCGAGGGCGACCGCCGCGCCGCTGACGCCGCCCAGGATGCCATAGGCCAGGGCGCGTTGACGGCCGGTGTAGGTGGCGGCGGTGAGGGTGGCGATGGCCGGGATGACCAGCACCGCGCCAAAGCCCTCGATGAAGGACCAGCCGATGAGCAGCACCTCGAGCGTGGGCGAGAGCGCCGTGGTCAACGAGCCTGCGCCGTAGACCAGCAGGCCGACGGTGAAGGCGCGCTTGGCGCCCCATCGGTCGCCGAGTTTGCCGCCGAGCAGCATGAAGGCGGCCATCACCAGCGTGTACAGGGTGATGGCCGTCTGCAGGCCGACAACGGTCGTGTTCAGGTCTTCGGCAACTTGCATGATCGACACGTTCATCACGGTCGTGTCGAGAACCATAATGAACTGCGCCGCCGCCAGCATGGCGATGACGCCCCAACTCATCTTCTTCGCGGCAATCTGTGCTTCGCCTGTCATGGCCCTCAATGCCCTCGATGGCTCAGACTATTCGGTCGGGTCGATTCTTGTCGAGGCGCGCTGGCCTGCCTTCGGTGCTGGCCGTCGCGCCTGGTATAGGGCGAGGGAGGCGGTGCGTGGATGTGGCCCCCACCGCTACCCCCATTGCCTCCTCCGTCCAGCGGGGATCAGCCCGTCGCCTGGCGGAGCACCGCGAGTGGAATCCTCCCGTGCCTGTGGCGGTATTCGGGGGGCAAAGGATCCTCCACCTGGATGGTGCGCGCAGCGATGCTCCCTGCACCAAGCCGGATCCTGCCGCGCCTGCCACGCACTCTCGCATACGGCGCGCTCGAACGGCAGGACGACCAACTGCAGATGAAAGGTGACCGGGAGCAGGTGGGAGGGGAGCTCCGACCTGCTCCCGGGTATTTCCACCCCCTCTCCGCCATGCATCCTTGCAGACTCGAGCATCGCTTGCGGAGTGGGGGATTGGGGGTGAGGCGGAGACGGCAGGCACTGCACCGCCTTACGCCTGGGCCGGGGCAGCGGCCCAGGCGGCTCTCGCGGCCGGCTGGCTACGCCGGCGCAGGAAGAACTTGATCACCTCGATCACCAGCAGCAGGCAGATGGCCAGGCCAAAGCACAGCCGCCACTGGTCGCCGCTGAGTGTGGTGAGCCCGAGAGCGCGCTGCATGAAAGGCAGTTCGGTCGGCAGGAACGTCAGGGCGAACGAGAGGCCGAACAGGGCCAGCTGACGGCGATCGCCAAAGGTGTCGCGCGTCAAGACGGTTCCGGTGACGGAACGGGAGGACAGGCCGATCACCAGGTTGAAGAGCGAGAAGAGCACGAAGCCCATGGTGGCGGCGACGGCCGTGCCGGCGGGCGTGAACTCGCCCTCGACCCACAGCGTGGCGAGCGCCATCAGCAGGCCGACGAAGAAGACCTGCGCCCACTGACCGAGCGAGAGCACCGGCTGCGTGAGCGGACGCGGCTTGTGCTCCATCAGCCCGGGCAGGGGCTTGTCGAAGCCGAGGGACGTGGCGATCGGCACCTGCACCAGGAAATTGATCCAGAGCACCGCCAGCGTGGTGAAGGGCACCCCGCCCAGGACGCCCCAGTAGGCGGCGCCCAGGTAGCTGAGGATGAACGCCGGCAGGGCGGTCATCTGGAAGCGGATGTACTTGGCCAAGTTGTCGTAGATAGCCCGGCCGTGCTCCACCGCCTTGACGATGGTGGCGAAGTTGTCGTCGGTCAGGATCATCACCGCCGATTCCTTGGACACCTCGGTTCCGGTAATGCCCATGGCCACGCCGATATCGGCCTTCTTCAGCGCCGGGGCGTCGTTGACGCCGTCGCCGGTCATGGCGACGATGTTCTGCTGGCGCTGCAGCAAGCTGACCAGGCGGATCTTGTCCTCCGGCGCGACGCGGGCGATGACGCCAATCTCCGGGAGTTTCTGGAGCAGCTCGTCGTCGCTCATCTTGGCGAATTCGGCGCCGGTCAGCGCCGTTCCGGTGATGCCCAGCTCCTTGCCGATGGCGGCGGCGGTCACGGCGTGATCTCCGGTGATCATGCGCACCTGGATGCCGGCGCTGTGGCACCTGGCGATGGCGTCCTTGGCCTCGGCGCGCGGCGGATCGACAATGCCGACCATCGCCAGGAAGGTAAGGTCCTTCACCCGATCGAGCAGCTCGCTCTTCGGGTCGAATGTCGCCGGGTCGAAATCCTTGCGGGCGACGACCATCACCCGCTCACCGGCTTCGGCCATGCGTTCGTTCCCCGCCAATGCCAGCCTGCGGGTCTCCTCGGAGGCCGGGGCGTTCTCGCCGCCGGGGACCCAGAACGATGCGGTGCGGGGAATCAAGACGTCCGGGGCGCCTTTGACGAAGCAGCGCACGACCTCTTTCCCCTGCTCATCCTTCATCTTGTGGAATGTGCCCATGAGCTTGTAGTCCGAGTCGAACGGGATCTCGGCGACGCGGGGGTACATCTCGCGTGCGCCGTCGACGTCGATGCCGCCCTTGGCGGAGAGCACGATCAGCGCGCCTTCGGTCGGATCGCCGATGAGCGTTTCACCGTCCAGGCGGGCGTCGGCGCAAAGCGCCATGGGCAGCAGGATTGGATCCAGATCGAGTTTGGCGCCGCCGCTGTGCAGCAGCTCGCCCTTGGTGCTGTAGCCTTCGCCGGTGACCTTGTAGCGGTTCTGCCCGGGGACGACGAACTCGCGGGCGGTCATCTTGTTCAAGGTCAGCGTGCCGGTCTTGTCGGAGCAGATGGCCGAGACCGATCCCAGCGTTTCGACCGACGGCAGGCGCTTGACAATGGCGTTCTGCGCGGCAAGGGAACGCGTTCCCAACGAGTAGAGCGAGGTCACCACAGCCGGCATTCCGGTCGGGATGGCCGAGATCGCCAGCGCCACGCCGGCGATGAACAGCGAGTCGAAGTCCTTCCCCTGCGAGAGCCCGATTGCCAGCATCAGCAAGAAGGCCACCCCGGCCAACCCGGCAATGATCATCGTCAGCCGGTCGAGCTGCTTCTGCAGCGGGGTCTTGTCGGCCTCGGTCTTGTTCAACAGGTCGGCGATACGGCCCATCTCGGTGGCCATGCCGGTGGTGGTGACGATCATTTCGCCGCGGCCGCGGGTGACCGAGGTGTTCATGTAGGCCATGCTGTGCCGGTCGCCGAGCGGGACATCGGGTATGGTGATGGCCTCGGTGTCCTTGGACGAGGCGACGCTTTCGCCGGTCAGGGCGGCCTCCTCGATTTCAAAGGTGGCGGTCACGAACAGGCGCCCGTCGGCCGGGACCCGGTTGCCGGCTTCCATCAGCACGATATCGCCCGGCACAAGCTCGCTGGCGTCGATCTCGACCGCCTGCCCATCGCGGCGCACGCGAGTGATCGACTTCATCATCTTCTGCAGCGCTGCCAGGCTGGCTTCGGCCTTGGACTCCTGGTTCAGGCCCATCACGGCATTGAACACCGTCAGCAGCACCAGCATCAGCGTTGTCCCAAGCTCGCCGGTGAAGACCTGGTTGATCACGGCCGCGGCGATCAACACGATCTGCATGAAGTCCTTGTACTGCCGCAGGAAGGCCTGCCAGCCGGGCTCCTTCTTCTTGGCTGCCAGCACGTTGGGGCCGTACGTCGCCTGGCGCTGTTTGGCTTCGCTGCTGGTCAGGCCGCGGCCTGGGTCGACCTGAAGCTGACGCGCGACCTCCTCACTCGGCAGCGTATGCCAAGTTTGGGGTGTTGCCTTGTGAGGTGCTATTGCAGACTCGGACATGGGTGATTCTCCTTGAGTGTGGAACACTGGGTTGACACCTGTGCTGCCACGGACTCTACTTCACCAGCGGGGCCGGCGGCGCGGCCCTGACCTTGGCCGACGCCGCGCCGGCCGAGGCGGGCGATATCGGCACCAACCCTCGGCCGGTGAAGGCGAAGGTGGCGCCCAGGATAGGATTGAGGAGGTTGAGGAGACAGTGCGGGAAGTACAGGAACGTGGAGACTCCGAGCGCAGCCGTCATGTAGGCGCTGCAGGAATTCCACGGGACGAGCGGCGAGGTGGCCATGCCCGAGTTTATCGAAGGCGGTCGCCAGGTTCTCGGCATGCAGCAGGCGGCGCTTGAACTCGGCCAGGAACATGCGTGCTGGCAGGATGCTGGCCACATACTGATCCCCGGCGAAGGTGTTCAGCCCGATGGCTGTGCCCATGACGCTGGTGATCAGCGCGCCGGCCGAGCGGACACGGACGAGCAGCGGATCGATCAGTCGTCGTGAGACCCGGGCGTACTCGGAGATCGCGCTGAAGGCCATTACCCCGATCAGAGCGCCGACCATGAGCAGGATGAAGATCGCGGACAGAGCGGCCGTCACGCACTGCACGACTGCTGTGGCGATCGGCTCCCAGGCGTGGCCATTCTCGCGGGCCACCGGCGTGCCAAACACGGTGGCCATCAGCAAGCCCACCTGCAGCGGGCCGCGCGTGGCGTCGAGGCCGTACAGCCCCCCGACAACGCCAGCAGCGCGATCAGCGTCAGGAGCGGGATCTGCGCGTCCAGCCCCGACGGCGGACGAATCATACGCCTGGATTCCGTCTGGTCAGACATCCATTGTCACCGATGCCGGCGGCCGGCCATGCGCCGCCAGGCCCCGGCGCGCCGTGCGAATGCGGGCAACGCAAGACCACCCAGAGCAGGCTGAGACACCGCCGCCTCGGGTCTGCTCAGTGCAACGCCGGCACATAGCGCTTTGGCCGCCGCGGTTCCTTGTAGTTCCCGCGCGCCTGGCGCCTGGGGAAGTTGATAGGCTCGCGCGGAACCTTCTTGTACGGGATCAGGCTAAGCATGTGAGCGATGCAGTTCAGCCGAGCCCGGCGCTGATCGTTGGACGGCACGACGAACCAGGGGGACTGCGGCGTGTCGGTGGCGGTGAACATGGCGTCGCGTGCCCGCGAGTAGTCATACCAGCGGGCTTGCGCCTCGAGGTCTATCGGGCTGAGCTTCCAGATCTTGCGTGGGTCGGTGTTCCGCTCCTCAAAGCGCCTGGCCTGCTCCTCCTCACTGACCTCCAGCCAGTACTTGATCAGGATGATCCCCGAGCCGATCATGGCGTTCTCCACAAACGGAACGTCCCTCAAGAACTCCCCGACCTGCTCCTCGGTGGCGAAGCCCATCACGCGCTCGACGCCTGCGCGGTTGTACCAACTGCGATCGAAGAGGACGACTTCTCCGGCAGATGGGAGATGGGCCATATACCGCTGGAAGTACATCTGAGACTTCTCACGTTCGGTCGGGGCCGACAGGGCGACGACGCGGAAGACGCGCGGGCTGACACGCTCGGTGATGCGCCGGATCAGGCTTCCCTTGCCAGCGGTATCGCGACCCTCGAACACCACGCAGATCTTGGCCCCGGTCGCCTTGACCCATTCCTGGAGCTTGACCAGCTCGACTTGGAGCGGCTCCATCTCCTCTTCGAACTTGGCCCGCCTCATTTTGGGCGCGTCCTTCCAGGGGGCGCTGGTCCCCTTCCAGGCCTCAGCTCGCGCCTGCTTTCCTTTGGCGGTGGTAACGGCCTTCTTCCCTTTGCGCTTGTCCTTGGCCATCCTGGTTTCCTCCTCGGGCGGGTGGGGGAGCTGCCCCGCCGCCCATAGCTTGACTGTGGCGCCGCAGCCCTGCGGCGGCGGCGCTGCAGGGCCTCCGCGGGAGACAACGCCTCGCCCGGACCAGGCCACGATGATGTCGGCCAGCCTGGCGCCCGGGGGAGTGACCGCACCGGATATCGCCTAGAGCGGATCGCGCAGGATCGGGCACGTCATGCAATGCCCGCCGCCGCGGCCCTTGCCGAGCTCGAACCCGGCGATGGCCACGACCTCGACGCCGGCCCTGCGCATCTTGTCGATGGTGAACGTGTTGCGCTCATAAGAGACGACCACTCCCGGCTCGAGCGCCACGGTGTTGTTGGCGTCGTCCCATTGCTCGCGCTGCGCCTGGTACTCATCGCCGCCCGTTTCGACGACCGTCAGCTTCTTGACCTTCAGCGCATCGGCCACGGCCGAGACAAAGTCCTTCTCCTCGGTGACATGGAAGTCGCCCTGCCGGGCGCCCGGTCGCAGACTGACGGCGCGGATATTGTTGACCACCTTGGGATAGGCCGTCGCCTTGTCGCGATCGAGCAGCGTGAAGACGGTGTCCAGGTGCATGTGGGCGCGATCCCGGGTCATGATGGCGACCAGCACGCGCTCGGCGGCAACTACGTCCTGGTGGGCCATCAGCATCACCGGCTCGAGTTCCGGGCGGGTGCCCTCCCAGGTGTAGAGCAGGCTCCAATCGTTGACGACCTCGCGCTTGAGCTGCTGATGGACGCGGGGATACGTCTCGGCGAGAGCCCGGTGTAGTTGACGGAAGGCCTCGGGGTCCGGCGTGCCCTGGTCATCCTTGGGCACGGTAGGACAGCGCACGGCCGCCGCCAGGTGCTCCGCGATCCGCGCCGGGTCGAGAGGTGGCGCTTCGATGCGGCGGACGGCGCCACGGCCGCGTTCGAACCGGACCGTCCGGACGACGACCAGCGTCGTTGTCACGAGCAGGATCGTCAGGCCAGCGAGCAGGATCCAGGTCAGCATGTCGCGTGACCGCCGTAGCTTGAACCGCGAAGCGGGCCCAGGCGAGGGCGCGGGGAGCGGACCGCCGGTTCGAATGCCTGGAGCGTGCTCTCAATGCCGTCGTGGCGCACGGGGAGTTCAGGCCGGCTCATCGGAGTCGCCTTCGACAATGTCAGCGGGCGGCATGCCGCGCGTGCCTCTGGTCGGCTTGCGTCGGACAAATGGATTGCTGGCGTGCAAGTGCGCGGGCAGCGAGGTCAGGGTACGTTCGACGTCCCATTCGCTGACCGGGCGGGTCTGCCAGTTGAAGCGGATCACCAGCAGGCGGGCGATGGCTGCAGCCAGGATGGCGATCCAGGCCGCCTGATCGCTCGCCACATCTGCGCGCAGCAGACCGGCGTACAGCACGAGAGCGCCGATGAGGATCATGCTGGAATGTTGTCCCGGCCGGAAGAAGCGCGGGACATCGCCCACCGACACGTCGCGCAGGATGCCGCCGGCGACACCGTTCACCAGGCCGACGAACATGGCGCCCACGATCGGGATGCCTGCCAGCAGCGTCATCTGAAACCCGATCAGAGCAAAGGCCGGCGTCCCGAGGGCATCGATCCCATTGACAAGCGTGTCCCACACGACGAAACGCTCCCATTGGCGGCCGAACCCGCTGATCATCAGCGCGGCCGCCAGCGGCAGCACCAGGTAGATGGGCGTGGTGAGCATGAGCGGAATGCGCTGCAGGAACACCCCATCACGCATCAATCCGCCCCCCGTGGCCGCCAGGACCGAGATCACGAAGACGCCCATGAAATCGAAGTTGCGCCCGCGCGCAACGATGGCGCCACTGACCGCCCAGGCCAGCGTGGCGAGGATTTCCAGCAACTGCGGGAACACGAACGGCTCAACGTCCATGTGTGCAATCTGCTCCTGGCGACACGGCATTGGTCATCTGCATCCCGCGTCGCATACCGCCGGAGGCAACCGCCGTCCGGGCGGAGGCCATGGTCCTTCGGTGCGGTCTGGGCAGAGGGCGCGGCCGGCGGCGAGGCAGTCGCCCGCCGCAACCCTCTGCCGGGGTGTGCCGGACGAGTCAGTCGCCCAGCGTTGCCACCATGATCGCCTTGATCGTGTGCATGCGGTTCTCGGCCTGGGCAAAGACGATCGAGGCCTCGGACTCGAACACTTCCTCGGTGACCTCGAGGCCGTCCATGCCCGTCTTCTCGAACAGCTCGGCTCCGACCTTGGTCTCGCGGTTGTGGAAGGCCGGCAGGCAGTGCATGAACTTGACGTTCGGGTTGCCCGTCTTCTTCATCAGGTCGGCGTTGACCTGATAGGGCTTGAGCAGCTTGATGCGCTCGTCCCACACTTCCTTGGCCTCGCCCATCGACACCCAGACGTCGGTGTAGATGTAGTCGACGCCCTTGACCCCCACGGCGGGATCGTCGGTGAGGGTGAAGCGGGCCCCGGATTTGGCCGCCAATGCCCTGGCGGCGGCCACCAGCTCATCCTCTGGCCACAGCGACTTCGGCCCGCAAATGCGCACGTCCATTCCCAGCAGGCAGCCGGTGATCATCAGCGAGTTGCCCATGTTGCTGCGCGAGTCGCCGGTGTAGCAGTAGGCGATCTCCTCCAGGTGCCTGTCGCTGTGCTCCATCATCGTCAGGATGTCGCACACCATCTGTGTCGGGTGGAACTGGTCGGTCAGGCCGTTCCACACCGGCACGCCGGCATACTGTCCGAGGATCTCGACCAGTTCCTGGCCGAAGCCGCGGTACTCGATGCCGTCGTACATCCGGCCGAGCACGCGGGCCGTGTCCTTCATCGACTCCTTGTGGCCGATCTGCGAGCCGGAGGGCCCGAGATAGGTCACATGGGCGCCCTGATCGTAGGCGGCCACCTCGAAAGCGCAGCGGGTGCGCGTCGAAGTCTTCTCGAAGATCAGGGCGATGTTCTTGCCTTTCAGGCGTGGCTGTTCATACCCGCCATACTTGGCCGCCTTCAGATCGGCGGACAGCTTGAGCAGGAACTCAAACTCCTCTTTGGTGCAGTCGAGTTCCTTCAGGAAATTGCGGTTGCGCAGATTGAAAGCCATCTCTCATCCTCCCGGCGCGGGGCAGCGCGTGCCCCGTCGCCCAAGCTCGGCGCCGACCAGCACGCCTGAGGATAGCACGATCATGATGACCACTGCCAGCATGGCTACCAGCGGCAGGACGAAGCGCCACCATACGGCGAAGTTGATCCGTCCGATCGCCAGGGCGCCGGTGACGACGGCGAAGGTCGGGGTGAACAGGTTGAGCAGCCCGGAGGACGACTGGTAGGCCGTGACTACCAGGTGGGTCGGCACCCCGGCGAAGCTGGCCAGCGGCGCCATGATCGGCATGGTGACCGTGGCCAACCCGGAGGACGACGGGATCAAGAAGGACAGCGGCTGGCGGAAGAGGCCGGCCGGCAATGCGTAAGGGATCGGTGGGTGCGGGAGCGTCCAAGCGCGACTCGTTGAGAGCATTAATCGCCCCGGGGTGGCGACCCTGGGCTGATGCCGGATTCGAGCATGGTCGATAGAGTCAGATTCTTGACAAGAGACCGGCGGCCCAGGAGGGCGGGGCAAGAGCAGATCCCTCGCTTGCCTCTCGCTAGTGCTCGGCGCAGCCCGCTCGGTATCAGGCGGCCAGCGCTATGGTTAACCGGGCGCCCACCATGAGTCTCCACCCGTGCCCTCAGGAGCCTCCGGACTGGCAGGGAATTCGGCCCAGGGACCTCTGGGCAACGGACACGGGTCAGGGGGACAAGGATTACACGAACTGCGGTCCCGGGAGCCCGCCTGCTGGGCAGCCCAGCCTCTGCCCACGTGTCAGACCGCCCGGGAATGTATTGCTGTAGAATAGCCTGACAGAGTCCATTCCAGCAGCATGCCCGACCAGGACACCATCCTTCTCCAAACCAAGCTGCACCGGCCGCGCCTGCCGAACGACCTGGTCTCACGGGTGCGGCTGATCGAGCGCCTCAGCCGGGAGGTTGACCAGCAACTTCTCCTGGTCTGTGCGCCCGCTGGCTTTGGGAAGACGACCCTGATCGGCAATTGGCTTGAGCGCATGGCCGCCGTCAAGGACCCGAACGCAACCTCCTTGCCTTCGGCGTGGCTATCGCTGGACGCAGACGACAGCGATCTCAACCTCTTCCTGCGCTACTTCATCGCTGCGCTGCGCACGGTCTACAGTGATGCCTGTGAGGAAACGCACGCCCTGCTCCAGGCGCAGCAGCAACCGCCCCAGGCCGTCCTCAACGCCACGCTGAGCAACGAACTGGCAAGACTTCCCGGCGAAGTCGTGCTTGTCCTCGATGACTACCACACGATTCACAGTAAGGACGTGCACAATCTGATCGGGGAATGGGTGCGCCACTGGCCCCTGCCGCTGCATCTGGTGTTGATCTCGCGCATCAGCCCGCCGATCCCGCTCGAAAGCCTGCGGGCGAAGCGGAAGGTCGGCGAGATTCGCACCCGCGACCTGCGCTTCACATCCGAGGAGACGGCCGCCTATGTGAGGCAGTCGCAGCTCACTCCGCTGGGCGAGAATGCCCTGCCGCTCCTGGAAGAGAGATTTGAAGGCTGGCCCGCCGGTCTCCATCTGGCGGCCCTTTCCCTCCGTTCCGGAGGCAGCCAGGAATCCGTTCTGTCCGCGTTGTCCAGCGAGGATGCCAACATCACCGGCTATCTGCTGGACGAAGTGCTCACCCGCCAGCCTCCGGCGATCCAGGCATTCCTGGTCAAGAGCTCCATCTTGGATCGCTTCTGCGCTTCCCTGTGTGAAGCCGTCCTCGGCGAACCCGACCCTGCCTGGGATGCGCGCGCCTGTCTGGATTGGATCGAGCGCTCGGAGCTCTTCATTACGCCCCTGGACAACCAGCGGAGCTGGTACCGCTATCATCACCTGTTCCGGCAACTCCTACAGCAAAGACTATCCGCCGAGATGACGCCGGACAAGGTTGCCGACCTGCACCGCCGGGCATCCGGTTGGTTCGAAGAGGCCGGGCTCATCGATGAGGCATTGCATCAGGCCCTGGCGGCGGGCGACTTCGATCTGGCGGCGCGCCAGATGGGTGCCGGACTGCGCCAGGTGCTCAACCGCGAGGACCGCCCAACCCTGGAGCGCTGGCTCCGCCTGATGCCGGAAGAGGTGATCCAGCAGCAGCCCCACCTGTTGATGGTCAGGGCGTGGGCCTTGCAGTTCTCGTGGCGACTCAATCTTCAAGCTCAAGCTATCCAACAGGTCGCAGTGCTGCTGGATTCGCAGGACGGGGCTCGATTGCCGGCGAACGACCGGCAGATTCTGCGCGGGCAAATCCTCCTGATCCAGGCCGTGCACGCCTACTTCAGCAACCAGACCACGCGGTCCATCGAGCTGTGCCAACAGGTGCTGACCCTCGTGCCCCCATCGTGGAAGCTCGTGCACGGCGGGGCAATGTTGTACCTGGCCGTGTCGATGCAAGCCAGCGGCCGGGCACTCGAAGCCGAAGAGCTGCTCCTCAAGGAATACCAGGCGCACTCCGACCGGTCCGATCTCTTTGCCCTCTTCATCCTCCAGTCTATGGGCTTCATCTACATGAATGCCGGGTGGCTCGACCGGGCGCAGCAGTCGGCTCAACTGCTGGTCGAGAACTCCTTACACGCCGGCAATCGGCTCATGGGTCATTGGGGGGACTGGCACCTGGGGATGGTCGGCTACCTGCGTAGCGAACTGGAGCCTGCCGCGCAATATTTCGCCCGGATCGTCGACAACCGCTACGCGGCCCACACCTCGCCCTACCGCGACGCGGTCGCCGGGCTGGCACTGATCCATCAATCCAAAGGGGAAAGCGCCAAGGCCTGGCAATTGGTGGAGTCGATCAGCCGGTATGACCTGGAGCAACGCGGCAGCGAAGATCCCCGCACCCAATCCCTGCGCGCCCGGCTGATGCTTCTCGACGGGGACCTGGAGGGCGCTGGCGATTGGGCTGATAGCCTGACCGGCCCACCTCCCGATCGGCCGCTCCAGTGGCTGGAGGAACCTCAATTGACCCGGGCGCGCGTTCTGGTGGCCAGAAGCCTGACCCGAGATCCCGCCCAGACATGGCAGGTGCTGGACTCCCTGCTGGAAATCGTTGAGCGCACCCACAACGCCCGCCACGCGATCGAGCTCCTGGCACTGCGCGCCCTGGCGCTGGAAGCCCAGGGCGAACCCGATCGCGCCGACGCCGAACTGAAGCGGGCGATCGACTTGGCACGCCCCGGGGGATTCGTCCGGCCCTTCGTCGACCTGGGCCAGCCCATGCATAAGCTGCTGTCCAGGGTTGCGGATCAAGGACACGCTGCGGAGAACATCCGGCGCCTCCTGACGGCATTTCCATCTGAACACGAGAGTCCAGTCGCCGCCGCCAGCCCTGCCCCACCGGGTCCCCACTCGGCCGGCAATCTCGCCCTGGCGGAGCCTCTGACCTCGCGGGAGTTGGAGGTGCTGAGCCTGCTGCGCACACCGCTGAGCTTCAAGGAAATCGCCCTACAGCTGCACATCTCCCCCGCCACGGCCAAGCGCCACTCGATTAACATCTACGCCAAGCTTGGCGTCAGCACGCGCTGGAAGGCCGTCGCCAGGGCCGAGGAACTCGGCCTGCTGCCCGCGCTCTGAGCTCAGGCGTCCGACCGGCGATCCTGCGCCCGGAATACACCCTTTCTTCACCCTTCGGTGGCGGTCCGCAACGGACGGATCGGCTACGCTCAAGGCATGGTTATCCCTGCCGCCAGACCCGCAGCGCCATTCGATCGTCCCGCCTTCTACCAGATCATCGTCGAGGGCCGGATTGACCCGACCTGGCAGGACCGCCTGGAAGGGCTGGCGATCCAGCCGATCGATCGGGAGACCAGCCCGCCGATCACCACACTGCAGGGCGAGTTGATCGACCAGTCGGCCCTGGCCGGCGTGCTCAACACCCTGTATGAGTTGCACCTGCCAGTTCTCTCGGTCAACCGCCTGGAGGGTTGAATGAACGCCCAGCCGACTCCGACCTGTTCATTTGCGCGGCACGAGCGTGCCGCGCTCCGGGTTGATGCGGCGCAACTGGGCCCTCCGGACCAACACCCTGGCGCTGGTCTTGCTGCTGGGGATCCGTCCGCCTGACGCTGGCATTGTTCGGCGATTTGGCCAACTTCGGCGCAACTGGAACAGCACATCACGGCAAGAAGCCGCAGGGGTTCCCTGACCGCCGGAATTCCCTGCGGACAAGGAAAGAATTCAACAACAGGAGGATTTGAAGATGGTGGACGACAAGCCCACGTCCCTGCCGATGCCGACCTTTGCTGGCGGAACCATGGCGATTACGCTGACCCCGGTTGTCGGCAAGCCGCGGCACCCGTACCCCGGGAATTTCGTTCCGGGTGAAGAGAAGCTCGAGGACGGCGAACTGCGCGTGACGGTACTCGGGAGTGGCAATCCCTGGGTCACGCGCGCCCAGGCCTCGATCAGCATGCTGGTGGAGGTCGGCAACCCGGAGCGAGACCTGCTGGTCTTCGACCTGGGGAGCGGCTGTATCGCCAATTACGCCAGTCTGAAGCTGCCGGTCAACAAGCTGAACAAGGTCTTTCTGACCCACTTGCACGCCGACCACACGGCTGACCTGATCACACTCTCCGGCAGCTACTCCAAGGTGGGACGCGCCGATGGCCCGGTCTACGTCTGGGGGCCCAGCGGGACCGAGCCACGCCTGGGCACGCTACATTTCGTCCAAGGGATCGAACAAGCGCTTGCCTGGGACACCGCAGCCGGCGCCGGCGCCATCAACCCGGACAGCATGAAGATCGTCGCCTCCGAATTCGACTTCAGTCAGACCCAGGTGGTCTACGAGGCCAACGGCGTCAAGGTGACGTCGTTCCCGGTGGTCCACGCCATCAGCGGCGCCGTCGGCTATCGCCTCGACTTCGCCGGGCTTTCCTTCGCCTTCTCGGGCGACACCCGCGCCTGCTGGCCGCTTGTGCGTGCCTGTGAAGGAGGCGTCGATCTGCTGATCCACGAATGCTTCCCGCCGGCGGCGGCGCTGGCCGCGGCCTCGGGCCTGTCCATCGAGCGGGCGACGATCGCCCTCAATGCCGCCCACACTTCGCCACGCGCTGCCGGCAAGGTGTTCGGGCTTGCCAAGCCGCGCATGGCCGGTCTCTGTCACACGCTCCTTTCGCCCCAGGTCATCCAGATGGTCTTTGCGGAGCTTGGCGCGGTGTACAGCGGACCCGTGGTCCAGACTCAGGACCTGACGGTGTTCAATATCACCAAGGAGGCCGTGGTCGCTCGCCAGGCGAAGGTGATGGATCAGTTGCCGCCGATTGCAGGGGAGCAGCGCGTGGCCTTCACGCCGGTCGCGGTGAAGCCCCCGGATTGGTGGGCCGAGGCGCTCCTTCCGTCCGATGACGTCCCGCCAGCCGCCTGAGGCGATCTGGCGGCTGCAAGAACCCGGGGCATGAGCACCGATCTTTGACCGCTGATCCCGGCACAATGGGACTGGCCCGAAGAGGAGACTCAACGCCCCGGGCTGCACCAAAGTGCGCAAGCCCCCCAAGGCGGAGCGCAAAGGAGCATGACATGACGCTCAATGAATTCCTCTCGACATTGGCGGGGATCTCCGGCCTGCTGTTCGTCGTGACCAGCATGTTGGCGATGAGTCTCAGCCTGAGCGCCCAGCAGATGACCCAACCCCTGAAGAACGTTCGCCTCGTCGTCCTGGCGCTGCTGGCGAACTTCGTGCTGGTACCACTCCTGGCCTACGCCATCATCCAGGTGATCCCTCTCGAGCAATCCATGCAGATCGGGGTGATTCTGCTCGGGACGGCCGCCGGCGCGCCCTTCATTCCCAAGCTGGTCCAGGGCGCCAAGGGAAATGTCGCCTACGCGGTGGGGTTGATGTTCCTGATCATGGTCGTCACCATCTTCTACCTACCCCTCGTCCTGCCGCTGCTCCTTCCGGGCGTCGAGGTCAACCCCTGGGACGTCGCCCAGTCGTTGATCGTGACGATGCTGATCCCGCTGCTGCTGGGGATGCTGATCAAGTCGCATTCGCCGGACGTTGCGGACCATTGGGCGCCGGTGATGCAGAAGATTTCCAGCCTGTCCATCCTCATCCTGCTGGTGGTCGGCCTGGGGCTGAATATCTCCAATATCCTTAGCTTCATCGGAACGCTCGGCATCGCGGCGGTCGTGCTGCTGATCGTAGGTTCGCTGGTGATCGGCATGCTGCTCGGCGGGCGTGACCCGGGCGTGCGCACCGCCATGGGCCTGAGCACAGCCAACCGCAACGGTGCGGCCGCCCTGCTGGTTGCCACGCAGAGCTTCTCCGGGACCGACACCCTGCCGTTTGTGCTGGTAGGGGTGGTGCTCATGCTGCTGATTCTGCTTCCGTTCGCGCGACGCCTGGGGATGCGGGCGGATGGGGGCACCGCGGGGGTAGCTCCTGCGAGCGACTGAGCGGATCGGCCGTAGGCCGACGCAAGCTGGGGAGAGCCCGTCCACGACGAGCTGTTCCCGTGGACGACCTCATGCGGGCGCCGTCCTACCAGCGATCGAGATGTCGGTGGCCCGGTGGCAAGCCGAGGAGCCGGGCTACACCCTGAGCTGGGGAGCACGAACTGGCCCTGGCGGCCACAGAGAAAGCGGAGGCTAGAACCGCTGTGGAGACCACCGCAGGACCCCAACCGCGAGGCCTGACGCGCTACCTGCCGGTTCTGGCGTGGCTGCCCAAATACCAGAGTTCCTGGCTGCGCTTCGACGTGATCGCCGGGCTGACGGTGGCGGCCTTGGTGATCCCCGAGGGCATGGCCTACGCCCAGATCGCCGGCGTGCCGCCGCAGACTGCCTTCTATGCTGCCCCGATCGCGCTGCTGGCGTTCGCTGTGTTTGGCACTTCCCGCCAGTTGGTGGTGGGGGCTTCGGCCGCCATCGCCACGATGTCGTTTGCCACTGTCAGCCTGATCGCCGCACCCAACACGTCCGAGTTTATCGTGCTGACGGCTTCCCTGGCGCTGCTGGCCGGGGTGATCTCGATCCTGGCCGGGATCCTCAAGCTGGGGCGCGTGGCGCAATTCTTCTCCGAGTCGGTGATGGTCGGCTTCATCACCGGCCTGGCTCTCGTGATCATGGTGAAGCAACTGCCCAAGATCCTCGGCATCGAGAGCGGGTCGGGCAACTTCTGGGAGCGGCTCTACGATGTCGTCATTCACTTGCCGGAAACGCATCTTCCCACTCTGATCACAGGCATCCTGTGCTTGATGCTTCTGATCTTGCTGGAACGCTTCTTTCACAGGATCCCAGCTTCGCTCGTGGCACTGTTCTTTGGGATCGCCATCTCGGTTGCCTTGGGGCTGGAGGCGCGCGGCGTGGAGGTCGTGGGCGAGATCCCTGCCGGGCTGGCGCCGCCCCAATGGCCGGCGATAGGGCTGCAAGACTGGTGGCTGCTCTTCCCCGGCGCGGTGGGGCTGGCACTGGTCGTCTTCGCCGAGGCGATCGGCCCGGCGCGCAGCTTCGCCTCGACGCATCGTTACCCGATGGATGCCAATCAGGAGTTGATCGGCCTGGGCGCGGCCAACTTCGGTGCGGGGCTCTTCCAGGGCTTTGCGGTGGGCGGCAGCCTGTCCCGATCTGCGGCCAACGACCGGGCGGGCGCGCACAGCCAGGTGTCCGGCGTGATTGCCGCCGCGGTCACCGTGGTCGTCGCCCTGTTCTTCACGCAGTGGTTCTACGCTCTTCCAGAAGCTGCGCTGGGGGCGATCGTCGTTGTCGCCGTATCGGGCATGGTCAAGGTCGCCAAGCTGAAGCACCTGCAACACGTGCGCCGCACCGACTTCGTCCTGGCGGTTGTGGCGCTCCTGGCCGTGCTGACCTTCGAGACGCTGCAGGCCTTGCTCATCGCCGTCATCGTCTCGCTGTTCGCCCTGGTCTGGCGCGCCAGCCACCCCAGGCTGGCGGTGCTGGGCCGCATCCCGGACCGGCTGGACTTCAGTGATATTCGACGTCATCCAGAGAACCAGACTCTGCCCGGCCTGTTGGTCGTGCGGCCGCTCAACGGTTTGTTCTTCGCCAATGCGGCGGGGTTCCGCGAGGCGATCCTCGCCGAGATGGCTTCCAGCCCCGAGCCCGTCAAAGCCGTGCTGCTCGACCTGGGGGCGACAACTGACCTGGACGTGCCCAGCGCCGACATGCTGGCCGAGCTGGGCGAGGAACTTCACACTCGGAATGTGCGCTTCATGCTGATGCGCGTCATCACGCCCGTCCGGCAGATGCTCGAGCTGGCCGGCGCGCTGGAGAAGATCGGGCCGCAGGATGTCTTTGTCGGCCCAACGGAGGCGGTCCTCGACTATCTCTCGTCGCAGTATGACGATGCGGCGATCATGGAGCTGATGCGCAGCGGGGCAGTTGCAGTTCGTGACCTGATCCAGGCCAGCCTGCCCTCCGCACCACCCGAGCGCCAGGCCGGACTGGCGTCGATTGTGGACAGCCTGGACAGAGAGATTGAGCGGGGTGGACGGACCGCGGAGGACCGATCATGAAGCCAACCCAGCCCTCGAGCGGGATGTCCCGCTTCATCCCCGGTCTCGCCCTCTTCAAATCCGCGACGCCCGCTGTGTTCCGCACCGAACTCGTTGTGGCGGTCACCGTCTTTGCCGTGATTGTGCCCTCCGCCATGGCCTACGGCGAGCTGGCCGGGGTCACGCCCGTCGCCGGGCTGTATGTCGCCCTCGGTGCCATGGTGATGTATGCGCTGTTTGGCACCTCCCGCCAGTTGATCATGGGGCCCGAGGCGACGACCGCCATCATGACCGCCGCTGCCGTTGCCCCTCTGGCCGGCGGCGATCCAGTGCGCTACGCCGCACTTGCCGCGCTGGCTGCCATCCTGGTCGGCCTGCTGGCGCTGCTCGGCCGCGTGGCGCGACTGGGTTTCATCACCGATTTCCTCTCGAAACCGATCCTGGTCGGCTACATCTTTGGAACGACGCTGATCGTGATCGGCAGCCAGCTGGGCAAGATGTTCGGCATCAAGCTCGAGAGCGACCAGTTCTTTCAGCAGGTCGTAGAACTGATCAGCCGTCTGGACGAAACGGACCTGCTCACCTTCGTCATCGGCCTCGTCTCTATGGCGGCGCTGATCCTCATGCGCCGCGTGAATCGCGCCCTGCCCGGCCCGCTGATTGTCGTCGTTGCCGCCATTGTCGCTTCGACCGTGCTCAACTGGGCAGCCAAGGGCGTCGCCATCGTCGGCGCGGTGCCGGCCGGGCTGCCGCAGCTTACGCTCCCAGCGGTCGGAGCTCAGGATGTCTTCAGCCTGCTGCCCGCTGCGCTTGCCCTGACGATCCTGATCTACGCCGACGAGGTTCTCACCGCGCGCGTCTTCGCCGCCCGACACGGCCAGAAGATCGACGCCAACCAGGAGTTTGTCGCCATTGGCTTCGCCAACATCGGCGCCGGATTCCTGACCGGGTTTCCCGCCGCGACCAGCGGCTCGCGCACCGCGGTCTCCGATCAGATGGGCGGCAAATCGCAGTGGGTTGGACTGATCGCTGCTGCCCTCACCATTATCTTCCTGCTCTTCTTCACGCCGCTGTTGGCGCCGCTACCAACGGTGGTGCTGGGCGCCATCATCATTGTTGCTTCGTTCGGGCTGCTCGACGTGCCGGCATTCCGCTTCTTGCGGCGGGTGCGGTCCGTCGAGTTCTGGCTGGCGGTAGTAACCGCCTTTGGCGTACTCACCGTCGGCATCCTGCAGGGCGTGCTCGTCGCCGTGATGCTGTCGCTGGTCAACGTGATCTATCACATCTCGCGGCCGCATGACGCGCTGTTGGACGATGTGGACGTCGGCGGCGGCACGGTGTATCGCGGCGTCACGGACAAGGAAACCACGCTGACCGAACCGGGCCTGATCGTCTACCGCTTCGACGCCCCGCTGGTGTTTGCCAACGCCGCCTACTTCACCGAGCGCCTGGAGTCCCTGGTCGCCAACGCCGGCCCCGGACTGAAATGCGTCATCCTGGATGCGGAACCGATCAGTGATTTCGATTCGACGGCGGCGGAGGCGCTGGAGAATCTGGACGCAAGCTTGGAGCGTCTTGGGGTCGAGCTGTGGATCGCCCGGGCCAACGGTCCCTTGCGCGACCTGCTCCAGGTGACCGGCCTGACGACGCGTATCGGCGAGGACAACCTCCACCCGTCGGTACGCTCCGCTGTTACCGCATATCGTGCCCGCTTCGGCACGGCATAGCCTGCCGGCGCGGAGACATCATGTAGATCGGATCGCCATGACGGACCTACGACCCCATTTGAGCCGCAGGTCGCTCAAGAGCCCAAGCGCGGCGGCCATCGCCGGGATCCTCTTCGCCCTGCTGTATGGCGCCAGCCTGGTGCTCGTCCGCATTTCGATTCCGGACCCTATGTCGGCTGACGCCGCCTGGCTGGAGGCCAATTCCCAGACGGTCGCCCTGGCGCTTAACCTGGTGCCCTTCGCCGGAATCGCCTTCCTGTGGTTCATCGGCGTGATTCGAGACCGCGTCGGCGAACTCGAAGACCGCCTCTTTTCGACGGTTTTCCTCGGCAGCGGCCTGCTCTTCCTGGCGTTAACCTTCGTGGGGGTAGCGATGGCCGGGGGCGCCTTCTCCATTCTGACACAGGGGGAGGCGTTCGCTTCGAGCAATGTGTACGCCTACAGCCAGGCCGTCACTTACAGCCTGATCAACATCTACGCCATTCGCATGGCCGGCTTGTTCATGATCTCGCTGGGCACGATCTGGCTGCGCACAGGCGTGATGCATCGAGGCTGGGCGCTGGTCACCTACGCCCTGGCGCTGGTGCTGCTGCTGAGCACGAGCCTCTCCGCGTGGGTGCCGTTGATTTTCCCGGGATGGGTGCTGGCGGTCAGCGTCTACATTCTGATTCTGAGTTTCCAAGAGCGGCGGCGGGATACGCTGAATGAGGCTTGATTCCTCGCAGGGAGCGGCTGTGAGGCCGCCTCACCCGGCTGTCGGCCCGAGGCCGCTCTGCGGCCGAGGGATCTGCTTGTGCAACCGGCGAGGCAAGTCAGACAGAGGGGAAAGGCAGATCCCTCGCCCCTTTTCGCTGTCGCTTGGGATGACAGAGAAGGGGTGTCATCCCGAGGCCGGTCTTTGGCCGACACTTGCACCCCGTCCGGGCCGGCGCCCTTGCGTTCTATCCGCCCCGGGCTCTTTGCGGGGTGCGAGACGGCAGGGCAGGTGTGCCGCGCAGCTGCAAAGTGCAGGTGGGGAGCTGCTTGTGGGACGTGGAGACGTACGGTGGAGTCAAGACGGTGCCATATGATCGCACTCCTCAGGTCGATGCCGTGTCCATGACCGAGCCCGCACCGATTTCCACCGCCCGCGCCTCCGGCGCGCCGCCCGCCTTTCACGTTCTCGTGAAACCTACCGGCGCGATCTGCAACCTCGACTGCAAGTACTGCTTCTTCCTCTCCAAGGAGATGCTCTACCCCGGCAGCCGCTTCCGCATGGCGGACGACCTGCTCGAGAACTACATCCGCCAGCTGCTCGAGGCCCATCAGGCACCGGAAGTGAACCTCGCCTGGCAGGGCGGCGAGCCGACCCTCATGGGGTTGGACTTCTTCCGCCGCTCGGTCGAGCTCGTCGAGCAGCACAGGCGTCCGGGGCAGACGGTCCAGCACACGATCCAGACCAACGGCACCACGCTGAACGACGAATGGTGTGGCTTCTTCAAGCAACACGGTTTCCTGGTGGGCATCAGTTTCGACGGACCCAAGCCGCTCCATGACGCCTACCGCCTCGACAAGGGCGGCGCCGGTTCCTTCGACCGGGTGATGCGCGGGCTCAGCCTCTTGAAGGCGCATGCCGTCGATTTCAACATCCTGTGTACCGTCCATGCCGCCAACGGAGATCACGGGCTCGAGGTGTACCGCTTCTTCCGTGACAACCTCGGCGCCGAGTTCGTGCAGTTCATCCCGATCGTCGAACGAACGACCCCCGAACTGCTCCCGCTGGCCGACCAGGGCTGGGGCGACACGCACCAGCCGCGGCCGCTCTACCTTCTCGAAGGGGAACTGGTTACGGAACGATCGGTGCGGCCCGACCAGTGGGGCCGCTTCCTGATCGCCGTCTTCGACGAGTGGGTCCGGAAGGACGTCGCCAAGGTCTTCGTCCAGATGTTCGACGCCGCGCTTGGGTCGTGGGTCGGCATCGGCAGCTCGCTCTGCATCTTCCGAGAGACGTGTGGCGATGCGCTGGCGCTCGAACACAACGGCGATCTGTACTCCTGCGATCACTTCGTCGAGCCCAAGTACCTTCTCGGCAATATTCAGCAGACCCATCTCCTGGAGTTGATCGCCTCCGACCAGCAGCGAGCCTTCGGCCAGGCCAAGCGCGACACGCTGCCGCGGTACTGTCGGGAGTGTGAGGTGCGTTTCGCCTGCAACGGCGAGTGCCCGCGCAACCGGTTCACACTCGCGCCCGATGGCGAGCCCGGGCTGAATTACCTGTGCGCCGGCTACAAGGCGTTCTTCAACCACATCGACCGTCCGATGCGGCGGATGGCCGACCTGCTCAAGCAGGACCG
>Ga0105094_10000396_pt1 | contig 21240 bp, 17 predicted proteins | sample PPLLak1March2015_2_FD_87023 | JGI IMG/M metagenome (GOLD analysis project Ga0105094, IMG submission 87023) | Freshwater sediment microbial communities from Prairie Pothole Lake near Jamestown, North Dakota, USA - PPLs Lake P8 Core (3) Depth... | ecosystem: Environmental > Aquatic > Freshwater >...
CGAAGAGGCCGCCGCCAAGGCGGCCCGGGAGCGCGCTGCCGAGGAACAGAAACGCCGTCAGGCCGAGGCGGCGGCTGCCGCCGCGACGGCCAAGGCCGCGAGCGAAGAAGCCGCCAAAACCGCCAAGGCAAACGAGCCCCCGCCGGTGGTGAAAGACGCTCAGTCCGGACAGCCGAAGGACAAACCCAAGGAAACAACCGCAAAAAGCGCCGAGAAGAGTTCAGAAGAATTCCGCGCCAACCCGTGCAATACGCCCACGGCCAAATTCACCTCTATCTGCCAGTAGCCTGATGCCGGCGCTGGCGCGGCCCGCCCTCACTCACAGGTCGAGAGAAATCTCGCGGAAGGGCCCTTGCAGGGATTGGTGGTAAAGGCTGCCGCCGCTTTGGCATCGTTGATTTCGGCAGCACCTTCAACGCTCGTATCCTGAGACACAAGACCACTGCCGGTTGCCTGGGTCGCCGGTGTTTCGTCCAACTTCGCTCCCGACGCGGGCGCCGCGGGTTCCACGGCTTTCGCTTCTGCCGCCAATTCCGCCTCGTGTGCCTGCAGTATCGCCAGTTCCGCAGCCTGCGCCAGTTGCTTCGCCCGCTCCCGCTCGCGCGTCAGCGCCGCCTCGTGTTCCGCCGCCAAGGCACGTTCCCGCGCCAGCGCGGCATTGCGCAAGGATTCGCGTTCGCGTGCCGCGGCCTTGGCTACAGCCAGGGCCGCATCGCGTTCACGCTGGATCTGATTCAGCTTTGCCTCCTCGGCGGCATCCTTCCCGGGAACGGGAGAGGCGGCGACCGCCTGCTGCATCGGTGATGCGGCTGGTACGGGCTGGATAGCCGGAGACGGCACAACGTCCACGGGCTTCTGCCCGGGAGTCTGGGCCGTCGCCGTCACGCGCGCCGGTGATGTTCTGTCGGGGGCAGTCAGCTTCAGGTCTGACCAATCAAGGAATTGCCAGGCAAGGACGCAGGCGGAAATCAGCAAGACGAGCACGCCGGCGCCGATGTAACGCCAGACCCTGGCGCGTCTGTCAGCAGCGGCGCGGCGCGCCGGCCCGGGCATGAACGGCACCGGCAAGGTATCCGAAGTCCGGTTCGCCCTGCGCGCATCGCGCTGCGGGTCAGCCACCATGGCCGATGCCGGGATGATCTCCGCGTCGTCAGCCACCGCGGCCTCTCGCGATGCCGTTGCGCCCGGGCTCATCGCTGACACGTTCGGTTCCGGAATCGCAACGGGTTTTTGCTCCTTCCTTGCCGGAACGCTTTTGACGGCATGCACACGCGCCTTGGCGGCATTCGTTCCTGGTCGTGACACGATGACATTTTCTTCCGTGTCCAGCACGCGACTTGCTTCGCCGACCAGCCGGGACGCGGCGGCGTGGCGCGCACCATGCATCGCCACGGCCTCTGACATGCTCACCGCCGCGGACGCCTGCGCTTGTTTCAATGACGGTCGTTGCGCCGTCCGCGATTCCGGGGCCACGGCAAACACCGGCAAGGCGCCATGCTGTTCGCGCTCGCTGACGATCTGCTCGATGAGTTCTCTGGTGACTACCGCCGCCTGCCTGGCATAGGCGTAGACCAGCGCCAGATCGCACAGGAGATTGACCAGCCGTGGGATGCCACCGCTGTGGACGAACACCGCTTCGCAGGCGTCGTCGGTGAACAGTTCGTGCTCGCCGCCTGCCACCCGCAGGCGATGGCGGATATAGCCGCGCGTCTCTTCACCGCTCAGGCCATCCAGATGGTAATCCACTGCCACCCGCTGCGCGAATTGCTCCAGCTCCGGATGCTGCAGCAGCTCGCGCAACGGCGGCTGACCGACCAGGATCACCTGCAACAACAGGTCCTTCTCGGAATTGATATTGGATAACATGCGCAGTTCTTCCAGCGCCGCGGCGGACATGTTCTGCGCCTCGTCGATGATCAGCATGGTGCGCCGGTTCTTCGCGTACTGCCCGATCAGGTAATCGGTAAAAACCCGGTGTTGCCGGGCACGGTTGTCACCGCCACCGTCGAGACTGAAGGCATGCAGGATCCAGCGCAGCAGTTCGCCGAAGGAGTGGTGGGTGTTGGTGATCAGCCCGATCGAGACATCGTCGCCGATCTGGTTCAGCAGCCGGCGTAACAGGGTGGTTTTGCCCGTGCCCGCCTTGCCGGTGATGACGCAGAAGCCGGCCTGGTTTTCCAGACTGTATTCGAGCAGCGTGATGGCCATCTCGTGCTGCCGGCTCAGGTAGAGAAAGGCCGGATCGGGCAACAGGGAAAACGGCTTTTCCTTCAGCCCGTAGAAGGTTTCATACATGGTCAGCTGGCTCCTCACCCTCGTTGCGGCGGACCTTCGCGGCGCCTCTGCGCGCGCCTTCGGTGTCCACCGGCTCCGGATCGGTGTCCGGTTGTGTCGTTGTTTGATTCATTCTGCTGGACCGGTCGCGCCGAATCAATCACCGGACCCGTTACCCCGGCTCAACTGGTTAATTCTAAACAAATTTAGGCATCTGGCCGGAGCTCTCCCGTGGCGCTACGCCGGGCAAAATAGTCGGCCGTACCGGAAGGCCAAAATAAAAAACCCGGCATGTGCCGGGTTTTATATTGCTGATTCTTTTAATGGTGCTCAGGGGATAATGAGCAATACCTTTACGCTGCTGTCGACGAACTTGCCGTCCACGTAGCCGATCGCGTCGGGATTGCTCGCGACCCAGTTTTTCACCGCGGCATCGTCACCGATCTCCCGCGGAGGGTTGGCCTTGCCGGTGAAAAGCAGTTTTGACCAGTAAACCTTGAGCGTGGAATCGTCCTTCTTGATCACCGAGCTGTAGAACTTCTTGCGCATCGGGCTGTTGGCGGCCTGGTCAACGGGGATGGCGCGCTTGCCGTTGGTAAATACGCCGGCCTTGGCAAGATAGATGTCTGCCGCCTCGTCAGCCGTTATCCCCGACAGGTTGTTGTTCGGGTGCACGATGATCGCCAGCGCCGCGTAGGCCGGCACGAACCCTGCGCACAGCACCAGCAGGAGCAGCGCCGCCCAAATCTGTTTTAGTGTTTTCATTTAGGTCTCTCCTAGAACACGACGTCCAGCGACAGTCCGTAGATCATCACGCTATCGTCCGGGTCCTTGGGCGCCGCACTTGGTGCAGAGATCAGCAGGCCGCGCGTCCCTTCCTTGGGAGTCACCTCCTGCACCTCGAACTTGAGCGCCGCACCGCTACCCACTTCGTAACGCAGCCCCAGCGTCTTGGATTTTTGATCGAGCGGGGTGCCGACAAAAGGAAAGCCTGGATCAGGGGGGGTTGTCGGATTGTTGTTATCCTTGATCCGGGCGGCGGTGAAATGCGGCAACCACTTGCCGATGCGGTAACCCAAAGTCGTGTAAGAACCCTTCTGGTTGGGAAAAGCTGCGTTTGCCCTTCCCTCGATTTCACGTTCGAAGGCTTCGGAATAGAGCACCACGTTGTGCCAGTCCATGGTCAGGCCCACGCTGGAAAACTTGGCCGTGTCCTGGAATACCTGAAAGGCGGGGGCGTTGACCTTGGTTTCCAAGGTGCCGGCACGGATGGTGAAGATGTCGGAACTGAGGCTCACGTTGATGCCCCGCAGCGCATCGGCGGTGAAGTCGGTGTATAACACCGTGCCAGCCTGACAAGGTTCAAATGAAGCAGTAAAAGCATTGTAACAAATCGGAAATGCCTGCACCGCTTCCTGTGGCACCAGCGCCTGGGCGCCGCGGCTCACACCGTAGTACGGCTGCACCAGCAGCGACAGGTCACCGAAGCGGAAGCGCGCCAGCAGGTCCACGCCGTTCAGGGTGGTGATCGGGTTGGAGCTGTACACCTCCTGCGGCGGACGGATCCACGGATAGGCGTAACCGACCTCGTAATAGTCCGAGATCAGGAAGGTCGGGAATTTGATCTTGCCGGCACGGACGCTGATCTGCTCGGTCGCACGGTAATTGATGAATGCCCAGTCGGCCTCGACGTTGGAGTTCTCTTCTCGCGCCTTGGCCAGCAGCTGGCCGGTGATGGAGATTTCATCATTCACCTTGGCCGAGATCTGCAATCCCAGGCGCGAATCGGCGCTGAACCCGGGCGTGTTTTCAATCGTTCCATCCTGCGATACGGCCTCGGTGTTGGACAGCAGCTGCTTGTCGCCATAGGTCGCGCCCGTGGTCAAGAAACCGCTGACGGAAACGCCCTCCAGCCCGCCTGCCGCGCCGGCGGGCAGGGCCTGCCAGGCCAGACTGAAACACAACAACCCCAGTATTTTTTTGCGCATAAGATCTCGTCCGTAGTGGAATTTGAGAAACCGTTAAATGACTCTTCATATATAGTTGGTTTGGCAGGATTTGCCATTAACCGGGAGTGCGGATGGCGCTGCTATCCCCGTGGGGTGGGCGGGCCCAAAAGCCCGTGTTTTTCTGGATTTTTTGACCGGCATCGGGCCGAAGCGGCGACCCCGATGGGGCCTCGCGTCAGAGCAAAGGCCGCAAATGCGGCCAGACATTCTCCAGCAGGCGCGGCTGGGCCCCAGCATTGGCGTGAATCCGGTCCGGTTGCATGAACTCATCGCGGGTGGCGACACCGTCGAGCAGGGACGGCACCAAGGGCACGCCTTGCTCGGCGGCGACTTCGCGGAAGATGGACTGGAACCTTTCGGTGTAGCTTCTGCCATAGTTGGGCGGAAGCTGTATCCCGACCAGCAACACCCGTGCGCGGCGGGCCTTGGCCTTTGCGACCATGGCATTGATATTATGTTTCATCTGCTCCAGCGAAAGTCCGCGCAAACCATCGTTGCCGCCGAGTTCGATGATGACAATCACGGGCTTGTGCTCCGCCAGCAGCCGGGGCAGGCGCGCCAGGCCGCTCGCCGTGGTGTCACCGCTGATGCTGGCATTGACGATCCGGTAACCGGGCTTTTCCTGCTTCAGGCGCTTGCCGAGCAGAGCGACCCAGCCGGACGGCAGCTCCATGCCATAGGCCGCGCTCAGGCTGTCGCCGACCACAAGCAGCGTGCGCGCCGCGGCGGACACGGGCAATAATCCGATCAACAACAGCACGACTAACAAGATACGACGCATGTCTGAACACCTGAATGGACACATTGTCTCCGCCACCGGGCTTTCGAAGCGGGTCGGTACCGCCGAGGGCTTCCTCGACATCTTGTCGGGTGTGAATCTCGAGATCAAGGCCGGCGAGCGCGTGGCGATCATCGGCGTGTCCGGTTCCGGCAAATCCACCCTGCTCGGGCTGCTGGCCGGGCTCGATTCCCCCACCGCCGGCGAGGTGACGCTCGCCGGCGAGCGTCTCGATAAGCTCGACGAGGACGGCCGCGCGCGCGTGCGCGCCGGGCGCGTCGGATTCGTGTTTCAGAATTTCCAGCTGCTCCCCGGCCTGACCGCGCTGGAAAACGTCATGCTGCCGCTCGAGCTCGCCGGCGTCGCCGACGCGGAAAACAGCGCGCGCGGGCTGCTGGCGCGCGTCGGCCTCGGTGAAAGACTGTCGCACTACCCGCGCCAGCTTTCCGGCGGCGAGCAGCAGCGTGTGGCGATGGCGCGCGCGTTCGCCGTGAATCCCGCGATTCTGTTCGCCGACGAGCCCACCGGCAATCTTGACAGCGCCACCGGCGCGCGCGTCATCGACCTGTTGTTCGATCTCAACCGCGAGCACCGCACCACGCTGGTGCTGGTGACGCACGATGAAAGCCTGGCCGCACGCTGCGAACGCCACATCCATCTCGATGCCGGTCGCATCGTGAAGGACCATTGATCGTGCGCGGCCCGCACCATGTGCGCCTGGCTTGGCGCCTGCTGGCGCGCGACTGGCGCGCCGGCGAGCTGCGCATCCTGGCCGCCGCGCTGGTCATCGCCGTCGGCGCGGTCACCGCCATCGGCTTTTTCAGCGACCGCCTGAATCGCGCCATGACCTACCAGTCGGCGGACCTGCTGGGCGCGGATCTGCGCCTGACCGGCGCCGAGCCGGTGCCGGCGGAGTGGATCCAGTCCGCCGCGGATCACGGCCTGCGCCACGTCGAAACCCTCGATTTCGCCAGCGTGGTCGTGCACGGCGACAAGCTGCAGCTGGCCAGCATCAAGGCCGCGGCGTCGGGCTACCCGCTGCGCGGCACGCTGCGGACGGCGCCGGCCCTGTACGCCGCGGAAACCGACACCGGCGATATTCCCGCGCCCGGCACCGCGTGGGTGGAAGCGCGCATCCTGCAGGCACTGGAGCTGGCGATCGGCGCGCGCATCGAAATCGGCAGTGCCGCTTTCACCGTTACGCGCGTGCTCACCTACGAGCCGGGACGCGGCGGCAGTTTCTTTACCATGGCGCCGCGCGTGCTGATGCACCGTAACGACGTCGCCGCCACCGCCGTGGTCCAGCCGGGCAGCCGCGTGACTTACAGCTACCTCTTTGCCGGCGCCGACACCGATCTGACGCGCTACCAGGAATGGCTCAAGACGCGCCTCGGTCCGCATCACCGGCTGTTCGATGTACGCGATGGCGGCAGTTCCATCGGGCGCGCGCTCGGGCGTGCCGAGCGTTATCTCGGACTCACCAGCCTGCTGGCCGTGCTGCTCGCCGGCGTGGCCATCGCCATGGGCGCGCGCCGCTACAGCGAGCGCCACTTCGACACCGCCGCCATGCTGCGCTGCTTCGGCGCCACGCAACGGGATCTGGTGCGGCTGTTCGTGCCGCAATTCCTGCTGCTCGGACTGGTCGCCAGCGCCGCCGGTTGCGCGCTCGGCTGGCTGACCCAGGAAGCGGTGTTTTATCTGCTGCGGGAGGTGTATCCGCTGCGCCTGCCGGCGGCCGGCCTGGCGCCGGTCGCCTTCGGATTTTTCACCGGCCTGCTGGCGCTCGCGGGCTTCGCGTTGCCACCGCTGATGCGGTTGCGGCAGGTGCCGCCGTTGCGGGTGATACGCCGCGAAATGGCGCCGCTGCCGCCGGCGGCCTGGCTGGTCTACGGCTCCGCCGCCGTGGCGATCCTGATCCTGATGTGGCGCTTCACCGGCAGCCTGTTGCTCACGGCCGCGGTGCTGGCCGGCAGCCTGGCGGCCGCGGCAGTGCTGGCGGCCTTCGCCGGAGGGCTGCTGGTCCTGAGCCGGCGCGTGCACCGGCGCGTCGGCGTGGCCTGGCGCTTCGGCATGAACAACCTGTGGCGCCGCACCCGCACCAGCATCGGCCAGATCCTCGCTTTCGGTCTGGTGCTCATGGCCATGGCGGTGATCGCGCTACTGCGCACCGATCTGCTGAACACCTGGCAGACGCAGCTCCCGCCGGATACGCCGAATCATTTCGCCTTCAACATCCTGCCGCAGGATGTTGCCGCCATGCAGGGCTTCTTCGCACAACACCGGATTCCGGCGAGCGATCTCTATCCCATGGTGCGTGGACGCCTGACCGAAATAAACGGCAGTCCGGTGACCCAAGCGGTCACCAAGGAGGAGGATGGTAACGAGGCAATCCGGCGCGAGCTCAATCTCACCTGGACCGACACGCTGCCGTCCGACAACCGTCTGGTGCGCGGTACGTGGTGGAACAATCCCTTGCCCGCCAACCCGGTATCGGTCGAGGAGAAACTTGCGAAGAAACTGGGCATCGAGCCCGGCGACGAGCTGACCTTCTCGATTGCCGGCAGCGAACGGCGCGCCCGGGTCGCCAGCATCCGTTCGGTGCAATGGGATTCGTTCCATCCCAACTTCTACATGATCTTCCCGCCGGGGGCGCTCGATGGCCTGCCCGCCACCTATCTCACCAGCTTCCATCTGGCGCCGGAACAGAAACCGCTGCTGACCGAGCTGGTACGCGCGTTCCCGGCGGTGACGGTGCTGGAGATGGATCAGGTGCTGGCGCAGGTGCGCACCATCCTGGCGCAGGTCACGGCCGCCGTGGAACTGGTGCTGCTGTTCGTGCTCGCCGCCGGGTTTGCCGTTCTATTCGCGGCACTGTCCGCGAGTCTCGACGAGCGTTTCCATGAAGGCGCGCTGCTGCGCACGCTCGGCGCCGGACGCCGGCAGTTGCGCGCCGCGCATTTCGCCGAATTCGCCGTGCTCGGCGCGCTGGCCGGCGTGCTCGCCGCGATCGGCACCGAACTCATCGCCTGGGTGCTGTACACGCGCGCCTTCGAGCTCGAATACAGCTTCAAGTGGCCGGTGTGGATCCTGGCGCCGCTGCTCGGCGGATTGCTGATCGGGCTGGCCGGTTATATCGGCACGCGCCGCGTGGTCAGTCAGAGCCCCCTGACCGTCTTGCGCGAGCTTTAGGCGCCAGACACGGCGGAATCCCCGAGAAAACCTTCCATTACCGGGGCTTTATAGGCCTGCCAAAGGCCGGTTCAGGCGCTGCTCCCAGAAAATATCCGCCTGCAAGGGGTCCCATCGGGGAACTCATTGTGGTAGAATGCATTTTTCGTGGTCACGGCAGCACCAGACAACCGGTTTTGCCGCGTTTTCCCTGACTTATTACTGTATTAACCCCTTCCGCAGGCTTTATCGCGGAATACGACTTTGACCCAGACAATGACCGATACCACTGCCAGCGCAAAGACCAGCCGCCCCTCCCCCTCCATGCCGCGCCCGTTCAAGGTGGCGCGCGTCGAAAAAACCGACGCCCCGGACGGCGGTCAGGGACAGGACTGGTATCGCTACGTGCTGGAAAGCGGCCGTTCCACCATCACGGGGCACCGCTGCGGATCGCGCAAGGATGTGCTGGCCTATGCCACGCAGTGCGCCGAACAGCTGAACACCCGTGGTCTGACGGGGCAATCCATCTGGAGCCCGCGCGGCCGCAAACCCGCTGCAGCAATTGCTGCAGCTCCTAAAGAAAATCAATAATTTTTAGCTATACCAAACCAACAAAAAACCCCGCCAATGGCGGGGTTTTTTGTTTCAGGCCTTGTCGTATCCGGTCAAACACATCCCGTGGGTTTGGGCAATCCGCCGTATTTGGTGATCGGTTTCATCGGACCGGTCATCCAGAGCTTGAACAGGCCCTGCTGATCCTCCTCGATGAACTTGGCGAATTTGCGAATCGGCGGGACCACGCCGAACTCTTCATAATAATCGCGCGCTTTCGTGATATGGGACCACTTCACATCGTCGAGCGCGATACCGTCGGCCTCGGCCATGGCGCGCGCGATTTCCGGCGTCCACGCGTCGCGATCGACCAGATAACCATCACCGTCACGTTGCGGAATTTGCATGCTGAACTCACTCTGATAAAGAAATTTGATGGTTGATTATCCCACAATAGAAGACTAAATCAATCAACTTTTAGTTTGTCACAAAAACGGGGATTTCCTGCCCCGGATCCCGGCACGGGTCGCATTGTTCATGCGTATGCGGCAGCAGGTCATTTGTGCCAGCCTGGCCCCACCGGCTCAGGAGATGGTCTGGTAATAGAGGTTCTGGGGATGATTGGCCTGGGCGAAGAAGAACCAGCGCTCCGCCAGCAGGCCCAGGTACTGAACGACAAAGGCGACGGCAATCAGCAGCGGGCTGTTCTGGATCATTCCGGCGGACAGCAGCGCGAGCGGCACCGGAAACACCAATACCAGGAATATCCACTTGATCGAGCGGAACAGCCGCGGCGCGACACCGTGGAAAAAATCACGTGTATTGAACGACCCGCCCATGAAGCCCTGCGACTTCTGGACGATCCGGGCATGACGCACGCCGATGGCGGTCTGGATGGTCGACTTGTGCTTGAGGCGGCGATTACGGATCAGTGAAACCACGCGCGTGACCAGAACGGCCAGCGTGGCGACGATAGTCCAGGCCCCGTAGAAATACATCAGCGCCGGCGCGCGCCAGGCGGCGTAGGCGGTCGCCAGCAGGAACCCCGAGGCCAGTCCGAACAGGGTGTAATTCACCACCGTCAGCCACGTCGCCCATTCCTGCAGGAACTTGATGCAGGCGTAGATCATGCCGGTGCACAGAAACAGCAGAAACGCCAGCGCCACGCCTCCGGCGCCGATGACCAGCGCCAGATCGCCTTCGACCGGGGTGTTGATCCCGATGAGGCTTAGGCCCCAACCGTAATAATGCACCAGGCCATAGGCCGCCACCGCGCCCATCAGCGCCGGCAGCACGATCACCTCGCGCGACAGCCAGGAGGTGCGCCAGCGCGCCGCCGAACGCCAGGCCCGCTCCGGGTGTCCGAGATGGAAAAACGATGCAATCAACCCCGCGATCAGCAGCGCCAGCGCGATGGCGCTGCCCACTGCATAGAAACTGCCGGGCTGCGCCGGCAACAACGCGACGGTCGAATAGACCTGCGCGGTATACAGCGCCAGAAACAGGCCCTGACCGGTGCCGATCAGGGTCGTCAGGAAAATCACGGAAAACGCAGGATGCATGGGTATAAAAGTTCAGAGTTCAGAGTTTAGGGTTCAGAGTTGAAGACTCCGTGGTCGGGTTCATAACTTTGTACTTTGAACCCTGTACTTTGTACCTGTTACCAACTCGTGACATCATCAAGCGACGGCTCGCGGAAATCCGGCTTGGGCTGCACGCCCTCCTTCTTGAGCGGATTATCGGCGCGCACGAGTTCGTCCGGATGGATCTTGATGCGCATCTTGCGGCGCGGCAGATAATGGTTGGCCGGCTTGGTGCCCCACTCCGGCATCAGTGCATAGCCGCCGTTCTCGCTGATCGCGACCGACACGGCTGAATTTGGATCGTGCACGTCGCCGAACAGGCGCGCGCTGGTCGGACAGGCCATCACGCAGGCCGGCTTGCGTTCCGCCTCGGGCAGGGTCGTGTCGTAAATACGGTCCACGCACAGGGTGCATTTTTTCATGACCTTCTGGTGCTCATCGATTTCGCGCACACCATAGGGGCAGGCCCAGGCGCAGTACTTGCAACCGATGCACTTGTCGTAATCGACCAGCACGATCCCGTCTTCGGCGCGCTTGTAGCTGGCGCCGGTGGGACATACCGGCACGCACGGGGGGTCCTCACAATGCAGGCAGGATTTCGGGAAATGCACGGTTTCCGTGTTGGGAAACTCGCCCACCTCGAAGGTCTGCACCCGGTTGAAGAAATTACCAGTCGGGTCCTCGCCATACGGACGGTCGTCGGACATATAGCCGGCCGCGCCCGAGGTGTTCCATTCCTTGCAACTGGTGACGCAGGCGTGGCAGCCCACGCACACGTTGAGATCAATCACCAGGGCCAACTGGGTCATAAAGGTAGCCCTACTCCGCTGCGCTGCGTTCGTCCTTTCATAGGACTAGTTCCCCATGAGCTTGCCGGCCACGTACGCCAGCCAGTTTTTATGGCGCACCGGCGCGCCGGGGACCGGCGAAAGCGTCGCGAATTGCGGCCAGGTGATTTTTTCCTCCGCCGGGTCGGCCTTGTAGATGCGCACGCGCACATCGTACCAGCCGGCCTGGCCCGTCACCGGGTCGGAGTTGGACAGATGTTCGCCCTCCGGCATCGGCGGCAGCTCTTCCGAGATCAGGTGATTGAGCAGAAACCCCTTGCGCGCCTCATTCGCGCGCGGTTCGAGATTCCAGGCGCCGGGTTGCTTGCCGATGGCGTTCCAGGTCCAGACCGTGCCGGGTTCGGTCGCCTCGCTGTAGCGGCACATGCCGCGCACCTTGCCCCACGGCGACTCCACCCACACCCAGTCACCGTCCTTGATGCCCTGGGCGGCCGCGGTCTTCGGATTCACGAACAGATAGTTGTGCGTGTGGATCTGGCGCAGCCAGGCATTCTGCGAATCCCACGAGTGATACATCGCCATCGGCCGCTGCGTCACCGCGTTGAGCGGGTATTTTCGCTTGTCGGTGAGCTGGGCCTCGAGCGGTTCGTAATAGAACGGCAGCGGGTCGAAGTAAGTTTCGATGCGCTTACGCAGATGCGCCGGGGGTTGTTTGCCCTGGGTCTTGCCCTGCGCCGCGAGCCGGAACTGCTGCAACACGTCCGAGTAGATATGAATCAGGATCGGCTCGGCATAGCGCGTCAGGCGATGGCGCTGCGCCCACTCGAGATAGCCCTTGTTCCAGTTGCGCATGTACTGGAACGACCTGGGCAGCTCGTGGTGGTACACGCAATTGTTCTTGGCGTACATTTCCCACTGGTTCGGGTTGGGCTCGCCCTTCATGAATTTCTCGCCACCCTTGCCGCGCCAGCCGGCCAGGAAACCGATGCCGGCGCCCGGTTCAATTTCGTAATTGATGATGAAGTCCGGGTAGTTCTTGAACTTGCGGTTCCCCTTGCCGTCGACGAACGCCGGGAACTTGAGCCGCGTGCCGAGCTCGATCAGCACTTCCTGGAACGGCTTGCACTCGCCCTTGGGCGGCACCACCGGGATGCGCACCGAATCCACCGGGCCGTCAAACTCCGAAATCGGCCGGTCGAGCATGCTCATCACGTCATGGCGCTCGAGGTAGGTGGTGTCCGGCAATACCAGATCGGCGTACGCCACCATCTCCGACTGGAATGCATCGCACACGACAAGGAACGGAATTTTGAACTCGCCGTTCTCGTCCTTGTCGTTGAGCATCTTGCGCACCTCGACCGTGTTCATGGTCGAGTTCCACGCCATGTTGGCCATGAAGATCAGCAGCGTGTCGATCTTGTAGGGATCGCCGCGCCAGGCATTGGTGATGACGTTGTGCATCAGGCCGTGCACCGACAATGGATACTCCCAGGAAAAGGCCTTGTCGATGCGCACTGGCGTGCCGTCCTGGTCGACGAACAGATCATCCGGGTCGGCCGGCCAGCCGAGCGCCATGCCGTCCAGCGGCTTGCCGGGGCGCACGCCTTCCGGCCCTTTCGGCGTCTTGGCGCAGGGCGGGATCGGGCGCGGAAACGGCGCCTTGTGGCGGAAACCGCCGGGCCGGTCGATGGTGCCGAGGATGCTCATCAGTATCGACAGCGCGCGGATGGTGTGGAATCCGTTCGAGTGCGCGGCCAGCCCGCGCATGGCGTGGAACGCCACCGGGTTGCCGGTCACGGTTTCATGGTCCCTGCCCCAGATGTCGGTCCAGGCGATGGGCAGCTCGATCTTCTGGTCGCGCGCGGTCACGCCCATTTCATTGGCCAGGCGCGTGATGGTCTCCACCGGAATACCGGTAATGGTGCTGGCCCATTCCGGCGTGTAGTCCTTGACGCGTTCCACCAGCAACTGGAACGATGGCTTGACCTTCGTTCCATCCGGCAGCGCGAACTCGCCGCGCAGAAACGGATCGGCGCCGGGGGTATGCGTGACCACGGCCTTGTTGGCATGGCGGTCCCACCACAGCTTGTTCTGCGGGTCGAAACAACCCTCTTCCACCGGCACCTCGGCGCGCACGAACATGCCGAACTCGGTCGAGTCCTTATTGACGTTCACCAGCTGCGCGGCATTGCTGTACTGCACCAGGAAGTCGCGGTCGTACAGGCCCTGCTTGATGAGCACGTGGATGAGCGCCAGGAACAGCGCCCCGTCGGTACCGGGCTTGATCGGCACCCACTCGTCGGCGATCGCCGAGTAGCCGGTGCGCACCGGATTGACCGAAATGAATTTCCCGCCGTTGCGCTTGAACCTGGAGATGGCGATCTTGAGCGGATTGGAGTGATGATCCTCGGCGGTGCCGATCATCACGAACAGTTTGGCGCGATCGAGATCCGGCCCGCCGAATTCCCAGAACGATCCGCCGATGGTGTAGATCATGCCGGCGGCCATGTTGACCGAGCAGAAGCCGCCGTGCGCCGCGTAATTGGGCGTGCCGAACTGCTTGGCGAACAGGCCGGTGAGTGCCTGCATCTGGTCACGGCCGGTGAACAGGGCGAACTTTTTCGGATCGGTGGCGCGGATTTTCCCGAGGCGTTCCTCCAGCATGGCGAAGGCCTCGTCCCAGGAGATCGCCTCGAATTCGTTGGCGCCGCGCTCACTGCCTGGCTTGCGCCGCAGCGGTTTGGTCAGGCGCGCCGGCGAATGCTGTTTCATGATGCCCGAGGCGCCCTTGGCGCAAATCACGCCTTTATTGATCGGATGATCGGGATTGCCTTCGATGTATTTTATCTCGCCATCCTTGAGCGTCACGCGGATGCCGCAGCGGCAGGCGCACATGTAGCAAGTGGTGTTCCTGGTCTCGCTACGGCCGGTGGCTGTTGGCGTCATGGGAGAGGGGTCAATCCGGAAAAAATGTTGGGCATCAGGGCACGGCAGCAATCACGATACTAAGCCCGGGGTCCGATCGCAATTCACAATATTCGATACGGCAACAAAAATTACTAGTCCCGCGCCCGCTCGCGTTTCCCGGCGAAAGACCGGTGCCGGCGGCGGGATTTGCGTCCATTGCCACTACTCTGAATCCGTCTTTAGCGCTTCCTTTCCGCGGCCTTGTCTGATTGCAAAGCGCCCGTGGCTCTGGGTGTGCCCCGATCAGGACAAAGCTTCGACGGCATATCGCACCCGCAGACGATGCTCGGCGCCCGGAACGATGGTCACGACATTTTCCGCCGCGTTGGCGCTCTCGACGCAGACCATGCGGCGCCAGCCGTCCGGACCGAAATCACCCATCTTGTCGGCCTTCGCGGTCCAGGGATTCCACACCACGGTCGAACGGCTGCCCGATTTCACCACCCGGATACGCCGCTGCAGGCGCGTGTCCTCGATCACGCACTCGGCTTCCGTGTTCAGATAGATCCGGTCGGTCTCGGCGGAAAAAACCACCGGCCCTTCCTGACGCCGGCGCGCGCTGCCGCCACCGGCCTTGTCGAGGTATTCGCAACCCTCCAGGCCCCGGATGCGGATGTCGCCGATATCGCCAATCTGGAAATAGGTGTGCAGGGCCTCGCCGATGACGAGGTCATGATCGTCCCGGTTTTGCGTGGTCAGCGCGATCTCGAGCGTGGCGCCGACGGTAACCCGCAGGGAAACTCCGGCGCGATGCGGCCACATGGCGCGCGTCTGGTCGGTTTCGACCAGCACGAGCGTTATTTCGCTCGCGCCATTATCGAGTTCGCGCGTGGCCGTCACATCCCACGGCACGGTGCGGGCAAAGCCGTGCGCCGGCAGCCCGGGATCCGCCGGATGCGGTCCGAACCACGGCCAGCACACCGGCACTCCGCCGCGGATGGATTTGCCGGGCGCGAATTTGGCGAAACGCGACAGCCATGCCACCGGCTCAGTTTGTGATTTCGGTTGCCAGCTCATGACATGCCCGCCTTGCAGGGCAATGGCGGCGTGGCCGTGGTTATTGGCCACCTCCATGACCACCAGCCCGCCGGGAATTTCCTTGAAGCTGATCCGGCCGGACAGGCCAAAACGCGCGTTTGCTGCAGATAAGTCGGTCATGCGGAAGCTTCCTGCCGGAACAGGTGGCGAATGGTTGGTGGAGACGTCAGGTAATGCGGAGCCATTGTACCGGCTGCGACACCCTGACAAAAAGCCATGGCTTGGCCTGCCCGTCAGGGGAAGATGGGGTGAGGATTTCGCAGGCGCCGCCCGGCGTCAGGCGTGCTCCGTCTCGTGCTCCTCCTCGACCTGCAGGACCGAGTTGTAGCCTCCCGAGTAATTCGGCACCTGCTCGGGATTGGAAGGATCCTCCTGCCACAGGCCATCGACGACCAGACGATACTGATAAGTCCCCGGCATCAGCATCACGATCTTCTCCACGATGCCATTTGCCGTGCGGGTAACGACGCCCTGATCCGGGCGCCAGTCGTTGAAGCTGCCGGCGAGTTTCACGTCCCGGCCGGCAAAGTCGTAGAAACGCAGCACCACCTTCTGCAATCCTCCTTGCCGGCTCAGTCGTGAGCGCGCCTCTTCGAAAACGCGCTTCATGGTGCCAAGGCTAGGCTTGAGTTCGCCCGCGCCGTCAGTGGTGGCATTGCTCTGCGGCATAGGCGTCGTTGTCTCGTTCGCCGGGTGGTCGGGCTGCACGGCAAAGGTGTGGTCGGGAAGGCGGGTCCCGAGTTCGCCCTTGCCGTCTGTCGTGGCATTGTCCTGCAACATGGACATGGTTTCGTTCGCCAGGCGACCGTATTGCACGGCAACGGTAGATGTCGGATCGAAGGCAACGACCGGCAATCCCTGGCGCGCGGCTTCCTTCAGGCGCACCGTGAACTGCACCATCACCGGCAGCACATCGTCGGCGAAGCGCTCACCCACCTCGCGCAGGAATTGCCGGCACAGGCGCGTGCGGCTGTCGACCAGTGTCGGCAGCACGCGCACCGGGATGTCGCGCCCGTGACGCTCGCGCAGCTCGCGGATGACTTCGTACATCCGGTCGATGCCGTGCATGCCGAACAGGCTCATCTCGATCGGGATCAGCACCAGGTCGGCCGCCGTCAGCGCATTGAAGCAGAGCAGTCCCATCGATGGCGGACAGTCAATAACGATGTAATCGTAGCGGTCGCGGACCGGCGCCAGCTGCTTTTCGAGCTGCTTGTCGCGTTCATCGCTGCGCACCGGCAGATGTTCCGCGGCGGCGAGCGTCCTGGTCGCCGGCACCACGTCCACGCCGGTGAAAACATCCGGCAGAATGATCTCTTCGAGACTGATCTCTCCCGTGAAGACGTCGTATAGATCGCGCGCGTCCTCGTTGAACACCCCGAACCCGAGCGAACAGTGGCCCTGTGGATCCAGGTCGAGCAGCAGCACCCGCTGTTCCTTTTTTCCGAGACAGGCGGCAAGATTGATGGCCGTGGTGGTCTTGCCGCACCCACCCTTCTGGTTGGCAACCGCGATGACTTTCATGTCAGTAGCACCTCCGGCTTTGGGCAATAAAAAGGGGAGCAACGACTGGCTCCCCTGGTTCCGTCCCGGTCACCGCCCGGCTTCGGCGCAGGCTCGGAGGACAGGTCGCGGCCTGCCGCGCACAGCGGCTGACACGGTAAAAAGCCGATGCGACGAAAGAAAAAGGACGGGCGGGATGTCGCCCCGCGGGACGGGATGATGTGGCTGGCAACCCCGAGTTCAATCCGATGAATCTCCAAGGAGGCAGGTCGCAGGAAAGTTTATGGAGTCACTGCCAAAAGTCAAGAAATGACGGGCGTTCACAGCAGACGGGGCGGATCCACGACATGCCGTCAGGAAATTTTCCAGGCGTGATGCGGGTTATTCATCGCGTGACTCGGGCTGCGCCAGCCACTGGTCGATGGCCGGCTGCAGTTCCGCGAACGGGCGGTAGCCATGGGTCAGAAGTGTGCCGGTGGCTCCGTTTTGCAGCACCACGGTCGGGAAGCCGCGCACCCCGGATTGGCGGGCGATCTGGAAATGGGTCTGCGTTTTTTTTCTGATGTCGTCCGAGTTGAACCGATCGAAGAACAAGGCCTTATCTATATTATGTTGCGCCGCCAGGTCCGCCAGCGTGTCCACATGGACGACATTCTGTCCGTGTGCGTAAAACGCCTCCTGCACCGATTTGAAATAGGGAAAGACGGCCCCGGCATTGATCTCGCCGACGGCGATCACCGCGCGGCTGGGCGGCTCGGTGTCGTAGACAAAGCCCCCGGGCAGCGTGCCCTCGAAGGCAAAAGGCTGGCCGGTCATGCGGTGCACATCGCGCCAGTGTTGCAGAATCTCCTCGCGCCCTTTTGGTGTCATGGGCTCGGTCGTTCCCGGCCGCAGACCGCCCAGCATCAGGGCGATCTTCACGCGATCCGCATAGCTGTCCCGGATGGCGCTGATCACCGGCGCGAAGCCCCAGCACCATGAACACATGGGATCGGCGAAGTACCACAGGATCCGTTGCGGTGTCATCAAAGCATATAATGCTGCTCGCCGCAAAGACGCGAAGGACGGAAAGAAAATCCCAGAAAAATAAAACCGGAAATCTTTGCGCTCTTTGCGCCTTTGATGCGCGCCATCTCTGGCGCGCACCCTGCGGGCGCGCAGCGCGCGTCCAATTTTGTTCCCGACAAAATTGTGCGGCAAATAATCATAAATCTTCTTATAAATACTCCCAGTCGCGAAACATCACCGCCTGTCCCGCCGGCGCGCCGTGTGCATCCACAAGGTTCCAGACCGTGGCGTCCCGGATCCGGAAACGCCGGCCGGTGGCGGAGATGCGGATGCCACTGTAATCGTCGATGAAGCCGCGACGGCTCACGCTTGCCAGCAGCTGCGCGCGCTGTGCGCGCTCCATCGGTTCCGCCGACAGGCGCGAAGGCGTGCTGACGAAATCCGGCCAGCCGGTTTCGAACAGCGTGAGCGCCGCGCGGTTGGCGTAATTGAAGACCGGATCCTCGCCGGTACCGTGCGAGGCCACCACGAACGGCGCCTCGTAAAGCGCGCGTGCCTGCTCCATCGCGGACAGACCGGGATCAACCAGATCGTTACCGGTCCAGTGGCAATAGCTGCTTGTCAGCCGCTGCGCGTGCTCCGCCAGATAATGATTGGAGTCATCGGGTGCGCCGACGGGTTCATGCCGGTCCTGTCCGCGATCATGCCGCGATTTTCCGGTTTCACCCTTGCCCGGCTTCGGGATGCGCTGGCGCCACAGCCAGTACAGCGCCAGACCGGTCAGCACGACATTCAGGACAATTCCGATCGCGAAAAAGGTGGCCATGGTTCAGTGATAAAATGGATCGACAGACGACCAGACCGAATCGCCGGCATGCAATTTTTGATATTCACGCGCGCTTGGCAGTGTACCGCATCCGCCAGCAACCTTGGCTGTCCGTCGCGGCCCTCACCAGCAGCTACCCCCACGGAATGTGGCATATTTCACCGGGGTTTTTGAAATCGCGCGCGGCTGTGTTTCAATTGAGCCTCGCATCGCAGGGAGGCGCAGTGATGGGCATTATCCGCGACGGGTCCCGGCAAGCCGAGCACAGCGTGCGCAATCTTCCCAACGCGCGCGCGACCCTGGCGGCGCGCTACCGCAGCGTGCGGCGCCAGAGCGAGACGCTGTGCCAGCCGCTGGCGCCGGACGATTACGGCTTGCAGGCCATGCCCGATGTCAGCCCGGTCCGGTGGCATCTCGCGCACACGACCTGGTTCTTCGAAACCTTCCTGCTCAAGGCTTTTCTTCCCGGTTATCGCCCGTTTCACCCGCAGTTCGAGCACCTGTTCAACTCCTATTATGAGCAGGTGGGAGCGCCATTCCCGCGTCCGCAACGCGGCCTGCTCTCCCGCCCCACGACCGAAGAAATTTTCCGTTATCGCGCGCAGGTAGACGAAGCGATGACTGCCCTGCTTGCCTCGGCGGAGGAGAGGCTCTGGCCCGAAGTCGCGACGCGCGCTGTGCTCGGTTGCCAGCATGAGCAACAGCATCAGGAATTGTTGCTGACCGATATCAAGTACAACTTCTCGATCAATCCGCTCAGGCCGGCCTACCAGGCCGACCTGCCGGACACGCCCGCCGGACACAACACGCCGCTCGAATGGATCGAGCAGCCGGGCGGCGTGCAGGAAATCGGCCATGACGGCACCGGCTTTGGTTTCGACAATGAATCGCCGCGCCATCGCGTGCTGCTGGCGTCGTATGCGCTGGGTTCGCGGCTGGTCACCAACGGCGAATATCTCGAGTTCATCGAGGCCGACGGCTATCAACGTCCGGAATTCTGGCTCGCGGACGGTTGGCGCGTGGCGCGCGAGCACGGATGGCAGGCGCCGCTGTACTGGGAAAAGACCGACGGCCGTTGGTGGCTGTTCACGCTCGCGGGCATGCGCACGCTCAACGAACACGAGCCGGTGTGCCACGTGAGCTTCTATGAGGCCGACGCCTGCGCGCGCTGGGCCGGAAAACGCCTGCCGGACGAGGGTGAATGGGAGACCATCGCCGGACACGAACCGGTGCACGGCAACCTGCGCGAGGCGGGATATCTGCATCCGGTTCCCGCCGCCGGCGATGCATGTCCGGCACAAATCTTCGGCGACGTCTGGGAATGGACCCGCAGCGCCTACGCCCCCTACCCCGGCTACCGCCCGGCCGCGGGCGCGCTCGGCGAATATAACGGCAAGTTCATGGTCAACCAGCTGGTGCTGCGCGGCGGCTCTTGCGTCACGCCCGCGGATCACATCCGCGCCAGCTACCGCAATTTCTTCTATCCCGCGGACCGCTGGCAATTCTCCGGCATCCGCCTGGCGGACGATAGATGAAACAGCGCGCCGTCCGCTTTTACGACGAACATCCCGCGCCGGCCACGATGCTGGAGGAAGTGCTGCAAGGGCTGGCGGCGCGGCCACGGCGCATCGCGCCCAAATTCTTTTACGACGAGCGTGGCTCGCGCCTGTTCGACGCCATCTGCGAATTGCCCGAGTATTACCTGACGCGCACCGAGATGGGGATTCTGGAATCCTGCGCCGGCGAGATGGCGCACCTGGCCGGGCCGGATGCCACCTTGATCGAGCTGGGCAGCGGCGCCAGCCGGAAAATCCGGCTGCTGCTCGAAGCCATGCGGCCGCGGCGCTATCTCGGCATCGACATCTCGCGTGAATTCCTGCGCCAGTCGGTGGAACAACTGGCCGGCGATTATTCCTGGCTGGAGGTGCACGCGGCCTGCGCCGACTTCATGCAGGACTTCGAGCTGCCCGCGGCCGCGGGTGAGGGAAAAAAGCTCGCCTTCTTTCCGGGTTCAACCATCGGCAACTTCGAACCGCACGAGGCGCTGGCGTTCCTGCAGCGGGTGCGCCGCTTGATCCAGCCCGACGGCGGGCTGCTGATCGGCGTGGATCTCAAGAAAGATCCCGCCATATTGAACGCGGCCTACAACGACAGCGCCGGCCTCACCGCGCAATTCAACCTCAACCTGCTCGCGCGCCTGCGCGATGAACTCGGCGCGGAAGTCGACCCGCGCGGCTTCCGGCACCACGCGTTCTACAACGCCGCGCGCGGGCGCATCGAAATGCATCTGGTCGGCCGCCGCGCGCAGGACATCCGCCTGGGCGGACAGTGCTTTCATTTCGCGCCGGGGGAAGGCATCCACACCGAGAATTCCTACAAATATTCACTGGAGGAATTTCATGCGCTGGCGCGCGGCGCCGGTCTGCGACCGTGCCAGGTGTGGCTCGACGCCGCGCGCCACTTCAGCGTTCACTACCTCAGCATCGTTCCCCGATCGCGCCCGCGCGTGGCTTGAGGCATCAAGCCAGATCCGGAATATCCCTGCGTGAACCCGGCGTGCCCTGTGGCGAAAATTTATATTTCAGAAGTTTTCTGGCCATTTCCCTTGAGCGCCAGAGCATATTCGTACAGTTTGTTTTTCTTGAGCCCGGTGATGCGCGCGGCCAGCGCCGCGGCCTGGCTCACGGGCAGTTCGTCGAGCAGGATTTTAAGCACGCGCCCGGCCTCCTCGTCCACGACCTCGCGC
>Ga0105094_10000397_pt1 | contig 21235 bp, 20 predicted proteins | sample PPLLak1March2015_2_FD_87023 | JGI IMG/M metagenome (GOLD analysis project Ga0105094, IMG submission 87023) | Freshwater sediment microbial communities from Prairie Pothole Lake near Jamestown, North Dakota, USA - PPLs Lake P8 Core (3) Depth... | ecosystem: Environmental > Aquatic > Freshwater >...
GAGTCGGGCCCGAATTTTGATGATTTAGAGGCCATATGCAATTACATGCTAGGCGAGTAATAAGTCCGTGATTGGATATCCTCGTCAGCCGTCATGAATCCAAACAAAAGAGCTGCCCTTTCTCTCTGGGCAGCTCTTTTAGAGCATAGATCAAATCACAAATTTGTTGTTTTAGTCTCCAGCGACAGGTTGGCTCTGAAGCCGGGGTCTAAATTTATATCCATACACAATCAAACCGCGCTCGTCGCCATCGGAGCGCAGCTTGCGGGTGACCATCTCGACCGGGGTGCCGATCTCCACCTTCTGATCATCCAGGTCTGTGAGCTGGGCGGTCACCAGCGGACCCTCTTCCAGCTTGACCAGCGCTACCGTGTAGGGAGCGAACTCTTCGAAACCAGCCGGTGGGTCGTACACGGTGGTGAAAGAATACACTTCGCCGCGCCCGCTGAAGCTGTACAGGTTCTTGGCCTCCTGCCCGCATTCCGGGCAAATGTCACGCGGTGGGAAGAGCTTGGCCTCGCAGTGCGGGCATACCTCCCCGACTAAACTGTAGCGCTGTTTGCGCAAACGCCAATGGCGTGGAATCTCCATTAAATGTTCTCCTGTACCGATGTTATCGTGTTATGTGAACACCATTCTATCGATTTTGTACTATCAAGAACTATCAGGTTAGGAAAATTGCTAGAGGCTATCTCAAAAATGGGTATTAGGGGGACATACTTGACATCTAGCGATTATCGCGGATCCAGACGTTCCAGGACGTGTGTGACGGAAGATGAAGCTGGACCGCCCAGGCACTGTACCAGGGCACGGCGGGCGCCGGGAATCTGGTTCGCTCCTGCCTGGCCGCGCAGCTGCAAGACCGCCTCCACCGCCTGGTAAACACCGGTAGCGCCGCCGGCGTTGCCGCGCGCCTTGAGGCCTCCCAGGGTGAGGATGGGCAGCGCGCCGGTCAGGCTCAGTTTACCGTTCTGCACCAGCTGCCAGCCCGTACCAGGGGAGGCAAATCCGGCGGCTTCCAGCGAGAGGGCTGCGTAAATCGAGTAGGCGTCGTACAGCTCGAACAGATCAATCTGGGCAGGTGTAATACCTGCCTGGCGACAGGCGCGCTCCACGGAAAGGCGGGCAGCCTCGAAAATCAGCGGGTTGGGCCGGTCGTGCAGCGCCAATGTATCCGTCACCAGGCTGGAGCCCGATACACGCACTAGCGGATTGGTGATGCTGGCGGGCAGCAGCTCGGGGCGCGCCAGAAGGACCGCGGCCGCGCCATCGGCATTGGGAGCCACATCGAACATGTTAAGCGGGTCGCTGACGATGGCAGCGCGCTGGTAAGCCTCAGGGCTGATAGCCTTGCGGAACATGGCTCGGGGATTGTTTACTCCATTGGCGTGGGCAATCATGGGAAAACCAGCCATGGCCTCTCTCGGTACGGCATACTCGCGTAAATACCTTGCCATGAGCATAGCTGCCTGGGCTGTAGGCGTTAAGCCTTGAACGGCTTCATAGTCGCTGTCGCTGGAAGAGGCCAGAGCCGCCTCCACGGGACTGCCCACCTGGTCGGTGAGCTTCTCCACACCGACTACCAGCGCCACATCAGACTGCCCGGAGGCGACTGCCAGGTAACCAGCGCGCAGGGCTGCCCCACCTGAGGCGCCTGCCGATTCAACCGTGTAGGCCTCGATGCCAACCAGCCCGCTGAAATCGGCAATCAATGCCCCCAGATGAGCCTGGCGCGAGAGCTGCGGCGCCAGCATATTGCCCACGAACAGCGATTGGGGCTGCAAGCCGCCCGCGTCCACCTGCGCGGCCTCGATAGCGATCAACGCCAGCTCACGTAGGGAGATGTGCCAATGCTCTCCCACGTCCGTCTGGCCGATGCCTGCAATTACTACATCTGTCATAATGCCTCTAAACGTGCCTCTCCCCTCTCCCGGGGCTTATTTCATCACCAGCTTGCCGCGGTAGCGAGTATAGGTGGCGTAATCGATCTCGGTGCGCCGGGCGATGTAATCTTGGGTAAGGGGTGCCAATGCGCGGCGCTCGCCAATCTTGCCGGTGACCTGAATAGAAAAAGCATCCGAGCCAGCACCCGAGCCGAAAGACACCATCAAGATGCGGTCGCCTGGCTCAGCGATATCCAGGATGGCGGTCAGCCCGATAATAGCTGCCCCGGCGTACGTGTTGCCAATAACTGGTACAAGCAGCCCGGCAGTGACTTGCTCCTTACGAAAGCCCAATTGGGCCGCCACCCGTTCGGGGAACTTGGTGTTGGGCTGGTGAAATACGGCAAACCGGTAATCGGAGGGCGTGGTGTGGGCGGCATCCATCAGCCCCCTGGCAGCCTCCATAATATGCTTGAAGTAAGCCGGCTCGCCGGTGAAGCGCTGCCCGTGCTCCGGGTATTTCTGGTAAGCACGCCGCCAGAAGTCGGGTGTATCGGTAACGAACGAGTAGGCGCTTTCGATCACCGCCAGGGAATCCTCTGCTGGTCCCAACAGGAACGCTGCCCCGCCCGCCCCAGCGGTGTACTCCAGGGCGTCGCCTGGGCGACCCTGGGCGGTATCCATGCCGATCGCCATGGCATAATCCGCCATCTTGGAGCCGACAAAGCCGATCGCTGCCACCATTGCTTCGGTGCCGGCTTTACAGGCAAACTGCCAGTCTGCAGCCTGCACGTTGGGCACCGCCCCCAGTGCCTCCGCAACGATCGTAGAGGTCGGCTTGACCGCGTAGGGGTGCGACTCCGAGCCTACCCACACGGCGCGGATCTGGCTGGGAGCGACCCCGGCACGAGCCAGGGCGTTGCGAGCAGCCTCGATCGACATAGTTGCCACGTCCTCATCCAGGCCAGGGACGGCTTTCTCCTTGATCGGCAGCCCGCCTTGACCATCGGTCCAGATGCGCGCTACTTCACTTGCAGGAAGCCGATAGCGCGGCACGTAAGCGCCGTAACCAGCAATGCCAACCGATCGGGAAGGCATCAACAAGATATTCTCAGGATCAGATTCGCTCATATCAATTCCACTTTACTCCATCCGTACCAATGCTATCACAGAGTCACAGGAAATCAGCCTTCGCTGCCGGTCTGCCAGCTGCGCAAGATCTCCTCAGCCCGGTCGATACGCACCAACTGCTCCCGCACCAGCTGTTCTGCCAGGCGTTCGATCTGCTCACCCTGAGCGCCAGCCGCGATAGCCACCTGGCGAGCGTGCAAGCCCATGTGCCCACGCTGGATGCCTTCGGTCGCCAGCGCGCGCAAAGCCGCCAGATTCTGCGCCAGGCCGACAGAAACGATGATCTCCGCCAGCTCTGAGGCGGTGCGCACGCCCATCAGACGCAGTGCTACCTGGGCGGAGGGGTGTACGCGCGTGGCGCCACCCACGATACCGACTGCCATGGGCATTTCCAATGCGCCGGTCAGGTTGCCGTCTGCATCCCGGCTCCATGTACTCAGCGATGTGTAGCGCCCATCCCGGGCGGCGAAGGCGTGGGCGCCAGCTTCGATCGCCCGCCAGTCATTGCCCGTAGCGATGACCACGGCGTCCACGCCGTTCATAATGCCTTTATTGTGCGTGGCAGCCCGGTAGGGATCGACAGCCGCGAAAGCCCAGGCGGCGATAATGCCATCTCGTACCTCTTCCGGAGAGTAACCGCCGAAAGCCAGCTCACTCAGCGGGATCGTGCATCGAGCGCTCACCAGGCGCCGGTCAGCCAGGTTGGAGAGGATGCGCAGATGCACTCTTCCACCGGTGATGGCTTCCACGCGCGGGGCCAGGCGCTCGACAGCAGTATTGACCGCATTGGCACCCATGGCATCCCGCACGTCGTAGATCAGGTGCAGCACCAGGAATGGCCCAATGGGCGATGTCTCGATCAGGCGCACCTCCAGATCGCGCGGTCCGCCGCCCAGGCGCTGAAGGAGCGGATCGATACCGGCAGCCTCCCCCAGTAAGATCTCCTTCTGGGCGAGCAGCGCAGAACGGGCAGCCGGCAGATCGGCGAGGTCCAGCACCTGCATCTGCCCGATCATCTCAGGCGGCGTGGCCTGGGCCGTAAAACCTCCACCGGCGCGCGCCAGGCGCGCCATGAAGGATGCCCCCGCCACGACGGAGGGTTCTTCGATCGCCATCGGCACCAGCACATCCCGACCGTTGACCACAAAATTCAAAGCCAGGCCCAGCGGCAAAGCGTGCAAGCCGACCACATTTTCGATCATGTGGTCGGCACCCTCAAGCGACAGACCCGCCGACTCGCGGAAGGCCTCCAAATCGGCGGCAGTGAGCCAATCTTCGAGCGCTTTCCAGCGCGCCTCCAGGCTCAGGTTGTAGAACCCGGGCAGCCGAGAGCCCTTGCGTTTATCCAGCATCGATGAGGCAATCTCCGATCGATATATCTATACCAGGGGATCAAACCAATCGTTTATACCCATACCCGCCTCGCAAAAACTATCAACTTAACACTAGTATTGGTAATTTTCTTAAACTACCCAAAGTTTCCCTGAGCATGGGGAAAACCCTAGCAGGGTAGCTTCAACAGCTTACCAATACTGTCCTATTGGGGTAAAATTGGACTGCGGTGAGAATTAATCCATGGCTTTGCTGACACGTGAACAACTGGAAGAACGGCTGGTTGCACTTCATCGCGCCAGCCTGGAGTTGGTGCGCGATCTTTCGCTGGAGACATTGCTGGAGAGGATCGTCCAACTGGCGCGCGAACAGGCTGAAGCGGAATATGCCGCGCTGGGGGTGGTTGACGATGAAGGCACCCTGGTCAAATTTATCCCGGTCGGTATGACGCCGGAGGAGATCCGCCGCACCGGCAAGCCGCCGATAGGCAAGGGTGTGATCGGACAACCCGGACGAGAGCGGCGGACCATACGCGTGGCAGATTTGAGCCGCTACCCGAAGTCGGCAGGCTTCCCACACGGGCACCCGGTCATGGACTCGTTCCTGGGAGTGCCCATCATGCTCGGCGACAGGCTGCTGGGACAGATCTATCTCGCCAACAAGACCGGCGGCCATGAGTTCACCGAGGATGACGAACGTGTCATCGAAACACTGGCAGCCTATGCAGCCGTAGCCATCAACAATGCCCGCATGTACCAGGAAGTGCTGCTGCGTGATGATGCCCTCAGCCAGCGCAATAAAGATCTGGGGCTGATCAATGACATCGCTACCGCTTTGGCGTCTTCCCTGGATGTCGATAAAATCCTGGAACAAACCCTGAAACGAGTGATGGATTACCTGGATGTGCAGGCCGGCGAGATCTTCCTGCGCGACGACGGCGACAAACAGCTGCGCCTGGCGCTCACGCGCGGCGAGTTCAGCGAATCTTTCCTGACCCGCGATCGCTTTAAAATCGGAGAAGGCTTCATAGGCATCGTTGCTGAGTGCGGCAAGCCGCTGGTCAGCGCCGACCTGGCCAAAGACCTGCGCTTCCTGCGCCCTGCGGTAGTGGAAGCCGGCTTTCGAAGTATGGCTTGCATCCCGTTGTTGGCTGGCGGGGATGTGATCGGCGTGATGAGCGTGGCTTCGCGCATGGAACGCAATTTCGACGAGCGCGAAATCAACCTGCTTACCTCTATCGGCGCCTGGGCAGGTATCGCCATCGAAAACGCTCACCTGCACCGCCAGGCCGGTCGATTGGCGGTCATGGAGGAGCGCGAGCGGATCGGTATGGACCTGCACGATGGTATCATCCAATCCATTTATGCTGTGGGTCTGGCGCTCGAATATGCCCGCCTGGCGCTGGATGAGGACCCCAAGCAGTCGGTCCAGAAGATCGAGCAGGCCATCGACGGCTTGAATAAGACCATTCGCGACATACGCAGCTATATCCTGGATCTGCGCCCGCGCCAGTTTATCGGTGACAATCTCAAAGACAGCCTGCAGCGGCTGGTGGATGAGTATCGCACCAATACCCTGGCGGATGCGTCCCTGGTGGCGCAGGATGAGGAACCAACCGGGATACCCAACTCGCACGCGGCGGCTTTATTCCATATCTGCCAGGAAGCATTGGCTAACGCCGCCAAACACTCACTGGCCCGGCGGGTCAAAGTCCATCTGTGGACCACCCGAGAACGGGTGCTGTTGGAGGTGGCGGATAACGGGCGCGGCTTCGACCTGCGCAAGATGAGCGTGACCCTCGGGCATGGCCTATCCAACATGCACATCCGGGCTCGCAAAGTGGGGGGAGATGTAGAGATCACCTCGGCACCCGAGGAAGGCACCACCGTACTGGCCTGGGTACCACGCCGGGCGCAATGAGCCTGATCACCAGCCCCAGCAACCCTAAAATCAAACAGGCCCGTCTGCTCCGGCAGCGTAAATACCGCCTGGAGAGTGGATTGGCCCTGGTTGAGGGCATTCATCATACCGGCGAGGCCATCGCAGCCGCGCCGCAGGGCTGCACCATCGAGGCGATCCTGTATGCTCCGGACCTGCTGAAAAGCGAGTACGCCGCCAGCCTGATCGAGGAGCAATCCCGGCAGGAGGTGGCATGCTATGCCGTGACCCCCGAAGTCTTTGCCTCCATTGCTGAAAAGGACAATCCGCAGGGCATCCTGGCGGTGGTGTGCCCGCGGCGAGCTTCACTGTCGGAGCTGAAGCCGCAGAACTTTCCCTGGGGGGTGGCGCTGGTCGCTCCGCAGGACCCCGGCAATATCGGCACAATTTTACGCAGCATCGACGCGGTAGGCGCCAGCGGACTGCTACTGTTGGATAGCAGCGCCGACCCCTACCATCCGAGCGCAGTGCGAGCCAGCATGGGGACGGTATTCTGGCACCCGGTAGTGCAGACGTCTTTTAACGATTTCTCTCAATGGGCTGCGGGCAACCGATACACGGTTTACGGCACTTCCGCTCACGCACAGACTGACTACCGCGAGATTGAGCGCTACCACAGGCCAGCGGTGCTCCTGTTGGGCAGCGAACGGGATGGTCTTTCCGCAGACCAGGTCGCCAGCTGTGACATCCTGCTGAGGCTGCCTATGCGCGGGCGGACCTCTTCATTGAACCTTGCTATCGCAGCAGGAGTAATGCTGTACGAGATGCTCAAATCTGAGTGAGCCATTCGGAACTGCATGTCAGGAGGAAACCAACATGCGCGAATTCTTCTACCCCGGCAGCATCGCCGTGATCGGCGTATCGGCAAAGCCCACCAACCTGGGCAAGAACATCGTCGGCAACCTGGTTGAGTACGGCTTCGACGGGATCGTCTATGCGGTGGGCACGAGCGGCGGGGCGATCGAGACGCGGCGCATCTACAGGACGGTGGGAGATATCCCCGACCACATCGACCTGGCGGTGATCTTTACCCCAGCCCAGACGGTGCCGGGCATCCTGGAGGAGTGCGGTCAAAAGGGCATCCGGCGGGTGATCATCGAGACAGCCGGTTTCCGCGAATTTACCCAGGAAGGACACCGCCTGGAAGAGGAGATCGCCCGCATCGCCAGGCAATACGGCATTCGCTTCGTTGGCCCCAACTGCATCGGGGCAATCAACATGGAAAACGGGATGTGCCTGCCCTTCCCGCGGCTGACCCGCTTCATCAAGAGCGGTGATGTATCGATGATCACGCAGAGCGGTGGGGTGGGAATGAGCGTGCTGAACCTGATGGCGAACGAAGGGTTAGGCTTGAACAAGTTCGTCTCGGTAGGCAATATGCTGGACCTGGATGCGGAGGACATGCTCGAGTATATGATCGGCGACGAGGGGACGAAGCTGATCTTCGTTTACCTCGAGAGCATCCGGGACGGGAGGAAGCTGATGGAGATTGCGCGCAGCTCGCCCAAACCAGTGCTGATCTTCAAAGCCAACATCGGCAGGCTGGGACAGAACATTGCCCTATCCCACACCGCCTCGCTGACCAGCGATGACCGGGTGGTGGAGGCCGCTTTTCAGCAGGCGGGCATCATCCGCACCCGTGACGCCACGACGATCGGCAACAGTCTGAAGATCCTGGGGCTGCCACCAATGAAAGGTAAAAACCTGGGGGTGATCTCTCGCTCCGGTGGGCACGCGGTGATTGCGGCGGACGCCTGCGAGCTCTCGGGCTTCAACCTGGCGCACTTCCCTGAGACGTTCTTGCGCGAGATCGAGCAGTACTTCCGGGCATCGGTTATCCGCCTGACCAACCCGCTGGATCTGGGCGATCTATTCGACCTGAACATGTACGCCGAGATCGTCGAGCGCACCCTGCAGCTGGATGGGGTGGATGGGGTTGTCTTTCTGCACACGGCGCTCTCGGAGGCGGAGAACCTGGCGAGCCGGACCCTGCTGGAGCGCATTATTGGGCTGGTGGAGCGCTACAACAAGCCGGTGGCTTACTATATCTCGACCGCGGCAAAAGAGGTGACCTTCCTGAAACAGAACTACCACTTCCCGATCTTCACGCAGGTGGTAGAGACCATCCGGGCGCTGGAGATGAACGAGCAGCACTACGCGGATGTGCAGAAAGCCCGCCGGGAGGAAGCGCTCCCGGAATTCGATGTCGACCGGCAGGCGGTCCGCCGCTTGATTGAGAACGCCAAGACCGAAGGGCGCGACCTGCTGCTCTCCGAGGCACTGCAGGTGCTGGGGCATTACGGCATCCCGGCTGTGCGCAGTGCCGTGGCAGCCACGGTCGAGGAGGCGCAGGCGGCCGCGGCGGAGATGGGTTACCCGGTGGTCATCAAGGTCATGGCAAGCCAGATCTCGCACAAATCGGATGCGGGTGGGGTGCAGCTCAACCTGCGCGACGGTCAGGCACTGGCATCCGCTTACGCGGAGATGATGGGGCACATTCGCCAGGTATACCCCGAAGCGGAGCTGGAGGGCGTCCTGGTGCAGCCGATGGTGAGCGGCGGCAGGGAACTGATCCTGGGCGGCAAGCAGGACGCGCAGTTCGGCCCGGTGGCGCTTCTGGGGCTGGGAGGTATCTTCGTAGAGATCCTGGGCGAGGTGGTGATGCGCGTGGCACCGCTTACACGCAGCCTGGCGGAGGAGATGGTCGAGAGCCTGCGCGGATCGGCAATTCTGAAAGGGGCCCGCGGGCATAAGCCGTCCGACCTGGAGGCGCTGGTCGAGGCGCTGCTGCGGCTCTCGCAGTTATTGTGCGATTTCCCTGAGCTGCGCGAGGTGGATATCAACCCGCTGCGCGTGTTCCACGCCGGGGAGGGCTGCTGCGCGCTGGATGCACGCATGATCTTGGGGTAAAGCTTGCGCATTTTGAGGCACCTGGCGAACATCCTCGCCACCGGCTACATTCTCATGTTCTATTCTGAGCTGATGTTCTGGGCGCGCCTCCGTCCCGGAGATTCGCTGCCGAACTGGGTCTATACCTGGCTGGCATATTCCCTGCTCGGATTTGTGATGCTTATTCTCGTGGTGCGCTTCCATATACGCTCGATTTGGGCGGTCTTCCTGGCAGGGTCTTATTCTCATGCCAAAGCGAGAGATTCTTCGCCTCCGCTACGCTTCGGCTCAGAATGACTTCCATCACTTTCATCTTGACTGAATACTTAGAACCTATTGCTAGATTTCATCCAGAAAGACCAACCCTTGCAGGCTGCCCAACACCAGTTCCGGATTTTGTAGCCGGCGCTGATCGGGCAAAGTATCAAGATCAAAGAAAGGTGCCGGTTGGTGGACAGTGGAGTGCCGTGCTAGGGTTGTTTTCCCCACCTGGCGCGGCCTAAGCAGGGCTGTGATTGGGCTGCGGCGGGTAGAGCTTGTTAGTATGCCTTATTTGTGATAGGCTGTGTTTTTTATACCCCTAAATGCTGGACTGTGCTTGACAGCCGTACAGTAACATGCTATTCTATACGGCAGAAGGAGGCACTAATGGATACCAAATTAACCGTTCGGGTGCCGCGGCACTTGCTCGCCAATGCAAAACGCTATGCCCGGGCACACCAAACAACCCTGACCGAGCTGATCTCAGCTTATCTGCAGCACATACCTACCGAGTCTGAGGTACTGGACCATGCACCTGTCGTGCGCCGGTTAACGGGTATACTGTCCTCGGATGTATCGGTAGATGATTACAAGCAACACCTGGAAGATAAATATGGCGGCAAATAATCTGCAGGTGTTGTTCGATTTGAACATTATCCTGGACGTGCTTCAGGAGCGCGAAGATTTCTATGATTTCTCGGCGCGCTTGTTGGCCTATGCGGAAACGGGCGTCATTCAGGGGTGGTTGGCGGCTCATTCTGTAACCACACTTTTTTACCTGATTGCCAAGGATAAATCACATGAACAAGCACGCGTTACTCTGACCAGCTTATTACAGTTTCTCAAAATCGCACCTGTTGATCAAAATACGATTGAACAAGCCCTGAACTTACCTTATCGAGATTTTGAAGATGCCGTTCAAATGATGTCCGCCCTCCAAGTTCATGCGGATTATTTATTGACCCGCAATACGCGCGATTACCAGCCATCGCCAATGGAGGTTATTCAAACAGTGGAACTGCTGGCCATTTTAAAGTCATAAAGAGCAGGGCTATTTAAGTCTACATCGAGCATAGGATTTGAAAAAGGGTACTATTTACGGCCACCGTAAATAGTACCCTTTTTCAATGTAACACACGCGAATTCCGTGTGCCCCCACAGGGATTCGAACCCTGGTTTTAGCCTTGAAAGGGCTGCGTCCTGGTCCCCTAGACGATGGGGGCTGATGTATTGTGCGGCGGGATTGTACCACCGGGTGGGAATAGGGTCAAGCGTTCTTTTTGTGATGTTCTTTTTGTGATATGGTGGGCAGGATCACCCTCGCACTGCTCAACAACGAGCTGAAAATTCGCCTTTGCAATTCAGCAGGGGCATGTTATAATCCATCCCCGCCGCCATGGGCGGCTTTCTATTGATAAACACTCTGCAATCATAGAACGATAGTAAGGAAGATTAACGATGAGCGAATTGATCAAAGCAGTTGAAGCACCTGTCAACGAGAATGTCCCCGAGTTGCGCCCGGGCGACCTGGTAAGGGTCTTTCTGCGCATCAAAGAAGGCAACACCGAACGCACCCAGGAATTCCGCGGCACGGTGATCCGCATGCGCAATAGCGGCAACAACGCCAATTTCACCGTTCGGCGCGTGGCGAGCAACGGCATCGGCGTGGAGCGCACTTTCCTGGCGCGCTCGCCGCGCCTGGAGAAGGTCCTGGTGGAGCGCCGCTCGCATGTGCGCCGCGCCCAGCTTTACTTCCTGCGCGAGCGCACCGGCAAGAGATCGCGGCTCAAGCAAAAATTTAGCGCTTAATATACTCAGATCGGGTCCTGTCCTGTTCCCGGACCGCCGGTCCGGGCTACAATAACCAAGGCAATTCAGCGCAGCTTGAACAAGAGCTGCGCTTTTTGTCGTCTGCTGCTCAACTTCACGTTAAAATATAGCTCAAAGGAGGTCCGCCTTGTCGGTACCATTGATCGGCATCACTACCTCGCGCGGCAGCGGGGATGAAGGGGCTCCGGCATATGCCGCGACCCAGGCCTACGCCCGGGCAGTGGCCTGGGCAGGCGGAGCGCCGCTGCTTATCCCGCTGGAGCTGCCGGACGCGGCGCGGGAGGCGCTTCTGGAGCGGTTGGATGGGCTGCTGTTCTCGGGAGGTGGGGACGTACACCCCGAGCGATATGGCTCGCAGATGCACCCGCTGGTAAATTCAATCGACGAGCAGCGCGACCGGGTGGAGATCGCCCTGCTGCAGGAATCGGCAGGCCGTGGTCTGCCTTTCCTGGGTATCTGCCGCGGTCTGCAGGTGATCAACGTAGCGCTCGGCGGAAGCCTCTATGAGGACCTGCTCGACCAGCTGCCCGGCGCGCTGAGACACGACTGCTCTCCAGGTCACGAGCGAGACTTCCTGGCGCATCCTGTCACCGTGGAGGCAGGGACGCGTTTGCGCAGCATCCTGGGTTCTGCGGGTGTGCACGTAAACAGCATGCATCACCAGGGTATTCGCCTGCTGGCGCCGGGGCTGGTCTCCAGCGCCCATGCTCCGGATGGAGTGATCGAGGCGTTCGAGCTGGCAGGCCACCCATTTGGGCTGGCGGTGCAGTGGCACCCGGAATGGCTTCAGAGCTTGACCTCTATGCGGACGCTATTCGTGGAGCTGGTGACAGCCGCCCGCCGCCACCGGCCAAATGGATGATATGATTGTAAGCACATGAACCCGCACGATCCAACCTCTCCAATTGGCATCTTCGACTCCGGCGTCGGCGGGCTGTCGGTGCTGAGAGAGATCCGCTGGCAGCTGCCGTACGAGCCAGTGATCTTTTTAGCAGATCAGGCGCATGTGCCTTACGGGCTGCGCCCGCTAGAGGAGGTGCGCGCTTTTGCAGTGGCGATCACGCGTTATCTGCGCGCCCAGGGAGCCAAGCTGATCGTGGTGGCATGCAACACAGCTTCGGCGGCGGCGCTGCACTACCTGCGCCAGGCCTGTCCCGAGGTGCCCTTCGTGGGCATGGAGCCGGCGGTCAAACCGGCTGCCGAGCACACCCAGAGTGGTGTGGTAGGTGTATTGGCCACGCCGGCTACCTTCCAGGGTGCAATGTATGCCTCGGTCCTGGAACGCTTTGCCAGCGGGGTAACCGTCCTGCAGGACACCTGCCCGGGTCTGGTAGCGCAGATCGAAGCCGGTGAGCTGTACGTACCTGAAACGCGCCGCATTTTAGAAGCTGCCCTGCAGCCGATGCTGGCGCGGGGTATCGATACGGTGGTATTGGGCTGCACGCACTACCCGTTTGTCATCCCCCTGATCCAGGAAATCACCGGACCAGGAGTACGGGTGATCGACCCGGCGCCGGCAGTCGCGCGCCAGGTGGGACGCGTGCTGGAGATGCAGGGGTTGCGCCATCCCGGGCCGTGCTCCGGAGCAGCCCGCTACCTGACCAGCGGAGACGCCGGTCGGCTGCAGACTCTGCTGTGGACTTTGATCCGGGAGAACGAAACCCCCGAGTACCTGGATTGGCAGTTGATCTTGAACGCCCGCCGGAGCTGATCATCTCCTTCGCTAACGAAGACCGCTGGCTCAGGAATGCAGCTAAGCGCCGGCTTCACCCAACAGCTCACCCTCCCGACCGAATAACTGGAAGCGCACCCCTGGGCGAGCCGGATCGGAGTAATCCACCCGCACTACTCCAAAATTGTGTCTCGCAATCGTAAACGCCAGATGCTGGCTGCGAATAGGCCCGCCGCGCAAAGGCCAGTAGGTGCGGCTCGAACGGGTATTTGGATTTTGCTCGAAAGGGCTGGAGCAGAACTCCCACAGCGGGAGCAAACTGCCCTCGGGACCATACAGGTCCGCCCGCACAGCGTGGGCGGAGTGCAGGTCTCCTGCCAACAGATAGACATTTTGAATACCGTTTGCAGCCAGGAAATGCAGGAGCCGGTCGCGCTCCTGGGGAAAACCAGACCAGCGGTCACGCGGGAAATCCACCCACATGCGGTACAGCAAGGCGCAAGAAGTAACCAGGAACTTGACCGGGTAGATGTCTTTGACACGCAACAACCAGGCCTCCAGGGCTGCCCATTGTCCTTCCCCAAGCATGCTGCGTTTTGTCATGCGGCGCACGCGCATGGTACGCGTATCCAGCACAAAAAATGCGGCTGCACCAAAGGTGAACGTGTAGGCCAACGAACCGGGATCATCCAACGGCAGGTCATACTGACCGGCGGTGTTAACCTGAGGCGGCAGCACGAAATGTGGGGCGTGCATGCCCTGGTGCTCCCAGTAAGCCTGCAGAGCATCCTGGACGCGCTTGAGGGGAATATGCCGCTCCTGGGGAGGGCGCCCGGCAAACCAGCGCTGGAACTGGTCCCACCAGGGGATATATGCCCAGCGCCGGTCGTCATCCAGCCAGCGCCAGTCGTCATCTACTTCGTGGTCATCGAGGGTCATGAAGGCAGGCAGGTTCATCAGCATACGGCGCAGCGGCAGGCGCGACCAGGTGTATGCATACACAGCCCGGTATTCCTGCAAGTCGCAGGCGATCTTGCCGATGCCGTTCTTATCGTAGGCGTCGGCATAGATCTGGTCGCCCAGCAGCAGGATGAAACGCAGGTTTTCACTCTGCCGCAGGCGATCGATGGCGCGAAATATCTGCCCCCCGTCTGCGTTCTCCGGGCGGAAGCAGGAGCCGAAGGCAAAGGCAAACGAAACCGGTTGGCGGTCGGGTGGGAAGGTTGTGAAGCGTGGAAAAGGCGCCTGCTCTGGATGGGGCGGTTGGTGGCTGAGGGTCAGAGCATAGCGGTAAGGCGTATTGGGTGAAAGACCAAAGACCGGAGCCACCCCGGCAAAGCCGTTCTCCTGGGCCAGCGGCAGGGATTCACCCGCCAGGCGGGCATCGCTCAGGTCGGGTTTGGAACCCAGCCAGGCATACAATACCCCCGGAGCAGAAGCCCTCCCCCAAAGAAAAGCGCTGTTGGGTGAGAGAGCACCCACGACCGGGCCAAGCAGCAGATCGTCCATGAACACCCCCGGCTATCTGTGTAAGGAGATTCAGGCGAAGTTCGCCTCTCATTATCGCGCCAAAAAGGTCATTTGAACCAGGCTTCGTCTAGTGCAGGCCAATCCGGGCTCTGGTCGGCGCGCTCCTTCCAGTTTCGTTTGCCGGACCAACCGTCGATGCGGATGGCATACACTGATGTCGGCCGCAGCTCCTGGTCTGTGATGGGACGGTAATGCTGTCCGGCGACCATGCCTGGGAAGTATTTGGTGATCAGCCCATACAGAGCGCGGCGCTGCTCATCCGGATCTTCCACCACGCGTATCTGCCCAAAGGCGATGACGCTCTCGAACTGCTGGGCGAACTCCATAGCCACGTTGGAAGGCAGCAGTTTGCCCATCTCGCTGGTCTCGAAGCACACCTGCGGGTGGCGTTCGGCATTGGCGCGCACCCGCCCGGTGATGTTGGAGTGGAAGTAGACGATGTGCCGCTCAGGGTCATACCAGAAGAGGGTCGGGGTGATGAAGGGCTGCTCGTCCCAGCGCGTGGCAACGTGACCCACCTGAGCGCGGGCCAGGAAAGCTCGGATCCAGGCATCGTCTTGGGCCAGATGCGGGCGGCGCATCTCGGTGGGCGGGGTATGGGAGAGATCGTAGTTTTTGGTCATTTTCACTCCACCAGCCTGCTGGTTATGATATTCCATCGGCGGGGCGGATGCCGATGGCATCCAGGGGCGCGGCCTGGGTTTCGAAATTGGCAAAGCTCAGGTCGCGGAATGCAAAGCCGGTCACCCCGCGCAGCTGCTCAAAAAGGGAGGTGTAGCTCTCGAGTACACGCCTCTCCCAATCCAGGCCCAAACGGCGGGCAGCCGCCTGGATGCTGGCAGGCTCAGGCCCTTCGATCTCGATGAAAGCCCCAAAAGGCATCTCGTCCAGAGTGACATGCACATCGTCCAGGTCGTATACGGCGCGATACTTCTCGTACATCATGCTCACAATATACCCCAGGGCTTCAAGCAGGCTGCGAGCAGAGCTGAAATCGCTGATAACGAACTCCAGCTCCTGGCGGGTGCGCACACCCTCCTGATCGTGTCCCGGGCCTTTATAGGTCAGGCGCGCCTGGGTATCCTGGCGCAGCCGCAGAACCTGCAGAGACCTGGTCAGAGCGAGGTCGGGGGTATCGAAACGCAAGTTGATCTCGTAGGTGCGCGGCTGGGTCAGCCGGGCACCCAGGGACTGCAGACGATTTTCCACGGCTCTCAAGTCGGCAATATGGAATTTGACTTCAATCTCCTGGTCTTTCATAATCTCCTTTCAGCTTTCAGATAACGCTCAGCAGGGTCTGCCTCAGCTCGACCCTATCGCCGACCTTCACGCGCAGACGAGCAACCGACCCGGGGCGCGGCGATTTAAGCTCGTTCTGCATCTTCATCGATTCGAGCACCAGGAGCACGTCACCTTTTTCGACATGCTGGCCTTCCCTGACCGGGATCGAGACCACCAGTCCCGGCATAGGAGCATGCAGGTGGTATTCATCCCGCTCGGCGACATGGCTGCCCAGGGCAGCGCGCAGGCGCCGCTCGCGCTCATCTTCCACCCTGGCCGGGTAGAGGGTGCCGTGCAGAAGCACCTGCCAGCCTTCCTCGCCCGGATAGACGTAGGCTTCGTACGAGTGCCCGTCCACCAGCAGCGAATAGACCGGCTGGTCACCCACAGCATCGAAATCTATCTCGTAGGCTACGCCATCCAGAATAATATGGCGCTCGTCTACGATCTCGATCAGGTATTCGCGCTCGCCGATATTGGTCACATATCTCATGCCTGCCTCAATTGTTCTCCCGTCATCTGGCGTGCTAGCGGTGCAGCCGCTCCCAGCGGCTGAGCCACTTCCAGTTGCTGGTATCGCGCTCACCCCGGCTGATGAATTGAGCGGCGAGTTTGGTCTGGCGGTGCGCTGCCAGGGTAGCGAGGATGGCGGCGATGGGCGAACGGTCGACCTTGCCCTCCTCGGCGGCCTCCATGGAGAAGCGCTCCTCGACAAAGCGCGTATCGTACTGCCCGCCCATAAAGCGGTGCGAATCCATCAGGGTCTGGTGGAAGGGGATATTGGTGTGCACGCCCACGATCTTATATTCCTCCAGCGTACGGCGCATGCGCATGATAGCCTCGGCGCGCGTCTCGCCCCACACGATCAGCTTCGAGATCAGCGAGTCGTAGTAGGGAGAGATCTCGAACCCCGGGTAGACGCCGGTATCCACGCGCACGCCGGGGCCGGTGGCGACTAGGATGTGCGTGATGCGCCCGGTGGAGGGCATGAAATTGTTGTATGGATCTTCGGCGTTGATGCGGCACTCGATTGCCCAGCCGTTCATGTGCAGGTCAGCCTGGGAATAGCGCATCTGCCGGCCGCGGGCGATGCGGATTTGCTCTTTGACAATATCCACGCCGGTCACCATCTCGGTGACGGGGTGCTCCACCTGCAAACGGGTGTTCATCTCCAGGAAAAAGAAGTTCTTGTCCTTATCCACCAGGAATTCGATCGTACCGGCGTTGACATATCCAACAGCCTGGGCAGCCCGCACTGCTACAGCCCCCATGCGCTGGCGCAGCTCATCGTCATCGCCGATGAAGGGGGAGGGCGATTCTTCCAGCAGCTTCTGGTGGCGGCGCTGCAGGGAGCACTCCCGCTCGCCCAGGTGTATTACGTTGCCGTGGTTGTCCGCAAGGATCTGGATCTCGATATGGCGGGCACCCTCCAGCAGCTTCTCCAGGTAGACGTTGCCATCTCCGAAAGAAGCTTCAGCCTCCCGGCGGGCAGCCTGCAGGAGGGACGGCATCTCTTCGATAGACCGCACCTCGCGCATACCCTTGCCGCCGCCGCCCGCGGTAGCCTTTACCAGCAGGGGAAAGCCGATTCCCGGAGCCAGGGCGAGCAGCTCGCTGTCGCTGAGCGATCCCTCGCCCTCCGTGCCCGGTACTACCGGCACGCCCGCACGCGTAACGGTGCTGCGCGCAATCGCTTTATCACCCATCGCGGCAATGGCGGACGGCTTGGGACCGATAAAAGCCAGGCTAGCATCCACGCAGGCCTGGGCAAAATCCGCCCGCTCAGCCAGAAAGCCGTAGCCGGGATGGATGCCGCCGGCCCCGCTCTTGAGGGCGATCTCGATAATGCGGTCGCCGCGCAGGTAAGAGTCGCGCGACGGCGCTGGACCCAGCAGGTAGGCCTCGTCCGCGTAGCGCACGTGCAGCGCCTGGCGGTCGGCATCGGAGAAGACCGCCACGGTCTGCATGCCCAGCTCGCGGCAGGCGCGCAGGATGCGCACGGCGATCTCACCGCGGTTAGCGATCAATACCTTATTGAACATCGGTAAGCTCCTGTCTGACCACCTGCCCGAGAAATCCCAGCAGCCGCCGGTTGACTTCACGCGCCCGCTCGCGCTGGAGCATGTGGCCCGCGCCGGGAACCAGGTGCAGCTCTGCGCCAGGAATGGCGCTGGCGATATCCACAACGTGCTGCGGCGGGGCGTGCTCATCTTCGTCACCCTGCATGACCAGGGTAGGGCAGCGAATTCGCCCCAGATCGGGACGCATATCCCAGTCCCGGTTGGCCTCTTTATACCATCCGTTGTACCAGGCCATGAACATGGTTTCAGTCTGTCCGCCGTGCCGCCGCTGCAGCTTGCTCCGGAAGCTGGCATCTTCCCGGTACTGCTGGAGGACATAGGGCATGCCGGCGGTCACATACTCGTCTACGTAGGCGTGCGCTGCCAGGATCACCAGGCAAGTCACCCGCTCCGGGTGGCGGGCGGCGAAATACAGGGCGATCGTGCCGCCATCGCTGTGCCCCACCAGAGCCGCCTGCCAGATCTGCATCTGGTCCAGGATCGTCAGCAGATCGGCCTGGTCCTCCTCGAAATAGGGCATCGAGAGCTGGGAGCGCGGCGCTGAGCGCCCATATCCCCACCGGTCGTAGGCGAGGGTGCGGTAGCCTGCCCGGGTGAGAGCGGGGAATTGGGATCTCCAGGCGTGTGTCGATCCCAAGCCGTGATGCAGCAGCACCACTACCGGCTGCGCCAGCGATGGTACTTCTGGCGCACCCAGCAGCCCACGCTCATCAATGTAGAGTTGGTGACCGTTGACCGTCAGGAATCTCGAAGACATCGCTATCCTCGGCTGGCAGCCTGGGGCTCTCTCATCGGTTTATAACGGGATACAGCCATGTTTCTTCGGCGGGTTGGCATCGCGCTTATTGGAGAGCATCTCCAGGGCATTGATCAGGCGCATGCGCGTCTCGCGCGGCTCGATGATATCGTCGATATAGCCGCGCGAGGCCGCCACGTAGGGATTGGCAAATTTCTCGCGGTAGTCGTTCACCAGCTCGCTCTTTTTCTGCGCCGTATCTTCCGCCTGGGCCAGATCTTTGCGGAAGATGATGTTCACGGCGCCATCCGGCCCCATCACTGCGATCTCAGCCGAGGGCCAGGCCAGGTTGACGTCGCCGCGGATGTGTTTGCTGCTCATCACGTCGTAAGCGCCGCCGTATGCCTTGCGGGTCACCACGGTCAGCTTGGGGACAGTGGCCTCGCAGAAGGCGTACAGCAGCTTGGCGCCGGAGCGGATGATGCCGCCGTGCTCCTGACCCGTGCCAGGCAAGAAGCCGGGCACATCCACGAAGGTCAGCAGCGGGATATTAAAAGCATCGCAGAAACGCACAAAACGGGCCGCCTTCTCCGAGGAGTTGATATCCAACACACCCGCCAACACCGCGGGCTGGTTGGCGACAATGCCAATGCTGTGGCCCCCCAGGCGTGCAAAACCCACCACCATATTGGCGGCGTAGTTTTCGTGGATCTCGAGAAATTCGTTGTCGTCCACAATCAGGTGGATGGCATCTTTGATGTCATACGGCTTGCCGGGATCATCGGGGACGAGCGTATCCAGGGCTTCCTCCATGCGCAGCGGATCATCGCTGTTGGGGACATAAGGCGCGTCGTCCATGTTGTTCTGCGGTATGTAAGAGAGCAGCTTGCGGATCAGGTACAGGGCATCGGGCTCGCTGTCCACTGCCATGTGACAGACCCCGGAGACTTCCGAGTGCACGGCTGCTCCGCCCAGCTCTTCGAAAGTCACCTCTTCATGGGTGACGGTCTTGACCACCTCCGGACCGGTGACGAACATGTAGGACGAGTTGCGCACCATGATGATGAAATCGGTCAAGGCGGGAGAGTAGACCGCCCCACCGGCGCAGGGTCCCATGATGACGCTGATCTGGGGGATCACCCCCGAAGCCAGGGTGTTGCGCAGGAAGATATCGGCATAACCGCCCAGCGAGACCACCCCCTCCTGGATGCGGGCGCCGCCTGAATCATTCAGCCCGATCACCGGCGCGCCGTTCTTCATCGCCATATCCATGATCTTGCAGATCTTCTCGGCGTGCACTTCGCCCAGGCTGCCGCCAAAGACGGTGAAGTCCTGGGAGAAGATATATACCAGCCGCCCGTCGATGGCACCCCAGCCGGTGACGACGCTGTCGCCAGTGTATACCTGCTTATCGAGGCCAAAATCGGTGGTGCGGTGGCTGACGAAGGCGTCGATCTCACGGAAAGAGCCCTTGTCCATCACCAGGTCGATCCGCTCACGGGCCGTCAGGCGACCGCGCTGGTGCTGAGCTTCAATTCGCTCGGCGCCGCCGCCCAGGCGTCCTTCTGCCTTTATCCTGCGCAGTTCTTCGATCTTCGGATTAACGGTCATGCACATCTCCAAAGAAGGTTTTCGCTCTATGGTTATATAGAATCCATCCCACAATGACCAGCAGGAACAGGTTGGTCAGAGCCGAAAAAAGCCAATTATAACCTGCCTTACCGACGGCGAGAAGCAGACGATCCAGCCAGTAATAGAGGGAGAAAGCCAGGCAGGCTGCAATAGCCGCCCGCGGCGCCCAACGGCACCCCAGCCACAAGGCCCACGCCACGACCAGCCCCACCACCAGCCATACCAGGCCGCTGAGTGCCAGGTACAGCGGCGATACCGTGAGCAGGCCAGCCAGAAAGTCCCACTGCTGAAGCGCATGCGTAAAGCGGATCAGGTGAATGCCTGCAAAAGATAACACCCCAAGTGTTAAAAGCGTTACGCTGAAAGGGCGCGATCGGCGAACCGTAGGGGGCGATTTACGCTCCTCAGATGCCATGTGTCAAGCGACCGATCTCAACCCAAACACTAAGGCTGGATATCCAAAACGATCTTGCCGCGCTGCTCGCCCCTCTGCAAGCGCTCCTGGGCCAGGGCCGCCTGCGCCAGTGGGAAAACCCGGTCCACGATCGGCCTGAGCTTGCCGGCAAAGATCAGCTCCATCACGGCGGCGAAATCCTGGCGTGTGCCCATGGTCGATCCGATCAGGGACAGGTGTTTGCCGAACACGAAGCGGTTGTCAATCTCGAACTTCGGTCCGCCGGTGTTGCCCACGGTCAGGATGCGCCCACCCTTGCAGGCCGCCCGGAAGCTGAGCGGGAAAGTAGTGCCGACGTTATCAACCACCACATCGACCCCGCGCCTGCCGGTGAGCTGGTAGACCGCCTTCGACCAATTCTCCTCCTTTGAGCGGTCGATCAGGTAATCCGCTCCTAGCGATGCGGCCAATTCCAGCTTTTCCAGGCTGGATCCGACGGCGTATACCGTGGCGCCTGCCAGCTTTGCGATCTGGATGCTGGCGGTAGTGACCCCACCGGAAGCACCCACCACCAGCACGCTCTCCCCGGGGCGCAGGTCGGCGCGGGTGACCAGCGAATGCCAGGCGGTATGGAAAGCCAGGGCA
>Ga0105094_10000399_pt1 | contig 21188 bp, 17 predicted proteins | sample PPLLak1March2015_2_FD_87023 | JGI IMG/M metagenome (GOLD analysis project Ga0105094, IMG submission 87023) | Freshwater sediment microbial communities from Prairie Pothole Lake near Jamestown, North Dakota, USA - PPLs Lake P8 Core (3) Depth... | ecosystem: Environmental > Aquatic > Freshwater >...
TCATCGAACATAAACTCCGCCATGGCGCGCGCCAGCTCGGTCTTGCCCACCCCGGTGGGACCCAGGAAGATGAACGAGCCGATCGGCCGGTTGGGGTCCTGCAGGCCGGCGCGCGAGCGGCGCACGGCGTTAGCCACCGCCCGCAGTGCATCTTCTTGCCCCACCACGCGCTGGTGCAGGCGCTCTTCCATGTGCACCAGCTTCTCCATCTCGCCTTCCAGCAGGCGTGAGACCGGGATGCCCGTCCAGCGCGCCACCACCTGACCGATCTCCTCGGCGTCCACCTCTTCTTTGAGCAGGGCCCCCTCGCTCTGCAGATCCTTCAAACGCCGCTCGCCCTCCGCCAGGCGGCCCTCCAGCTCGCGCAGCGTGCCGTAGCGCAGGCGGGCGGCTACCTCCAGCTCGGCGCGGCGCTCGGCTCCCTCGATCTCCAGTCGCACCTGCTCGATCTGCTCCTTGACGCTCTGCAGCTCGGTGATGGCGCCCTTCTCGGTCTGCCAGCGGGCGCGCAGCTGGTTGGACTGCTCGCGTACATCCGCCAGCTCCTTCTCCAGCTTCTCCAGGCGCTCCTTGGAGGCTTTATCCTTCTCTTTTTTGAGCGCCTCACGCTCGATCTCCAGCTGCAGGATCTGCCGGTCGACCTCATCCAGCGCCTGCGGCTTGGAGTCGATCTCGGTGCGCAGGCGGGCAGCCGCCTCGTCGATCAGGTCGATGGCTTTGTCCGGCAGGTGCCGGTCGGCGATGTAGCGGTGCGAGAGGGTGGCCGCGGCAATGACTGCCGGGTCGGTGATGCGCACGCCGTGGTGCACTTCGTAGCGCTCCTTGAGGCCGCGCAGGATGCTGATCGTCTCTTCGACGCTCGGCTCATCCACGAATATGGGCTGGAAGCGGCGCTCCAGGGCCGGGTCCTTCTCCACATACTTGCGGTACTCATCCAGGGTGGTGGCGCCGATCATGTGCAACTCGCCGCGCGCCAGCATGGGCTTGAGCATGTTGCCGGCATCCATGGCGCCCTCGGCAGCTCCCGCGCCTACCACAGTATGCATCTCGTCCACGAACAGGATCACCTCGCCGGCCGCATCGGTGATCTCCTGCAGCACGGCTTTGAGGCGCTCCTCGAACTCGCCGCGGTACTTGGCCCCTGCCACCAGGGCGCCCATATCGAGCTGCACCAGGCGCTTGTGCTTCAACCCCTCGGGGACATCGCCGTTGACGATGCGCTGCGCCAATCCTTCCACGATGGCAGTCTTGCCCACGCCGGGTTCGCCGGTCAGGGCCGGATTGTTCTTGGTGCGACGTGACAGGATCTGCACCACGCGGCGGATCTCCTCATCGCGCCCAATCACCGGGTCCATCTTACCCTGGCGCGCCAGGGCAGTCAGGTCGCGCCCGTATTTCTCCAGAGCCTGGTAAGTGGTCTCGGGGGTCTGAGTGCTGACGCGCTGCGCCCCGCGCACGCCCCGCAGGGCTTTCAAGATAGCGTCCTTGGTCAGCCCGTACTGCGCCAGGCGCTTGCCTTCGGTGCTCTCGGTCAGGCCGAGCAGGATGTGCTCGGTGGAGACGTAATCGTCCTGCATGCCCTTGGCGTAGCGCTCGGAGGCTGTCAAGGCGTCGGCAGTCGGGCGCGCCAGGCCGACCTCGCCGCCACCGCCGTAGACCCTGGGGCGGTTATCCAGCTCCCGAGTCAGCTCATCGCGCAGCGCTACCACGCTGCCCGCCACCTTGGTCACGATGGCAGGCGCCACGCCGTCCTCCTGGCGAAGCAGCGCCAGGAGCAGGTGGGCTGGCTCGATCGCCTGGTGGTTCAGCTCCTCCGCCAGGCTCTGCGCGCTCAGGATGGCTTCCTGTGATTTTTGGGTGTATTTGTTTAAATCCATAGGTTATGCTCCTTAGCCTCTTAGGGTCAAACCTCAATAAACCGTGGCTGCCGGACATCACCCATCCCCCCGGCCCCCTTCCCGCCGGGAAGGGGGAGATAAGCAGAGGTTTGGGGATTTTTGCGGCTAAAGCGCCGCAAAAATCCCCAAGGGCCTCTTTTCCCCGCCCCTTGAGGGGCGGGGCCAGGGGTGGGGTGAATGACCACGGATAAGTGCACAGTTGTCCCTTCTTAGAATGCTCTCTAAATATATCAATAAAATGGCTGCTGACTAACTTCAGAGATTCTTCAGTCGCTTCGCTCCTTCAGAATGACATTTTATCGGGTTTTGATCCATACGATCCGCGTTGAACTGTGTACAGATCATTCGCCTGAAAGGACAAGATAAGTGTAAACTTCAAGTGTTGGAAAGATATTAGCACAAAATATGAGCGGTGTTGGAATCCATTCGCATTAGGCACACTACTCCAACCCTTACTAATCTCCCCTTGTCCATTCTTATGCGCTGATATATACTCATCGCGATATGATGCGCATGTGCCTGGTACACCGACTGGGTATGATCGAATACGAAGCTGCCTGGAGTCTGCAGAATACCCTGGCAGATGAGATCGCCAGGGAGGCTCGGCCACCTACCCTGCTGCTGCTGGAGCACCCGCACATTTATACATTTGGACGGCGCGGCCATGAGGAATTCTTACTTTGGGATGAAGCCGAGCGCCTGCGCCGGGATGTCAAGGTGCTGTGGGTGGATCGCGGCGGCGATGTGACCTATCACGGGCCCGGGCAGCTGGTCGGCTATCCGCTGCTGCCGCTGGCAGCGGGCGGATTGAGCGTCGACTCCTCTGGCGGCTCGCCGCGCCTGCCGCAGGCCGATTATGTAGGCTACCTGCGCCGTCTGGAGCAGACCCTCATCCTGGCGCTATCATGGCTGGGCGTGGCGGCTTTCCAGGTGGGGGGCAAAACCGGCGTGTGGGTCGACCGGGGGGATTTTGTTATGGAAAGCCCATCTGCAAGCGCCAAGTCTTATCAGAAGCTCGAAGACTACTCTCCACTCTCGCCTCTCGCCTCTCTACCCTCCAAAATCGCGGCTATCGGCGTCAAAGTGGACGCCCGCGGCGTCTCCCGTCACGGCTTCGCCTTGAACGTCAACCCGGATATGGATTACTGGCAGGGCATCGTCGGCTGTGGGCTGGTCGGCTACCCGGTTGCATGCCTGGCCGAGATCATGGCCTCGCCGCCGGATATGGAAACCGTCATCCAGGCGGTCATCAAAGCTTTCTCCAAAACATTCGATTATGAGATGAACGAAGAGGTGTTATGAACATCCCGACTCGCTCCCGTCCCTCCCTCCCCTGCCTGCTCCTCACCCTGCTGGGCATCCTGGCGCTGACGGCATCCACCGGGCTGGGCGCGCTGCCAGGTGCTGCCATCTCTCAAAATCCCCTTGTTCTGCTGCGCGTCGATCTGCCCGGCCCCTCCGATCTGCAGCGCTTCGCTGAAAGTGGGCTGCCGGTCTATGCCCACCTGTTCGACGACCAGGGGCAGCCTTACCTGCTGCTCCCGGCTGACCCCGACCAGGCGAGCCGCCTCACCAGCCAGGGGTTCTTCGTCACCGTCCTGGACCAGGATGCCGCCGGCGCCAGCTACTATCTGCTGGCCGCGCGGGATGCCGCCCAACTGCGCCAGGCAGGCCCGGGCGTGCAGGTGCTGCTGCAGGAGGGCCGGCAGGCGCTCGTCAAAGCTACTGCCCAGGCAGCGGAGCGCCTGGCAGGGCTGGGCATCGAGATCGTCCGCCTGGAGCGGCATCCCCTGGTCCTGCCGCTGGAGCGCCCGGCTGGCTATCCAACCGACATCGACCCTGACCCGACTGTGCAGGAGATGATCGACCAGGTGCTGGCAGGCAGCGCCTACAACTACACCGCCGGGCTGAGCGGCGAGTTCGCCGTGATGATTGGCGGAACTCCTTACCAGATCTTCAGCCGCTACACCTACACCACGGAGCTGATCCAGAAAGCCACCCAATATGTCTACGAGCATTTCGAAGGTCTCGGGCTGCCGGTCAGCTACCATTACTACAACCTGGGCGGCATCAAACGCAACGTGATCGCCGAGCAGGCGGGCTACGACCAGATGGAACGCATCTTCATTATCACTGCCCACCTGGACTCAATTACGGGGGACCCTTACAACTACGCCCCGGGTGCAGATGATAACGCCAGCGGGTCGGTAGGTGTGCTGATGGCGGCTGATATCCTCAGCAATTATTTCTTCGACTGCACCATCCGCTACGCCCTGTTCACCGGCGAGGAGCAGGGGCTGGTGGGCAGCTACTATTACGCCCAGAGCGCCTACAATAACGGCGACAATATTGAGGGTGTGCTGAACCTGGACATGATCGGCTACAACACGCTTGGCTCGGACCCGGTTATCGAGCTGCACACCCGCCCAAGCAACCAGGACGACCTGGCGATCGCCAACCTGTTCGTCGACGTGATCGACGCTTACGGCCTGGACCTGACCCCCCAGATTGTCCAGGATGGCATCTCCGCCAGCGATCACTACTCATTCTGGCAGGTCGGCTACCCGGCTATCCTGGGTATCGAAGATTTCAGTGATTTCACCCCTCACTACCATTCCACCGGCGACCAGGTAGAAACCCTCGATCTGGCTTACTTCACCAATTTCATCAAGGCCTCGGTCGGCAGCATGGGGCACATGGGCTGCCTAATATATCCCGGATATATAGAAGGGTTGGTAACAGATTTAGAAACTCATGATCCAATTCCAGCGGTCGATGTATTAGCTCAACGTTCTTCTGGGCATCAATTTCTAATCCAATCGAACGATAATGGTAGCTACTTCAGGAAATTGGTCCCAGGCACCTACGCGGTGACCGCCGAAATGGATGGCTACCTGCCCTTCACCACCGGCGGAATCGAGATCACCACCGACATGACCACCACCCTGGACATCCAGCTCCAGCCCTGCCATATCCTTGGACCGGAGTTCACCTTCACGCCAGAGGCGCCCATCAGCGGCGAGCCGGTCACCTTCACCGGGAGCATCGATCCAGCCAGCGTGGGCGAGGTCAGCTACGCATGGGATTTCGGGGATGGTCATAGCGGGATCGGCGCGCAGGTAGCGCACACCTACACGGTCAGCGATACCTACACGGTCACCATGACTGCCAGCAACTGCGCCGGATCGGTCAGCATCGCCCACCCGGTGGCCGTCACTGGCACGCCCGGGATCGGCCTCTCGATGGGATCATGGGACGCAGAGGCTGCATATGGGCAAACGCTGACCGAGATCCTGGAGATCGGCAACTCCGGAGAACAGGCGCTGTCCTGGAGCCTGGTCGAGCAGCCCGAGGTGCCCTGGCTGGCAGCCTCCGTCACCTCCGGGGAGCTGGGCTTCCAGGAGCGGCAGGAGATCACCCTAACCCTGCAAGCCCCGCTGGCGCACGGCATCTACACCACCACCCTGCAGGTGCTCAGCAACGATCCTGACCAGCCGCAGGTAGACATCCCGGTCACGCTGCAGGTGGCTTGCGCCGAACTGGCTGGGTTGGATTTCGGCTACGACCCGGCCGCGCCGCGCATCAACCAGCCGGTCATCTTCTCCGGGGGAGTGATCACCGGCAGCCTGCCCATCTCCTACACTTGGGACTTTCAAGATGGCTCCGACCTGGTCTTCCTGCAGGACGACCCCTCTGGGGAGCATATTTTTTCCTCCCTGCCCGCAGCTGGCGCGTACTTCGTCACCCTGAGTGCCTCCAATGCCTGCTCGCCAGCCATCGTCGCAGGTAAAGAACTCACCATCCTGCCGCTGCAGGTCTACCTGCCGCTGGTGCAAGCGGATGCCCCGTGACATGCCCCGCGCTGGCGTCAAAGCCTTCGCCGGCAGGGGTTTGGGGCTGGAGATGTCGGCATTTTCACCCTCCCCAATTTCCTTCAGGGTGTACCAGACGTTTGACAGGCAGTCAAAAAGTAATTACACTTAATGCTGAGGAGTAACATATGGCATCCTTATCCTTTCATTTGATCATGCGCTCCGGACCCACCCCGGGCAAGTCTTACGAGCTTACCCGCAGTGAGGTCTACATCGGCCGCGATGTGCACAACGATGTGGTCATTAACGACGCGGAGGTCTCTCGCAAGCACGCCCGCATGAGCATGCAAGCCGGTGGCTATGTGCTGGAAGACCTGGGCTCCACCAATGGCACGTTCATCAATGGGCAGCGCCTGATGGGTCCGCACATTCTGCGCCCAAACGAGCTGATCATGCTGGGCGAGAACGTCAGCCTGGTCTTTGAGACCAGCTACGACGCCAATGCTACGGTGGTCTCTGGGATCCCCGCTCCCAGCCAATCCGAGGGCTACGTAACGCCGCAGGCCGCGCCTCAACCGATCTACATACCCCCAACGCGCCAGGCCGATAGCTCCCCACCTGCTTACACCGGGCAGGTCCCTCCCGGGCCGGCTGAGCCGTACTACCAGCCGCTCGAGGAGAAAAAGAGCAACCGCACCCTGATCCTGGCGGGCTGCGGCTGCCTGCTTGTATTGCTCTGTATTGTAGTCGTGGGGGCGTTGGCTTTCGACAGCCTGAACCTTTATTGCACGCCGCCTTTCGACGCTTTGTTCACCTGTCAGTAGTTGAGCTTGTCGGGCAGCGACCATCCGTCGCCGCTGCGCACCAACTCCAGCTCATCCAGATACAGTCCGGTCCTGGTGACCCACACCCGGGCTGTATTTTTATCCAGCCGGATGCGCTGCGCCTGGTAGCCTTGCGCCATGAGCATCCGGATAAGGGCCAGATAGTCGGCTGCCAGGGGGTGCGCCGATAAAGCCTCTCCGGTCCCCTGCTCCAGGGCATCCAGCACCGTCTCAACCGCTTCCAGGTGTGCCTGAGCCTGGGCGAACTCGCCGGCGCGCAGGTGCTCGTCGGCTGAGACCAGCAAGGTCTCCAGGACCAGGTTTTCTACTGCGGATGGGTGCCGCAAGAAATCGGCAACGATGCCGCTCTCGCGCATGCGCTTACCATCCGGAAGCCAGGCAGTCATGAAATAAGCCGATGTGTCGAGGGCTTGCTGGTAGCGGCGGATAGCGTCGTACTGGCGGATCGACAGGCGCACATCCTGGCGCAGGTCATCGGTCACGCTCTCAGCCTGAACGGCTTCTACAAAATCCCCCTCTAGCTCTTGAAAAGATAACCCGAAATGCGCCTGCAAAGCGACATCGATCGCCTCAGATTGGCTCCAGCTAACCTGGGAATTTCCGCCGCCGCTCTCCTCCGGCGGGCCTGGATGGATGTCGCGGTAAAAAGCGGAAAACGCCTCCCAACCCCAGATCCCGATCATATATTCGACCAGGGCGCCGGATTCCATATAGCCTATCTCGTGCTGTGAGGGGTAGAAATTGTCCGCCAGGCTGCCCAGCGGCAGGTAGCGGTCCAGCTCCAGCAGGGCGGCGGCGCGCCCCATGAGAGGCTCAGGCTTGAAGTGCCCGCCGCTCAGGTACACTGCCAGCCCCTCGACCAGCATGGTCGGGCGCAGATCGCCGCCCAGGCGGCTGTCCAGGGCATGTACCAGCTCGTGGTGCAGCACGATCTCGGGTGTGCTGCCGGCGTAGTTGCGATCCAGGTACGATACCGAGATATCCTGGGAGGTGAATCCGCCATGACCCAGCACGCGCGGCAGCAGCGCGATGGAAACCTGCTCGGGGAAGTCTGCCCCCAGCCTGGCACTGGCGCTGCGCGCCTGTTCGTCCGCCATCTCCAGCAGGGCCTGCAGGTCGCGCTCCGCTGCCGTGCCAGTGATGTAGTGCAGTGTGCAGCACTCGCTGGTCGCGGCAGCCCAGGCGGCGGTTTGCTCCAGCGGTGGGAGGTCATCAGCCGGCAGCAGGCTGACCGTCTGGATCCAGCTCGGGCCGCCGGGAAGGATGGCGTAGTCGATCTGGTAGTCACCGGCTGGCAGCCCGGTGGTATCCCATACCCAGTACAGCGTGGCCTGGTAGCGCCCGGCAATGCCGTAGCGTCCAAAGTCAGCGCTGCCGGTCTGCTCGCCTCCCGGCGTATCCACGCCCACTTCAACCCTCAGCCGGCCGGCGCCTGCATCCTGCAGGGCGATGACCTCCACACTCACCTGGTCGCCGGAATACAGCTCGCCATCCGGGTGCAGGCGCACCTGGAAGGCAACGCTCTGAGATGCGGCTGAGTATGCCGGCGTGACCGACGCGGCAGCAGGGGGAGCCGTTTCTCTAACCACGCCCTGTGGTGTGGGCAGTATCGGGGGGATAGCGGTCTCGCTGGCTGCGGGAACTGGCTCGGGCATGGCTGACAGGACGGCATGCTCCTGCTCGCCCGAGGAGATCACCCACTCAGCCGCTTTGGTCGCCGCCTGGCAGCCCAGCAACACCAGGCTGACCAGCAGGAGCGCTACCCAGAGACGTTTTCTTTCGGACCGCATAGCGCCAATTATAGCAGGCTGGTAAAATTGGGCCGTGGATTCCCCCGCTATCTACGAGATCGAGCTTACTGCCCTGGCGTACGGTGGCGATGCGGTCGGTCGCCTGCCGGACGGGCGGGCAGTCTTTGTGCCGTTTGCGCTGCCGGGCGAGCGCGTGCGCCTGGAAGTCATTGAAGAGAAAAACCGCTATGCCCGCGCCGTTCTCCAGGATGTGCTGGTACCGTCGCCTGAGCGCATTACCCCGCGCTGCGTTCATTTCGGGCTGTGCGGAGGCTGCCACTTCCAGCACATAGCCTACCCCGCCCAGCTGGATGCCAAGACCGCTATCCTCCGAGATCAGCTCGCGCGTATCGGCGGCGTGAAAGACCCTCCGCTCCAGCCGCCGGTGGCCTCACAGCCCTGGCAGTACCGCAATCACGTGCAGTTCCACCTGACCCCGCTGGGTAAGCTGGGGTACTACACCGCCCGCCCCGAGCGGGTATTCCCCATCCAGGAGTGCCACCTGCCCGAGGCGGCGATCGACCAGGTCTGGCGCCAGCTGGATTTCGAAGGCCTGCCCGAGCTGGAGCGGGTCGGACTGCGCCTGGGCGCCGGCGACGACCTGCAGCTCATCCTGGAGAGCCGTGAGATCCAGCCGCCGGACCTGCAGGTGGAAGACCTTCCCCTGTCAGCTGTCCACCTGAGCCCGGCAGGTTCCCTGGTGCTGGCCGGCAGCCCGGCGACGTTCATGGAGGTGAGTGGACGCCAGTTCCGCGTCTCCGCCGCCTCGTTCTTCCAGGTCAATACTGCCGTGGCGGGGGAGATGGTCGCTCACCTGCTGGCGCACCTGCCGCTCGGACCGCATACGGTGGTATTAGATGTGTACTGCGGGGTAGGGCTGTTCAGCGCTTTCCTGGCGGAGCGCGTCGGGCAGTTGGTCGGCATCGAGGCCTCGCCGGACGCCTGCAGCGATTTCGCTGCTAACCTGGACGAATTCGATAACGTCGAGCTGTACGAGGCCCCGGCGGAGGACGTGCTGCCTGCGCTGCAGGTGCGCCCTGACCTTGTGATAGTCGACCCGCCGCGCGCCGGCCTGGACCGGCGCACCCTGGACGGTCTGGTTCGCCTCTCCGCACCCACGTTGGCGTATGTCTCCTGCGACCCGGCTACCCTGGCGCGCGATGCCGGGCGGCTGAGCCAGTCAGGCTACCGGCTGCAGCGCATCACGCCTTTCGATCTTTTTCCCCACAGCTACCATCTTGAGAGCATCAGCTTTTGGGAAAAATCATCGCGGTTTTCCTAAGGGTGGGGATTTGGGTGTCTGATTTTTAGAAACCCCTGAAAAAATCCTTGACTTAGAACATACGTTCTGATATAATGCAAATGACATCCGGGAACCAACCTTCAATACCCCGGAAGCGGTCAGGAGTTTGCCATGAAGATCGGGATGCTGTGGTTTGATAACGATCCGAAAGCGGAAATCACCCTCAAAATCGATCGCGCCGCCGCCTACTACCACACCAAGTACGGCGTTTTACCCAACCTGTGCTTTATCCACCCCAGCATGGTGAACAATGGCACGCTGCAGACCAAAGACGAGAAAATGAAAAGCGGGAATATCGAGGTGCGCACCTCTCGCTCGGTGCTGCCCAACCACTTCTGGATCGGCGTCAACGGCTCGGCGAACTGACTACCTAACCTTATCTGCAACGCTTGGGCGATCCAAAGGCCGGCGCTTAGAACGTCGGCCTTTGGTATTTACCTGACTGGACTACCCGGCTCTGCTGGTTGTGCCGGCAACAAAGATATCCAGAGCTACCTCCCCCTCGATCTGTCCCGTCTTGATGGCCTCGTCTATATCCAATAGACGCTGGTAGACCGTTTCCAGCACCGGCAGTGTGAAGTGGCGTGCCTGGCTGGTCATCTTGCTGGCTACAAATGGGTGCACGCCCAGGAGACGAGCGACGTCGCTCTCTCGACCGCCGCCATCGATCACCTCCCGGGTTTGCAGCAGCAGGCGGAACTGGCGCACGATCATCCCGAACAGCGACTGGTAATCCTGTTCTTCCATCAAGCGCTGCAGCAACCTCATGGCTTGCTTTCCATCCTGGTTGCCCAGTGCATCCACCATGGCGAATATATCCGCCTGCCCCGCCGCAGCGGTCAGGGCTTGCACGTCCTCCACCTCCACCGGGCGCTGGTAGTTGGCGTGCGCCAGCAGCTTCTGCACCTCTTGATACGCCAGGCGCGTATCCGCACCCACCAGTCCAGCCAGCTGAATAGCCGCGCCCCGGGTGAACCTCCCCCGGCTGCCTTGGCCTGCGCCTGGATGAACTCTGCCATTTTATTACTATCCGGAGCCGGGTAAGCGCGCACGTAGACCCGCTCGCCTCCCGATTCGGCCCACAAGAGCAGCCAGTGCTTGATGACGGCGACCTTCCCGCCTTTTTTCTTCTCGACAACCAGAGGCTTGTGTTCCACCAGGATGAGCGCCGTGCTGTCGGGCAGTCCGTCCAGCAAGGCCAGGAACTTCTCATGTGATGCCGGGACGGGATCGATCTTCGCCAGGGGGCTGTCCACAATCACCAGCCGACGCTCACCTATAAAAGGGATGGCGCTGGCGGCGTTACGCAGCACATCCAGTGAGATAGCGCGCCCGTCCAGGCGGGCCGTGTTCATGACCGCACTGGCGGGATCGCCCAGTCTGGCCTCCAATCCCTGGACAGCTTGGGCGATGGAGAACTCGTCCTCCCCGTGGAACAGGTACACAACTGGGGACATGCGCCGGCCGCCTAGCTTTGCGTCTGCACGCGGTAAGCGTTCATCCGGCCGCGGCGGCTGGCGGTGATGCCCACCACCGCCAGGCTTTCAAGCTGGCCCGAGGTGGTCACCTGCTCCTGCAGCCGCATACCCAGCGGCTGGGATACGACCAGCGCCAGCGTCGCCAGGACCGCCGCCAGCGGCAGGCGCTCCAGCCTGTCCCGCAAACGCTGCCCGGTGCCGAACATGGCGATAAATGCCGCCAGGCTGGCCAAAACCCCGGAAGTGACGAAATTCGTCCCGCAGTTCGGGTGCACTGCCAGCTCGCTCTCACCGGCCCGCATGCGCTGCATGGCCTCGTCCACCGCCGCCCGCACCTCCTCCTGTGAAACGTCTCCCAACACCCAGAAACCACCGGCGTCGGAATGCCCTGCCAGGTGGCGCGCCGGGTTGCGGCGTGAAAGCAGGTGCAGGGTAGCGTGCTCCAGGCCGTGGTTGCGGCGAGTGCGGGCAATCAGTGGATGACTGGTCACCCTCTCCAGCGCGTTCTGTCCTTCGTTTGACATCGATAAGCTCCTCGCTCTCCGTCTTTGACGGGGCGTACCTCACTGGTGTAAATACTTCAAACAGAGTCTATTCTACCATCGCACCCGGACAGTGCCTGCCTGGGGGTCATTTTGGTAGCCGGCAGGCTGAATCCGGTCGGCTTGCTTACCGCCTCGAGGCCCAGGTCTTTGAAATAGGCGTGTTTGGGCGGGCTGCGCCCGCCCAAACACCCACTTCCTCCCTCAACTGCGTAAGTCCTAACTATGTTAAGGATTATTTAAGCTTTCGTCAGATGTGTAACATTACTGAGTCGGGTACGATAACTCTATTGTGAAGAATTGTCACAGTTTAGCCCTTCTTGTGGGTTATTGATCGCGAAAGGAGTTTACAGGAATGCGCAACTATCAAAAGATCACATCTCTAGCCTTACTGGCCGCGCTGGTCTTGTTCACTTTCAGCACAGCACTGGCCGCGCCAGCCGCGCTGGCTATCCCCCCCTGCATGACTGACCCGGATACCGGCAAGGTCTCGGGCACGGTGGTCGGGGTGGATGATGCCACGGTCACCGTCGATACTGGCGGCGGCGCCCTGTGCACTGTAAACATCAGCGTGGACGAGATCCACCCGGTCACCTTGCTGCTGGGCATGTACTTCGGCGACGTGAGCTCCAGCACCCTCGAGGGAGCACTGGCGAGCACCCAGGGCTGCGCAGTTTTCGATGGCACAGCCTGGGCGTGGGCTGACTGCGATGCTGAAGGCGCCGTGGATGTCCGGGTCACCGGCGTCAACGACGATGGGACCTTTATCGCCCATGTGATCGAAGACGGCAGCCCCATAGACTCTCTGAGCGTGACAGATCCCGCCATCCTCAAGCGCCTTAACGGCGCCCTGGAGACCCTGATCGTCGCCTGGACGCTGGATGGCGTCGGTGACCTGCAGCAGGTCAGCGATAAGATCGCCGATCTGCACGACCAGGGGATGGGCTTCGGCGTGCTGGTCAAGCTGTTCGCCATCGCCAGCGCCTCCGAAGGCGGTGTTACCGTGGATGAGTTGGTTATCCAGGTGCAGGCCGGCACCAGCATGGGAGAGCTTTTCAAGGCCTACGGCAAGCCCGACAAGACCGGTGTGGGCCATGTGCGCCAGGAGATGAAGGATAAGGATAAAGGTCCGGACAGCGAGCTGAATCCCGGCAACGGGGCCCAACCCCCGGGGCAGGAAAAGCTGAAGGATAAGCCCCCCAAGGAGAACAAGCTCAAGGGTATTTGCAAAGCCTTGAGCAAGGGCGGCAAGCCCAATAAAGGTGGGGTCACCTGCCCATAGCGGCAGCTGAATAATAGTAAGGGCTGGCAATGGCTTCGAAACAGCCATTGCCAGCCCTTATTTATTAAGGAAACTGCAACCTCAAGACGTCAAGGCCGCCGGTTTGGTCTCTACGACAGGTTTTGCCGTCGCCTGGGTAAAGCCGATGTACATCAGCACCACGCCGATGAACTCACTCAGGTACAGCCAGTCCACCATCCCGGCCTGGATGAATGTGCCACCCATCGCCGGCATCATCGCCCCAGCCGCGATCAGGATGTTGCCGATCATGCGGTTGAACAGCACCTTCTTGCGCCAGAACAGGTAGGCCGAGTAGACCGCCCCGCCCACCAGGGCCAGCGTGCCGTAGATGTTGAGCAGGATGGTCAGCAAGGTGGTCAGCCCATCGCGCGTCAAGATGTCTTTATACTGAGCCGATACCGGCTGGGCCGGGTTGAATGACGCCGCCGCCTCGGTCAGCGGGGCGCGGAAGACCAGGAAGGCTGCCAGGAGCGATACTGCCGCCAGGATGGCGGTAAACGTCGCAGCCACGCCGCGCTTGCGCACCAGCAGGTGGAAGGTGCCCTGCCCCAGCCAGGCAGCGGTCAGCATGGCCCCGCTCAGGTACCAGACTTTCAGCGCCAGCTCGCTGAAGGTGAAGCTCAAGATCACCTCTGTCAGCGTCCCCAGGGCGTAGAACACCAGGCCGATCCCCCACAGCAGCAGGTGAGTACCTTTTCGGTATCGATAGCGATTCAATACTGCCGCAGCAAAAACCAGAGCCACAATTGTGGATAAGATCGAGATATAGTGCACGGTTGCCTCCAAATAAGAGCGCCCATCGCCGTTGGTTCAGGCGAAGGGCAGTATTCCAAGAGCGGACAGGATGACAAAGACGACCGTCCCTATCAGGACGATCAGCAACAGCAGCAAGATCAGCGGCACCAGGCGCTCCGACCAGCCTGAGGGCTGGTAGCGGCGGCTGGGACCTTTGCCGCTGGCGCTCACCGGTTCCCCCGCAGGTAGGCTTCGTAAGTTTCCAGCAGCGAGGTGAGGATCTGGTCGGTGAAGTCATTCATCTTTCGGAACATATCACTCCAGGCGCTGGGTGACGGGACGGCAGCCGCTTCGTAGATCGAGAGCATCGATTCCAGCAGCATGTTGCGGAAGAACAGGAAGGCATGCGCGGCTTCCGCCACGCTCAACCCGCAGCGCCGGCCGCGTGAAGCATATTCGTAGCCGATGGCATGCGCCTCCGCCTGCGCCAGCTTGCTATCTGCGGAGATGTATTCGACCAGGCCCTGCATCAGCGTCCGCCCGCTGCGGCGGTACTGCTCGCGGGCATCGTCGTCCAGCCTGGCATACCAGGGTTCCTGGTTCAGCCGGCCTTCCGAGATTTGCAAGCGCGTGTTCTTGACCGCGTTCTGCACCACCAGATTGGCCTCGCTCGCGCCATCCGCGCCCTGCGAGTGCATCCACAGGTCGATCTCACCGCGCAAATAGCGCCGGTGTCCCCCTTGGGTGCGGTGCACCGGCAGTAGACCCTGGTCCGACCAGCTCCGCACCGTGCTGGGGTGGATGCCCAGCATCTCTGCCACTTCGTTCAAGCGCAACCATTCAGCCGGCATGTCCCTCCCTATGACTGGCGTGTTTCAGGCTTCGCTGGCGATCGCTGCCCGCTCGATCACAGACGGCTCTTCGACCTGGCGCCTGAACTCGCTCACGTTAATACCTCGCAACATCACCAGCGAGGCGGCGATCATGAACCCCTCGATCCCAAACACTACCACGTACCCTATGACCGGATTCTGGGCCACCTGGGTGACCACATCCCGCACCACGCCACCCAATACAGTGCCCATCAGCCGCGAGGCGGCGTTCGCCATCCCCCAGGCGCCCATAAACAAGCCCACGTTGGCTGCGGTGGTCATATCCAGCATCAGCGCCAGGTTGGAAACTGAGGAGAGGCCGGTGCCAATGCCCAGGAAGACCACGCCGCTGTAGAAGACGCCCCGGCTGCCCAACAGTCCGCTGGCAAGGATCAGGATAAAGCCCAGCAAGGCGCCAATCCCGCCGGCTGCTGCCATGCTCTTCTTGGGCACGCGCCGCTCCAGAGCCCCGGCTGCCAGCAGCGCCGCCAGCGTGCACACACCCCAGATCGAAGTGATGCGCGTGGTCTGCTGCACGCTCATGCCGAAGGCTTCCCCGCCGAACGGCTCCAGCAGCAGGTCCTGTCCCAGGATGGCTGCCAGCAGGATGGTGAGGTACCAGAAGAACAGCGTCGCCTGGCGGTTGTTCGTGATCGTGTGGAACATCTCGCTCCAGGTGTAGTTCTCCGCTGCAGGCCCGCCGCCTGTCGAGCGCACCTCCAGCCTCACCAGCCCCAGCACTCCCAATACCAGCGCCGCCAGCCCCACCATCCAGAACGAGCGCATCAGCGCCTGCGGGGTATAGGGGTCGACCATGCGGCTCAAGGCGATGGCAGTGATAATAATACTGACGATCATCATGAACCACATCACCGCCACGGTCCGGCCGCGGCCCTTCTCCCCGGAGATCTCCGTAGCCAGCGACAGGTACGCCACGGTGGCGAAGTTATAGCCCATCCCCCAGGCGCCAAAAGCCAGCACCCCCACCAGCACCCCCAGCCAGTAGTTCGTGGCGATCAGGAAGGCTACCATGGGCGAGATCACCACGCCCGCCACGGTCAGCAGCAGCCCAAGGGCGATGTACGGTGTGCGCCGCAGACCGAACAGCGGGTAGCGGTCGGAAAACGAGCCGATCGCCATCTGGATCGGTGAAAACAGGTACGGCAGGGAGGCCAGCACAGCCACCAGGGTCGCCGAAATTGCCAGCTCCTTGATCATCACCCGGTTGAGGGTGCTGTTGATCGGCACCAGCGTCATGGCAACGGCTACATGGACCAGACCCAATTGGATGCGTTTGAGCAGCATGAAGGTCAATCTCTCCTGACTGTAGGGACGGATAAATCGCCCTAAATTTATCAGAGAACACAGATTACCGTCAATGTAAGTTTACGTAGATTTTAACACCCGAACTTAAGGGGATTATTAATGGGCATGCTGGCGGCGAAAGCCCAGCCCATTGAGCTGGTGATTGCGCAGGCGCGCCCACAGCTTGCGCTATGCCGGGGTAAGGTTATGGCGCAGCTCGCGCGCCCGGTGGAAGGTTTTAGGAGATGTGCATTTATGAGCCATTTCTACCCCACCCCAGCCCTCCCCATTGAAAGACCACCAACGGGGAGGGAGACAACCCCACCCCAGCCCTCCCCATTGGAAGACCACCAATAGGGAGGGAGCAGGGCCCCTCCCCTATCTGAGATCTTCAGATGGAGGAGGCCGGGAGGGGGTCCTCTTCCTTGCTTTGCAGCAGCGCTTGCTCCAGCGCCTGGCGCAGCGAGCGGGCTTCGATCACCTGAATGCCCTCCGGCCACGGCTCGCCACCGCGCATGCGCTTGGGCACGATGGCGCACTTGAAGCCCAGGCTGGCGGCTTCGCGCAGGCGGGCTGCCATCTGCCCCACCATGCGCAGCTCGCCGGACAGACCCACCTCGCCGATCAGGGCCGCGTCGGCGCGCACGGGGACGTTGCGGGCTGAGGAGGCGATCGCCGCGGCGATGCTCAGGTCGGCAGCCGGCTCGTCCACCACCAGCCCGCCCACCACGTTGGCAAACACATCCTGGTCGCCCAGGCGCAGTCCCACCCGCCGGGTGAGCACCGCCACGATCAGCAGCAGCCGGTTGAAATCGACCCCGTTGGGCGTGCGGCGCGGGTTGCCGAAGGGAGTCGGGCTGGTCAGACCCTGGATCTCGACCAGGATCGGGCGCGTGCCCTCCATGGTCACGGCGATTGCCGAGCCGGGGGCGTTGACCATGCGCTCCGCCAGGAAAGCCTCCGACGGGTTCGCCACCTCCACCATCCCGCGCTCGCGCATCTCGAACACACCCACCTCGGAGGTCGCCCCGAAGCGGTTCTTGACCGAGCGCAGCAGGCGGTAGGCCTGGAAGCGATCGCCCTCCAGGTACAGCACTGTATCGACGATGTGCTCCAGCACGCGCGGCCCGGCGATGGCGCCCTCCTTGGTCACGTGCCCGATCAGGAAGACGGCGATGCCCGAGGATTTTGCCAGCTCCCGAAGGCGGGAGGCGCACTCGCGCACCTGCGACACCGATCCAGCGGACGATTCCAACTCCTGCAGGGTGGTGGTCTGGATCGAATCGACCACCACCAGGCGCGGCCGCACCGCTTCCACGTGCTGCAGGATCAGCTCCAGGCTGGTCTCCGTCACCAGGTACAGGTTCTCCGGGAAAGCCACGTCTTCCTTCCCGGTGCGGCGGGACAGGCGGGCGGCGCGCATCTTGATCTGGCGCTCCGACTCTTCGCCCGAGACGTACAGCACCGGCTCGTGGCGGCCCATCTCCAGCGCCACCTGCAGCAGCAAGGTCGATTTGCCGATGCCCGGGTCGCCGCCGATCAGCACCAGCGAGCCGGGCACCACGCCCCCGCCCAGCACGCGGGCGAACTCGTTGATGGGCATGGGCAGGCGCTCTTCGCTGTCGCCGCCGATGTCTCCCAGGCGCTGCGGCGTAGAGCGTCCCACCGCGCCGACCTGGCCTCGCCTGGCCTCGACCGCCGGCGGGGCGACCACCTCTTCCACCATGCTGTTCCACGCCCCGCACTGCGGGCAGCGTCCCATCTCGCGCGCCGCCACGCGCCCGCACTGCTGGCAAACGTATTGAGTTTTTAGTTTTGGCATGCGACTATTATAAAATAATTGAACCGCAAAGAACACCCAGGAAGTTTCACCGCAGAGACGCCGCCAAATGCCAAATACCGAATGCCTTCGGCACGGTACAGCGGAGCAAGCTCCGCGTAGAGCAACGGAGCAAGCGCTGCACTTGTCTTGAGAGTGGGTTTCTCTGCCAAGAGCCACGGAGCAAGCGCTACGCTCAACTAAACCTACGGGTTATTGCTACCCCCCTCAATCCCCCCGTCGCAAGGGCGGCGACAGGGGGAAGTTGATGACATCGCTGCGCTCAACCCAACCAACTCTGAGATTAAATAACACGCACCCCGGACAGTTTTATCCGGGGTGCGTTGTGCTTGTTTTTTATACCGCTGCCACGGCCTCTTCAGGCGGCGGGGCGGAGGTCGGCTCCTCGCTGTGGCGCAGGACGATCTCGCCCTCCTGCACATCCACGACGATCATGTCGCCGTCGTTGAACTCGCCGCCCAGCAAGGCATCGGAGAGCGGGTCTTCCACCTTCTGCTGGATCACGCGCCGCAGCGGGCGAGCACCCATCTCGGGGTCGTAGCCCAACTCCGCCAGGCTGTCCAGCGCTGCCGGGGTGGCGCTCAGCACGATGGTGTGCTCCTCCAGGCGCCTGGCGACCTTGTCCAGCTCGAGCTGCACGATCTGTTGGATATCGGTTTTGCTCAGCGAGCGGAAGACGATCACCGAATCCAGGCGGTTGATGAACTCGGGGCGGAAGACGCGCTTGAGCGAGTCGAGCAGCTTCTTGCGCATCTCGTCGTAAGCCAGGCGCTCCTCCATCTCCTCGTCCTTCTTCAGGGTGAAGCCGATGGAGGTCTGGCGCTTGATCATGTCGGCGCCCACGTTGGAGGTCATCACGATGATGGCGTTGCGGAAATCCACCTTGCGCCCCTTGGCGTCGGAGAGGTGCCCCTCCTCCATGATCTGCAGCAGCATGTTGTGCGCCTCGGGGTGGGCTTTCTCGATCTCGTCGAAGACGACGATGGAGTAGGGCCGGCGGCGCAGGGCCTCGGTGAGCTGACCGGCTTCCTCGTAGCCCACATAACCGGGCGGGGCGCCTACCAGGCGGCTGACCGTGTGGCGCTCCATGAACTCGGACATGTCGAGCTGGATCATGGCGTCTTCGCTGCCGAACAGGAACTTCGCCATGGACTTGGTCAGCTCGGTCTTGCCCACGCCGGTGGGTCCGAGGAAGATGAACGAGCCGATCGGGCGGCGCGGGTCTTTAAGCCCGGCGCGGGCGCGGCGCACCGCCTTGGAGATGGCCTGGATGGCCTCCTCCTGCCCGATGATGCTCTTGTGCAGCTCTTCTTCCATATGAAGCAGGCGCTGCGATTCTTCCTGGGCGATCTGCATCACCGGCACACCGGTCCACATCGAGACCACCTCGGCAATATCCTCCGCCGAGACGGTCGGGCTGTTGGCCCGGTCCCAGCCGGTGCGCAGGCGCTCGAGCTGCTGCTCCAACGCTTCCTGGCGCTCCAGGTAGTCCTGGGCATCGTCGTAGCGGTTATCTTCCAGGGCCAGGGCGTGGTTCTGGCGCACCTCGCGCAGCTGCTGCATCAGGTCCTTCGCCGTCTGGGCAGCCGGGCTCTTGTACATGCGCACGCGCGAGGATGACTCATCGATCAGGTCGATGGCCTTATCCGGCAGGAAGCGCTCGGTCACGTAGCGGGCCGAAAGGTGCACAGCCGCATCCAGGGCGTCGTCGGAGATCGTCAGGCGGTGGTGCTCTTCGTACGCGCCGCGGATGCCGCGCAGGATTGCCAGCGTCTCGTCCTCGGACGGCTCTTCCACCATGATAGGCTGGAAGCGCCGCTCCAGGGCGGCGTCGCTCTCGATATGCTTGCGGTACTCGTCCAGCGTGGTTGCGCCGATCACCTGCAGCTCGCCGCGCGAGAGGGCCGGCTTGAGGATATTGGCGGCGTCGACCGACGATCCGGCCGCACCGGCGCCGACCAGCATATGCACTTCATCGATAAAAAGGATCGCCCCGGAGGCTTTCAGCTCGTCGATCACGCGCTTGAGGCGTTCTTCGAACTGGCCCCGGTACATGGTGCCCGCCACCAGCGATCCTACATCCAGCTGCAGCACGCGCTTGCCCAGCAATGGGGTGGGCACGTCAGCCTCGACGATGCGCTGGGCCAGGCCCTCCACGATGGCGGTCTTGCCCACGCCCGGCTCGCCGATCAGGGCGGGGTTGTTCTTGGTGCGGCGGGCCAGGATCTGGATCACGCGTTCGATCTCCATCTGGCGCCCGATCACCGGGTCGAGCTTTTCTTCCTCAGCCAGGGTGGTCAGGTCGGTTGCCAGCTGGTCCACCATAGGGGTCTTGGGTTTCTGCTGCTCCTTGCCGGCAGCTTTCTGCTCGGTTTGGGCAGTGCTGGTGCGGCGGGAGGCGCTGCTCTCCTGGAGCACCCGGCGGGTCTGGCGGCGGATTTGCTCGGGGGTGACGCCCAGCTTGCGCAACACGTCAATAGCCACCCCTTCTCCGTAGCGCACCAGTCCCAGTAATAGATGTTCTGTGCCAATATAATGATGGCCCATGCGGCGGGCCTCTTCGACGGCATACTCCAGTACCTGCTGGGTGCCGGGAGAAAGATCGAGCTTGCCTCCCCGGTACTGACCGGTCCCGGTCAGGCGTTCGACAATCTCCTGTACCCGTTCGGACTCCAGACCCAGCTCACGGAGCACACGCCCGGCGACACCCCCCTCCTCACGGATCAAACCGAGGAGCAGGTGTTCGGTGCCAATGTAGTTGTGGCGCATTCGTTCGGCTTCCTGGTGGGCCAGGCTCAACACCCTGCGCGCCCTCTGCGTAAAACGCTCCATGCCAGCCAAGGCAATACCTCCTAATTTGGCCTTACGCAGTTGGTGAGATCCGAACTGCGTAACTTCTACTAATAGTAAATAGCTCAAACAACGAGCAACGGCTTTGCTTAGACATTTAGTCCAATTGGATTCTACCAGAGTTTAAAATGCATGCACTCGATTCGGGATTGCCAATCGTCAAGATTAATAGAAATCTAACCCGAAGTCTTCTCAAAAAATGGTTCGTTGGGGTGTTCCAGTTTTTGAGACAGCCTGCATAACAAAAGCGCACCCTTAGCAGGTGCGCTCTGGTTAAGCCGCTTCACGTGCGTGGCTATTCGGGGAGATCCTCTTCGGACTCTTCTGCCGGTGGAATCTCCTCTGGCTCATCTGCAGGCTCGGGTTCGGGCTCAGGCTCGGGTTCGGGTTCGGTTTCGGGCTCAGGCTCGGGTTCAGGCTCGGGCTCGGGTTCAGGCTCTGCCTCGGGTTCGAGCTCAGCTTCTGGTTGAGCTTCGAGCTCGGCTTCGGGTGCAGCTTCTAACGCGGCCGCCTCTTCAGGGGCAGCGGAAGGCTCTTCCTTGGCCTCCTGCATCACCTCTACCTCTTCGGAGAGGGTTATTTTCCAGTCCAGATCGGAGTAGGCAGCCGAGTCCA
>Ga0105094_10000401_pt1 | contig 21172 bp, 13 predicted proteins | sample PPLLak1March2015_2_FD_87023 | JGI IMG/M metagenome (GOLD analysis project Ga0105094, IMG submission 87023) | Freshwater sediment microbial communities from Prairie Pothole Lake near Jamestown, North Dakota, USA - PPLs Lake P8 Core (3) Depth... | ecosystem: Environmental > Aquatic > Freshwater >...
ATAAAAACACTTATCAGCATACGCTTTTGCAGCGCTATCATATGCGTTTTTTATAATTTTCTGCCTATCTGTATCCATGTTGCAGTGTCTTTTTTGCATGCCGCACAACTCATTTATAGAAGTTGAAAAAACGCTTGCAATCCGCATTTAATTGGTACAATTGGTCTTTTTGAAGCGGTTTTGTCAACTATTATTAAAATTGATATCATAATCAATGTGAACTAAATGTAGGGAAATATTAATAATTATCCAACTTATCAGGGAAAGCTATCAGCAAAAAGGTAATCATTCAACATTCATCGTTCTCCTGAGGGTTTTTGCTTACGACATAAGCATAAATCCCAATTTGCGTTTGAAAATTGAGCCCTACGCGCAGTTTTTATATGATGTTCCCGTAATTCCTGACAGTAATTTTTCCGTTTTAAATATGGAGGCCGACTGGTATTTTAATGAAGAACTGATCAATACTGATACAGGATATAACACAGGTGGATTATATTATAATTATAAAACAGGAAAGGTTGAACGATTTGAATTTGCAGTGCCGGTTATTACGTAATTGACTTCAAGATATTTTTAATGTATATTTAGTAAAAATTTCTTTTTATATGTCTGCTTTAAAACCAACCGATCATAACACCGGATAGAACCAATCCCGGGTCCCCGTGACCGGCTTATTTGTGCAAAACGTTGTGCGTCATTTAAAAAAATTGAATAAATTACTAAACAGAAAAGTAAAAATATGAAAACAAAACAATGGTATGAATCCTTATTTGAAAACTATGGAGAGAAGTATGATAATGAAAATTTCACTCAGGGTACATCAGGTGAGTGCGATTTTATCGAAAAAGAATTAAATTCAGACAAGACCCTGAAGATATTGGATGTTGGCTGTGGAACAGGCCGGCATGCCATTGAATTATCCAAACGGGGATATAATGTAACCGGTATTGATTTGTCCGAAAGTCAGCTGGCAAGGGCAAAAGAAAAGGCGATGGATCACGGCCTGAAGATTGATTTTCAACAACAGGATGCCCGGCAATTGCCTTTTTCCGGGGAATATGATGTTGCTATTATGCTTTGCGAAGGAGGATTTCCACTGATGGAGACCGACGAGATGAATTATGAGATATTGATGAGCGTGACAAAATCACTGAAAGAGCACGGCAAATTTATATTCACGACACTGAACGGATTATTTCCATTATATCATTCTGTTGAAAAATTCTGTGCTTCAACAAGCGGGGATGGAAATGCAACTTACCGGAGCAACACTTTTGATTTAATGACATTCCGCGACCATAATATCACTGAAGTTGAAGATGATTCCGGCAATAAAAAAACCCTTGATTGCAGTGAAAGGTATTATGTTCCCAGCGAGATATCCTGGTTATTAAAATCGCTCGGATACAAAAAAATTGATATCTGTGGGGCAAAACTGGGAGCGTTTTCGAGAAATAACGAATTGACAACCGAAGATTTTGAGATGCTTGTAGTAGCTGAAAAATGATTTTTTGGGAAGGTGGTGAATTTCCTGAACCGGTATTTGAAATAAGCAAATGATATTTTATAAAAATAAAAATACCACGAAAAGCATCTTACTGATCGGACTTATATCCGCATTGACGTTAAGTTCATGCAACCGGAAATGCAAAATGAGCCATAACAGGGCAGGCTAAAAAGATGCTGCAAACGACGAATACAAGATTCATTAAGGCTGTTTTTGAAAACCTAATGATACGATATGTAACTCATAATGAAATCAATAAGTCAAAGTGGGATAATACTATCCATAGTTCATTTAATAAATTGCCCTATGCATATTCATGGTATCTGGATATTGTTTCTCCTGATTGGGATGCTCTGATTTATGGGGATTACAAAGCTATAATGCCACTAACCGGAAACCGGAAATTTGGAATATCATACTTGTATCAACCTCCTTTTAGTCCGCAATTAGGTGTTTTCTCTGTAATAAATAATGATGCTTTTTGTATCGACGATTTCATTAAAGCCATCCCCAATAAGTTTAAGCTAATAGAGATTGCCATTAATTCAAAAAATTTTATTTGCGATGAGTCATTGGTTCAGCAAATGATAAAAAAAGTCTATCACCAGCTGCCAATTGATGAACAATATGAAAATATTCGTAAAAGATATAAAGCCAACCATATAAAAAATATAGATAAATTTTCAAGAAATAAATTGCATTTTGAGATCCGGAATCAGTCTTGTCACGATTTATACCGATATAAACTAGATTCGATTCAACGTAAGGGAATACGAGTAAAAAAGAAAGTAAAGAAGAAGTATTTAAATCTTCTAATAAAGTTAGAGGAAAAGAATTGTCTGAAAACATTTGTTGCATATGACACGAATAAAACTGCAATTGGAGGAGCTGGTTTTATCAGAATTGATGAAAGTATCATGATTCAGACTTTTAGTTATAATATTGGGAGAAAATACTGTTTAATTTTCTTCCTGATAGATCAATTAATTAAAGAAAATTCGGGCCAAAAATTAACGATTGATTTTATGGGATCATCATTGGAGGGCGTTAAATACAGAAATATTGGTTTTGGATGTTTTGAAGACTATTATACATTAATAAAAATAAATCGTTTAAATAAAATATTCCGAATTATTAAAAACTAGGCATTACGCCTCATTTGGCCAATAATGGCCCTGATACCTGCCCGACTGAAGTCATTCAGGCGGTGCTTTGGGGAGCAGGACCCGAGTTTGAAGATTTTAACCTGGTTAATACTATTGAAATCCAGTTGTTTTGAATACTTTTGTTGATGTAACCATAATCAAAACAAAATGAAAATTCTGCAATCATCAAAACCGCTTTGTTTTGCAGTTTTGTTTTTTATGATAACTCCGGTTATCCATGGTCAGGACACCAATAAATGCTATAAAGCAAACAAGGTGGCTGACAAGGTATGGGCAATCGTTGAAAATAATACAGTCAACATTTATCTGGTTGAAGGCAAAGACAGTGCCCTGGTTATTGATGCGGGTTATGGCAGCGGGGATTTGAAAGCGTACATACAAACATTGACAAATCTTCCGCTTATGCTGGTAAATACGCATGGGCATGGCGATCATACAGGTAGCGATTATCAATTTTCAACACTATATGCCCATCCCGGTGATTTTGAATTGATCAGTGCCCACGATAATGTTCTTCCTTCCCTCATCCCGGTCAGGGAAGGTCATGTATTCGACCTGGGAGGCAGAAAACTTGAGGTAATTGAAGTGCCCGGCCACACGCACGGAAGTATTTGCCTGCTCGACACAGATAACAAAATATTATTTGCCGGTGACAATACCAATGCTTTGGTATGGTTGTTTCTGAAGGACTGTTATCCGCTGGAAACATATCTGAAAAGCCTGCAAAAGATTGAAGCACGCAGGGACGAATACAATATTATCATGCCCGGCCATAACACTCCCCTGGAAAAGACTTTTATAAGTGAGCAGATTGCCTGCGTGAAGAGCATACTTGACGGAACCTGTTCTCCTGTTCCCTATAATTACTCTTCGTTTACTGCCGGTGCGATGTTGTGCAAATACAAAACAGCTGAAGTGGCATACGATCCTGATAATTTGTACGAGAAGAAGTAATCTTGTTGAGATAATCCCCTGAACGGAAGGATATAAACCATTTGCCGTATGGAAAGCCTGCAGACTCTTCCGGGTCTCCGACGCCGGAAAGTTGTTCAGGCTATCCTGCAAAACAAAAAGAGAAAGCTGATTTGCATCATGCTTCCTCTTTTCTCCCTTAATTATGAAAAACTTGTGCCAGAAACTATCAGCCGCATTTAGTGGAACCGCAGGAAGTGCACCTGAGGCATCCTTCCTGGTAGACCAGACTGTCGGATCCGCATTCGGTGCAGACCTTGCCTTTTTTCACCCGTGTTCCGTTGGGTATGTATTTGCGCAGGGCACGCTCAACGCCATTTTTCCAGGTGTTGATGGTATCGCTGTCGAGTCTGAGGGACGAGATCAGGTTAACGACATCGGGAATCGGCATGCCATGGCGCAGCACGCTGGATATTAATTTTGCATAATTCCAGAATTCCTTGTTGAACATATGCGAAAGCCCGCCCAGTGTATTTTTATACCCGTATTTATCGACATACTGGAAGTCATATCTTGACACCCCGTTTTCGTCCTTGGTTTTTATGATCTGTCCATGGGTTATTGATTTCGGGATCGGGAACATTTCATCATCCACAATACCGGTAAATATTTCGTATGGTTTGTTGTCTTTCAACCCGATAAAGGCAATCCATTTTTCCTCATTGTTGTTAAAGCGGATAATTTCCGCATCCAGTAATTTAGGCCTCTTAAAGCGTGTGCCGTCATTGGGCTGTTCCTCATCCTTATCCTTGGTAACCAATACACCGGTGCGGGAGCCGTCGCGGTATACCGTGACACCTTTACAGCCGCTTTTCCAGGCGGTGACATAAAGCTGGCCGACAAGCTCTTCAGATGCATGATTGGGGAGGTTGATGGTAACGCTGATGGAATGATCGACCCATTTTTGAATTTCACCCTGCATGCGCACCTTGCTCACCCAGTCGACATCATTTGAGGTAGCTTTATAATAAGGTGACTTTTTAACAATTTCCTGCAGTTTTTCATCCGGCATCTTCTTAACTTCCTCTATGTCATAATTGTTGACCTCAAGCCATGTGACGAACTTATGATGAAATACATTGAATTCTTCCCATTTGTCGCCGACCTCATCTTCAAAGCTTATGGTGACATTCGCATCATTGGGATTTACTTTTCTGCGGCGTTTATAAACCGGCAGGAATACCGGTTCAATGCCCGATGTGGTTTGTGTCATCAGGCTGGTGGTCCCGGTGGGAGCAATGGTGAGCAGGGCAATATTTCGCCGTCCGTGTTTCACCATGTCGCGGTACATCTGTTCATCTTCATTCTTAAGCCGCAGGATAAAAGGATTGTCTTTTTCAAGATGCGAATCGTAGATGGTAAATGCACCCCTTTCTTTAGCCACTTCAACGGAAGAACGATAGGCTTCAATAGCGAGGGTTTTATGCACTTCCACAGAAAAATCAATGGCATCATCACTGCCATAGCGTAAGCCAAGGCCGGCCAGCATATCTCCTTCAGCGGTGATGCCTATTCCGGTCCGCCTGCCTTCTTCTCCCTTTACCCTGATGTTTTCCCAGAGTTTCTTTTCTACCCTTTTAAGTTCAGCCTCCTCAGGATCCGAATTTATTTTTTCCAGGATGGCATCTATTTTTTCAAGTTCCAGGTCTATGATGTCATCCATTATTCGCTGGGCGTAATGCACATGCTTTTTGAACAGCGGAAAATTAAATTTTGCCCTGGAAGTGAAAGGATTCTCAACATAACTGTAAAGATTCACGGCCAGCAACCGGCATGAATCGTAAGGGCACAATGGGATCTCTCCGCAGGGGTTCGTTGAAACGGTGCGGTAGCCAAAGTCAGCATAGGAATCGGGAACCGATTCCCGGAGGATGGTATTCCAGAAGAGCACACCGGGTTCAGCAGATTTCCAGGCATTATGAACAATTTTTTCCCAGAGGGTCCGGGCCTGGATCTCTTTTTTAATCAATGGGGTTTCAGCATCCACGGGGAATTGCTGAGTGTAAATATCATCGTTTACTACGGCATTCATAAACTCGTCATCGATGCGAACGGAAATATTGGCTCCTGTAACTTTTCCACGTTCCAGCTTGGCATCGATGAAATTTTCCGAATCGGGATGCTTGATGGATATGCTCAGCATCAGGGCTCCTCTCCGGCCATCCTGGGCCACCTCGCGGGTGGAATTGGAATAACGTTCCATGAAAGGCACCACGCCTGTTGAGGTGAGCGCACTATTCAATACCGGCGTTCCTTTAGGACGAATATGGGTAAGGTCGTGGCCTACACCACCCCTGCGTTTCATGAGCTGCACCTGTTCCTGGTCGACTTTCATGATACCACCGTAGGAATCGGAAACGCCGGGATTCCCGATAACAAAACAGTTGGAAAGAGAAGCGATCTGGAAATGGTTTCCAATACCGGTCATGGGACTTCCTTGCGGAACAATATAACGGAATTCCCTGAGCAGTTCGTAAACTTCCTCAACGCTGAGCGGATTCGGATATTTCTGTTCAATCCTTGCAATCTCACTGGCAATGCGCCAATGCATCTGATCAGGGTCCCTTTCATATAAATTACCGAACGAATCTTTCAGCGCGTATTTGTTGACCCATACTGTTGCTGCAAGCTCATCACCCTTGAAGTATTCCAGGGTGGACTGAAGGGCTTCTTCATAGGCATAGGTTTTTCTTCCCTTGTCAGATGACTCTTTCACAGTTTTCTTGGTTTCAGTTGACACTTGAGTAAGTTTTTCGGTTCCGGTTCCTTCAGCCTGCATTGTTCCAGTTTTTTAATACGTTGAAAATTCGCGAGATAAGTTTCTGTGGAAATAATCCTGATGATACTGCAATTTAGAGACAGAAACATTTTGAAGCAAAGTGGGTTCAATCGTATTTATCAACATTTCAGAATAGTTATTAACGCGGCTTTTCAACGTTTTGATAAACTGGTGATTAATTTAAAAATTCAAAAAGACCTTAATATCTTAAAATCTATAATAATTTAACATTCAGATTTTCAATAGTTTACAAAAATATTTTCGTAAAGACCTCATTTAATGTTAATTACAGTTTAAAGGCAAAATCTTCAGTTCCGTTAATGAATAACAATCAAAACTTTCTTTATATAGAAAACGGGTGTGTTTCGAACAACAAAATTAGTTCAAAATGGAGTAAAAAGCAGCATAAATTGAAGAGAAGTTAACCAGAAAAATCAGCATGAGAAAGAGAAACAGAATGAGAAAAAGAATGAGGAAAAGTATGTGGAGGCTTCAGGGAGAAAGGCATTTCAGCCTTATCGCCTGCCCGCCGCCGGAAGCCAGCTTCATGGTTAATTGCTGTGATGAATTTACCCTGATTTCCGTAATGGCGATGTCTGTTGGATTATTTTCCCAGTTTGCATTGTCACCGTCTTTGAAGATCTGTGCCAGGTATGTCTTATCAGGCATCAGGAAAGACAGGTCAAGGGTGAGTTCCCGCTGATGCTCATCGGTGATGGCCCCCACGTACCAGTCTTCGGAATTCCGGTCTTTCCGGGCTGTTATAACATAATCGCCGATCCTCGCATCCGGTATCCGCGTTTCTTCCCAATCCACAGGCACTACCTTTATGAACTCAAAGGCTTTTCTGTTGCCGTAGTTTTCAGGCAGGTCCGATGCCATCTGCAACGGGCTGTACAGTATAACATACAGGGCCAGTTGTTTGGCTAATGTGGTTTGAACTTTTGTCTGCGGCAGCACGGGATTGCTGAAGTCAAAGGTGCCGGGTGTAAAATCCATGGGTCCTGCCAGTCCGCGTGTGAATGGTATGATCGTTGTATGCTCCGGCGGATTGCCGCGATCAGCTGACCATGCATCCCATTCCTGGCCGCGTACTCCTTCCTGCGTCATCAGGTTAGGGTAGGTGCGCTGCAGTCCTGTGGGCATGACAGGTTCATGAATATCAACCATAATATGGTACCGGGCAGCTGTTTCAACCACTTTCCGGTAATGCCGGACACCATACTGGCTTTTATGTCTCTCTTTGCCATCGAGGAAGGAGTTAACATAGCCGGTTTTCACCACCCTCACTCCCAGCCGCTGATAAAGGCTGAATGCCTCCTCAAGCTGGTTTTCATAATTTGTAATGGCCCCGCCGGTCTCGTGATGTCCGATCAGCCCTACATGCTTCGCTGCAGCATATCGAGTGACCTCTTCCATTTCAAAATCGGGATAGGGTTCGGTGAAACTAAAGGAATCACCGTGCAAGGACCAGTCTCCATCCCATCCGCGGTTCCATCCTTCGACCAGTACGCCGTTCATCCCATTTGCAGCAGCAAAATCAATGTATTTTTTAGTATTTGCCGTGGTGGCCCCATGGAGCGGACCCTGCGACCAGGTATACATGCCATGGTGCATTCCCCACCAGATCCCGATATATTTGCCGGGTTTGATCCATGAAATATCAGGGATTTTACAGGGCTCGTTCAGGTTCAGGATTATATTTGATGTTATCAGATCCCCGGGTGCATCTGCAATAATCACAGTCCTCCAGGGGGTAATAATAGGAGCCCGTCCCACCACTTTTTCACCGGTTGACCAGGGAGTCAAATCACACACCAGCGTTGAGGAATCAACACAATAAAGATTCATGGCTGCATAATCAGTAAGGTTCGCCTCATGGATAGCTATATACTTACCGGATCCGGTTTCCATGGTGAGGGGAGTACATACCGTATCTCCCATGTCACTGAGAAGTGTTTTCCGGTAAAGACTTTCATAGAACCTGTCCTTATAGGCCGGTATCCACCAGGCATGATGATCTCCGGTCATGGCAAACTCGGTCATCTCCTTCATTATGATAATGGAGTCGATTTTTTCCTGCTTTGGAATTTCATAACGGAAACCGAATCCCTCGTTAAAGATCCTGAAAATGAGGTTGAATGACCGTTTCATTCCCTTCTTTTCCCGAAGGCTGACCGTTAATTCATCATACCGGTTTTCAATCAGCCGCTTCTCTCCCCAGGGCTGTTCCCAGGTTTCGTTAAAAGCGCCGGATGTCACATTTACAATATCCACCTTGTCACCCAGGGGGGCCATATCTTTAAATTCGAAACCCAGTTTCGATTTCCCGATAATCAGGGTGCTGTCCTTTGATGCGGTATAATATACCTGGCCCCTGATGACTTCAACCGTAATATCTATTTTACCATCCGGTGATGACCCCGTGGCTATTTGCTGAAGCGAATGTGACTGGCAGGAAGCAACGATGAAAAACACGATCCCGGCCAATGCTATTGTTAAATCTTTCATCCGGTTTTAATTGATGTGAAAAAAAGAATTCGAAAAAATCTGCACTGACTTTACTCCCGTCGATAGCGCTGCAAATGATCAGGGAATCGCTTTCAGGCTGTCGATTATATGCACTGCCTTGTCAGTCTGAAGCGATACAAAATAGGTGAAAGCCTTATCCAGCCTTTCCTGTTCGTTCTGCTGGGCCGAATACTCTTTTCTAAGCGTATACAGGTCATATATTTTCTCCAGGATTGCTTTGGTATAGATTACCCCTGTAAATTGCTGCACTTTTTCCAGCATGACATATTGAAATTCATATGAAGGCTCGATCATGGTTCCCTCCCCAAAATCATTCCAGGTAACCAGTTGCAGGTATTCCATTCCGCTGTTTCTTGCCATTTCCAGCGTTTCCTGCAGGGTTTGACCGTTATTATGGTCAATGTTCCAGGCCATGTTCGATCCCCAGCCGCCCTGGGCATAGTAGTCTTTAAATCCGGGATATGCACTGCCGATAACAACTTCAAATTTTTGAACCTGGTTGCTATAGAAATTCTGCAGATGAGTATTATTTTCATATACCCATGAAAATTCTCCGTCTGCATTGCTTCCCATATCATCCGACTCATACCAGAGGGATAACCATACAGGAGTTTCGGTAATACCCTGCATCACTGTAGTCCAGTCGCTTTCGTTTTGTATATACCGTGGACCGAAAACCGTCATCAGCGGCTTGTTATCAATCCTGATGTAATAATCTTTATTGAAGTAGTTCTGTTCCAGGTATTCCAGGTCAACAATGGCTCCATCAACGGCGTTATCAATAACGGCATTGTTGATCAGCGATTCCAGTGTATAATCCTCATAGGTTATGGCAAATGATAATCCCACCTTATCCAGCATACCGATGACGGCTTCTGCATTTCTCCTGTTGAGCGGATAATCCCATAGATCTGAAGAACCATACCAGTCGATGATAAGCCCGTCAATCCCGGCATATTTCATCAGCAGCAGGTGATATTCTATTACATCCTTGTCACCGGAAGCATAGGGACCGATCAAAGGATAATAATGAGAAGCGATTTCCCTTCTGCCGTCACCATCCATGTTATCAGGATTCATATTGGCCATAGTCCAGTGAATACCCCAGCTTCCGTTATCGCTGGTTAAGGGTGTTTCAAACCAGGGCATATAGTGCACCCATATTTTGGTTGAATCCGTTTTTACTACTGCAACGGGACCCTCAGGTGTTGGTTCCGGTTTGGGTTCGTCATCTTTATTGCATCCTGCGATAAAGAAAACAGCGAATGCGACTGACAGGTTTATTATTTTTTTCATCATGCGTTTTTATGAAATTAGAACAGATGACTGTTAAATCTTGGTGTAAAATCAGTATCCCAGATTTTGAACCAGCTTATTGTTCTTGACCAGTTCGGTTGCAGGAATAGGGTATATTGCTTTTTCAACCGGTGTCGTATTGGGCTTCTCCCACCAGGGCTCAAAATAGGTTCCGAACCTGATGTTCACCGAACGGCGGATACCCTCGAATAAGAATTCATGCAGCCATTCTGTGTCCAGTACTTCCAGTGTTATCGGATTGGGAGTGGAAGTAAGACCGGAACGTGTTCTGATCTGCGTAATTATGGGAAAGGCTTCCGCTGCCCTGCCCAGCCTTACCAGGCACTCAGCCTTCATCATTAGGACTTCAGCATAACGCATGAGCACCCAGTCGTTATCGCGTTCGCCAACGTCGCCCTCTTTGGTCTGGTACTTGCTGATCCTGACTCCCTCATATTCCCTGGCATCATAGAAATTCTCAATGTTTTCAGTATAGTTCAGTACCGCACCTGTCCTGTCCAATATGGGCTCCTTCGTTACAATATTATATTGAATACCCTCGCACATCGAGGCAATGCGTTCATCACCCGCTTCGAAAGAGGAATAGACACCCGGTTGTGCACAGGGACCATTAACTGACCAGGACCAGCCTCCGGCAGACGCTGAAATAGCCTGCCAGTGATTGTAGTGGTATGTCAATGACAGGAAATAATTGCCAACGGTACCCTCGGTATGATCATAGGGAATGGCAAAAATGATTTCATCTGAATTTTGATTCTCGGTAATAAAATTATCCAACACATTACCTACCAGCGTATAGCCGCTCACGTTGTTGCAGGCATCGAGACAATCCTGCCAGCGGGCATTATTAACAAAAACTTCAGCATTAATATACAGGCGGGCCAACAAGGTATAGGCTACATTTTTAGTAAAACGGCCATATTCAATCTGAGGCTGTAACAAATCGATTATATCAAGCAATTCCGATTCAACAAACGCGAATACATCAGCCCTGCCTGACTGGGAAGGTAATTCTGTTTCGGTGTATGAGGTTGAAATAGGTACATTTCCAAACCAATCCAGCAATAAGTAATAATAATATGCTCTTACTCCCCTTATTTCAGCCTTCGCAACCGCTTCCTCGTTTTCAGGAAGCCCCGACTGTTCAATAGACTGAATAACGAAATTGCAGGTCGAGATGCCGGCATAGCAATATTTCCAGGCGCTCAATACCATGGCGTTGTCCGGTTTGATATCATGGATCTGGGCATCCTGATACCTTCCGTTATCATACCAGTCTGATCCCCGTTGCGGGACACAAAACTCATCCGATACGGTTTCGATTAGAAAATATACATACTCACTGGCCGGGTAACAATTGGAAACGGCATCGGCAAAACCCCGGAGTGAAGCATATGCACTGCCGGCAATTGTTTTTATTTCACCTGATGTGGTCCCGTATTCAGAAGAAGGAACTACGCTGAAAAATTCTTCTTCAAGATTGGTGCAGGCTGATGTTGTTAAGGCAAAAGCCATGGCTATTATGATTGATTTTGAATTCATGTTATTATGGTTTATCGGTTGACTCATCTTCATATTTTATATAATTATTCAGGGCCATTAAAAGGTGAGACTCAGGCCAACAGAAATGGTCCTTGGCCTTGGATATATATCATACCGGTCGATCCCCGGATTTCTCAGTGCATTCATTTTTCCTATGGATGTATCATATTCCTCAATTTTGATCTCAGGATCAAGGCCGCTGTATTGGGTAATGACGAATAAATTTTCGCCCATGACATAGATCCGGAGTCTTTCAATACCTATGTTTTTGAAACGGAAACTATAGCCAAGTGTTACCGACTGCAGCCTGAAAAAAGATGCATTCTCAATCCAGTAGCTGCTGAAGGTTGGCGCTGACGTAATGGAGTCTGCAAACATCCTGTCCGGCACATTTAAACTGGGGAAACGGGTCTGGTCATTCATTGACATAGCTGTTGCATTCAGCACATTCTGACCGAAAAGGCCATAGGCAGAAACGCTCAGGTCGAAATTCCTGTGGGTTACGCTTGTACTTAAACCCAGGCTTAATTTAGGCTGCGGATTGCCTAAATCCCTGTTAAGGGAATCGGCTTGTGAATCAAGGACATTTCCGTTGATATCGAGAAATTTGCCTTTTTCATTCAGTCCGGTGCACTCCTGGCCCCAGAAAGTTCCGACAGCGTATCCTTCCCGGATGGTTTGGGCGTATTGATTTGACATACCCCTTAAACCATGCAGTGAACCTGACTGAACAGCATCAGTTTCATAAAGGCCCCCGGATAATTTTTCAATCTTCATGATATTTCTGGCCATTGAAAGGTTAAGGTCCCAGCGCGTATCTTCCTGCCGCAATATATTCCAGTTCAGTGTGACTTCGATGCCCTTGTTTGAAAGCTCTCCCACATTGGCCAGTGTTTCATGGTAAAGGTTGGGAGGTTGTGGTACGGAATAGGTAAACAGCAAATCGCTGGTAAGTTTGCTATACAGATCGATTGTGGCCGATAATTGATTAAAAAGGCCTATATCGATTCCAATATTTGTCTGGGTAGTTGTTTCCCATTTCAGGTCAGGATTGGCGTTCTGAACCGGTGAATAAGATGCTTTCCAGCTCTCCGTAACCGGATCGTAATATTTGCCGCCAACGGTGCCTAACAATCCCAGTGTTTTGTATTCACCAATGGCGTCCTGGCTGCCGGTAATGCCGTATCCGGCGCGCATCTTGAACAGGGTCAGCCAGTCGGATGCTGAACGCATAAAGGCTTCATCGGAAATTCGCCAGGCAACGGCTACCGACGGGAACAGACCCCATTTATTGTTTTCACCAAAACGGCTTGAACCGTCTCTCCGCAGGGTTGCCGTTAATATATACCGGCTCATGTAACTGTAATTGATCCTGCCGAAAAAGGAAATCAGCCTGGCATTGCCCTTATAGGAGCTGACATCATTGGCCCGGTAATCCAGCCCTGATCCCAGGTTGTTATACAAAAAAACATCGGTATCAAAGCTTCGTCTCTCAGACCTGAATCCTTCATAGGTATTATCCAGGTAAGAATATCCACCCATTACATTAATCTTATGCCCGTACTGCAGCTCCTTTTCATAGGTTAAATATGTTTCAAGCTGCAGGTTGGTGTAATCGCCCAGTGACCGGTTGGCATATCCGCCATCGGCCGTGCCAAAACGTGAATAAGTCGGCAGGTAATATCGGCCCTGATGCGTGTTGTATTCATAGGAAGTGTTTACCACTGCCTTTAAGCCCTTCAATACTTCCAGTTCAGCTTTGGCAAATCCAAGAATTCGCTTGGTAGTATTATTGTCATTAACATTCATTAATATCTCAACGGGATTTTCGGCTACATTACCCTCGGTTTGAAAATAGGCACCGGTTGAATCCAACAGCGGGGCTGTAGGGTTAACATTATAGGCTCTTTCAAAAACTGCATTGTTGACGGGAGTATAATCGTCGAAGGCGGTATGCACACCAAAGTCAAGTTTCAGTTTATCGTTTAAGCCATAGGCATAACCCGACAGGCTTGCCCCCAGCCTTTGGAGATAACTGGTTTTAATAATGCCCTCGTTGTTCAGATACGTTATTGACGCCCTGTATCCTCCGCCCTCATTTGCATTGCTGAAAGATAACGTGTGCGACTGTGAAACCGAGTTTTGGGTAATTTCTTTCTGCCAGTCGGTATCTGATCCCCAATCGATGGCTCTTGTTTTATTATACTCTACCACCTTCTGTCTCCACTCGTCAGCCGTAAGAAGATCGAGATAATTCGAAGGCTTGCCAAAGGCAACGTAACCATTGTATTCAAGAAGCTGTTTTCCTTTTTCAGGCTTGTTGGTGGTTATGATAACCACGCCGTTGGCCCCTCTTGAACCGTAAATGGCAGCGGCTGACGCGTCTTTTAATACATCAATGGATTGAATGTCCGAAGGCTGTACCGTGTTTATATCAACACCGGCGATACCATCGACCACAACCAGCGGACTGCTGCTGGCACTTAATGAAGTTCCTCCCCTTAAACGCATGGTAGCTCCCTGTGTGGGATCTCCCGAACCCTTAATGACCGTTAACCCTGCCACTTTCCCCTGTAACATCTGTTCAGTGGTGGTAATGACCCCCTGGTGCAGTTCTTCTGAAGACACGGATGTTATGGATCCTGTCAGGTCCTGTTTTCTCATGGTACCATAACCGACGACAACCACGTCACCCAGCTGAATGATATCAACCACAAGCTGTATATCCACCGTGGTCTGTTCCCCGACAGCAATTTCTTCAGCAAGATATCCGACATACTGAAAGACAAGGACAGCATCGGCTCCGGGCACAGCAATCTGGTATTCACCATTCAGATTGGTTACCGTACCGGTTGCAGTACCCTTGACAATGACATTGACTCCGGGAAGGGGTTCCTGATTTTCTGCATCCGTAACCCTGCCTTTAACCAGTATCTCCTGAAGGTTTTCACGGGTAGTTTCGCTATTCCCGTTATGGGAATGCCGGGTATTATTCGCCGACAGATTACTGATGCCAATACATAGGAATAAACCAAGCAATTCCAAAGCAAGCAAATGCTTTGTTGCAGCATTCCCCGGTTTTGGTTTATGGCATGAAAAGGAAGTGTTTTTCATCGTTATTTAAGTTTAATGGTTAGTTTCTTTAATTATTCCGGGATTATTGAAAGAAGGATTTTAATGGCAATTCAAATTTATTCTAACCCAGTGCCAAAGAGAATTTTTACAGGGCCAATATAGATTTTTAGGGAAGGGATATCAAAGTAATTATCAGTTATTCAGAATAATAGAGAAAAGAAATGGGGTAAAAAATATAGACGTTTTATGGAGGGAAAGCGGTGAACAGTGAATCTGTAATACTGTATACTATGTCCCTGGTCCCCTGTATACCATGTCTATGGTCCATACAACCCCTCCAGGGAGGGGAAAATTCAAATCTTCAAACCTTTAAATCTTCAAATATTGCAGAACCCATGGTCAATAGTAAATCTGTAAACTCTTCTATATTGCTTTTATAGACATGATACGCTCCTCAAACTAGTGACGGGGGACAATGGTCTTGTTATTGATCTTGGATTTATAGGTGTAGATCGTATTGACCGAATAATCAAGGAACTTGGCGATCTGCTCGTTATCCGATATTCCAAGCCGCATAAGGGCAAAAATGCGCAAATCGGTATTCAGCAATTCATCCTCCCTGAGCACAATCCTGTCTTCTTCCCTGAAAAGCGCATTAAACTCCTCAACGAAATGCGGGAATATTTTAAGAAAGATCTTATCAAAATTGACATAAAGGTTTTCTCTCTCCTTTTTAAAATAGCTGTTTTTAATTAAATCATCCAAATCATCAAATTGCCTGGAGACAATTTTCCGGTGTACTATTTTCTGAAATTCTTCTATTTTTTCAATATAAATGGAGTTCACCTTAAAGAAATAACCGATATATTTTTCCTTGATCTTGTTAGCTTCCTCCAGGCTATCGTTCATTTTCTGAAGATCAGTATTGATCTCCTGAAGTTTTTGCTTGACCTTTTTCAGCTCTTTTAACTGCTTATAGATGATGAGGGCAAAAACAATCAGGAGTAAGGACAATACGGTAATCAGCGCCGAGTATAACATAAGCTGTTTCTTTTGCCGTTCGGAAGCGGATAGCCTTTCCCCTTCAATGATCGGCAGTACAGCTCCGATCTCTATTTTCCGGTGCCGTGCGTTATAAAAGGTAGCATCATCGAAGGCGATCTTAATAAACTGGTAAGCCCTGCCAATATCACCTTTATTATACAGGTGCACGGCAAGATTCCTTAATGCCACGGTTTCTTTTGTAGAGGACTTAATGTCAGCAATGGCTGCCTGTATCAGCATGTCAATGGCTTCATTGGTACGACCCAGCAATGAATACACATACCCCAGGCTTGAAGTGGCAATAGCCAGTTCATGATCAGGCAGGTCATACCTGGAGATAAGATAATTAAAGGCATCGGAAGATCCTTTGAGGTCGCCCGATTTCATTTTTCGCAATCCCATGGCTGACCAATATTCCGGGGTTTGACCATCGAGCAGTCGAATGGCCGAATCAAGATACAGGTTCCCGGTTTGCCGGTAGACCTTTGCATAATGATCATCATTGTCATAATCGGCCAGGTCATAATAGGTACGGGCAATAACGGAGTAGTATTCCCCGAGGATTATGGTATCGGCATGATCAGGACGTATGCTGTAAAGCATATCGAGTGATTCCTTGAAAAGGCCCGAGGAAAGGAGGGTAAAACCCATCATGATGCGGGCCCTGCTGATCCGGCTGCGATTCCCCGATTCATCGGCAAGTTCGTTTATACAAGTGACATATTTAAAAGCTGAATCGTATATATAGGATTTGTATTCGGAAAAAAGCTTTTCGTATATTCCGAGTGTCACAACCTTGTCGCTTCCGGATGAGGGCAGCTTTTCAACCAGTGCCTGTATCCTTCCCTGCTTCTGAGCCTGGTATTTTTCCTTGTCAAGAATACACTGCCCGAGCTCTTTCAGGAGCCTTTCCGTTTCGCTGCTGGGCCATGCCGGGGCAACAATGAACAAATTAAAAGAAAGTGTTAATAGTAAGTATTTCATTTCCGGTCTGCAAATTTTTTATACCAAACAGGTAATGAAATTCAAAGGTAATAAAATATTGTCTGAACCGGGATTTATGTGATTGTTATGAAGGGCATGAAGTTGTCTGAACTGTGATTAATGTGATTTTTATGATGGACTATGATTATTCAAAGTCGTATTATTTTTTCATGGTAATCATATTAATCATATAAATCACAGTTCAGACTATTCATACCTCAGCGCCTCCACCGGGTTCTTCCTGGCTGCAGTCCAGCTCTGCCAGCCCACGGTTACCAGGGCAATTAAAAGAGAGATCACACCTGCCAGGGCAAATATCCACCAACTGATGGAAGTACGGTATGCATAATTCTTAAGCCAGGCTCGAATGAGAAAATAGGAAACCGGGACCGCAATAATGAAGGAGACGATGACCCACCGGGTATAATAACGGTTCAGCAGTGAAATAATGTTTACCGCGGTGGCGCCGTTGGCTTTTCGTATCCCGATTTCCTTGGTGCGTTGTGCCATCATGAAGGAAGAAAGGCCAAACAATCCCAGGCAGGATATGAAGATCGCTATAACGGAAAATATGTTGAATACCCTTCCCTGTCTTATTTCACTCTTGTAAAGGTTCCCGAAATCCTCATCCAGGAAATGATATTCAAAAGGATAATTGCCGTTTATCCTGTTGTGCAATTCCTCAATCCTGTCTATGGTATGCCTGATATCACCAGTGGATATTTTCAGCAACAGAAAATTATAGTTTCTGGGTATGCAAAACATGGCCAGTGGTTCAATTTTGCTGAACAGGGGTTTGAAATTGAAATCCTCCGTCACGCCGGCCACAGTCAGTTTCATCCCCCAGATCTCGATCACCTGGCCAAGGATCGGCTTCAGTCCAATGATATCGGCAAATGTCTTATTGATGACGATATGATTGGTATCATAATATTGTTTCTGAGGATAAAAGCTCCCTTCATGCATTTTAATGCCGAATGTTTTTGCGAAATCAAAATCAACCGTGGTATTGGAGACCAGGGGATCTACCTCCGGAGGCTTTCCCTGCCATTTGTATCCGCCGCTGTTTGACCAGATTCCGGACGGCAGGTGCATGGAAACCGTCATGTTTTGTATGGCAGGATCTTGCTGAAGTTCAGACTTGAACAGTTCATATTTTGCTGAAAGTTCTCCTCTTACCGGTACATACAGGATATTCTCCTTTTTAATTCCCAGATCCTGTTTCTGCATGAATTGACGTTGCTTTTTAATGATGATCGTATTCACGATCAGCACAATGGCAAGACAAAACTGGAGTACCACCAGGACTTCCCTCAGAAAGGAACGTTTATGGGTGAAATCCGGGCCTTTCAATGTCTTTACCGGTTTGAATGACGAAAGAAACAAAGCCGGATAAGTGCCGGAGAGTATCCCGGTTACCAACATAATGCCGGTAACAGCGCCGATCAGTTTCCAGTCTTTATAGCTTATCCTGAGCTCGGTTTGCAGCAGTGAATTGTACCAGGGCAAAAAGGATTCGGCCAGAATAAGGGCAATAAACAATGACAGCAACGAAAGTATAAGAGTTTCGGCGTAGAACTGAAGGATCAATATGCTTTTCCCGGCGCCGTATGCTTTTTTCACGCCGATCTCCTTGAACCTTCTTCCGGCCATGGCAGTTGACAGGTTGGTGAAATTAATGGCGGCGATGAAAATAATCAGCAAAGCAATGACTGAAAAGAGCCTGACATTTTTAATGGGACCTCCGCCCCATATCCAGTAAAGGTGCATCCGCTTCAGGGGCTGGAGATAATAAACAGATTCAGCCTGCGGATAGTTTTTCTTCTTGAGCGTTTCAATGGTATTGTTCACCGTATCGGCAGAAATTCCGGGTAACAGCTGGACAAAAGTATAGATCCAGTTGTTGCCCAGGTCTTCCACGTTCACGCCCAATTCCTTGAAAAAAGCAAAAGGAATAAGGAAATTATAGCTTATTTCCGAGTTTTTCGGAGAGTCTTTAATGACCCCTGAGATCGTGAAAGGGTATTTCCCTTCCAGCAAAATTTCTTCACCAAGGGGATCCCTGTTGCCGAAGTATTTGCCGGCCATTTTTCCCGAAATGACCATAGAGTGGGGATCCTCCAGCGCTGTTTTTGGGTTGCCTTTTAGCAACGGAAAGGAGAACATGGCCAGAAAATCGGGATCGACAAACTGAATTTCCTCAATGGACTTGTCGTCTCCGGCCTGGAAAAGTACCTTTTCATTCTGATACCGTGTGGAGCGGGTAATTCCGGCGATATTGTCCTTCAGTATATGCGACAGTCCCGTAGGGGTGACCTGTACATGGAATACTTCTCCGTTGGTGTAAAACTGATCCTGGATAACCCTGTACAGGGAATCGCCGTTTGTATGGAAACGGTCAAAGCTCACCTGGAACTGAACCCATAGAAAGATGAGCATGGCGCTGGCCATGCCAATGGAAAGGCCCAATATATTGATCAGGGTATAAAGTTTGTTCCGGTATAATGTCCGGAGGATCAGTTTAAGGTTCGTGATTTTCAACTAATAAGTTTTAATGATTTGTAGTTAATTTTTTCTCCCCGTTTTTAAACAGGGCAATATAAATGCCATAATGATAGTTCCATTAATAATCAGTAGATTATAATATTTAAAAGGAATTCAGTCTTTAACAATTGTAAAATATCTGAACAATTATTGTTCAATAAATGAACAATTTGAATATTTTTACTGAAAATTAGGCTGTCAGGTTTAATATGAGATGAGAAACACATGGCAAAAAAGTCTGGCAAAATACTCATTGTTGATGATAACTTACAGATCCTGAATTCGCTGCAGTTACTGCTGAAGCCTGAATTCGAGGCGATCACACTCCTTAAGAATCCAAATCAGATACCGGCATTGCTTTATTCAGGCAATTATGATATCATCCTCCTGGATATGAATTTCAAGTCGGGGGACAGCTCAGGGAATGAAGGCATATTCTGGCTTTCGGAGATTCTGAAACGCGACCCCCAGGCTGTTGTGATCATGATAACCGCATACGGCGATATCAACCTGGCTGTGCGGGCCATTAAAGAAGGCGCTACCGATTTTATCGCCAAACCCTGGGAAGCAGAAAAGCTTATTGTTACGCTAAAGAATGCTCTCAGGCTCAGGAATTCCGGTATGGAAGTTCAGAAATTGCAGGTAAAACAACAGCAGATGAATGAGGATATTGAGAAGCAATTCAAGATATTCAGGGGAAGCTCGAAAGTTATGGAAGAGATATATAAGACTGTTGAGAAGGTAGCGCAAACCGACGCAAATATCCTGATTATCGGTGAGAATGGGACCGGGAAAGAGGTTATTGCCAGAGAAATACATAGAAGGTCAAACCGTGCTGCAGATATATTCCTTGCAGTTGACATGGGGTCTATCAGTGAAACCCTCTTTGAAAGCGAAATGTTCGGCCACCTTAAAGGTTCCTTCACCGATGCAAGGGAGGACAGGGCGGGACGGTTTGAAACGGCATCAGGTGGCACGCTGTTCATGGATGAGATTTCAAATCTTACCCTGCCGACCCAGGGTAAATTATTGGGTGTTCTGCAGAACCGGGAAATTACCCGGGTGGGCTCCAATAAATCCATCCCCATTGATATCCGACTGGTATCAGCCACCAATAAAAATCCGGCAGTGCTTGTACAGCAAAATCTCTTTCGTGAAGACCTGCTGTTCAGGATCAATACCATACAAATAGAATTACCGCCGCTGCGGGAGCGGAAAGAAGACATACCCGGCCTTGCCGATTATTTTCTTTCGCAATATGCTGCAAAATACGGAAAACCCCTGCTGAAAGTGAACGGGGCTGCCTATGATGCCCTCGTTCAACATACATGGGCCGGGAATATCAGGGAACTGAAGCATACCATCGAAAAGGCCGTTATCCTTTGCGATTCAAATGTCTTGAAACCCGGAGATTTTGCCTTGAAGGATAAGATCATTATGACCCCCGGAGAAACAATGCTGTCAAGTCTCTTTGACATTGAAAAGGATGCTATAATAAAAGCCCTGGAGAAATGCCGGGGCAATGTTTCGCTGGCGGCCAGGATTCTCGATATTTCAAGGACAACGCTATACGCGAAGATGAGGGAGTATGGAATATAGTGACGAGTGACGAGTGACGAGTGACAAGTGACGAGCATGCTATGTATCTGGTAACCGGTAAAAAGTAATCGGTGTAATATGAAAAACAGCCTTTATTTCGTTTGGGTG
>Ga0105094_10000403_pt1 | contig 21147 bp, 21 predicted proteins | sample PPLLak1March2015_2_FD_87023 | JGI IMG/M metagenome (GOLD analysis project Ga0105094, IMG submission 87023) | Freshwater sediment microbial communities from Prairie Pothole Lake near Jamestown, North Dakota, USA - PPLs Lake P8 Core (3) Depth... | ecosystem: Environmental > Aquatic > Freshwater >...
ATCGTCGCGCGGCTGGGGCTGTTGCGCGCGACCGGCGCGCTCGATCCCGAACGCGTCGCGGCGCTGGTCAGGCCGCAGTCCAATCCTCTCGAGGAGAATGAAAAACCATGAAGAAGCCTCCCGTACGCATTCGCATCCTGATCGTGGGGCTGGTGGTGGCGACCGGCCTCGCCGTTTATTTCGTCCCGCGCCTGCTCGATAACCGTGACAGCGGCATGCTGGCCTCCGGCACGGTCGAGGCGACCGAAGCGCAGCTCGGTTTCCAGGCCGCCGGGCGCATCGAGTCCATCGGCGTGCAGGAAGGCGACAAAGTCAAGCAGGGCCAGGTGATGGCGCAGCTCGACACGCGCGAAACCGAGGCGCGACTGGCGCAGGCCCGGGCGCAGATCGCCGCCACCGAATTGCGCCTGCATGACGCGCAGCGCGACCTTGGGCGCAGCCGCGAGTTGCTCGCCGGCGGCGCCATCGGGCAGGAGGCCTATGACAAGGCGCAGCTTGCGTTCAAGGTGGCGCAGAGCGACAACGCGCAGGCGCGCGCGAACGCGCAGGCGATCGAGGCCATGCTTGCCAACATGGTCATCCGCGCGGGTTTTGACGGCGTGGTGACGGTGCGTCATCGCGAGCCGGGCGAGATCGTGGCGCCGGGGGTGCCGGTGCTGACCGTGATGAATCCGGACGACCGCTGGGTGCGCATCTATATCCCGGAGTATCGCATCGGCGCGGTGCATCGGGGACAGAAGGCCGCCATCCAGACCGACACGTACCGCGACAAACGTTATGGCGGCGAGGTCACCTACATCGCCTCCGAGGCCGAGTTCACGCCCAAGAACGTCCAGACCACCGAGGAGCGCGTGAAACTGGTGTACGCGGTGAAGGTGCGCGTGACCGACGATCCCAGGTTCGAGCTCAAGCCCGGCATGCCGGCGGACGTGACGCTGGAGACCGCCACGCCGTGAACGCTGCCGCGCCCGCCATCGCGGTGCAGGATCTCGGCCGCCGCTTCGGCGAAGTCAGCGCCATCGAGGGTGTCGGTTTCGAGGTCCGGGCGGGCGAATTGTTCGGCGTCGTCGGGCCGGACGGCGCCGGCAAGACCACGCTGCTGCGCATGCTCGCGGGCGTGCTCAGGCCGGACGCGGGCGATGCCCGGCTCCACGGTGTGAGCGTGGTGAACGACCCCGAGGCGGTGAAGCATGAAATCGCCTACATGCCGCAGCGTTTCGGGCTCTATACCGATCTTACGGTGATGGAGAACCTGGATTTTTACGCCGATTTGTATGGCGTGCCGGCGGCGGAGCGGCGTGAACGCCGGGAACGGCTGTTTCAGTTTTCCAATCTCGGCCCATTCAAGGACCGGCTCGCGGGCGCGCTCTCGGGCGGCATGCGGCAAAAGCTCGCGCTCTCCTGCGCGCTCATCCACATGCCGAAGATACTCCTGCTCGATGAACCGACTTTCGGCGTGGACCCGATCTCGCGCCGCGACCTGTGGCTGATCGTGCACGAGATGGTGGAGGAGGGCGTCACCGCCGTGGTTTCCACCGCCTATCTCGACGAGGCCGAGCGCTTCGACCGGGTGGCGCTGCTGCACCGCGGCCGGTTGCTGGCGCTCGATGCGCCGGCGCGGCTGCAGGCATCGCTCGCCGGCGAGATGCTGGTGGTCGAGGTCGAATCCACGCGTGCCGCGCGCGAACTCCTGGTTGGACTTCCGCGCGTACGCAAGGCGACCTTGTTCGGCGACAAGCTGCACGTCCTGGTGGATTCGGCCGATGCGGCCGCGCCGGAAATCGAGCGCGTCCTGCGCGATGCCGGTTTGACCGTGCACGGCCTGCGCCAGGCCGAGGCCTCGCTTGAAGATGTTTTCATCGAGCGTATGACGGAGGACGCATGAACCATTCCTCCATCGCCGTAACCGCCAGCGAGCTGACGCGCGTCTTCGGATCTTTCATTGCCGTGGACCGGGTCTCGTTTGAAGTTCGTACCGGCGAGATATTCGGTTTCCTCGGCCCCAACGGCGCCGGCAAGACCACCACGATCAAGATGCTGACCGGGCTGCTGGCGCCGTCATCGGGGCAGGGCACGGTGGCGGGTTTCGATGTGGCCACGGCGCCCGAGGAGATCAAGCGCCGCATCGGCTACATGTCGCAGCTGTTCTCGCTTTATGCCGATCTCACGGTGGAGGAGAACATCGCCTTCTTTTCCGGGCTGTATCAGGTGCCGCGCGCGAAGCGCGAGGCGCGACGCGACTGGGTGCTGGAAATGGCCGGCCTGACCGATCAACGTAAACGCCTCACTGGCGAACTGCCGCTCGGCATCAAGCAGCGTCTGGCGCTGGGCTGTGCGGTGTTGCATGAACCGCCGATCCTGTTTCTCGACGAGCCGACCTCGGGAGTGGACCCGCTGTCGCGCCGGCGTTTCTGGGATCTGATCCACGCGCTCACCGAGCGCGGCACCACGGTGTTCGTCAGCACGCATTACATGGAAGAGGCGGAGTATTGCCATCGCCTCGCGCTCATGAACCGCGGCAAGCTGATTGCGCTGGATACGCCGGTGCGCCTGCGCAACGCCGATACCGAACCTCTGTTCGAATTGAAAACCGACGACAGCCCGCGGGCCGTGAAACTGCTGCAACGCATGGATGGCGTGCGCGAGGCGGCGATGTACGGGCGCGCGGTGCACGTGGCCGTGGCCGACGCCGGGCGCGCGCAGCGCGAGATCCCGATGCGGCTCGCGGCCGAGGGCATCGCGCTGCAGGGGATGGAGCGGATCACACCGTCGCTGGAGGATGTTTTCGTGTTCCAGGTGCGCGCCGCGGGCGGCGCACCGGTGGACTGATAAACATGGTTTCAGGTTGCTGGTTTCATGTTTCAGGTTCGGTGCCGTGCGTGGAACTCGGGCTGCTGGTCTTGAGCATGAAACCTGAAACCGTTAGGAACTCCCGATGATCAATCCCGGCAGATTAATGGCCATGGCCCGCAAGGAGGCGATCCAGCTGCGCCGCGACACGCGCAGCCTGATCCTGGCCTTTTTGCTGCCGGTGATATTGCTGATCATCTTCGGCTACGCCATCAGCTGGGACGTCAGGAACATCAAGACCGCGGTGCTGGACCAGGACCAATCGGCGCAGAGCCGCGAGCTGCTGGAGGCCTTCCGTTCCTCCGGTTACTTCACGTTCCAGCGGCAGCTCAGAAGCGCATCCGAGATCGCGCCTTTGCTCGACGGGGTTTCGGTGCAGCTGGTGCTGGTGATCCCGCCGGATTTCTCTTCGCATCTCAACGCCGGGCAACCCGCGGAACTGCAGGCGATCGTCGACGGCAGCGACGCCAATACCGCGACCATCATCCTCAACTATGCGCGCGCCATCGTGCAGACCTATTCGCTCAAGGTGCAGTTTCAGGGCCGGCAGGTCACGCCGCCGCTGCGCGCCGAGACCCGGGTCTGGTTCAACGAGGAGCTGGTGTCGCGCAACATGATCGTCCCCGGGCTGGTGGCCATGATCATGATGATCGTGTCATCCATGCTGACGGCCACGACTATCGCGCGCGAGTGGGAGCGCGGCACCATGGAGCAGCTGGCGGCGACGCCGGTATCGCGCGTCGAGGTGATCCTGGGGAAGATGCTGCCGTACGTCGCCATCGGCCTGATCGACATGGTGGTGATATCGCTGCTCGGCATGTTCCTGTTCGACGTGCCGTTTCGCGGCAATCCGCTGCTGTTCATGGTGCTGTCGTTTTTCTTCCTGATCGGCGCGCTCGGGCTCGGCATCGTGTTCTCGGTGCTGGGCCGCTCACAGCTGCTGGCCACCCAGGTGGCGATGCTGGCGACCTTCCTGCCGGCGGTGCTGCTGTCCGGGTTCATGTACGCGATCACGGTGATGCCGAAGGCCTTGCAGCTCATCACCTATCTGGTCCCGGCACGCTATTTCCTGGTGGTGACGCGCGGGATATTCCTGAAAGGGGTGGGAGTGGAGGTGCTCTACGTCCAGGGCCTGCTCATGATCCTGTTCGCCGCGATCGGGTTGTTCCTGGCGGTGCGCGTGTTCAAAAAGGAGCTCGTCTGATGTGGGCCGCCAGCCGCGAGCGCGTCCGCGAGATGGTGCGCAAGGAGTACCTGCAGCTGTTCCGCGATCCGCGCCTGTGGCGCATCATGTTCATCGCGCCCTTGATCCAGCTGATCGTGTTCGGTTATGCCGTGTCCACGGATGTCCACGATACGGCGACCTTCGTCATCGATCACAGCAACAGCCGGGCGTCGCGCGAGCTGGTGGATGGCTTCACGGCCTCCGGCTATTTCCGCGTCGTCGGGACATCGCAACGCCCGGCCGATCTGGTGCGCGCGCTGGACAAGGGCGACGCCCGCGTCGGTATCGAGATCCCGGTGGACTTTTCCGCGCGCCTGCATGACGGCAGCGGCGCCGTGGTCCAGGTCGTGTTCGACGGCACTGACTCCAACACGGCCACCGTGGCGCAGGGCTACGCCGAGCGCATCGTGCAGAATTACGCGCAGCGTGTCAGCGGCGACGCCCGCCCGGCCATCGAACTGCGCGAGCGCGCCTGGTTCAATCCCAATCTCGTCAGTCGCGATTACAACGTCCCGGCGGTGGCGGGCGCGATCGTGTTCCTGATGTGCCTGCTGCTGACGGCGCTGGCCGTGGTGCGCGAGCGCGAGATCGGCACGCTCGAGCAGCTCATGGTCAGCCCGCTGGCCGCCTACGAGCTGATCGCCGGCAAAACCATTCCCTTCGCGCTGATCGGCCTGGCCGACGTGTTTCTGGTGACGGCCGCGGCGGTGCTGTGGTTCGAGGTGCCGTTCATGGGGAGTTTTTCGCTGTTGCTGCTGGCGAGCCTGCTGTACATCCTGTCCAGCCTTGGCATCGGGCTGCTCATCTCCATCACTTCCAAAACCCAGCAGGACGCGTTCCTGACGACGTTCCTGATATTCATGCCGGCGATCCTGCTCTCCGGGTTCATGTTTCCGGTCAGCAGCATGCCGGAGCTCTTCCAGTGGCTGACGCTCGTCAATCCCATGCGTCATTACCTCGAGATCGTGCGCGGTATTTTCCTCAAGGGCGCGGGGATCCCGGCATTGTGGCACCAGTTCCTGGCCCTGCTGGCGCTCGGGGTCGTGATGCTGGGAATTGCCGCCAGTCGTTTCCGCAAGACGGTAGCGTAAGCGCGCGAGCAGCGCATGCGCGGCGATGTCAGCGGTTTTTGAGTGCGCGCCGCATTTCCAGGTCGGATTCGCGCTTCTTGATGTCGGCACGCTTGTCGTGTGCCTGCTTGCCGCGGGCCAGGCCGACCTCGAGTTTCGCGTTACCGCGTTTCCAGTAGAGCCGCAGCGGGATGAGCGTGTAGCCTTTGCGTTCGGTGGCGCCGATCAGCTTGTTCAGCTCCAGGCGGTGCAGCAGCAGCTTGCGGGCGCGCACGGGATTGGCCTTGATGTGGGTGGAAGTTGACGTGAGTGGCGAGAAATGCGCCCCGACCAGAAAGGCTTCGCCGTTATCAATGACCACGTAGGCTTCTTTCAGCTGCGCGCGCCCGGCGCGCAGGCATTTGACCTCCCAGCCCTGCAACGCGATCCCGGCCTCGTACTTGTCCTCGATGAAATAATCATGCCAGGCCTTGCGGTTCTGGGCGATGACGGGATTATTATGTGAATCGTCTTTCTTTTTGCTCATCGGACCGTGAGAACGCCGTGATGGCTGTTATTGTCACGTGAAATTGCCGGATACGCGCGCCGATTCTGCCCCGCCGTTGGCCTATGCTTAATAATAGGAATGAACACCATGTCGATGCGCGTGACGCTGTTTGCCGGTGGACGGCCCACACCGAGTATGCCACATTCTTGCCCGCCCGAGAGGAATGGGCCTTCACACCGGTGACCGAAGCACGATGATCGCAACGCACAAACATCCCGCGCGCCGCAATCCCCTGCGTTCCGGCAGAAAAAATGTGCATGAGCGCTGGTCCTCGCGGGGAATTTTCGTGCTGGCGGCGGGCGGCGCCGCCATCGGCTTCAACAATTTCTGGCAGTTCCCCCACCTGGCCGTCGAGCATGGCGGCGGCGCGTTTCTGATCGTCTATCTCCTGAGCGTGCTCCTGATCGGCCTGCCGCTGTTGATGGCGGAGTTCGCCCTGGGGCGCAGCGGACGCGCCTCGCCGATCGGCGCCTTCCGCTTCATGACCCAGCGTGCCCGCGCCAACCCGTTGTGGAAAGTGGTGGGATGGATGGGGGTCCTCAGCGTGTTTCTGATCCTGTCCTACCTCAGCGTCATCGCCGGCTGGGTCATCGCCTACATGTTGCGCGCGGCCTTCGGCGTCTATGCCGGCCTCACGGCCGATGGCATGGGCGCCCAGTTCGCGCAAATGGTTAAGGATCCCGAGCGCCAGCTTTTCTGGCACACGCTGTTCATGACCATCACCATGCTGGTCGCCGCCCGCGGCGTACGCCACGGACTGGAAATGGTGGTGCGCTATGCCGTGCCGCTGCTGCTCGGGGTGTTGCTGGCGCTGACGGTTTATGTCGCCACCACCGACGCCTTCGCGCACGCCGTCTCGGTGTTCTTCCTGCCGGATTTCAGCAGGCTCACCGGCATGGGCGTGCTCGCGGCCGTGAGCCACGCCTTTTTCAGCCTGGGGCTGGGCGCGGGCGCGATGCTGATGTACGGCGCCTACCTCGGGGCCGATGCGCCCATCCCGCGGCTCTCGTTTTACGTGGTGGGCCTGGACACGCTCACCAGCCTGGCCGTCAGCCTGGTGGTGTTGTCGATCCTGTTCGCCGGCAACGTGGAACTGTCGTCCGGGCCGAGCCTGGTGTTCCAGTCGTTGCCCCTGGCTTTCGATCACATACCTTATGGACGCATCCTGATCGTCGTGTTCTTCGGGCTGCTGGTGGTCGCGGCCCTGACTTCGGCGATTTCGCTGGCGGAGCCGGTCATGGTCTGGTTGAGCGAGCAATTCGGCATGAGCCTGCATCGCTCGGCGATCCTGTGCGGCATCAGCGCCTGGTCCCTGGGCGTGATCACCATTCTGTCGTTCCATGACTGGGCGTTTTCCTTCCAGCTGTTCGGAGTGGTCAAGAATCTCGGCTTCTTTGACGTGATGCAGGTGCTGACCGCGCACGTGCTGCTGCCGGTCTCCGGTATTCTCATCGCGCTTTTCACCGGTTGGGCGCTGAAGCCGGACATGATGCGCGAGGCCCTGCCCTTGCGACGGGTCTGGCTTTACCACGCCTGGCTGTGGCTGCTGCGCCTCGTCATTCCGGCGTTGCTGCTGATCGTCCTGTTCAACCTTCCCGAACTGTTCGCATGACCGCCATCCACCGTTCGGCCATCGTGCCCTACAGCGCGCACCAGATGTTCGAGCTGGTGGCGGACATTCCGTCTTATCCGAAATTCCTGCCATGGTGCGGTGGCGCGCGCATCGTTTCGGCGCAGGGGGACGAGGTGATCGCCGCCATCGACATCGCCTACAGCGGTGTGCACCGGACATTTTCCACGCGCAACCTGCTGCAGCGCGGCAAGATGATGGAGATCCGGCTGCTCGAGGGCCCGTTCAGTTACCTCCAGGGGTTCTGGCAGTTCAAGGCCCTGGATGAGCATTCCAGCAAGATCTCTCTCGACCTGGAGTTCGAGGTCGCCAATAAAATCGTGGGCCTCGCGCTCACGCCGGTGTTTTCCAATATTGCGAACCAGCTGGTCGACCGGTTTCACCGGCGCGCCGTCGAGCTGCACGGCAACAAGGCGTGAAACGGGAAGCCGGCTGGCGCGTCGAGGTGGTCTATGCCACGCCGTTGCGTCAGGAGGTGATCGAGTTGGCGGTCCGGCCGGGTGCGTCGGTTGAACAGGTTATCCGTGAATCCGGCCTGCTCGAACGCTTTCCCGAAATCGATCTGGCGCGGAGCCGGGTGGGAATTTTTGGCGAGATCACCAGCCTCCGGAATCCGGTGCGTGACGGGGATCGGGTGGAAATCTACCGGCCGCTGCTGGCGGATCCGAAAGAAGCCAGGCGCCGCCGCGCTGAACGGCGCGCAGAGCCCGGTACCGGCAGGAAACGCGACTAGCTCCGGGGCGGCTCGTTTCCGGTTTTGTCGGGCTGGTCGCCCTGTATCGATACCAGCGTGTCGTTTTTGAAAATCACCGTCAGCCGCCGGGTCTCGCCGGTTTTTTCCTTGCTGCGGCGCAGGTAGTAGTAATAATCCCAGCGGTCCGGGTGGAAGCTGTCGGTCACGAGCGGCGTTCCCAGCACGAAACGCACCTGGCTGCGCGTCATGCCGGGCTTGAGCTTGTCGATCATATCCTGGCTGACGACATTACCCTGTTGCACCTCGACCTTGTAAACCGAAAGACAGCCACCCAGCAGCAGGGCGAGACAGACGGGAATAAGCAGAGAACGCATAGTTTTGGAAATCGTCGGCGGGCTGATTATTGAGGCGGCATGCACCACTTTGAATGTATCCATCCGGTTGATATCGCGGTAACCTTGAAACGAAGTCATCTTGCCGCCTCAATAATCGAAAAGTCATAATAATTTTTTTATTGACTCGGCACGCCTTCATTAAGCCATGAGGCATCTATGACGTGTTGCCTCGATTCAAGTACAATCGTGCCGAGTCAATAACTGGCGCGATGATAACCCGAAGACTTTCCCGGGTATACATGGTGCCTGTTCCCTCGTCGGATATGTGAATCTCATCCATGCGCAACAGCAATACAGGCGGTGCCGAACTCAAGAAGGCCGGACTCAAGGCAACGCTGCCGCGCCTGAAGATCCTGGGCATCCTCGAGGCCGCCGGGCACCCGCACATGACCGCGGAGGAGGTTTACAAGGAACTCCTTAACATGGGCGAGGAAGTGGGGCTGGCGACGGTGTACCGCGTGCTGACCCAGTTCGAGGGCGCGGGGCTGGTGATCCGGCATAACTTCGAGGGCGGGCGCTCGGTGTTAGAAATCAACCAGGGCAGCCATCACGACCACATGGTCTGCCTCGAGTGTGGCCAGGTGTTCGAGTTCTTCGACACCGCGATCGAGGAGCGCCAGCGCAAGATCGCCGAGAAGGCCGGGTTTCACATTGACGACCACTCGCTGTATCTCTACGGCGTGTGCGAAGGCATGAAAAAGCACGGCAAGTGCTCAAAAAAATAGTTCAATGTTCAGAGTTACAAGTTCAAAGTTACAACTTTGAACCTTGAACCCGGAACTTTGAACTCGAAGCTATTTCCTTTTTGCCATAGCCGCAGCCGTCAAGGCGACCGTTGCCAGCGCCCACACCACGACGGCACCGGAAGGCAGATCAAACACCGCTGACAGCGCGAGACCGAGGACATAACCCAGCACGCCGACGCCGTATCCGACAGCCAGCTGGCGGCGCGCCGGATGAAAACGGCCGGCCAGTGCCGGAATGATCAGACTGGCAAACACGAGATACACGCCGACCAGTTGCACCGACGCCGTGACTGCGACCGCAAACATCATATAGAAACCGGCGCGTCCCAGGCGCTCGCCCAGGCCGAACCAGAGCGGGAGAATGACAGCCGTGAGCAGCGCCACCGGCAGCAGCTGGCCATAATTCACCCACAGGATCTGTCCCACCAGCAGGTTCCTCAGATGTTCGCCGCCGTGCGGGTTGTTGGCCAGCAGCAGAATGCCGGCGCAGGCAGCGAGCACGAACAGCGCGCCGATCAGTGCCTCCTGTACTTCCGGCCAGCGTTTCTCGGTGAAGGTCAGCAGCATCGCACCCAGCAGCGCCGCACCCACGGCCGCGACCTGCACCGCCGGGCCTTGCGGTTCCCAACCCAGGACGCCGGCGGCGATCACGCCGAGGGCGGCAATCTGCGCGATCGCGAGGTCAATGAATACGATCCCGCGCGCCAGCACCTGCCGACCCATGGGCACGTGCGTGGCCAGCACCAGCAGGCCGGCGCACAACGCCGGTCCGAGGATACTGAAGTCCAGCGCAGCAGGATTCATGGCATCGCCCCCAGCAAGCGCCGCACCGTGTCATCGAACAAGCCGAACAGATTCCCGGCCTGGTCCGATCCACCGACGGTGTACGGCAGCGTAACAACGGGAATGCCGGTGCGTTCGGATAACCAGACCGAGGCGCGGTCATCGTTGTAGACCGCGCGCAGGATCATTTTCGCCGGTTCGCGTTTGAGCTTTTCCAGCACCTCGACGAGATATCCGCTGGTGGGCTCCATGCCGGGCCGGGGTTCCAGTGTCGCCACCTGCCGCAAACCCAGCCAGTTTTCCAGGTAGGGAAAGCCTTTGTGCTGCACCACGATGCGAACACCCCGGAGCGGCGCGGCCTGTTGTTCCCAGCGCTTGATGGCGGCGTCCCAGCGTTGCGCAAAATCGCGCTGGCGCGTCTGATAATGATCAGCGCCGGCCGGATCGATTTCCGCCAGGCGCCGCGCCAGTGCCGTGGCCACGGCGCCGATGTTGCGCGGATCGGTCTGGATATGCGGGTTGCCGGCGGCATGCACGTCGCCCTCGGCGCGGTCGAGGCGCGCGGGAATTTCGAGCATCCGCACATGATTCGCGGCCTCGAAGTAACCCGGCCGGCCGGGCTGGACCCCGGCATTGCCGGACTGGCGCAGCAGCATCGGCAGCCAGCCGGTTTCCAGCTCGGCCCCGGTGCAGACCAGCAGATCGGCTTGTCGCAGCCGCGCGATCAGGCTCGGCCGCGCCTCGATGTGATGCGGATCCTGGCGCGCGGTCGTGGCCGTGAACACCGATACCCTGTCGCCGCCCAGTTCCCGTGCCAGTGCTGACCATTCCGGTTCGCAGGCGAAAACCCTGATCTCCGCGGCGGCGGGAAGGGTGGCCAGTAGCGTCAGCAACCCGGCAAATACTCGATTGAGTGTTTTCATGTGCGGTTTCCTTTCCTTTAGAAACTATGCGCGCCATGTGCGCCCAGACTCATGACGTATTGCAGGTACCACTGGGTGTCTTTCTGATCCTGACGCGACTCGTCCTTGTTGATCTGGAACCGCAAGCGGCTGAACTCGCTGTTCGAGAAGTCGATCATGGCGCTGGCGCGTTTCGGACGGTGCCCCGCGTTATCGAGCGCGGTGCCAGCGAGCGCCGCATCGACCGCGTCGGCCTTGAGCCGGTCGGCGCGCAATCCGGCGCGCCAGCGCGGCATGAACTGGTACACCGCCTGCGCGTACCAGCCCTTCTGCTTTGCGTCATGGGCGAGTGGTGTTCCGGATGAAGCCGGATCGAACGTGCCATTCTCGTCACGCGTGAAATATTCCGTCTGGAATTTGAAGTTGGTCCGTTTCGGGTTGCCATCCGGTGCCCACTTCCAGACGAAGTCCACGCCGGTGATGGTAGAGCTGCCTGTGAACAGGTCGGGCGCGGTCTCGTCACCGGTGGCACGATCCTCGGCGTCGGTGTCGAGGCGCGAGATGCCCACGCGCCAGGCGTGACTCTCGCCGGCGTCGCCGCCGAGGCGCACGAACACGCTGTGCGTGCCCTTGCCGTTGCCAGCCGCGCCGCCCGCGGGGAAGCTGTCACCGCGGAACAGCTCGGCGCCCAGTTCCAGGAACAGGTCGGTCGGCGCCACCCAGCGCGCCTGAATGCCGTCGTCGCCGTACTGGTTGCCGAGGAGGGCGCGATAGACCAGTGGCTGATCGGCGAAATCCCAGGCGTGCGCGTGCACCGGGTTGAGATAGCCGATGTGAGAGAAGAAGCGACCGGCCTTGAGGGTGGTGCCGCCTCCCAGTGCCAGGGTTTCGATAAAGGCTTCCTCGACCTCGGTTTCATTTTCCGGGGTGAGCGCGGCGGTGAACTGGCCATAGAATTTGTCGTCGATGTTGGAGCTCATCACCAGCTCCGATTCGCCGAGGCGCAGGCCTTCCTCGCCGGGGCCGGTTTCCTCTCCGAGCGCGAATCCGGGCAGGGCATAACTGCCCGGATCGCGGGAGAAGCCGGAAAGTTTACCGTCCAGGATCAGGCTGATGGCCGGGTTGAAATTGTTTGAAATCTGACGCGTCGCGGTTTTGTCCGCCGCGGCCTTGGCCGCTTCGAGTTCCCGGACGCGCTGCTCCAGATCGCGCAGCTGTTGCGGATTGACTGGCGGCTCCGCAGCCTGGGTGACATGTGCGGCGAACAGCAGGCCCGCCATGAAAATGGGTTTATGCATGATCTTCTCCAAAGTCTGAATTGACGCGTGTCCGGGCGGATGGCGATCGCACCTGCACAGCGCGCGGTTAATCGAAACGTGGAAATCCCCGATGCTGGCCCGTGACAGCGGAACCGGGCACCGGGACGGCGCGTTTGCTTCAGACTGGCGGAGGGGCGCGCACGGCGTAGGGCGCCGGACGCGATTCGGAGAAAAATTGGAGATGTGAGGGAAGGTCAAGCCGGGCTTCAACCGGTGGTGCCGGCGGATGGGCGTTCGCCGCCGGCAATCCACCATGATGACCGGCGTAGTGGTGCAGCGCGCACGGCTCCTGGTGGTTTTCGAGCGCGTGATCCAGTTCGTGCGCCACGGCCACGGCGCCGACCCACAGCAGCATGGCTGTCAGCAGCCAGGCAATGAATCGTCGCGCGTGGTTAGGAATCGGTCTCACAGAAGGTGACTGGATTGTGCACGTACGGCACCCAAGAATAACGGTTTCAAGTTTCATGTTTCAAGTTTCAGGAAACCGGGTTTGTACAACCTGAAACCAGAAACATGAAACCTGAAACCTCATTTCAGTTCGAGTACCACCGCGGTTTCGTCGCAGTTATTGTACTTGTAGCATTTGACGCAGATGCCCCAGACCTTCTCGGGCAGCGTGTCCATGGGTACGGTTTTGAAGCCGAGCTTGTGGAAAAACGGCGCGACGTAGGTCAGGGCCATCAGCCGCTTGAGGCCGATGGCGCGCGCCTCCTCGATGATGCGCTGCACCAGCAGGCGCCCGAAGCCCTGGCCCTTCCAGGCATCGTCCACCACCAGGCTCCTGACCTCGCCGAGGCTTTCGGTGAATATTTCGAGCGCGCCGCAGCCGGCGACTTGGCCGTTGACCTCGACCACGAAAAAATCACGCAGGTGGCGGTAGAGCTCGTTCATGGTGCGCGGCAGCAGGTTGCCCTGCGCGGCATAGATTTCGAGCAGATGATGAATATAGGGCACGTCACCGATCGCGGCCGGACGGATCACCGGTGCGACGTGCTCGGCAGGGCGGGTCAGGTCAGGCTGTGGCACGTTCGAGCATGTCCTTGGCGTGCGCGAGGGTCTGTTTGCTGATCTCCATGCCGCCGATCATACGCGCGATTTCCATCATGCGCTCGCGCTCGCCGAGCAGAGCCGCCGTGGCCACCGTGTCCTTGCCTTCAGTCTGTTTGCGTATCTGGACATGCTGCGCGCCCTGCGCCGCCACCTGCGCCAGGTGCGTGATGCACAGCACTTGGCGCGTCTCGCCGAGCGCGCGCAGTTTGCGGCCCACCACTTCGGCCACGCGCCCGCCGATGCCGACGTCGACTTCGTCGAAGATCAGCGTGGGGATGCGCCCCGTGCCCGCGAGCACCACCTGCAGCGCCAGGCTGATGCGCGACAGCTCGCCGCCGGAGGCCACCTTGGCCAGCGGCCGCGCCGGCTGGCCGGGGTTGGCGCTGACCAGGAATTCGATGCGCTCGAGGCCATGGGCGCTGGTTTCGCCCTCCGGCAACGGCGTGAGGCTGACCTCGAAGCTTCCGCCCGGCATGCCGAGTTCCTGCATTTCGCCGGTGACGGCCTTGGCGAGTTTTTTCGCCGCGCCTTGGCGCACACGCGTGATTTCTTTTGCCGTCTTCAGATAAAGCGCGCCCGCTTTCTCCAGATCTTCCTCCAATTTGCCGAGGCTGGTATCGAGATTCTCGATCTCGCTCAGTTCCGCCCGCAGGCGTTCGTGCACCGCCGGCAGCTCTTCCGGTTTCACCTTGTGCTTGCGCGCCAAGTCATGCACGGTGGACAGGCGGCGTTCGACGGCCTGCAGCCGCGACGGGTCGAGTTCCAGGCTTTCCAGATAATGATTCAGGCGGCTGCCGGCCTCGTCGATCTGGATGGACGCCTCGTTGAGCAGGACTGCGATCTCGCCCAGCTTGTGGTCGTACTTGACGAGCGCCTCCAGCCGATTGACGGCACGCGCCAGTTGCCGCGAAACCGCGGCTTCCTCGTCTTCCGTGATCGCCTGCGCCAGGGATTGCACGCCCTCGATGAGCTCGGCGCCGTTTGCCAGGCGCGCATGTTCTTCCTCGAGCACGGGAATCTCGTCCGCGGCCAGCGCCAGCGCGTCCAGCTCGCGCACCTGGTGCGTAAGCCACTCGACGCGCGCCTCGCGGTCCGCCGTGCGTTGCTTCAGCATGGCCAGACGCTCGCGCAGCGTTTCCATGTCCCGGTAATGGCCGGCGAGGGTGCGCACGCTGTCCTCGAGACCGGCATAGTCGTCGAGAATCTCCCGCTGGGCATCGCGCCGCAGCAGCGACTGGTGCTCATGCTGGCCGTGGATGTCCACCAGGTATTCGCCGAGCTCGCGCAGCATCTGGATCGGCACCGGCCGGCCGTTGATGAACCCACGCGAAGGTTTGTCGGCCTCGACCACGCGTCGCAGCACGCATTCCTGGTCGTCGAACAGGTCGTTTTCCTTGAGCCATTTCGCGGCGCTGCTCGAGGGCTTCAGCGCAAAACCGGCCGAGACTTCCGCGCGCGCGCAGCCGTGGCGAATCACCTCGCTGTCGGCGCGCTCGCCCAGCACCAGTGCCAGGGCGTCGATGAGTATGGATTTGCCCGCGCCGGTTTCGCCGGTCAGCACCGTGAAACCGGGTTCGTACGCGAGGCTCAGCTCACGCACGATGGCGAAGTCGCGGACGTAAAGCTGCGTCAGCATCAGAGTTTCCGGCCCCAATGCAGCTTGATACGCATCACCTCGAAGTGGCTGCGACCCGAGGGATGCAGCAGCTCGACCTCGTGTTCGGAGCGCCGCACGTACACGCGGTCATTGTCCTGCAGCGCGAAGGTGGACTGTCCGTCGAAGGCGCTGTAGGCGTGTTGATCGGCGATGCGCGAGACCAGGATCTCCACGATGCTGTCGCTGGAAACCACGATCGGCCGGTTCGAGAGCGTGTGCGGGCAGATCGGCACGATGGCGATGGCGTCGAGCGTGGGATGCAGGATCGGCCCGCCGGAGGAAAGCGCGTAGGCGGTGGAGCCGGTGGGGCTGGCGACGATGATGCCGTCGCCGCGGATGCTGTGGACGAATTCGCCGTCGACATAGGTCTCGAACTCGATCATGCGCGCGAGCTCGCCCTTGGCGACGATCACGTCGTTGAAGGCGCTCGCGGTGTGCACGATCCGCCCCTTGCGCATGACCTCCGCGTGCAACAGCAGCCGGGTTTCGGTCTGGTAATCGCCGCCGAGAATTTTTCCGATCTCCGTGGTCATGTGCTCGGCCTGGACGTCGGTGAGGAAACCGAGCCGGCCGAGATTGACGCCGATGATGGGGACGTGATGCGGCGCGAGTTCGCGCGCCACGTTGAGCAGGGTGCCGTCGCCGCCGACGACGACCGCCAGGTCGATTTCGCTGCCGATGGTGGCGCGCGGCCGCGACGGTGACTTGGATCCGGGGAAATGTTCGGCCGTGGCCTGGTCCAGCAGGACCTTGAGCTTGCGTCCCAGCAGGAATTCCTCGAGCCGGCGCAGATGTTCGACCACGGTCTGATCCTGGTATTTGCCGAACAGGCCGACGGTTTTGATTTTTTTGTCCATGCGTGTTTCCCGGAGGTGGGGCATTAAGCTAGCACGCACGGCCAGCCCGGCCAATCAGCACAGTGATCCGACGTGTTCGCGAACTGACGAATGGCTGGCGTGCCCTGAACTGTCGCGGGACGCCGTGGTGCCCGGGAGTTTTCATCCCGGTCGGGGTCGGAGGCATGACCGGCTTGGCACTCAAGCTTTGAGAGTGCTAAAGTCAGCACCATTATAGAGGTTTGCCATGACTCTCGACGTACGCGCGGAAATATTGCTGAAAACGCTGATAGAGCGGTATATCGCCGAGGGTCAGCCCGTGGGTTCGCGCACCCTGGCGCGCCAGGCCGGGCTGGATCTGTCCTCGGCCACGGTGCGCAACGTCATGTCCGATCTGGAGGAGCTGGGGCTGGTGCGTTCCCCGCATACCTCGGCTGGACGCGTGCCGACGGAACGCGGCTATCGCGTGTTCGTAGATACCCTGCTGAAGGTCAAACCCCTGAACCTGAACGAGTTGCACAAGCTCGAGAAGGAGCTGCACGCGGACCACGACCCGCAGCATCTCATCGAGAATGCCTCGCACATGCTGTCCGAGGTCTGCAAGCTTGCGGGCATCGTCATGATGCCGCGGCGTGAGGAGCAACTGGCCTTCCGCCACATCGATTTCGTGAATCTCTCGGGCCGGCGCGTGCTGGTGATCCTGGTGACGCAGGACGGCCAGGTGCACAACCGCATCATCCAGGCGGATCGCGACTATTCCCCGGCCGAACTGGTGCAGTCCGCCAATTATTTCAACGAAACCTATTCCGGCATTTCCATGAGCGACGTGAAGCGCGCCCTGCTGCAGGAGATACAGCAGGCCAGCGACGACATGCAGCGCATCATGCAGGTCGCGGTGAGCATGGCACGCGAGGCCCTGAGCAGCGAGGAGCAGACCGACGAGCTGGTGGTCAGCGGCGAATCCAATCTCATGGATTTCCCCGAGCTGGGCGACGTACGCAAGCTGCGCAAGCTGTTCGACGCCTTCAACGCCAAGCGTGATCTGCTGCACCTGCTGGACCAGAGCATGCGCGGTCCCGGCGTGAAAATATTCATCGGCCAGGAATCGGGTTACGACGTGCTGGCCGATTGCAGCGTGGTCACGGCGCCCTACAGCGCCGACGGCCGTATCGTGGGCACGCTGGGGGTCATCGGCCCCACGCGCATGTCCTATGAACAGGTGATCTCCATCGTCGATATCACGGCCCGGCTCCTGGGCGGCGCCCTCAGCAGCAGCGATCGCCCCGGCCGTCTTGAATCCTCCGGTCGTTAGCCCCATTCATCATGAGTCCATTCACCGCGGAGATGTAGTAATGAGCGAATATAAGGAAGCCCCGGCGGACCCGGTGGCCTCGGAGGGCGTTGCGCCGACTCCGGACGCCGGCGCCCCGCACGATCTTGAACCGGGCACCGATATCCAGCAATTGCAGGCCGAGCTGGAAAAGGTCCGTGCCGAGGCCGCGGAGAACCTGGACCGGTTTCTGCGCGCCCGGGCCGAGACCGAGAACATGCGCAAGCGCGCGGAGCTGGATGTCGCGGCCACGCGCAAATTTGCCATCGAGCGCTTTGCTTCGGAAATCATCGCGGTCCGGGACAGCCTGGAGCTCGCCCGGATGGTGGAACTGCCCCAGGGCAGTAACCCGGCGGTGCAGAAAATGCACGAGGGCCTGGACCTGACCCTGAAACTGCTGGACGGCATCTTCCAGAAATTCGGCCTGACCCTGATCGACCCGCCGGGGCAGAAATTCGACCCCGAGCGCCACCAGGCCATCAGCATGGTGGATTCCGCAGAGGTCCCGCCGGGCCACGTGGTGAACGTGGTCCAGAAGGGGTTTTTGCTGAATGATCGCCTGCTGCGCCCGGCCATGGTGGTGGTGGCGCGCGCGGCCGAGCCGGAAAAGCCGGACGGCCAAACTTGAAAACCGGCCGGACCAGCCCCATTTCGAACCCTGATTCCAAGCATCTCTTGAGGCGATAACCATGGCAAAAATTATCGGTATAGACCTGGGCACAACCAACTCCTGCGTGGCGGTCATGGAGGGGGACAAGGTGCGCGTGATCGAAAACAGCGAAGGTGACCGCACGACCCCGTCGATCGTGGCCTACACCGATGACGCCGAGGTGCTGGTGGGCCAGGTGGCCAAGCGCCAGGCGATCACCAACCCCGCCAACACGCTTTATGCCATCAAGCGCCTGATCGGACGCAAGTACGAAGACGAAGTCGTGCAGCGCGACATCAAGATGGTGCCGTACAAGATCGTCAAGGCCAAGAACGGCGACGCCTGGGTGGAGGCCAAGGGCAAGTCCATGGCACCGCAGGAAATTTCCGCGCGCGTGCTGCAGAAAATGAAAAAGACCGCCGAGGATTATCTCGGCGAGGAAGTGAAGGAAGCGGTCATCACCGTGCCGGCCTACTTCAACGATTCCCAGCGCCAGGCGACCAAGGACGCCGGGCGCATCGCCGGTCTCGAGGTCAAGCGCATCATCAACGAGCCGACCGCCGCGGCGCTCGCCTACGGCATGGACAAGAAGCCGGGCGATTCCAAGATCGCGGTCTATGACCTGGGTGGCGGCACGTTCGATATTTCCATCATCGAGATCGCCGAGGTCGACAAGGAACACCAGTTCGAGGTGCTGTCCACCAACGGTGACACCTTCCTCGGCGGTGAGGACTTCGACAAGCGCATCATCGATTATCTCGCGGATGAATTCAAAAAGGACGCCGGCGTGGACCTGCACAAGGACCCGCTGGCGCTGCAGCGCCTCAAGGACGCGGCGGAGAAAGCCAAGATCGAGCTCTCTTCCAGCCAGCAGACCGAGGTAAACCTGCCATACATCACGGCGGATGCCAGCGGTCCGAAGCATCTCAACATCAAGATCACGCGCGCCAAGCTCGAGTCGCTGGTAGAGGACCTGATCCAGAAAACCATCGAGCCGTGCAAGGTCGCGCTCAAGGACGCCGGGCTCAAGGCCTCCGACATCGACGACGTAATCCTGGTCGGCGGCCAGACCCGCATGCCCAAGGTGCAGCAGCTGGTGAAGGATTTCTTCGGCAAGGAACCGCGCAAGGACGTGAACCCGGACGAAGCGGTCGCCGTCGGCGCCGCTATCCAGGGCGGCGTGCTGGGCGGTCAGGTGAAGGACGTGCTGTTGCTCGACGTCACGCCGCTGTCGCTCGGCATCGAAACGCTGGGCGGTGTCATGACCAAGCTGATTCAGAAGAATACAACCATCCCGACCAAGGCCTCGCAGGTGTTTTCGACCGCCGACGACAACCAGACGGCGGTGACGGTGCACGTGCTCCAGGGCGAGCGCGAGATGGCCGCGGGCAACAAGTCGCTCGGGCGTTTTGATCTCGGCGATATCCCGCCCGCGCCGCGCGGTGTGCCGCAAATCGAGGTCGGGTTCGACATCGACGCCAACGGCATCCTGCACGTGTCGGCCAAGGACAAGGCCACCAACAAGGAAAACAAGATCACCATCAAGGCTGGTTCCGGTCTCACCGAAGAAGAGATCCAGAAGATGGTCAAGGATGCCGAAGCCCATGCCGAGGAAGACCACAAGGCGCGCGAGCTGGCCGAGGCGCGCAACCACGGTGACAGCCTGGTGCACAGCGTGCGCAAGTCCGTGAAGGAAATGGGCGAGAAGCTGGACACCGCGGAAAAGGAAAAAATCGAGGCCGCCATCAAGGAACTCGAGGAAGCCACGCGCGGCGACGACAAGGATGACATCAAGAAAAAGACCGACGCGTTGATGGAGGCGTCGCACAAGCTGGCCGAGCAGATGTACGCGCAGGCCAATGCTTCGGCCGCGCCGGGCGCGGCGGAAACCGCCGGTGCCGAAAACACCGAGGCCAAGGAAAAGGAAAACGTGGTCGACGCTGAATTCGAGGAAGTGAAGGAAGACAAGGACAAGAAGTAGGTTCAGTACATCGGTGGACGAAGGCACGGTGGGGCGATCGGGGAGGTTGACCACTGTGCCTTTGCTGTTTGATGTTCAGGCATTCGTGCAAAACGGGTCGCAGTGATGACAAAAAAAGACTACTACGAAACACTCGGTGTCGCACGCAACGCTTCGGACGCGGATATCAAGAAGGCGTACCGGCGTCTGGCCATGAAATACCATCCGGATCGCAACCCGGGTGACAAGACGACGGAGGCCAAGTTCAAGGACGCCAAAGAGGCCTACGAGGTTCTTTCCGATTCGCAGAAGCGCGCCGCCTACGATCAGTTCGGACACGCCGGCGTGGATCCCGCAGCCGCCGCCGGCGCCGCCGGTGGTTTTTATTCCGCGGGCGGCGCGAACTTCGCCGACATCTTCGGCGATGTGTTCGGCGACATTTTCGGCGGTGGGCGCGCGCGCGGCGCGCAGGTTTTTCGCGGCGCGAATCTGCGTTACAGCCTGGAGCTCTCGCTCGAAGATGCGGTGCGCGGCACGGAAGTGCGGATCCGTGTTCCGGCGATGGAGAAGTGTGACGCTTGCCAGGGCAGCGGCGCCAAGGTCGGCACTTCGTCCACTGTTTGCCGCACCTGCGGCGGTCATGGCCAGGTGCGCATGCAACAGGGTTTCTTTTCCGTCCAGCAAACCTGTCCCAAGTGTCATGGCGCCGGCAAGGTCATCACCGATCCCTGTCCTACCTGCCATGGCGCCGGCCGGGTGCAACACACCAAAACTCTCTCGGTCAAGGTCCCTGCCGGCGTGGACGAGGGCGATCAGATCCGCCTCGCGGGCGAAGGCGAGGCCGGCGAAAACGGCGGGCCGCCGGGCGACCTGTTTGTGCAGATCCGGCTCAAACCGCATCCGTTGTTCAAACGCGAACAGGACGATCTCTATTGCGAAATGCCCGTGAGCTTCGCCACCACGGTGCTCGGCGGCGAACTCGAAGTGCCGACACTGGACGGGCGTGCCTCGATCAAGGTACCGCCCGGCACCCAGAGCGAAAAACTCTTCCGCCTGCGCGGCAAGGGCGTGCGCAACGTGCGGAGCGGACAGACCGGCGATCTTTATTGCCGCATCAGCGTGGAGACACCGGTCAACCTGACGTCCAAACAGAAAGAGCTGTTACAGGAATTGGACCGCTCGTTCCGTGAGGGGGGAACCCGTCACAGTCCCCGCGAAGCATCGTGGGTGGATAAACTCAAAGGCCTGTTCGGCTGAGTTCTCTGTCGGGTTCCGCGGGCGACTCGTTACGCTCCGATCCCCACGCAATGCGTGGGGCCCCTCTTCGCTACTCGCGCCCGCTTCCCCGTCACAGTCCACGAGAAGCATCGTGGGTGGATAAACTCAAAGGCCTGTTCGGCTGAGTTCTCTGTCGGGTTCCGCGGGCGACTCGTTACGCTCGGGTCCCCACTGCGTCGGACCCTTCCTCGCTACTCGCACCCGCTTTCCCGACACAGTCCTCGTG
>Ga0105094_10000407_pt1 | contig 21086 bp, 19 predicted proteins | sample PPLLak1March2015_2_FD_87023 | JGI IMG/M metagenome (GOLD analysis project Ga0105094, IMG submission 87023) | Freshwater sediment microbial communities from Prairie Pothole Lake near Jamestown, North Dakota, USA - PPLs Lake P8 Core (3) Depth... | ecosystem: Environmental > Aquatic > Freshwater >...
AAGCTCTCTCCGGACATGAGACTTTTCAGGGTTGGGAGGAGACCTTCTCCACTCCACGCGCTCTGGAAGCGGATCCGAACCGAGGTCCCCAGCTCCGGCGGGTTCAGAAAGCGGTTCATGGAGCGGCTGGAAGGTACCCTCCTGGAGCCATCGATGCCCGCACCTCGCCCGGGTCAGGGGGGGTTGATCTTCAAGGTGGGGGAGGTCAAGGCACTCCTTTCGGCCCTCGATCTTCCGGTTCAGAAGGTGATGCTCACGGCTTCGCCCGGCAACCTCGAGCGATTGGCCAGGATCAAGCTTTCGCCCAGGCAGCGGCAGCGCTTCGGTTGGTCGCTGCCCGCCCTCATCGCCGAAAAGCAGCTGGATTATTACCGGGCCGCCGTGGCCTGGTACGCAAAGCGCGGATTCAAGGACTGGGAGTTGAACAACTGGGCTCACTTCGATCTGCTCCAGGGGGCCGATGCTCCAACCCTCACCGCGGGATACCGGCTCAACCTGAGAAATATCGCTGCCCTGAAATGCATGGCGGACCTGGGATGCCAGCAGGCGGTTCTCTCCCTGGAGATCACCAGGGGAGAGCTGGAATACCTGGCCCGGGGAGCCTGGCCGTTGGCGCCCGTCATCTGTGTCTACGGATGGCCTCCCCTCTTCGCATCGCGCCTCAAACCCGGATTGGACGAAAGGAAGCCCTTCCTCACGCCTCGTAAGGAAGCTTTCGTCTGGAAGCGAAGGGGCGAGTTCAGCTTAATCCATGCAGACCGGCCCTTCAGTTGGTTCGGTCAGTTGGAGCTTTTGCGGTCTCTCGGATATCATGCGCATTTGGTGGACGTCAGTGAGGGTCCCCACGATGAGGAGCCCTCCTTGGAATCGCTTCACCAGGCCTACTCGGGAGGACGGGGTGCACCGGCCCATTCCCTTTTCAATCTGGATCGCCGCCCATGATCCCGAACCAGGGAGATCTCCCTTCTGAGGCTCACCAAGGAAAACCTTGATTTCCCGGAATTTGGTGCATAGAATCTGGCCGCATTGGCCGGAGGGCGCATGAGGTTCCGCCAGGATTTGCTCCGTTGGTGCGACGGGCGGGAGTCGACCTGGCATCCCTGGGGCGTGTGCGGCGGGCACCATCCGAAAGGATGCAGCAGGACGAGCTGAGCGATGGGCGCAAAGTTGGTCTTTGCCGAAATGGAGGCCTGTGAGTGGTGCGGGGGGGGGGCGGTTCCGTGTCCCCGTCATCAGTTGAAGAATAAGCGTTGAGCTGCGCTGAAGCGGCAGCATGAAGGGGGACTCCGGTGGGGCTCCCTTTTTGATTTTGGGGAAGATCCGACGCGAAGAATGATCGAGAGGTTATGCTATGTTTCTGAAAATAATTGGGATTTATGTTCTGATCCCGGCATGGCTCTGGATGGGCTCGAGCACGGTGCTCGGCGCTTCCGTCATGCAGGCTCAGGAACCGCTGGAGCTCATGAAATCCGAGCAGCGCATCGCCCTGGTCATCGGCAACGATGCCTATGAAACCGCCCCGCTGCGCAACCCGGGCAACGATGCCCGCACCATGGCCAGAACCCTCAGGGAGCTGGGGTTTCAGGTGACCGAAAAGCTCAATCTGAATCAAAAGGACATGAAGCTGGAAATATACCAGTTCGGTCAAAGGCTGCTCAAGGGGGGAGTGGGCCTTTTCTACTATGCCGGCCACGGGATGCAGGTCAACGGCCGCAATTTTCTGGTTCCCATCGGGGCACGCGTGGAGCACGAAAGGCAGATTGAGTTCGAGGGAGTTGATGCGGCATCCGTCCTCGCTGAAATGGAGTATGCACGCAATCGGCTGAACATCGTGATTCTGGATGCCTGCCGCGACAACCCATTTGCCCGCAGCTTCCGCTCGGGAGCGCAGGGTCTCGCCTCCATCAATGCTCCAACCGGGACCCTCATCGCCTATGCCACCGCCCCGGGAGCGGTGGCCAACGACGGGCCGGCCGATCACGGTGTGTACACCGGAGAGTTGATCAAGGTGATGAAGTCTCCCGGTCTCAAGATCGAGGACCTTTTCAAGCAGGTTCGCTCTTCGGTCCGGGAAGCCACAATGGGAAAGCAAGTCCCGTGGGAATCGTCGTCTCTGGAAGGGGACTTCTACTTCAAGCTGCCTGACCGTGCGCTGACTTCGACTCCATCGCCGCAGCCCCCCCCTCAGGTGGTCGAGGCATCGGCTCCCAGGGGTGAGCCGCCCGCTCAGCACTTCAAGACATGGAAGGAGCCTGTGACGGGCATTGAATTTGTGTGGGTGCCCGGCGGTTGTTTCCTGATGGGCAGCCCTCAGAAGGAAGAGGGCCGTGGCCAGGATGAAGGTCCGGTGCATGAGGTCTGCGTCGACGGCTTCTGGATGGGCAGGCATGAAGTGACCAACCGGCAGTTCCGAAAATTCCAGCGCGACCATGACAGCCGGAGCTACGAAGGCCTTTCGCTGAATGGGGATGAGCAGCCGGTGGTTCATGTGAGCTGGGAGGATGCCAGGTCCTTCGCTCAATGGCTTTCGGAGCAGAATGGGGGCCAGGTCCTCTTTCGGCTGCCGACGGAAGCGGAATGGGAATATGCAGCTCGAGGCGGCACCAAAGGAGCCCGCTACTGGGGGGACGGGGAAGAACAGGCCTGCGATCATGAGAACATCGCCGACCTGACGGCCAAGAAGCTCTGGCACTGGGAGGATATTCACAACTGTGAGGACAGCTATGCCGCGACGGCCCCGGTCGGGAGCTACCAGCCCAATGGATTCGGTTTCTACGACATGCTGGGAAATGTGTGGGAGTGGTGTGAGGATTACTACAGCGTCGATTTTTACGCCAATTACGAACGTCAGAACCCGGTGAACCAGAATGCCCGGCGAGGTCCCGACCGGGTCATGCGTGGAGGCTACTGGCACGGGGGGCCGGACAGCACCCGGTCTGGCCGTCGCAGCAGCGGGCTGCCTTCGGCCGGCAACAACGATGTGGGATTCCGGTTGGTGCGGGAGGCTCTCAAGCCTTCTGAGTGAAGATCGGGTCCGAGTCTGGGATCGTTCGTATTCACATCATGGGGAAATTTGATCTATAAATCACAAGATGTCATCCGGGATGTGCCTCTTTCCATCCAATCATCGGGTGATGGGGACTGAATGGCTGCAGAACCCTGCCATGGAAAAGTGAAAGGGTGCCGAGCAGTTGTCTTTGAGAATCACGCAAGCTATGCTAAACAATCACCTAAGTGTACGAATGAAAAGTGAATTCTTGAACAACGACGCAGCGCGTTGGAATTTTTGCACAGGGAGGGAGATGGCTGATGGTTGAGCTCTATAATTTCCTGGCAGGGCCTGCATTGTGGGTGACATTTTTCATCTTCTTCGGCGGGTTGGTTTTCCGGATTGCCTACCTGTATGGCCTCAGCAGGGAAAGGGATCGCGTCTTTTACAACCACATGGATGCCAGGTGGGCCTTTCAGTCCATCGTTCGATGGCTCATCCCGTGGGGAAGCGTGTCCATGCGCAACCAGCCAGTGTTCTCTCTGGTCTTCTTTGTCTTCCACGTGTGCCTGCTGGGGATACCTCTCTTCCTCTACGCCCACAACCTGCTCTGGGAGGAGGCTTTCGGCGTGAGCCTCCCATCCATTTCCGACGGTCTGGCCGACAACCTGACCATCGTCTTCCTGGCCTGTGTCGTCTTCCTGTTCGTGCGCCGGTTGGTACGTCCGGAAGTCCGCATCCTGACCACTGCCTGGGACTACGCGCTCCTGCTGCTCACGGCCGCTCCCTTCGTTTCCGGTTTCCTGGCCTACCACCAATGGGGGCCTTACCAGCTGATGCTCATCCTGCATATCCTCACGGCCGAGGTTCTGCTCGTCATCATCCCGTTCAGCAAGCTGGGGCACATCATCCTGTTCTTCTTCACGCGTGCTTTCATCGGGTTCGAGATGGGTGCCCGCCGAGGTGCGCGGACTTGGTAGACAATGCGCTGAATTGCGTCGCCATTCGAATCAGTGTTCGTTTCAATAGGAGAAGGAGCCGAGGCTGACATGAGTGAAGAGCTTGAGAAGCCGGTCAACACCAAGAAAATCAAGGAAATTCTGAGCGCCAACGACAGCGCCCGCATCAAGACCTGGTTGAGCATCTGTGCGCGCTGCGGGCTCTGCGCCGAGAGCTGTTTCTTCTATCTGGCCAATAATCGGGACCCCAAGATGAGTCCCGCCTACAAGTTCAAGAACACCCTGGGGGAAATGTATCGTCGCAAGGGGGAAGTGGATCGAGCGTTTCTGCGCAAGTGCTACGACATGATCTGGGGTGAATGTACGACTTGCAAGCGATGCTCCATGTTCTGCCCCTTCGGCATCGACATCTCGACCATGATCGCCACGGCCAGGGCCGTCTGCAATTCCCAGGGCATCGTGCCTGAAGGGCTGGCCCGGACCTCCGCCAACTACCGGGAAACCGGCAATCAGATGGGCATGGCCACCGAGGACTTTATCGAAACCTGCAGTTGGATGGAAGAGGAGACGGGTGAAGAGATGGCCGGTCTGACCATCCCGATCGACAAGCCGGGGGCCAAGTACATGTATACCGTCAATGCGCGCGAGCCCATGTACTACCCGCAGGACATCGCCATGGCGGCCAAGATTTTCACCGTGGCCGAGGAAGACTGGACCATGCCTTCTTTCGGCTGGGATTGCACCAACCTGGCCATGTTTGCCGGGGACCGGGCCCTGGCGGGCCAGGTGGTGAAAAACGTCTATGACAAGGCCATCGAGCTGGGGGTCCAGAACATCCTCATCACCGAATGCGGGCATGCCTACCGGTCGGCGAAGTATGAAGGGCCTTACTTCCTGGGGTATCAGGACGGCAAGCCTCCGGTCAATGTGGTGCATTCGGTGAAGGTTTTCTACGAGTACGTCCGTGACGGGCGCATCAAGATCGACCCGGACAAGATGATCGAGGGGCCCGTGACCTACCAGGACCCCTGCAATGTCTCGAGGAACGGCGGGCTCTGGGAGGAAGGCCGGGCTCTGACGCGGCTGCTCTGCAAGGATTTTCGGGACATGAGCCCCAACAAGGATCTGAATCACTGCTGCGGCGGAGGAGGGGGGTACATCCCCATGGGGCCTGAGTTCAAGAAACGGCGCATGATTTCGGGACAGATCAAGGCCGAGCAGATCAGGGCGACGGGGGCCAAGATCGTCATTGTGCCCTGCCACAACTGCTTCGACCAGATCAGGGATCTGGACAAGGAGTATGGTTTGGGTGTGAAGGTCATGTCCTTCAAGGAAATCATTTGCGAATCCATGATCGTTCCGGAGAAGTTCCAACCCAGGGACGAGGACGAAGAAGAGGATGAGGCGGGGGGCGGTGGGGAGTAGCTTGCCGGGGAGTGGTGTGGGAGGGAACCGGGGCCGCTCAGGCCCAGATGGGAGCATAGGTCCGGGAGGGGGCGTTCATGAAGCGTGGTGAGGTTGTGTTGGCAATGGTCATGGTTGGCGTGTTGACCCTGGTTCCGCTGGTCTGGTCTCAGGATCCCATGATGGTCATGGAGCACAAAGAGCTCGGACCCCATCAGAGGCCTCTTGTGGAGCTCAACCACGACAAGCATACGGCGACTCTCGATTGCATCCGCTGCCATCATGACTACGACGAGCACGGGAACAACCGCGGCGGGGATGACAAGGCCCAGTCCTGCTCCATCTGCCACAATCCCGAAGCGCAGCCGAATAAGCTGGCTCTCGAGGAGGCGTTCCACGCCCAGTGCAAGGGGTGTCACGAGGCCATGTGGGAACAAGGCCGCAAGAGCGGCCCGATCACGTGCGGGGAATGCCACGTTCGGAAGTGAGGCGTGGCTCGTTTGGCGGAGGAGGCATGAGGGCATGATGATCTCATGCCGGGACAGCTTCATGACCATCGAGCATTCAGGCCGCAAGGCCCGTGGGCCCCTTCGAGAGGGGCTTTTTTTGTCCTTCCGGAAGGTGGGCTCCCCGCGGTGGCGGTGGGTGAAATGACATTTGACTTTTCGCGGGAGAACGTGCATCAGAGGGTGTCCCGCAGGGGGGCCAGACACTGAATAGATGAGGAGGAATGAAGTATGGAGCGGACGCTGTCCATCATCAAGCCTGACGGAGTGAGAAGAGCACTCGTTGGCGAGGTCGTCAAACGATTCGAGCAGGCAGGCATTCGCATCGCTGCCATGAAGATGCTGCACTTGTCGAGGGAGCAGGCCCGAGGGTTCTATGAGGTGCACCGGGAGCGGCCCTTTTTCGACAGTCTGACGGAATTCATGTCGTCCGGGCCCATCGTGGTCATGGTCCTGGAAGGCGACGGCGTGATCCAGAAGAACCGCGATCTCATGGGGGCCACCAATTTCAAGGATGCAGCACCGGGCACCATCCGTCATGATTTCGCCACGGATATCGAGAAGAACGTTGTTCACGGATCGGATGGTCCGGCAACGGCGCAGACGGAAATCGCATTCTTTTTCAGTTCGCTCGAAACGGTTTGATCCCGAGGGCTCGGAAAGACAGGTGTCAGGTCTTCAGTGTCTGGTTTCGAGTGCAGCCGGAGGGATGTCTGTAGCCGGTTTCTGACCTCTGGCCACCCGCCGGCCCTGGCGGAGATGGGAGGCATGGTATGAGAATCGAGAGAAGGGGAAGATGGTTGGTCTCGGCAACCGCTCTGGTCTGCGCCTGGATTTGCGGAGCCAGCGCGATGGCTCAGGCCGTGGCGCCCGAAACGGGTGGTTTTCCCATCCCCTACTACCCTCCGCCCTCCAAGATGGATCTCTGTGGTGAGCCCGTCCCCATCCATATCGAGGATGTGCGCGAACGCTTCGACCGGGAATTCACGATCATTGTGTACAGTCATGCGCAGGTTTATCTCTGGCTGAAGCGCAAAGAGCGATACTTCCCCGAGCTTGAGAAGTTGTTGGCGCAGAACAGGCTCCCCGAGGATCTGAAATACGTGGCGGTGGCCGAGAGTGATCTGATGTCATCTGCGGCGTCACCCGCCGGGGCGAAGGGGCCCTGGCAGTTCATCGCGAGTACCGGCAGTCGATATGGGCTGAGCCAGAATCGAGAGGTGGACGAACGCCACGATTTTGACCTTGCAACCTTGAGCGCCTTTGAATACCTGCAGGACCTTCGCGACATCTTCCAGAACTGGACTCTCGCCATTGCGGCCTACAATTGCGGGGAAAACCGCGTCACGGAAGAGATGAGAAAACAGAAGGTGAACGACTACTATTCACTCAAGCTGCCCCTGGAGACGGAGCGCTATGTTTTCAGGATCCTGGCCATAAAGGAGATTCTGCAGCATCCGGAACGATATGGGTATGGGTTGCCGAAGGGCGCGGGGTACTCGGTTCAGAACCTGGACCGGGTATCCATGACGCTTCCCAGCCCGCTTCCCCTGCTGATGCTGGCTGAGGCTGCCGGTGTGATTTATCGTGATTTCAAGAGGCTGAACCCGTCTTACATTGGTGACGAGATCCCTGCGGGGGCTCACACCTTCAAGGTGCCGGCGGGGAAAGGCAAGGAGCTCCAGGCCCGGGTGGAAGCTCTGAAGTCCGGCCATAAGCCGAATTCCTCCTATCATAAGGTCAGCAAGGGAGAGACACTCACGAGCATTGCGTCACGGTATAATGTGAGTGCAATGGAGCTGAAGACTTGGAACAATCTGACGGAGACTAACGTCAAAATAGGGCAGAACTTGAAAATTATAAAATAGAGCTGCCTCGCATTTTGAATGGTTCGATTAAACCCACGATGATCCTATGCCGCCCCGTTTTCCACTATTCCACGTTGTTTCTTCATTGAGGTGCTGATATCCTTCGTCGTATTCTATTAAAGCGGTGAATCAATGCTCTTGGGAGCGGAGAAGCAAACAACTTGACATCCATCAGGGATCGCTTTAGGATACCTTCACTGTAACGCATTAAAAATTCAAAGAGTTTGACTTCGTCGACAAATGATGAATGAAATCAGAAGAGCAGCTCGAATGGTGGCCGAGGGCCGATCAACGGTGGCGCTGACGGGTGCCGGGATTTCGGTGGAAAGCGGCATTCCCGACTTCAGGAGTGAGAATGGGCTCTGGTCGCGGTATGAGCCCATGGAGTACGGTCATATCAGCGCATTCCGAGCCAATCCCAGGAAGGTGTGGCGGATGCTGCTGGAGATGGATGCTTTGCTGGGGGCGGCCAGTCCCAATCCGGCCCATCTGGCGCTGGCCCGGCTCGAGGAGAGGGATTTGCTGAAGGCGGTGATCACCCAGAATGTGGACAGCCTTCACCAGAAGGCGGGAAGCCGCAGGGTCATCGAATTTCACGGGCATGGGCGGACTCTGCGCTGCGATCGATGTGGGGGGCGGTTGCCGCGTGAGTCTGTGACTCTTGGTGAGGAGCCTCTGATCTGCAGTTGTGGGAGTGCCATGCGTCCCGAGTATGTGTTCTTCGGGGAACAGATTCCCCAGGAGGCCTATGCGGGGGCGGTGGAAGCGGTCCGCAACTGTGACGTCATGCTGGTGATCGGCACATCGGCGGCTGTGGCTCCGGCATCGCAACTCCCTTTCCTGGCCAGGCGAGGGGGGGCCGCAATCATTGTCATTGATCCGCAGAGCATTGAGCTTCCATCGGCCAGCATCGATCTGCACATTGCAGAACCGGCGGGACGAGCGCTTCCGGCCATGGTCATGGCGTTGGATGGTTTTGGAGCTTGAGCAAGGATAAATTATGGTGCTGAACCTTTTCGTTTCGTGGGCTTATGCGGCGGAGACTGCGGGAGTGCCCTACCGCAGGGGTGGAAACGGCGTCTTGGACATGATGATGAATGCCGGTCCGATGGTGAAGTTCATCATGCTCATGCTCCTCGGTCTCTCGTGTGCATGCTGGTGTATCATTGTGATGAAATACCTGTTGCTGAGGCGGGCCAATAGGGAATCGGACCAGTTCATCGAACTGTTCCGGCAGCGCAGGAGCTATGCTGGGCTTTACCGTGAAACCCAGAACCTGGAGGACAGCCATGTGGCTCACATATTTCGGGTGGGGTATGCCGAGCTGAATCGGCTCGGTAAATCGCTCGAGACCAAGAATCTTCAGGATGTCAAGGTGAATCCCGAGGTGCTGCTGGAGAATGTGGAGCGGGCGATCATGGGAGCGACCACCTCGGAGCGGCAGCGTTTCGAGCGGTTCCTGCCGTTGTTGGCGACGACCGGCAGCACGGCGCCCTTCATCGGGCTCTTCGGGACCGTTTGGGGGATCATGACCAGTTTTCAGGAGATCGGGCTCAAGGGAGCGGCGAACCTGGCTGTGGTGGCACCCGGGATCTCCGAGGCGCTCGTTGCCACGGCCATGGGGCTTGCGGCCGCCATTCCCGCCGTCGTCGCTTTCAACCATTTCTCCAATCGCATCCGGGTCGTTGAGAATGAGATGAGCCATTTCTCTGCAGATTACCTCAACATGCTGAAAAGGGATCTCATGCGAAAGGGAAAGCAGGACGAGCCGATGGTCGAGGCGCAGCGATTGGCTGCTCTGCAGGAGTAGCTCGGAGGAAGGGATCTCATGGGAATGCAGGTCAGTGGAAACAGCGGCTCCTCGGGCCAGATGATTTCGGAGATCAACGTGACTCCTTTTGTGGATGTCATGCTGGTGCTGCTCATCATTTTCATGGTGACCGCCCCCATGATGACCCAGGGAATCGATGTGAAGCTTCCGGAATCCTCGGCCCCGGCCATACCCTCGGAAGAAGAGAGGCTGGTGGTCACGGTCCAGAAGGACCACAACATTTTCATCAATGAGCATCCGGTCAATCTCGACGTGCTGGGTGAAAAGCTCCTGGCCATGACTCAGAATCAGCAGGCGCAGCGCGGGGTCTTCCTGCGGGCCGACGAATCGGTTCCCTACGGGTACGTGATGCGCGTTATGTCGTCCATTCGTCTGGCGGGAATCGACCAGATCGGGATGGTGACGGAGCCTCCACAGGAGCCGGCGGCCAGGGGCTCCAAGAAATAAGTGCATGGAATATTCAAGTGTTGGGGGACGGCTGAACATACGAAACGCATCTGCGAATTGCTTTGTATTTCAAGTCGCCTGTGCTAAAGTGGCTGCCCATCGTCATGCGGCGAAATGTTTAGAAATGAAGAGCCCCCAGGAGATTTCGAAAGTTTATCGAGGATCGAGAATATGGAATCTCTGGCTTACTTAGATCAGCAGTTGCCCCGGCGGGATCTTTTCAAGGGATTCTGGGTCTCCATTCTGGTGCACGTTCTGGTGTTCAGCAGTGCCATGATGGGAGGCTGGGGTTTGTCCAGTAAGGGCTTTCAGGGAGCCGTCACCACGGTGAATCTCGTCAGCCTTCAGGACATCGGACTGGCGCCGGCGCCCGTCAGAAAGGGCTCCAGCAGTGCCACGGGAGAGGGTTTCAGAGGGTCCGAGACGCCCCAGGCCGCGTCGTCACCGCTGAGCAAGACGACCCCGTTCGTCCCGGTGAAGCGTCTTCAGGTGAAGGACGCAACAGTGAAGCCCCAGACCGAGATCAAAAGACTCGACGCGCCCGATGTGCCGAAGCTGCCCGAAAAGCCTCAGAACGTGGCATCCATCGACAAGGACATCGAAAAGCTCATCCCGAAGCCCAAGGTTCAACCCAAGGCCGCATCGCAGCCGGAACCGGACGCTCCCGCCAAAGGCGCTCAAACGGCTGCTGTGGCGGACAGGGACGGGGAGAGAAATCCCAAGTCCTTGAAAGAAGGCCCTGCAAAGGGCGCTCGCGATGGCGTTGAGAGGGGAGAGTCTGAGGGCGATCCCAAAGGCGTGGCTGAGGGATCCGGCAAAGGGGCTGGCGGGGCGGGAAGCAGCGGCGGTGAGGGTGGCCGCGTGGCTTCCTCGCTTTTGGGGTTTTATGGCGACCGGGTCAAGGAGACCATCAGCCGGAATTGGGTGTTTTCCGAAGGTATCAAGGCCCAGGGGCTGGAAACGCGGATCATGGTGGTCGTCAATCGGGACGGCAGTATCCTCGATATGCGGGTGGAAAAGACGTCCGGCAATGCCCTTTTCGATGAATCTGCCCTTCGGGCCGTCCGAAAATCGGCTCCATTACCGCCGCTGCCTCAGGTCATCAGCTATCCGAGAGTGGAAATCGGCATCCGGTTCAGCCCCCAGGGATTGTCCTGAGTAGGAAAAGCGTTGAATTTCGGAGGGTTTGAGTAATGCCTGTAAGACTGCATTCCTGCAGCGTGCGTTTGCTGTTCTGGTTCGTCCTGTTCTCGCTGGGCACCGTGACTCAGCCGGTGCAGGCTCAGAAGATCGAAATCGACATCACCAAGCCTGGATTTCAGCGTATTCCCATAGCCATTCCCGATTTCAAGTTCCAGACGGCGGAGCAGCCTCAGCTCGCAAGAGAGATGGGGGAGCTGCTGAGCAGCGACTTGGACTACTCGGGCTTGTTCCTGCCGCTCGATCCCAAAGGTTTCCTGGAGGACCCCCAGTCCATGGGGTTGACGGCAGGGGAGATTCGATTCCCGGATTGGAAGCGGCTGGGAGCCGAGTTTCTCGTCCGCGCGACGTACCAGGTCCAGGGTCCGGCTCTCAGGATGGAGGCCCGGCTGTTCGACGTGGTGGGCGGTCGGATGGTCATCGGGAAGGTTTACGAGGGCGAGACGCGAAACTGGCGTCCCATGGTGCACCGCCTGGCGGATGAGATCATCATGGCCATCACGGGAGAGCGGGGGGTTTTCGACACCAAGATCGCTTACGTGCAGGTCCAGGGGAAGAACAAGGAGATTTTCGTCGCCGACTTCGACGGCAGCAACCCGGTTCCGGTCACCCGCGATCAGAGTATAGCCCTCTCTCCGGCATGGAGCTCCGATGGAGCCCAGCTTGCCTATGTGAGCTACAAAGAGGGCAGTGCGAAAGTGTATGCGTCGAATCTCATGACGGGGGGTCAGCGCCTCGTCGCGGGTTTTCCCGGCATCAACATCGCTCCCGCCTGGAGACCGGGCACCAATCAGCTGGCGATCACCCTGTCCAAGGGGGGAAATCCGGACATTTACCTGGTGAGTGCTTCGGGAGAGCTGATGCAGCGGCTGGTTCAGAGCTGGGGCATCAACGTGTCCCCCGCCTGGTCTCCTGACGGTCGGAAACTGGCTTACGTCTCGAACGAGCCAGGGAATCCACAGATTTACGTGATGGATGTCTCGAGTGGTCAGAAGAAGCGAATCACCTTCAGCGGCAACTATAACACCTCGCCCAGCTGGTCTCCCAAAGGCGACTGGATCGCATTCAGCGGGATGAGCGGAGGGCGCCACAATATCTTCATTACTCGTCCCGAAGGAGGAGAAGTGCGCCAGCTGACCCGCGGGGAGGGCGACAACGAATCGCCCACCTGGTCTCCTGACGGTCGCATGCTGGCTTTCAGTTCGACGCGGCAGGGAGGTGCCGCCCTTTGGGTGATGCTGAGCAACGGGACCGGGATTCGCCGCATCACCCGGGGCGGAGGACAGGAGATGCCGGATTGGTCCCCTCGAATGGGGGGACGTTAGCCTGGCCGGCTTTGTGTCTTGAGAAGCTGCAGGGAGGATTGGAAAACGCTGCTCATTGGGGTGGACAGGGAGGAAGAGATGAGAGTTTGGTTCGATAGGTCTTTGCGATTGATCCTCATGGTGAGTTTGACGGTGGGGCTGATGGCCTGTTCGAAGAAAAAAGTGCCTCCCCAGCAGGGCATGGGGCCGGGTGGCTTTGGGGCGGGTGACATGGGGGGTATGGGATCGGGCGGCGCTCTGGGAGCGGATGACGCCCGCTGGCGCGAGCTGGGACTCACTACTGAAGCCGAGCGGCAGGAATTCATGAACCTGTCGCAGCGGTTTGAGAATGAGGACATTTACTATGATTTCGATTCTTATGTGCTGACGGAGCCCGCCAAGAAGATTCTGGATGACAAGATCCAGTTCCTGAAACGGTATCCGAAGGTTCGCGTTACCGTTGAGGGGCATTGCGACGAGAGGGGGACCAACGAGTACAACCTGGCCCTGGGGGAACGCCGTGCCAACAGTGCCATGCAGTACCTGGCCAATTCCGGCATGAGCACCCAGAATCTCAACGCGGTCAGCTATGGTGAAGAGCGTTCTCTGTCCACGGGTCAGGACGAGGCGTCCTGGGCTCGCAACCGTCGGGCTCATTTCGTTCTCAACAATTGAGGCTTGACACGGAAGAGGGATACTCATGAAGAAATGGCTCGAGTGTAGGGGTAAACCTCTATTCTTGTGCATGACTATTGCCTGGGTATGCTCGGGCTGCGCGTCCACTCAGGAAACCTCGACGCTGCAGCAGAGCGTCAGCATGCTTTACGACAGGGTTTACAGCCTGGAGCGGCGCGTCCAAAGCTCCGAAGGACAGGGGCAGCGAAGCGCCGACCTTTACTCACGGATCGAAGAGCTCCAGATGAAAGTCGGTGCCCTGAACGGGCGCGTCGAAGAGCTCCAGTATCGTCTGGACCAGGTGGGGAGGGTACAGGAGCTGTCATCACCACCGGCGGCTTCAGGACCAGGCACCCTGACAACTCCCCCCGGCTCTCCGCCCCCCTTGTCGTCGTTGCCGCCCCCCGTTCCTTCACCCGGGGCTTCGACCAAAACCGCGGTTCCGGAGGCCAAGGTGACCCTTCCCGAGTCGGAAGATCCTGAAAAGGTGCAGTTCGACAAGGCCACCCAGCTCTTTTCCCAGGGCAAGCATGAGAGCGCCCGAAAGGAGTACGCGAGCTTTCTGAGCAAGTACCCCAAGTCGAGCAAGGCCGAGACCGCGCTTTTCAATGTTGCCGAAAGCCACTATGCGGAAAAGCAATACCAGGCAGCCATCGAAGCCTACCAGAAGCATCTGGACCGTTATCCCAACGGGAGCCGTGTTCCTCAGGCTTTGCTGAAGCAGGGGGCCGCCTTCCAGAAGATCGGGGATTCCACGGCGGCTCATATTTTGCTCGAGAGGCTGGTTGACAGGTACCCGAATTCGAACGAAGCCAAAGAAGCCCAGAAGCAGTTGAAAGAAATGCGCTGATTCCGGGCTTCGGAGGGACCGGAGTCGAGATTCACGCGGAGCCTTTTGCCTTGGGACGCTCGCTGGCGAGAGCCGTCATCAGATCCAGGTAAATCTCGGCAGCGAGCTCCACCTGGGACAGTTCAATGGACTCCTCCGGGGCGTGCGCCTTCTCCAGTTCCCCGCACCCGAGGAGGATGGGCTTCACACCGGCCGCCCACAACAGATTGGCATCGGAGTGACTGGGAAAGGGCTGGGGATTCCACGGAAGGGAGCGCTCAGCAAAAGTGCGCTTCAGACACTCCACGATCAGGCCTTTTTCGGGAAGCGTGTAGCCGGCGTGAATGGTCGTGAAGCGAAAGATCCCGTCGAAAGCCCGGTTGTTCCGTTCTTCTGCCGTAATGAGCTCTTCGATGTCCAGGGTGATCTCGCCCAGGGGTGCCGAAGCTGGAAGGTGGAAATCCAGCCAAGCCTCACAGCGCTCGGGGACGGCGAAACCAGCCAGTGCACTTTCAAGTTCTCGAATATTATAGACAATATCTGATCGTTGGGTTCGGATATATTCCGAAATCTTGAGCAGCAATTGAAGCATGGCCTCCACGGGATTGAGACCTCTGTTGGCGAGGGATGCATGCATGCGCTTTCCCCGGGTCACGATCTGGAGCTCTAGATAGCCATAATGGGACAGGCAGGGCAGCAGACTGGTGGGCTCTCCGATGAGCGCCCATGGGACGTGCAGGTCTCGAATCAACCGTTTGGTGCCGTCTCCCTCCTCTTCTTCCCCGACCACCAGAGCCAGTGCCACGGGGGGCGGTCTTCGGCCGTTTTCCCAGGCGCTGAGAAATGCTTCGATCATGGCGGCGCAGCCTCCCTTCATGTCTGCCGCTCCCAATCCCACCATGACTTGATCGTGCTCCGAGTGGGCGAAGTGCTCCAGGTCGTAAGCCACCACGGTATCGATGTGGCCGACGAAGAGGAGGCGCAGTTCCTGGTCAGGGGGGATCACCAGGATGTTGTAGCGGTGGCCGTCGACTGCCTGGTGGCTGACGGGCAATCCATAGCGTTTCAGGTAGCCGTGGAGGTAATCGAGAATCTCTTCCTCTTTGCCGCTGGGGCTGTAAATGTCGATAAGGCGTCGAAGGAGCTGGCGAAGCCGCCTCCGGTTGATCCTGGGGCGGCCGTCAGTCTCCGTCTCGGAGCCTGTAGCGTGAAGGGGTCTTTCCATTGACTCGCTTCTCTCTTTTCTGTTTGAGCTGGGGATCCAGGTTGAGGGCAAGGTAGATGTGCTCCTGAGGATTACCGAATCCCATCTTTCTGAAGAAGTGCAGAGCCTGGAGATTCTCCGCCTCCGTATCCACCAGCAGAATGCGCACGCCGTCTTCCAGCATGAGATCCCGGAAGCGATGGAAGAGCTTGGAGGCGATCCCCTGGCCGTGATAGGAGGGATCGATGCCGAGCCAGACAAGGTATCCGTATTTCCAGGCGGAATGGCTTTTGGTGACCGTCGTTCCCAGCGCAAATCCCACGATGTCATCCTCGTCCTCGGCAACGAGGCAGAATTCGGAATCCGATTGGAAGAGCGAGATCACTTCGTATTCATCCCAGGTGCGGTATAGATTGGGCGCTTCGCGGGCTGTGAACAGTTTTTCACCCAGGTGGAACACGGCCGCCAAATCGTCGATCTCCATGTGGCGAATCGTTGTCAATGCTTTTTTCCTTTTTGGATCCATACTCTCCTGCATGGTTTTCAGAACAGCCGCTCATCCCTTCCGGGACGCCTTCCCATTTTGTCAGTGCGGGCATTGTCTTTGTTTGGACGAGCCTTCTGAAGGCGATTCTTCAGAGCACGGGTCTTCCTGAGACCGCTCTTCCGCTTATGATCTCCGTACTTGCCAAACCTTCCCTGCGCAGCCATGGTCACACCAACCCTCATAAGCCTCCAAAACTGCAAAAGCTTTGCATGCTCCATGAGAAACGTCTACAATTTCTTCAATGAAAACCTAAAACCAGCCTGTGTGCAAGTCCATAAGATGAGTGGCCGGTTCTTATAGCCTTTGAGTAGGCGAGGGGGTGGACCGATTCTTTTGTTGAACGCATGAAGACGTCAACGTGAACTGGTCCGGGTGCTGTCTCCTTTGACCACGGAGAAATGGGACGGCGGTCCAGTTCGGTGAGAAACGGCGAATCCTTGTCTTGGTTCACAAGATTTGGACGGCCAGATTCTGGAACCAGGTCATCTGGAATCTGCTGAAGCGACAGAGGCTGCCCTTGCACCTGACTTCCTTCATCCATCGTGAGGAGCTGTTTGAGATGGTGGACCGCTGGTTCTGCGGTCGCCCCGAACCCGGCGACGCGCTCCGGCTCACGGAAATCCTGATCTGCGACGGTTTCGTGATTGGGGAGACGCTCGCCACGCTTTCTGAGCTCCTCTTGGGCACCATCCATCAGGAATCTTTTTACAGGAGGCCCATCCAGTTCAAAGGTGAGCTGAGGGATATACTGTGCAGGGCGGCCCATATTGAAGATGCCAGGGTTCTTGAGTTGTTCGCTCAATACAGGTTGAACCCTGATTTTTACTACCGTGAAGCTCCCATCAACGGGGTGCTGTACCTGGATGGCTCAGATCAGCTGTTGGGTCTCTATCGAGTCAAACGTCCGAGGCGGATCGCCGAGAAAGCCAATCGCAAACTGGCCAACTGGCTCTTTCAGACCGTACAGGATGTGGCCCGTCGCATGGCCGAAGATCGTGCGTGGAGGCTTGGTATCTCGCTGGATGCGCTGGTGACACCGGAAAAGGAGATGGTTCAGGAGTTCATTGACGCCGAAAAGGAGGTCGCCCGTGCTTTCAAAGATTGCAGCATCCGGTTGGATCGCGCTGCATTGAACATATCCGATGTGGGGGGATTCAAGATCATCACGGATCGGGATAAGGCGCATCGCCTGGAGACGATCCTGGACGGGGACCCGACCATCCGGGTTCACGAAAAAGAAAATCACACCGGCGACTACCAGGCCAAGAGCATGATCATCGATGTCCTTTGGGACAGAGAGCACGTATGCAGGAGGTTCGTGGATCAGCGAAGCTGGACCAAATACCTCCATCGGGGGATCCCGGAAGAACGGCTGAAGCGTGGACTGGAGTCATTCCTGGCGAATCCCAAGCCCAATCTGAAACTGGAGCTTATTCTCTCCACCTTTCCCGACATGGTGGAGTCCGAGTTTGGTTCGAGCATCCACGAAGAGCGCATCATCGCCCAGAGGGACAACAAGCTCTACAAGGGCTACATCCCCACCAACGTGGAGTTTCTGGTCAGCTATCTGTTCGACGTCGGCTTCAGTCCCAAAGTCGACATCACGGAAATTCCTTTCAAGCTCTGGGGACGCTATCTGCCCGACACCCTCATTTCGCGCACGCGGCGCCTGCATGATATTCCCGAGTACGACCTGCTGTACTGACCCCGCTGGGGGACCTTTGCTTTCAATCCTGTTGACTTAAGCTCGTTGTTCATGCCTGGAGGGTGCCATGGGCTGAGCGCAGCTTGCCCATGCGTGACTTCTCCACCACGGGCAAGCTCCGCTTAGCCCGTGCCACCCCTTAAGTCAACGGCATTGACCTTTGCCTTCCTGCCTGTCCTGGCAGCCCGGTTCAAAGCTCGCTCAGGAGCGGGCGACCGTAGCATTCAAGGAAAGATCCTCAGATACCGATTCCTAAAAGTGCCAACACAGGATGAGCCTGTTGCGCTGCTCCACGGATGGGATGGGCGCGACAGCCGTCAGCCAGGGATTGCCGTACCAGGTTCTGCAATCTGCACGTATGTGAGAAAGGAGTCTCCTACGTCTACTCAAATGCCATTTTCAGATCGCTGTCTTTCGGAACTGCCTGAGACAAACTCCATTCACCGCAAGTTGACCCTCAAGGGTGTGCTCGGAGACCTTGTGGCCGACGGAATCGTGTCGCCCCAGGATGCCGGCAAGATCGTCAACGAGATGGTGTCCAAAAAGTCGGCCGAGGAATCGCACCCCTTCATCCAGATTGCCAACCGGCGGCTCGCCTGTGCTTCCCCTCCTCACGACACCTTGACGGCGGAATCGCTCATCCTTTGGCTCTCCAAGAAGACGGGCATCCCCTTTCACCGTGTGGACCCGCTCAAGGTGGATGTCACCACGGTGACCGGGGTCGTGTCGTACGCGTACGCGACGCGCCACAAGATCCTTCCCGTCGAGGTCCACGAGGACCACATCGTCATAGCAACGGCTGAGCCATTTCAGCTGGACTGGGAAGAGGAGCTCACAAGGATTCTGCGGCGGCCCATCGTGAGGGTGCTGGCGAGTCCTTCGGACATATCCCGCTACCTGGTGGAGTTCTACACGCTCACCGAGTCGGTGAAGCGAGCCGTGCAGAAGACCGAGAATGGAAAATTCTCGGGCGCCATCAACCTGGAGCAGCTCGTCGAGCTCGGAAGGGCGGGAAAGCTCGACGCCAATGACCGATATGTGGTGAATATCGTGGACTGGCTCCTGCAGTATGCCTACGACCAGAGGGCCAGCGACATTCACCTCGAGCCTCGCCGGGATACGAGCGACGTGAGGTTTCGGATCGACGGCGTTTTGCATCCGGTCTATCAGCTCCCCACGGTGGTCATGAGTGCTGTCGTCAGCCGTCTCAAGGTGCTGGGCCGAATGGATGTCGCCGAGAAGCGGCGGCCCCAGGATGGTCGGGTCAAGACCAAATCCGCGGCTGGCACGGAAATCGAGCTGCGTTTGTCGACCCTGCCGACGGTTTTCGGCGAAAAGCTCGTCATGCGCATTTTCGACCCCGAGGTCACCATCAGGGGTTTTGAGGAGCTCGGGCTCAACCCCCATGAGCTGGGCCGCTGGAAGCGGATGGTTTCCAAGCCCCACGGCATCATCCTGGTGACGGGACCCACCGGGTCGGGAAAAACCACGACCCTCTATTCGACCCTCAAGCAGCTGGCCTGCCCTGAAGTGAATGTGTGCACCATCGAGGATCCCATCGAAATGGTGGAGCCCAAGTTCAACCAGATGCAGGTCCAGTCCGGGATCGGGGTCGATTTCGCCACTGGTTTGAGAACCCTGCTTCGCCAGGACCCCGACATCATCATGGTCGGTGAAATCCGAGACCTGGAGACGGCCGAGATGGCCATCCAGGCCGCCCTCACCGGCCACCTGGTGTTCTCGACGCTCCACACCAACGATGCTTCGTCGGCCGTGGTGCGCCTGCTGGACATCGGGGCCCCCCACTATCTCATCAAGGCTACGCTTCTAGGCGTGGTGGCCCAGCGCCTGGTGCGCACCCTCTGTCCGCACTGCAAACAGGAGGGAGATCATAACGACGAGCTTTGGAAATCGCTGGTGAGTCCATGGCGCATCGCACCGCCCGCCCCGGTCTACGACCACGGCGGCTGCCTGGAGTGTCGTGAAACGGGATATCTTGGGCGCGTCGGCATTTATGAGATCCTCACCATCACCCCTTCCATCCGGAGCTTGATCGGACCGGAAATGGACCTGGCCAGACTGCGTGAACAGGCCATCAAAGAGGGGATGCATCCTCTGCACATCAGCGGAGCCCTCAAGATTTGCGCCGGCGTGACGGGAATGGAAGAGGTCTTCCGGGTGGCCGGCGGCGGCGAAGCCTGTTGAGGCAGGGGCGGTCCCCTGCAGCACCTGTGTGTCAAACCATCCGCTTGAACCCTGGCCCCGGGACCAACCGTGGGACGGGGATTCCTAGCTATTCTAAAATATTACTGTCTCATCCTTTCGCTCAGCCCCTTTTTCATCATTCCCCCCGCCTCCGGTCCCATAATACAAATTGAATATTGAAACATCAGCATCTATAATCCCGCCAATCAAATGAATGGATTGTGCTCCAGCTTTGAAATCATTCATGATAATCTACATACAGCACCATATGCCGCGGCTTCGAAAATTGATCATGCATCACAATCCATTTGAAAGCAGTATCGTCGTGGGATGGGCATGGGTGGCAGGCCCCGAGGGATGATCAGCGACAGTCTGAGCCGAGTTTAGAGTGGAGTGAAGCGATGAGGGTCTGGAGCATGAAATGGCTGAAGCGGATGAGCTCGATTCTTCTGGTAGTCCCGGTTTTGAGCATCGTTTCCGCCCCACTTCCCATTGGCGCTGCAACCTATTATGTGGACCCGGTGAACGGCAGCAACGCCCATGACGGGCTCACTCCGGCAACTGCCTGGAAGATGGTCCTCCCCGCTGGCTCCGGCCACACGATCGTGACCCTCGGGGAGCCTGAAGCACCGCGGAAGTCAACCGGGTCGGCCGGTGCTTCCGCTTTGAGAGCGCCTGGACCGGCCACTCTGGACACTGGTGAGGTCCAGCGCGTGGTGCTCGGCGCAGAACAGCTTACTGAATGGAGTTCCTATCTGGGTGCCGAAGCCATCTGGAGGGCTAGCCTTGAGATCATGCCCTATGAAGTGTTGAGTAGTGATGGGGTCTCGCCCCAGGTCGAATTACAGCAAGGATGCTTCAGGGATATTCTTGATCCGGGTGAATGGTTTTGGGACGGACTATCGGGTGTTCTCTATTTGAATGATGCGCACGTTTTGGGCAAAATGATCGAAGCTCGGGGTTATGACTCGCGAATCGATAAGCGGGTCGCTGTGACAATTACCCGCTGGGAACCTTCCCCCTCGAACGTCGTTCAGGTTCCGTCCCCCTCTCCCAAGCCCATCTACCTGATGCTCGATGACGAGTTTTATCCCGAGTCGGATTGGTGGTGGGGTCGCAGTGCCTGCTCTTTTAGCGAATGGGGAGACCCCAATACACTTTACATGCGTTATTCCGGTGGCAATCCCGATGCTGCAGGCCGGGCAACGACGGTCGTCCGCGAAGGAGGAGGTTGGTCCGTCACCACGGGAGATTTCAACGGAGACGGCCTTCGGGATGTGGTGACCAGCGATTTAGCAGGCCATGTTTTCGTGCACTTTGGAAGTGCACCCTTCACCGGCCTTCCTGATCATAAGCTGACAGAGGCTGGTGAGAGCACCTTCGGATTCCAGGTGGCTTCGGCGGGCGATGTAA
>Ga0105094_10000408_pt1 | contig 21029 bp, 16 predicted proteins | sample PPLLak1March2015_2_FD_87023 | JGI IMG/M metagenome (GOLD analysis project Ga0105094, IMG submission 87023) | Freshwater sediment microbial communities from Prairie Pothole Lake near Jamestown, North Dakota, USA - PPLs Lake P8 Core (3) Depth... | ecosystem: Environmental > Aquatic > Freshwater >...
CCACAGGCCGCCAAATCAGGCAAATTATGAAACCCCTTGCCCGCAGTGAACAAGAGGATGTTGCCCAGCCCGAAGAGATCCACGCCATAGGGGCTCTCAGCCCAGTCATAAGTGTAGTCGAAGTCGATCCAGCGATACGAGCCGGTGTCCCGTTCGATCAGGATGTGATCGTTGCGGATGTCCCCGTGCAGTTCTCCCATGCGATGCAACCGGTTGATGGCCTCCATGCAGCCGAAGACCTTGTCGAAAATGATGGGGAAATGGTCATGAAAGTAAACCTCGTGGTCCATCTGAAAACTGTGGATGAGGTCGTAGTAGCGGTCGCCCTGAATCCGCTCTATGATCCTCACGTGATTGCCGGCCGAATCCAGGACATTGAACCCCTGCATGAACCGCAAATCATCGCGAACCTTATCTAAAACCCGGGCCTCCTTGACCGGGCTTCGGAAACACAGGATCTGCTCCGTTCCCAGCTGCATCAGGAATTTCTCATGGAAGACCAGCTTGATGATCTTGGAGCTGCCGTCAGCCAGATCGATGGCTCTCTTGACCCAGTACTTGGGTTCGCCGTCCAGCCCAAACCGGCCTTCCACTTCCTCGCCTCGCACCAGGTAGTAGGCTCCTCCAAGCTCGAGGACGTCACCCGACTGTATCGACATGAACTCCGTCGTGTCGGAGAGGATGTTGAGATTCCCCCGCGGAGGGAACCTCGAGTAGTTTGCAATCTGCTCCCTGAGCTGCGCTTCATTCATGGGGCACCGTCCGTTCAATCGTCCCAAGGGTTCAACGGGCTGCCAAGAGGGACTTGATCCGAGAAAAGGCAGCGTGCAATGCTTCCCGCTTGACAGGAGTAAAATAGTTCAGCGGCGAAGGATGATACGTCACAAACACTTGAAAAGGATGAACCTGAAATAACACTCCGTTGGCCGCACCCATTCTCAAACCCGGGTCATCCAGGAGAGCCCTGGCTGCAGGAAGCCCCAGGCACACCACCAGCCCAGGGGAAAGGATCTTCAGCTCCTCCGTGAGATATGGAAGTGCATGGCGCTGCTCTCGGGCGGTCGGGCTCCGATTGCCGCCCTTCGGAGTGAGGGGGCGGTACTTCATCAAGTTGGTGATGAAAACCTTCTCCCTGGCCAAGCCGATCTCTTCAAGCAGTCGAGTCAGGTTTCTTCCGGCGGCGCCCACGAATGGCTGCTGGAGCCTTTCCTCCTCACGCCCGGGAGCTTCTCCAACCAAAACCAGCCGAACGTCCTCCAAAGACCCCCGGCCCGGAACGAAAACCCCACCCACTCCAGAGACCCTCCAGAAGGGATCGTTGCGCACACGGGCGTAGAGCTCATGCAACCTCTGGGCTTTCACGTTTGTGGGAGTCAGAACTCTATCCCCTTCTGGGCCTGAATGGACTGCTCACGATAGGGGTGCTTGATTTCGCGCATTTCCGTCACCAGATCGGCAGCCGCGATCAACTCGTCCGGAGCGTTTCTGCCGGTTATGACAACATGAAGACCCTCCGGCCTTCGCCCCAATGCGTCCAGAACCTCGGCAACGGGGAGAAGGCCATAGGCCATAATGAGGTTGAGCTCATCAAGCACAACAATATTGTAGTCACTCCTTTCGATGGCCTCAGAAGCGAGATTCCATCCAATCCGGGCGAGTCGACGGTCCTCGTCCATGTTCTCCTTTTTCCAGGTGAATCCCGTTCCCAGCGGCTTGATATCGATTTCATCGAACCGCTTCAGCGCCTCCAGTTCACCGTACTTCCAGGCTCCCTTGATGAACTGCAAAACCAGGGTCCGCATCGAATGGCCCGCGGCTCGCACTGCCATCCCCAGTGCAGCCGTGGTCTTACCTTTTCCGTTGCCCGTGAATACGATCAGCAATCCCTTAGACATGTGAGACCTCACGCCCCATCGGCATCGGCCCCTTCCAAAGCACCGGGAGGCAGCCAAAACGAGCGGTCGATTGAAAAAGGCGAGTCTATTTCGAAACTCACTCCTCTCCGCAGGGGCGGTGAGGGGGGGGGAGAATGAAGAAGCACACCGAGCTCCCTCCAGCAGCCTCTGTCAAGGGGCGACGGCCGGCCACTTTTGGCGAGTCTCCGAATAGTGAGGAGAAACATCGGTTTGTTGGCGAAAAAAGAAAAAGCGGGCGATTTGCCCGCAGGATCGATGATTCTCCATGGAGTAGCGGCGACTATGTCTTTCTGAACTGCAGCCTGAACGTCCATTATTCTGATTGGAGTGAAACACTGCGATCCAAGAAGGGAAAAGACCTGAAAATCTCTAGTCACCAGATGTTGAGCTATCGGTCGAAGCGCTCTTGGTCTCAGCCTTTTCAGACTGCGTGGCATCAGCCTTGGGCGCACTGTCGCTCTGATTTTTACCAGAGTAATCGGTGACATACCAACCTGAACCCTTGAGGTGAAAAGTACTCATGGAGATGAGCTTTCGAACTTCCCCCTTGCAGCGGGAGCATTCACAAAGCGGGGGATCCGAAAATCTCTGCAAGGCCTCCATCGTCTTCCCACACTTCAAACATTCGTACTCGTAGATCGGCATTTTGTAAACCTCCTCTTCAGGCATCACCTCTCGTCTACAGTCTCTTCCTTTGTAGCCCCTTTTGAAGCTGAGCCCATTATAATTTCATCAATTTGAATGTCAATACAGTGTACCCCGGCGAAGGCCAATCGCTTCGCCAAAACGATCAGTCGCACACGTTCAACCTTTCCACCGCCAGGCGCACCCCATTTCAGGTCATGGCGCCACTTTCACCAGCTGCCCATTGGAGACCTGAAGGACCATGTAGTCCCGAGTCACGTCACCGGTGGGCGTGAAGCTGTAGGTCCCTGCCACACCTTCGAAGTTACGTATCTGGCGCAGACTCTGGAGCAGGGAAACCCGATCGACAGACTTCCCTGTAAGCATGGATCGCGCCTTGAGAAGGAGCATCATGGCGTCGTAGGCCTGCGCCTCAAGATAGGAGGGCGGGGAGCTGTACAGGGCCTCGTATTTCTCCTTGAATGCACGCACCCTGGGTCCCCCGGCTTCTGCATAGAACGAGGTGGCGAACACAGCGTGCTCCACATAAGTGCCGCCGATCTCCACCAGAGGCCCCTCTCCCCAAAGGTTGGTTCCCAGAAGAGTCGGCCCGACCACGTTGTGGTAGAGCAGCTGAGGGGCAATGAGTGAAACGGTCTGCACCTGGTCTGGAATGAAAAGGACCTCGAACGGTGTTGAGTCATCCCCTGTCGGTGGGATGTTCTGCCTGGCGACATTCAGAAGCTTTTGAATCGGCTCCTGGAAGTCGGTCGTCTTCCCCTTGTAGGCCACACTCGCCAGAAGGCTGCCTCCCTCCGCTTTGACGACCTCCGCAAAGATTTTTGACAGCTGTTGCCCGTAGCGATCATCGGGATAGAGGGCAGCAAACCGCGTGGCGCTCAGTTTCTCCCGGCAATAGCGAACAGCCGTTCGAACCAGGTCCGCATTATCCAGGAATACACTGATGGCATAAGGGTTGGCGGAGATGTCCTCGTCTTTCTGGGTGAGCGTCAGGAGGGGCACTCCCCGGCGCTCCGCGAGGGGCGCAATGGTCTTGGTCGTCTGAGTACCCAGCGGGCCAACGATTCCCAGAACCGCATCCTCCTTGACCAGCGAGTCGAAAGCCCTGGCGGCTTGAGTCGCATCGCTGGGCACATCCTTGGCCACGAGAGTCACCGGCTTTCCTGGATTTCTTTCGTTCCATTCAGCCAGAGCCATTTCCACACCACGCAATACCATCCGCCCGTACTTCTCATGTGGCCCGTTGAGCGGAACCAGACAACCTACCTTGTCAGGATTGACCGGAGCCGTCTTGTCACCGGGCGACACTCCCAGCATGGCCGCCTGTATCTCAGGAACCAGGGGATGGGAGGGATTCTGGTTCAAAAGCGACCGGTATCTCTCCCTCGCCGCTTCCTTGGGCATTCCCTGGGCCTCGATCTGGGCCAGGCGGAAGTCCAGAAAAACCCGCATGGTTTCCGTGACATTCTTCTTATAGAGTCGGCGAATCTCACCGGCATCCATTTCTTTGACGAGCTCCGTCGCCGCAAGCGTCAGGGGCCTCTGCTCTTCGGGGGTCCTGGCGACCGTGAAACCGGCCATGACCCACTCGAACGCCGTTTCTTTGTCCCCCTGGCTTCTGTAAACGTCGGCCATGAAATTTGCCAGTTGCAGCTGTGCTTCACGGTCGCCTGAAGACGCCTCCCAGAGGGGAACCGCTTCCTTGAAGACCTGCTTCTTGCGTCCGACCATCCACCAGCCCTTCAGCTGATCGACCTGTGCCGTGAGATAGCCGTCCCATCCTGGATAGGTGTAAAGGAGGTACTCGATGTATTGCAGCGCCCGCTCGCCCTGGCCATTTTCAAGATGAATCTGGCCCAGCTTGCGAAGCGATTTCGCAGCAATCACATTGTTTGGATAAGCCTGAGCCAGACCCTCCAGAGTTGAGATGGCTCCTTTGAGGTTCCCCGCACTTCTATCCTGCTCGGCCTTTTTCCATAACACCTCGGCTTCAGCAGGCGTAGATTTGGAAAGGGCCCGCCCCGAGCTGGGCGGTGGCTGCTGACGCGGACCAGAGGCACAGCTGGCGGTTAAGATCATGCAAATCAAAACGAAAAGCCGACAACCTGTCCTTACCATAAGCGTGCCTCACCCTGTATGGCCGGATTCTTCACCGAACCTGTTACGGTCCGTTCGTCGGTTCCCAAATCACCAAACCCCGAAAGCCTCTTCCCTGGCAGGACGAAACCCTCTCAACGAATCGGTCTCGAACCGGACCTCAGCTCCGCTCCCCCTAGAGGGTCCGCGTACCCTTCGCACCAAACACTTACCCCTTGGAAGGCTCTATATCGTAAAAGCACATAAAGGGCACAAGAAAACTTGTGCCCTTCACGATCACCGTTACAGCACGATTCCAAAATTCATCTTACTTGTCTTTCACTTCCTCGAAATCGGCGTCCACGACATCGTCGTCCGGCCTCTGACGGCCTGTTGCGGATTCTTGTGGACCCGGCCCGGGCCCCCCCCCCTCCTGCGGCTCGCCCTGCTGAGCTGAAGCCCGCTTGTAAGCCTCTTCGGCGACCTTGTGGGAAATCTGCATGAGCTGATCCAATTCACGCTGAATCGCATCGACGTCATTTCCGTCCATGACCGATCTGACCTTCGTGATCTGCTCTTCGATATCCTGCCGGGTCTTGGAATCGACCTTGTCTCCCATCTCGCGCAACGTCTTTTCCGTGCTGTAAATCAGCGAGTCGGCATTGTTTCTGGCTTCCACCAGAGCCCGCTTTTTCTTGTCCTCTTCGGCATGCGCTTCGGCCTCGCGCACCAGGTTCTTTATCTCGCTATCCGAAAGGCCGCTCGACGCGGTGATCTGAATGGACTGCTCTCTCTGGGTGGCCAGGTCTTTGGCTGAAACGTGCACAATGCCGTTGGCATCGATGTCAAAGGTGACCTCGATCTGCGGAACACCACGCGGAGCCGCGGGAATCCCGACCAATTCAAAACGGCCAAGAGTCTTGTTGTCAGAGGCCATTTCTCGCTCACCCTGCAGAACATGTATGGAAACCGCCGTCTGATTGTCCGTTGCCGTCGAGAAAACCTGGCTCTTACGGGTGGGTATCGTGGTATTCCGCTCAATCAGGCGCGTCATGACTCCGCCGAGGGTTTCGATGCCGAGGGAAAGAGGCGTGACATCGAGGAGGAGCACATCCTTCACATCACCCTTCAAGACACCGGCCTGGATAGCAGCTCCAATGGCCACGACTTCGTCCGGGTTCACCCCCCTGTGAGGCTCTTTGCCAAAAAATTCCTGGACCATCTGCTGAACTCTCGGCACCCGCGTCATGCCGCCCACCAGGATCACTTCGTCCACGGCGGACCGGTTGAGGCCGGCATCGCGCAGAGCCTGCTCCATGGGAGGAACGAGGCGATCGATCAAGTCCTCGACGAGGGACTCCATTTTGGCGCGGGTCAATTTGATGTTCATATGTTTCGGGCCCGAAGCATCGGCGGTGATGAACGGCAGGTTGAGCTCCGTTTCCATGGTCGAGGAGAGCTCGATCTTTGCCTTCTCCGCAGCTTCTTTCAGGCGCTGCAGAGCCATCTTGTCATTGCGGAGATCGATCCCGTAGTCCTTCTTGAACTCGCTGGCCAGCCAGTCAATGATGCGCTGGTCGAAATCCTCGCCCCCGAGATGGGTGTCGCCGTTGGTGGCCTTCACCTCGAACACCCCGTCCCCAATCTCAAGAATGGAAATATCGTAGGTCCCGCCTCCCAAGTCGAAGACGGCGATCTTCTCGTCCTTCTTCCTGTCCAGCCCATAGGCGAGAGAAGCCGCTGTCGGTTCGTTGATGATACGAAGAACGGTCAGTCCGGCGATCTTTCCAGCGTCTTTGGTGGCCTGGCGCTGACTGTCGTTGAAGTAGGCCGGTACGGTGATGACCGCTTCGGTCACCTTCTCGCCCAAATAATCCTCCGCCGTCTGTTTCATTTTGGTTAGAACATAGGCCGAGATTTCAGTCGGGCTGTAGTCGCGCCCCCGAATGCGGAGGTGTGCGTCGCCATTGGAAGCCTTCGCAATCTGGTAAGGAAGTACTTTGGTATCCTGCTGAACTTCCTTGGATTCGAACTTCCTGCCCATGAGTCTCTTGACCGCAAAAATCGTATTCTCGGGGTTGGTGATCGCCTGCCGCTTGGCCACCTGCCCCACCAGCCGTTCCCCACTCTCTGTGAATGCCACCATCGAAGGGGTTGTCCTTCCACCTTCCGCGTTGGGGAGCACCTTGGGTTCCTTGCCCTCCATGATTGCCACTACCGAATTGGTGGTTCCCAAGTCAATTCCAATGACTTTACTCATCTGTTTCGCCTCCTTGACGAAATGAACATGAATTCATTTGGCGAATGATCACGCAGGAACAACTGCGATACTTACAGCCTGACCATCTAAAAAGCCCAACTGTCTCATGTACCCTGCAACCGTTTATCGGAATGAGCCGCTGCTCTTGATCTTCCCTGAACGAAACGCTGATGTCTCAGGAGCTGAACCGGATCAAACGTTTACCCATAAGGCCAATCCGAACGCCCCATCGCATCCACGAATCTCCTTCACCCGCTCTTGAGGCCTTTCGATACAACGACCATGGCGGGGCGCAACAGCCGATCGTTGAGCATGTAACCTTTCTGGTAATCTTGCACGATCGTGTTCTCGGGGTATTCCTCGGATTCTTGCTGGAGCATCGCTTCATGGAAATTGGGGTCAAACACCTTGCCTTGAGAATCGAACGGAACGCAGCCATAACGGGCCAGCACATCCAGGAAGACCTTTCGAGTCATGCGAATCCCTTCAAGCAATGCCTGTGGATCCACATCCCCTTCACTGTGCTGAATGGCCAAGTCCAGGCTGTCACCCACCGCCAGCAGCGATCGAAGAATGCTCTCGTTGGCAAAGGCAATCCCGTCGGCCTTTTCGCGTTCCAATCGCTTGCGGGCGTTGTCTGATTCTGCCGCAAGCCTGAGCATACGATCCTGCAATTCTTTGATCTCAACATTCTTGCGCTCAAGCAGCTGCTCGCAACTCTCCTCAGCGGTCTCGGCCGGCTTCGCTACCTGAGGCTGCTCTTCCGAAACCTCCTCCACCTGGTTCTCCACATTTTCCTTGTTCAATTCCTCACTCATCAACTTTTACTTTCTAATCAGTAGAATGCCCGGTCGCAAGAGCCAGCACTAAGCTCATTCCAATGAAACACGCACCCGAAGTCACTCACGAAGCACATGCCCCCCAATTTGTTCGGCCATGAGCAGCGCGCTTTTCCCCCTGGCACGATGACCGGACACTCCCGAGGGGAAACGACCAACAGGGACAAGCCTCTTAACACCGCCTCAAGCCCTGTTATCCGGATCTTCGAGGAGATCGCTCAACAATGCAGCTGTGAATTCGACGACGGGGATGATCCGTGAGTAGTCCATCCTCAGGGGACCGATCACCCCGACCACCCCCAGCAGCGTATCGCCCCTGCGGTAAGGTGAAGAAATGAGGCTGATCTCGCTCAGGTCCTTCGATTCACTCTCAGACCCCAGGACGATCCGGACACCGGGTGATGTGCTCATGGTTCTGTCAAGGAGCCGAATGAGGCGCGACTTGTCCTCAAAAGCCGAGAGGAGCTTCCGCATTCTCTCCACTTGAGCGAATTCCGGGTTGATCAGGAGATTTGTCTGACCCTCGATGTAGACTTCGCTGTTTTCCAGCGTCGACTGGACGACCCGCTGGGTCATCTCGAGGGTCTTGGAAAAGAGCTGATCGAAAAGGGCTTTGTCCTTGCGCATCCCTTCAATAATGCGGGCCTTGATCTCGCCCAGGGGAACGTCTTCCAGGAGCTCATTGAGATAGCGAGAGTATTTGTCAAGCTCATGCTGGTTGATGTCCTCTTCCCACTCCAGCATACGGTGATGAACAAGTCCGCTCTTGGAGATCAGGATGACCATGATCTGGCGCGTTCTCAACCGGATGAGCTCGATGTGCTTGAAGCGCGTCATGGAAAGCTTCGGCCACAAAACGACGCCCGCCTGCTTGCAGAAGTCCGAGAGCACGCGCGAGGTGCGATGAAGAAGCTCCTTGACGTCTGCCTCGGACTCGTTGAATGCCCTGCGAATGAGCTCCCGCTCCTCCTCTTTCAGCGTCTTGAACTTCATGATGAAGTCCAAATAGAAACGCAGGCCACGATCGGTCGGGATGCGACCGGCAGAAGTGTGCGGCTGGTAAAGAAACCCCAGTTCTTCGAGGTCGGCCATCACATTGCGAATGGTGGCCGAGCTCACCTCGAGCCCGTGCCTTTTGGCCACCACACGCGAACCTACCGGTTCTCCCGTTTGGATATAGTCGGTAATGACGGCCTCAAGGACCTGCTGGTCGCGTCTCGTAAGTTCAGTCACCGATACACTCCCTACGTGGCTTATTAGCACTCTGTCCCGTAGAGTGCTAAGGAAACGTAGTGATGTACCCCCCGTTTGTCAAGCCAAATCAGTAAGCCCATCCGGAGCATCCATACTCAGCGCTCCCCCTCGCTGCATCAGCCTTTTTCGGGAACCATCCCAAAATCCTCAAAACACTGGATAAAATCCTGGGAGAGTCGGAAGCCGGCCATCCGCATCCCACCTTCCGACTGGTTGTGGAAGGCCAAAATGAGACGGGACGAGATCTGCGGGTCCTCCTCCACCGCCCCGATTTCTTTCAGCTGGGCCTTCAACTGCTTGATGTCCTCTCCCGGCTTCACCTGAATCCACATCTTCTTCATGAGTACCTCCCCGTTCGATTGAGTCCTCTTCGCTCCTCCTCAGCCACCCTCCGGTAATCCAATCCGCGTGGGACAACAGAGTGGATTACAGGTCCAGACCCTGCTCCGCGGCGCGAAACCCGGTTGATCCCAGCCCCGCCTTCTCAAAACCTGGACACATCCTGCTCTATGCGATGTCCTGAAAATCAGGAGATCCACGTGTTCACCACCTACTAAACATAAGTCACGGCCTGGAGCTTCACACCCATCAAATCAAGTCGACCCATCAGGCTCGGGCAGTTTGGTCAACGTTGGAGGAGTTTTCCAAACGGACCCAGTTTGCGTGTGAAAGGTGTCAGGAGGTCCGGAATGAAAAACCTGCCGATCAAGGCGAAGACGAAGCAGAACATACTGCCGCTCAGCACCAGGGAAAGAAAGGATATGAGCAACGGATCGAGGCTCGTAGCTCCACTCAGCCAACGAGGGATCCAACCGGAAGTCAGAGCCGCAGGCAAGGCAACCCCTGCCACCCGGACCGAGGTCTCCCCCAACCCGCGGAAGGCTCCACCCCCAAAGCGGCGCCTCCACCACAAACCCAGCACACCGGCGTAAATCCCGATGGAAGCGGCACTGGCAGCCGCGACCCCGTAGACACCCAGCTTCCGGCTCAGCAGATAAAAAAGAGGGATCGAAATCAGGGTGATCAGCGTTCCCAGAAGAGCCGGGGTCAAGGTGTCCTGGCACGCATAGTAGGCACGCCCGATGATTTGCTGAACGCCCCAGAAGCACACGGTCGAAAGCAGAATCGTAAGCAGCAGGGCTGTCTTCTGCGTATCCTCCACAGAGAAGGTGCCCTGCTCGAAGATGAGCCTCACAGTGGGTTCGCTCACCACAGCCATCCACATGGACATGGGGATTAGCAGGGTCACCACATTGCGCAGGGCTCCCCCCAGCGTCTCGTGGAAACGGTCCCATTCTTTCCTGGCGAAGAGCTCCGCTAGAAAGGGATACGATGCCACACCCGCCGCCTGAGCCACCACGCCCACCGGAACCAGCATGATTCGACGTGCATAGTTGAGCCAGCTCACAGCCCCCACAACGGTCAGCGAGCCGAAAACCCTCACCAGTTGTTCATCCAGCACCACGATGGATTGTCCGAGCATCAGAGGCAAGGCTAACCAGAAGAACTGCCTGAGTCCCGGATGCCCCAGTCGAAAGCGAAGATTCAGCCCCTCCCCGCCTCTGGAGGCCAGAAAAGGCAGGAGGAGGTTGCCGGCTGCAGCCCCTCCGAGAACCCCCCAGCAGAAGCCCTCCATACCTCGATCCCGTAGCAGCAGCCCTCCGAAAACAATGCCGGAATTGTAGACAATGGGCATGAGGGCCGGAACCAGGAATTGTTTTCTCATGTAGAGCAGCGATGAAAAGCATGATCCCACGAGGAAGCAGATCTGGGCCGGGAGGATGATCCGAAGAAACCGTGCGAGCCTTTCCGCAGCTTCCTGCGGCAACCCCGGTGCGGCCAGCACCGCAAGCTGGGGAGCAAGGATGAAGCAGAGAGCGGTGAGTGCCGTAATGGCCACCGTGATCCAGAGGAGAACGGCGGAAAAGAAATCCCACCCCTCGTCGGCATTCCTCTCGAAAAAGGAGGAAAGGAGGGGAATCAGCGTGATGGAGAAATAGCCGCCGGCAAGGAGATAGTTGATGAAATCGGGGACGACAAAACTGGCGAAATAGACGTCCGCCTCCAGGGTGGCTCCGTACAGGTAAGAGATGACCTTGTCCCGAATCAGCCCCATGAGCCTGGAGAGCAGAATGCTCATGGCCATGATGACGGCAGCCAGTCCCAAGCCCTGGCTCTGGTTCCAGAATCTCCCGCTCCGAACGAGTCGCTTCATTGTGCGCGCCCATTGCGTAGGGAGGCGCCCGGAAGCTGTGAAGCCCTCAAATGACCTGCACACAATCGATGGAGAGACTGTGGGATCAGTGCCCATCCCCTGCAACCTGCCATCCCCGCCCAACCTCAGTTGCCTGAATTCAAACAAGTCGTACTCTGACCAGCAGACCGTCGCCAAAACTGGTGAACGACAATATTGCATGCGTACTATTTCGTCAAATCTTAGAGAATCTACATAGTGCTTGACAGCCTTTCTGAAGGGGCTCTATTTTGAGCCCAATCCAAGCGCATGGAAACCGTTGACTGATTGGATCTGCGAGGTACCGGGGGAATGGCTGTGCGGGGGTTTTACGGAGTATTCTACGGAGCATTCTATTACTGCACCGGTTATTTTGAAGCTGGGCTGGCCCGCACTTGAAGCACACAGCTCCAACCAGATCATCCAGCCGCGGGTAAAGCACCGCGGCTTTTTTTTGGCCTCAAGCCTGAACGCCGCACGCACACCGTTCTTATTCATTCGATGCGGCGGTGGTCGGGACACTGCTGGTGAAAGGTGAAACGGTTGAAGGAAGCCTGGGTGTACCTGGAGGATTGGTCGAAGGAGTTGCTGACGGCGGCCATCGAAAACGGCGCGGACGCTGTCGTCCTGCCCCCGGGATTGCATGATCGCGTGAAGGCTCTGGGCCGAATCACCACGGTCAGTGCAGATGGGGATTTACGCCCGGGGGGGGATGTCTTCTTCGAGAAGCTCGAGACCCCCGAAGACGAGAAGCGGATCAGCAACAGGCTTGCATCCGGTACGGTGGTTCTCATGCCCCTCCCGCCGGCCTTGATCGGGAAGGCGTTGTCGCCGGGCGGCGAAACGACTGGTCCATCGGCATCGTCCGTGTCATGCTCGACTCCCAAGGCCCGCCCATGGGAGATCATCCCCCTGGAAAACCTGATCGCAAGAGGGGGAAGGCTCATCGTTCCCGTGCATTCAGCGGAGGAGCTCGATCTGGCCCTCACCGTGATGGAAAAAGGGGTTGCAGGAGTCCTGATTCTAGCCTCAGAGCCCACTCGCCTGAAATCGCTCCTCAAGCGTGTGAAAGCCGTGTCGGAATCCGTGGATCTCATCACGGCCGTCGTTGAGCGCATCGAACCGGCCGGCATAGGGGACCGCGTTTGCGTGGATACCTGCACTCTCATGAATGAAGGCGAGGGGATGCTGGTCGGGAACTCGAGCGGCTTTCTCTTCCTCGTGCAAGCCGAGGCCATTCCGAACCCCTACGTGGAGCCACGTCCCTTCCGCGTGAATGCAGGCCCGGTGCACTCCTATCTCAGGACCCCCGCCGGGAGCACGCGGTATCTCAGCGAGCTTCGGGCGGGAGACCCGGCGCTTCTCGTGCGCCACGACGGATCCTCGCAAAGTGCCACGGTGGGTCGAGTCAAAATCGAGAGGCGTCCACTGCTCCTCATCGAAGCCAGGAGCCATGGGAGGAGCGGTTCCATCATCCTGCAGAATGCCGAGACCATCCGGCTGACCGCACCGGATGGGAAAGCCGTTTCAGTCGTCGAGCTCAAGGTGGGGGATTCCATCCTCATCGCCATGGAGGGGGAAGGAAGGCATTTCGGGATGAAGGTCGAAGAGACCATCTGGGAGAAGTGAGCTTGCTCGTTGGCAGCTTGATATCATGATGCCGTGGTTGTGGAAGGGTCTGGATCGAGTATCGAGTGCTCACGCCCTGTGCGATCGAAAGGCCTCACCGAGCATCAGCGTCGGCTTCGGGTGGATCAGAAGGGAAGGAAGCGGAGAGGGTTATGTTGAAAGATGAGGAGCTTCAGGAAATCAGGAGGGAAATCGATGACATCGACCGCAACCTGCTCCACCTGTTCAACCGGCGCATGACCCTCTCCCAGCGGGTCGGAGAGATCAAGGCTGCCAAAGGGCTATCCCTGTTCGATCCCGGACGCGAAGAGATCATCATCGAGGGCCTCACCAGCCGCAATGCTGGACCCATCCGGCCCGAATCCCTCCGGGCCATCTACCGGGAGATCTTCGCTGCCTCCCGTCTGATTCAGTATGTCCTCCAGGTGGCGTTTCTCGGCCCGGAATGGACCTATTCGTACCTTGCGGCCATGTCTTTCTTCGGCCACTCCGCCCGCTATCTTTCCCTCAACACCCTGGAGGATGTTTTCGATGCCCTGCTCAAGAAGCAGGCCAATGTGGCCGTCGTCCCCATCGAGAATTCCCTGCAGGGAGGAGTGGGACGCACCATGGACCTCCTGTACGAAAGGCATGTCACGGTCGTGGCCGAATGCTACCTCGAGGTGGCCCACTACCTCGGCGGCCATGCAGGAGATGCCGAGCAGGTCAGGCACCTCTACGCCCATCCCCAGGCCATCGAGCAGTGCCGCGGATGGATTCTGGAGAACCTGAGGGACGTGGAGATCTTCGAGTGCGCTTCGACGGCTCAGGCCGTTCAGCTGACGCGGAAGGATGCAGCGGGGGCTGCCATTTGCAACCTCTACGCCGCTCATCATTACGGCCTTCAGATCCTGGCGGAGCGCATCGAGGATCATGGTGGAAACATGACGCGCTTCCTGGCCCTCGGAGACCAGGTGAGCTCACCCACCGGAGACGACAAGACCTCGATCCTCTTTGCGGTTTCCGATCAGCCCGGTGCCTTGTACGAAGCTCTGGAAGCATTTGCGGCGGCCAAGGTGAACATGACACGCATCGAGTCCCGACCCAATCGGGTGTTTCCCGGGCAATTCCTGTTCTATGCCGACCTCGAAGGGCACGCCGAAGGAGAGGGTTTGGCTTCAGGATTCAGGGCTCTCAAAGAGCACGTGACATTCCTGAAGGTCCTCGGCTCCTACCCCAGGAGTGACCCGAAGAAGCCTATTCGGCTCGAGAAGGAATGGATTCGTTGATGAGACCCTCCCTTTGCGGCTGTTTTGTCCACACCTCTGCGGAAATGCTCACAAAGGCGCTGCATCAGCCGGGCCTGGCTCTCCTCGAGTGGAGGCTGGACATCTTCCTGGCCGCAAACTCGATGAAAGAAACCCTGGAAGCCCTCGAGCTTCTCCGTGAGCCACAGAGGCTGCCTGTTCTCGTCACCAACCGGCCGACTCGGGAAGGGGGCCTTTTTTCCAGGTCCGAGGAGGAGCGGATCGGGGTTCTCGAGAAAGCGGTCGAAGCGGGAGCCGAATGGGTGGATCTGGAGATGGACGTGAATCCGGAGATCGTCGCACGCTTTCAATCCCTCGGCAGCCGGGTTCTCCTCAGTCACCATGACTTCGCTTCGACCCCTGGCGACAGAGAGTTGAGGAAATGGACCGAGCAAATGGCCCAGCGCCGTCCGCAGGCCGTCAAGATCGTGACTCAGGCGAAGTCGCCGGAGGACAACCTGCGGGTCCTCGGGCTGATCCCATGGGCAAGGGGCAGACTCGGTCAGGCACCGATCGCATTCTGTATGGGACCCATGGGATGCTGGAGCCGCCTCGCTTGCCTGCTTCTGGGAAGCCCCTGGACCTACGTTCAGCTGCCCGGCCAGAATGCGGCGGCTCCCGGCCAGCTCAGCCTGGATGATGTGAAGCTGCTCTGGCACTTCTTTTCCTCTGATGAAGCTCTGAAGATCGTTTCGGGGCTCCAGGACATGGAAAGACAGCTTCAGCAGGCCGACAAGCTGGCATCCATCGGGCAGTTGGCCTCAGGCATTGCGCACGAAATCAACAACCCTCTGAGCCTGATTCTTGGGTACACGCAGCTTCTGCTGAGGGACGAGCAGGAGGGCTCGGAGCGGGCGGAAGACCTGCGAATCATCGAAAAGCACGCCAGGGCCTGCAAAACCATCGTCAAGGATCTTCTCAGCTTCGCACGGGAGGCACCCTCCAACAAGGGTTCGGGACACCTGCATGCCTGCATCCAGGAGGTCCTGGGGGTGGTTCGGCACCAGTTTGAGCTGGACGGCGTCCATATTGAATCAGTGTTCGATGAAGCCATGCCGTCCATGACGCTGGATTCTTCGAAAATCAAGCAGGTGGTCATGAATTTGATCATGAACGCAAAACAGGCTATTAAAGATAAAGGTGAGATTCGGATCGTCACCCGATATGACCGTCAGGCGGGCTCGGGGGAGCTGCGGGTTCACGACACGGGCTGCGGCATTCCGAGCGAACAGCTGCCGCGTATTTTCGACCCTTTTTTCACCACCAAGGAAACGGGAGAAGGGACCGGCCTTGGGCTCTCCGTAAGCTACGGCATCGTCAAAGACCATGGCGGCGAGATATCCGTTGAGAGTGAGCCCGGAAGGGGATGTACCTTCACGGTGTCGCTGCCGGTGGTTGGGGAACAGCAGGGAACGGCATGACGAAGGAAGTGATTCTGGTCGTCGATGACGAAGAGGATATGTTGCGCCTCCTGAAGCGGAGCCTTGAGCCCGAGCTGGACTGCCGGGTCATCACGGCCTCCTCCGCGGAATCGGCTCTGAAGATCCTCAAGGACCAGCGGCCGGACCTGGCCCTCATCGACATGAAGATGCCCAAGATGGACGGCATGGAACTCCTCGAACAGGCGCGAGGCCTGCACCCCTGGCTCACCGTGGTCATCATGACGGCCCACGGCTGCATTGAACTGGCCGTCCAGGCCATCAAGCTGGGAGCCTACGACTTCATCACCAAGCCCTTCGACCATGAAACCCTGGTATTGAATCTCAACAAGGCCCTTGAGCGGAGCCGCCTCCTTCGCGAGAACCTCAGGCTCCAGAGGGAAGGATCCTGCCGCGAGGTTTTCCAGAGTATCGTTGGCCGCAGCTCCCAGATGCAGCGGGTCTACGAAGCGATCCAGATGGTGGCCAAGACGGATCTGACGGTGCTCATCACGGGAGAATCCGGAACCGGAAAGGATCTTGCGGCGCGCGCCATCCACTCCTTGAGCGACCGGCGCGACCGGGCGTTTGTGGCTGTGAACTGCCCGACGGTGCCGGAAAATATCCTCGAAAGCGAGCTGTTCGGTTACAGAAAAGGGGCGTTCACCCACGCCACCCAGAACAAGGCCGGCCTCTTTCAGGAGGCCCACGGCGGGACGATTTTCCTGGATGAAATCGGGGACATCAACACTGCAATTCAGACGAAGCTGCTGAGGGTTCTGCAGCAGAAGGAGATCAAGCCGCTCGGCGACACCAAATCCATCCACGTGGATGTCCGAGTCATTGCCTCCACCAATCGGAACCTGCCGGAAAAAATCAGGTCGGGGGAGTTCCGGGAGGATCTTTACTATCGTCTCAACGTTGTCCCCATCACTATTCCATCCCTTCGGGAGAGACGCGATGACATCCCGTTGCTCGTTGAGCACCTCCTCGACAAGCATTGCACCGCGCTGAACCGACCTCGCAAACGCGCGTCGGCGGAGCTGATGACCTGTTTTCTCATGCATCCCTGGGATGGCAACGTCCGGGAACTGGAGAACGTGGTGATCCGCTCCATCCTGTTTGCTCCCGACGACGAAATACGCCCGGAGCATGCCGGGTTTTTGACGAGGTCGGAACGATCCACCGCGCAGGGAACCGCACCTTCCATAGAGAATTTGCCATACCGTCAGGCCAAAGAAGAGGTCCTGCAACAATTCCATGCGGAATACCTGGGCGAGCTCCTCAACCGCACCCAGGGCAATGTGACTCAGGCTGCCCGGCTGGGCGGAATGGAGCGCCAGGCTTTTCAGCAGCTGCTTCGCCGCTACGGGATTCGATCCGAGGCCTATCGATCGGGCGCCGAGAGAATCTAGATGGCCCTGACCCTTGCCGAAGTGGCCCGCATTCTGGGCATCAGCGAGAATGCCGTCCAGAGCTGCATCGCGTCGGGCAGGCTGGCTTTCGAGACAGTGGGGGCTCAGGTTTTCGTTCCGGAATCGTCCCTGGAAGATTTCATTTCACGCAATGTCAAGCCGGAAGGAACCCGTACCGCCATGTCCCTGGACTTGCGAGCGGATCCCCTTGCAGCCCCTTCTGCCCAGTCGCTGGCCGAACAGCTGAGGCTTCTTCAGCGCACCCTGGACGAGAAGTGGGATCTCCTGGCCCGAAACGAGCTCCTTCACCTGGAGATCCTGCACCTGAAGGAGGAGATCACCCGGCAGGAAGCCGAAATCCAAAACCTGCGAAGGGATCTCTCCCGGCAGCAGTCCTCCCACGAGCGCGAAATGGAGGAATACCAAAGGCAGTTGCAGGAGAGGTATCATCATCAGCAAGAGGAGTCATCGAAACGGCTGGCTGTCGAAAGGGCCCATTTCGAGGAGAAGCTCGCGTGGACCGAGAGGCGCTTTTCCGAAACCCTTGAGCGGGCGCTTGAGGATCATGTGCGAGCACTGGCTGAGGCCAGGGAGCGGGAAAGCCTCTGGGCCAAACTGGTCAAAATGATGACCTGGAGCTGAGATTAACCTGGAGGATGGAGCGAACGTGCGATTCTCTTGCGGCAGGGAAACGGTTGTGACGGATTGAAGTGGCATCCCCGGGCTTGGTTGCCAAGTTGGAAACGAGCCCCCATGGGTACAGACGAGAAATCACGGATATGAATCTTTTTGCCAGAAAGCGAACCCTGACCCAAATGGCGCGCACGTGCGGCTGAGCGGCCAAAATCGGTCCGACGGTTCTGTCGGACACGCTTCGCAGCTTCCCGCAGCCTTCGGATCCCAACCTCCTGGTTGGCTTTGAGACGAGTGACGACGCCGCCGTGTACCGCCTCAGTGACACCATGGCGGTCATCTCGACCGTCGATTTCATCACACCGCCGGTGGACGATCCCGTTTGGTTCGGCAGAATTGCGGCCGCCAACTCCCTGTCCGATATCTACGCCATGGGCGGAAGGCCATTGACGGCGCTCAACCTGGTCATGTTCCCGGCCAGGAAGCTCGGCACCGAGCTGCTGAGAGGCATTCTCCAGGGAGGACACGAAAAGGTGTCTGAAGCAGGCGCATCCCTCGCTGGGGGCCACTCGGTGGAGGACGAGGAGCCCAAATACGGCCTGGCTGTCACGGGCGTGGTTTCGCCCGACCGGGTTCTCAGGAACACCGGGGCCAGGCCGGGCGATCACCTGATCTTGACCAAACCGTTGGGAACCGGGGTGCTCTTCAACGCGCGCCGGGCCAGGAAACTGCCCTGGGCCGAGCTGGAGCGCATCCTCCCGGAGGTGGCGGCTTTGAACGGGCGCGCCCTGGAGATCGCCCTCCGCTATGATATCCACGCCTGCACGGACGTGACCGGGTTCGGCATTTTGGGCCACAGTCTGGAGATGGCGCAGGGAAGCGGTTTGCGGGTTGAGCTGAGCTATTCGGCGCTCCCCTTTTACCCCAACGCCCTCGAGATGTATGAGCGGGGTGAAACCACCGGCAGCAACCGGGCAAACCGTGAGTTGGTCCAGGGGGTTTTGGCCATTGAGGCAAAAATGACGTCCAGGCAGCAGGAGCTCCTCTTTGACCCGCAGACCTCCGGAGGACTGCTGCTGTCCGTTCCACCGGACCAGGCCGAAGATCTGGTGGTGGAACTGCATACGGGGGGCGTTGCTTCAGCGAGGAAAATCGGGCAGGTGGCGGTATCAGCCAAACCCGGACTGCGGATTGTCGATTAGCTGAAGAAGCTTTCCATTCAGGCTTGTTGACTCAGCCAGGAGGCGGATGACCGTGAAAGTTGTTTACCTGGATTACAACGCCACGACTCCCATCGACCCGCGGGTGGCCGATGCCATGCTGCCGTTCATTCACGAGCATTTCGGAAACCCGTCGAGCAGCCATGCCTATGGAGTGATCCCACGGAGAGCGGTCGAAAAGGCCAGGGAGCAGGTGTCCGCTCTCCTCGGCGCGCAGCCGCACGAAATCATCTTCACGAGCGGCGGCACGGAATCCAACAATCATGCGATCATGGGCGCCGCCCGGGCCTGCCGGTCCAGAGGCAGCCACATCATCACCTCGACGGTGGAGCATCCCGCGGTGACAGAGGTCTGTGCCGACCTGGAGCGGGAGGGATTCCGAACGACCTATGTGCCGGTGGATGGAGACGGCAGAGTGCATCCCGAGGCCATCGAGCGAGCCATCACACCGGAAACGGTCCTCATCACCGTCATGCATGCCAACAACGAGGTGGGGACGGTCAACTCCATTCGAGAGATTGCAGACCTGGCCCGTGGGCATGGCATCCTGATGCATACCGATGCGGCCCAGTCGGTGGGGAAGATCCCCGTGCGCGTCGACGCGCTGAATGTCGACCTGCTGTCGGTAGCGGGCCACAAACTGTATGCCCCCAAAGGCATCGGCGCACTCTACATGCGGGAGGGGGTGAGGCTCGAAAAGCTGATCCACGGTGCCGGGCAGGAGCGGGGATGGCGGGCCGGAACCGAGAATGTGATCCTGGCCGTGGGGTTGGGGGAGGCCTGCGCTTTGATCGACGCAAACCTCACCGGTTATGCGGCTCACATGCAAAGGATGAGGGACCGGCTGGAATCCGGCCTCCAGCTCATCTTCAGCGGTCTCCGCATTCACGGAAGCGGCGGGGTTCGGCTGCCCAACACGTCGAGCGTCGGTTTCAGGGGCATGAGGGCGAACGAAATCCTTTCGCATTTGACCGGCGTCGCCGCATCAGCTGGGGCGGCGTGCCACAGCGATCACGTGTCCGTTTCCCATGTGCTGAAAGCCATGGGTGTCCCCATGGAGCTCGCCATGGGGACACTCCGTTTTTCGGTGGGGCGAACCACGACGGAAGAAGAAATCGATCAGGCCATCCGGGAGCTGACCGAGTTGGCCGCGCTCAGATCATTGCGCCGAGATCAACACTGACGCGCCTTCTCGATCCCGGTCGAGCATGCAGTTGCGAGACGCCTGCCTTCTGTGTCAATCAACGTCCGAAGAAGCCTTTGAGCTTGTCGCCGAGCTTTTTGCCGCCCTGGCCCTTGGCATCCTCTTTGGCGCGATCCAGAAGCCCCTTCCCATATTCCATGGCCAACCCGCTGTAGTCGATGGTGTACTTCGGCTCCGCTCTCGGCCCATGGACCCTCACCGGGATCGTGACACCGGAAAGCTCCCCCAGCTCATGCCCTCCCTGCCCTTTGGAGGTGGCGACCACCGTGGGTTTCACCAGGTAATCGACCCGATCGTTTCCGATGTCGATGTCGCCTTCGCCCGTGACCCGCAACAGGGGCGATTTCATCATGAGATCGTTGTTGCGCGCCACGCCGTTCCTGATGTTGAAGGTGGCTTTGAGCTCTGTGAAATCTGTCTTCTCGGATTTGTTTTCGGCAACGGTCTTTTGTCCCTGTAGATCGCGCAGCTTGTGTTTGGCATCGCGGACCATGCCGGCGAGGTCGATGCCTTTGATGGAGCCATTGGTGATGAAAAGGAAGGCACTGCCGTTGAGGCCTCTCTTCAGCGCACTTTCCGTCGCCCCCTGGGTTGTCACGTCAACGGAAATGTTCCCTTTTCCTTCGAACCGGTCGTTGCTGGCGGCATCTCTCAGGAGCGGGCCCATGTCCACCCCCGCAAGCTTCTGCTTGACGCTGAACGAAGGCGCCGACGCCAACTGGGCTGAAAACGCCCCATCGAGGCTGCCGCCATAAAGGCCGGCGGTCAGGGGATTCACGTCCAGCCTGCCGTTGGCCACCTTGATGTCCGCCCGGAGCTGTGAGCACCGGATGCTGGATGCCTTGAGCTGCCCGACGCGGACGGTGCCATCCAGGGTGATTCCCTGGAGCCCCGAGAGGTCGATGGGCTTTGCCGCTTCCTTCCCGGCCGACTTCCCGCCGCTAATGCCCTCTTTGCCGCTCTCTCCACTCCCTCTGGGTCCGGACCGGGCCGCGTAGCGG